>Ga0307437_1000011_pt1 | contig 123317 bp, 92 predicted proteins | sample SalMarWE160390MG_FD_202146 | JGI IMG/M metagenome (GOLD analysis project Ga0307437, IMG submission 202146) | Salt marsh sediment microbial communities from the Plum Island Ecosystem LTER, Massachusetts, United States - WE1603-90 | ecosystem: Environmental > Aquatic > Marine > Intertidal zone >...
CTGCTCCGGGGGAAGCGGGCAGGCCCTTGGCAATGACTTCGTATTTGGCGTTAGGATCCAGTCTGGGGTGCAGCAGGTGATCGAGCTGCTGTGGCTCTATGCGCTTTAGCGCTTCCTCCTTGGTGATCAACTTCTCATGGGCCATATCAACGGCAATCTTGATCGCGGCTTGAACAGTGCGCTTTCCGTTACGGGTCTGGAGCATGTACAGTTTGTTTTCCTGGATGGTGAACTCAAAATCCTGAACATCGCGGTAGTGCTTCTCCAGGCGGGTAGTGATGCCTTTGAGCTGCTTGTACACGGTGGACATCTCCTGCGCCAGGTGGCTGATCGGCTGGGGCGTGCGGATGCCGGAAACGACATCCTCACCCTGCGCATTTACAAGATATTCCCCATAAAACTCCTTTTCACCGGTAGCGGGATTGCGGGTAAAGCCAACCCCCGTGGCGGAATGATTGCCCAGATTCCCATACACCATTGCCTGAACATTGACCGCCGTCCCCAGATCGGTGGGGATGTCGTGCATCCGTCGATAGGAAATGGCGCGCGGGGTGTTCCAGCTGCGAAAAACAGCATCGCGGGCCATGCGAAGCTGCGTGTAAGGGTCATCGGGAAACTCTTCGCCGGATTTCCTTTTGATGATTTGCTTATATTTCTTGATAATCGCTCTGAGGTCGTTTTCCTGAAGGGAGCTGTCCTGTTTGATACGGCGCTCGGCCTTCTTGTTGGTGATAACGCTCTCAAACACCTCCTTGTCAATGCCCAGAACGACGTTACCGAACATGGATATAAACCGCCGATAATTGTCAAGCACGAAGCGCATGTTGCCGGTCTTGGCGGCCAGCCCTTCAACAGTCTCAGGATTAAGACCAAGATTGAGGATGGTGTCCATCATGCCGGGCATGGAGAACTTCGACCCGGAGCGCACCGAGACCAGAAGGGGATCAGAGGAATCCCCGAATTTCTTCCCGGTTGCCTTCTCAATCATAGCCATATGCTTTTCAAGCTCCCGGTCTATTGCGGGCGGTACTTTCAGGGAATTCTCATAATACAGACGGCACACCTCAGTGGTGATAGTAAAACCAGGCGGAACCGGAATACCGGCTCTGCTCATCTCGGCCAGATTGGCCCCTTTCCCGCCCAAAAGATCTCTCATGGAGGCGTCACCGTGGGCCTTGCCGGAACCGAAAAAGTAGTAATAACGCGGGGCGGTAGAACTCCTTGGGGATGTCGTCTTTGTCGTTTTGAGCCGAGCCTTTTTGGCCGGCTTTCTGGTAACCGGCTTTTTCGAACCGGCCGCTTTTCTGACAGACATACTTTTTCCCTCTTGGTTAAATCAATTACCAAAAACCTGGGGCGAATTTACTAAAAAAAGGAGCGCCAGGCAATCTAAAAGCCCCCCTGTAAGGAAGATAATTTCCCCATCGCCTCCATTTTAGTGAGCCGTCTAACTACATGGTAAAGAAACGCTCCCCTTTGATGATTTTTTCTAAAATACGGATTGTTTTCTCAACCGGTGCGTGCATGATATCGGCGGTATTGAACGTCGCGCGCACCACCTCGCGGGGGGCTGCCTGGCCGGTTTTTCCTGGCCCACTGCGGAGCTTTTTCTTGTGCGTCAGGTTGTACTGACGCTGGTACTCTTTGGCCTTCTCCTTGTGCATCTGGTAGTAGCGTCGTTGGTACTCACGGCGCGCTTCCGCAGTAGACAGTTTGCCTTTCTTTTTCCCCTTTTCTTTAGACGCCTGTCGTGACGCTGCGGTCGCCTTGGCGAGGGTGGACTTTTTTGACCGAGCCATCTCTCCTACCTCACTTTCCCTGTCCTTCATGCTGGCTTCTTCTCACCTGCTTGTCAAGCAGCTTGCCATTGCCTAACTCCTTCTACGTGACGATAGGAAAACTTTGCTGTATGTCAAGTGTTTTTTTCAATAATTTGAAAAATAATTTTTGTAATGGTAGGGAACGTAAAGAGTTAGCAAAAGTCGTTTTTTTTATAATCCTAGTTGTCAATATAAAGTGTAATTATGAGGAAGATTTCCTGATCAGCTAACCCTATATTAATCAATTAATAAACCGAAAAACTGCTTGAGGGCTACATACAGCGAGTAAAATGGTGGCGCCTATCTCAGTGGCAATGCTGATATGTTCCGTCAGGGCTTACTCAAGTGTGGCTCGGCTCCGTCCCGGCAAGTCTTGCCTGCCTATGCGGATATAACCCGACAGAACATGCTATCCCCCTACGGAGGTGATTTAGCACCTGATGAACAGAAGTATCTACCTACTATCCGACGAGGCTATTAGGCTTTCTGTCTTGCGAACCTAACTAATTCGACCGCAACGTACGCTGTAATGCCCGCCATTATCAACCAGAAGACAGCAGGAAACCAGCCGCTGTGGTTTGGGTTGGAAGCATCAAAGGCCGCCTCTCCCCAGAGACCCAGCTCTTGAATTCGGTTGATGAACAGGGAAATTCGTCCCATGACTGTATACCCAAAGGAAGCCCCGAACCCGATCATTAGAATCCAAATTCCGAACTTTGCAACACTGCCAAAAACGCCGGTATGGGCCTTGGAGAAAAAGAAATAGAACAGGCCGGCGATAGCTCCAGCGAAAATGATGACCTGCGAATAACCGGAGGTAACGTCCAGGAAGTCTTGTCCCAAGAAGTTTCCCCAGTTGATCACGCCGTCCATGGAGGCATAGAGCTGCTTATTGACCCTGTTTGCCATCTCAAGCGGGACGGCAAGACCAGCTGCGATGCCAATGTAAAGACCGATCGGCCAGCGGGAAATCCAAGCATAGTTGCGGGAGAACCGGGTCCACATCATAGCTCCTAGAATGGCTGGTATCCAGTACCACGGCTTGGACGAATTTAACCACAGAAAATACCAGTCGCCGTCAGACAACCTCTGAAACAGAAGGGGAACAAGGGCGTTGTGCCACAGAATTATGACAAAGTAGCCGGCGGAAACACCTACTACAAGATGTTCGGCAATTTTATAAAAGGGGTTATCCTTGTACAAAAACGAGAACGTTGCCAGCGTCAAAAAGGCGCCAAAGGTAGTCCATAGAAAAGTGCCAAAATCCATGTCAGGTTACCTCCCTTGCCTTTTCTTTTCGTACCAACTCACAAAGTAGCCGACATTGCCTATCAGGATAAAGAAGATTATCACCAGGTGAGCGTATACCTGGATGCGCATCCCGTCTTTAGCCAACCCTGGATTATCTGCCAACTCTTCATACTGGGCGGCGCCATAAAGACCGGCCATGAGACCGAAGACTTGTCCGGAATTCAAATAGGGATAATAGTCGGCGCCCATAACGCCGGTTAGACCAAGCGCCAGAGGGAAATAAAATCTCCCCTGACCATAGGCGATCCAGGCGTCGGCGATGTTCCCAGCTTCTATGGCAATCACACATGACACCTGGTCATAGTTTTGGACCCCTTGCATCATGGGTAAAGAATCAAGTGGAGTACCGTAGTAGTCGGTGGGAAAAGGCAGACGAAAATTTTGTCCCATTCCCAGTATGACCAGCTGGAAGTAAGGCTTGTAACCCAGGAAGGCGTAGTCGATGCCGTTGCGGATCTCCCGGCCCTTGTAGTGTACGCCGTTGTATTCCCGATCCATCTTGACCGAGTCGGCTATGTCAAAGATGGCCTGCTCAGCCATGCCCGGCCCGTTCTGTGACAGGGCCGTGATTATCACCTTCAGGTTCTTGCGGAAACAATGCTCCATCACGGCGTAGCACATGGGATGAAGTTCGGCCAGAGCATTCGGGTCGTAGTCAATGGCGATAAACACAATCTCATCCGGCTTGAGAGTATCGATGAATTCATGAATTGTCTTGACCTCATTCTCAACTCTGATGGGTATCTGGAAGTCGACGATATATGTAATCACACAGACTACCGCAAGAAACAGAAACACCCACCGCCGATCAAGCGACATCATCTTATCAAATATATTCATTCCAGCTCCTCCTCAACCTTTACCCATGTACCCGCGTTCGATGCCGAGAATGATCTTCAGCGCGGTGGCTACCATCCCCAGACCGATCCCAATGATAATCGCCCGTTTTGCAGCCAGGTTGGGCACGTTCAAAAGCCAGGAAGCCGCGTCGGCAACATATGGTCCGATAGGCCCCAAGTATGGGTTGAATCTCAACATGACAACGAGTGCCGCCACCAAAAGCAGGGAAGCCAGGACATTACGAGCCCTGAATGCCCGGTATGCTGCCGAGGCAATAAAAAACGCCAGCAGGGCAAACATCGTGGACTGAATGGGTATCAGGATGTAATCAAAGAAGTTCCGAAACATCGGATTGGACAACCCCTCGGCAGTCATGAAGTGGAATCCTAAGGAACCGTCCCGATACCCGGTAAAACCAAACAAGATCATCAGGAATAGGCCCACCAGAGTTATGATGGGATACCCCCAGTTGGCCTTACGGGCTTTTATCTTGGCAACAGAAACACGGATCAACGACCATATTCCCAATGCCAGGGCAAAGATCCCGATGATATAGATCCAGTCAAGGAGAAACTCATAAATCCATTCGGAACTTTCGTGGGGCACGAAGTACTGAAAGATCATGAAGACGCCGAAGATGAAAACGAGCGCGAGTGGAATTTGTCTTCTCATCTATCTTCTCCTCCTAACTAGTCACACTAAACAGGTTTATGAATGCCGTCCAGTTCAAACTGGCAGCAAGCAGCCCCAACGCAGCCAGGATTATCACGGCCGCCTTGGCGTAGTCCTGTGCCTTCAACGAACCGAGAAGTATTGGCTCTCGTCCAAGATACGCTGAAGCAGCATACAGTTCCTCTCCAATGAGAGTGTAGTCGCAAGCAACTATGAAGAAGGGAAGCTGGGCGACTTGATCGGTCCCGGCAATCTGAATCGAGCCGGCCAGCGCTCCCGTCTCGGCCAGGATCAACGACTCAGCATAGAACACTCCCATGTACATATTGGTGGCGGGAAGCTCACGGAGCATGGTGCCGTTAACTGCCGCAACGTAAGCGAACTGGGACTGGGTGACAAAGTAGACGATGTCTTCGTAGTAGTCATCGGGACGGCCGGCATCGAGATACGCCGCTTTCACCGTCTCCTGCGCCACCGTCATGACGATGGGATCGTAGCACGGAACAATAAGCTTGGTCTGATATTCAGCAACTCGTTTGGCCACGCGTCCTAAGATCGTGAAGGAGGCTATGGTTCCGATGTCGGCGGCGGTTCCCAGACCGAGCACGTACAGTATCGGCTTGCCCATCTCCGTAGCCCGTCCGATAGCATCATCGACAGCCTCAATCCCCGCTAACGGTCGCACATACAGCTCAGTTCCCATCTTAGCCCTAACAACAAAGAATATGGTCAAAAATCCAAAAACTATAACAGCAACAAAAACCGGTATCCTCCCCGTATTAAACAACTGCCCGTATGACTGTACCGGACCAACTACCTCAGATGCGGTGCGAACTGTGGAATCAGCAGTGACAGCGTCAACGCGATAGTAATAATCAGTATGGTCCGCCATGTAGTCGCGCGATTCTCTCTCCTTCACGCCGACATCATTGAAGCTGGCCTGACCGGACAAAGCCGTTCCAATTTTGCGCCACTCCCCTTGCTCGGGGTAGCTCTTGTGTACCTGAGGGATCATAACAACAGCCTGGTCTCTCCTTTTGCGCAACTGCTCTGCGACAGCGCCTTCTGCCGCGTCCAGACTGTCCCCTATCGACTGCAGCGTGTCCATGAAAAACGGCACCCAGCGAAAGACGTCATAGGAGAGCACCGAGTTCTGCCCGGCGCCGTCATCAGCAGACAACGCCCATCTCAGCGTAATGGAGTGGCCGTGGTCGTTTTCGCCGTCCTTTGCTGTGAGCATTGACACCGGCGCCGGCGGCAAGATCGAATCCACCTGCACAGTGTCCACCGGGGCCGCATCCTCCTGGGCGGCTGACAGAGTGAAAGCGCAAAAGATAAAGAGCAAAATTACAAGTGACTTATACTTCATACTATTCTCCTTAACTACGCCGGCATGTCTCTAACTTATCAAATTCAACCAATCCCTGAAAAGAAACGTAATGCGCCCCACCAGCAGGGATATACGACCCATGACGGTATACCCAAACGAGGCGCCGAAGGTAATCATTAAAATCCAGATACCAACCCGTGAAGCGGCGCCAAAGGCGCCTTTGTGTTCCTTGGAAAAGAAAAAGTAAATGATACCACAGATGACACCAAGGAAAATAACCCAGTTGCCCACGATGGCGACAAACTGTCCCGAGGCGGAAAGACTGAAATTGGATATAAAGTGTCCTACCCCCTGCCAGTTCACAAGCAGCGGCACAAATGTCGCCGAGACCTGCTCAATAAAGTCAGACCGCAAATAACGGACAAAATTCAACCCGGCGAAGGTACCCACAATAAAGGCCAACGGCCACCGAGCAAACCAACCGTACTTGCTCGATAACCGCATCAGAAGCATTATCCCCAGGATAACCGGTATAAAATAGACGAAGTTGTACGAGCCCGGTTGGTACGGGACCTGGAAAAACTCTGAAAGACTGCGTGAGAGACGGGGAATCAGATTGCCGACGATGGTCGTCCAAAAACCCATTGACATCCAGAAAGCAGCCGATATCCCGACAAATAGATGCTCGGCGAATTTGTAAAAAGGGTTGTCTTTATAAAGGAAAGAGAGTATCGCCAGGGTCAAAAAGGCCGAAAAGGTTACCTTCAGGCCGCCGATCAGGTAGTGCTCCTGAACCGACGCCAGGGATGTCGACCTGAAAATCCAACTCAGAATAAACAGCCCGAAGACCATCGCCATGACAATAATTGTCGAGCGTCTCATCGTTTCCTCTCCCGCCGGCGGCTGATAAAGAAGGAGATATTTCCGATGACGATGAAAGCCATGATAACCATGTGAGCCAGAGTCTGCGGCCCCATCATCCGTAGGCCTGGAGTGCCCCTCTCTTCCAAATGAGGATACTGCCTCACGAGCTCGGATTCATATTCAGCCGCGCCCTTGACGCCTCCCAGCAGACCCAGCAGTTGTTTGGGATAATAGGGGTATAATTGCGGAGCTACGACGGCCGCTACACCGGCGCCCATAGGTACGTTGACGCGGTCGCCGACATAGAGGACCCACTCTTTGACACCGGGTTTTCCGCCGCCGATTGAAATGATCAGATCCAGGTCTTTACAGGATCTGACGTCGTCGAAGATACTGGTGCTATCCAGAGGAACACCGTTGACGTCGGTGGGAAACATCATTCTGAAATCGGTCACGATGATATTCAGCACGTTCTCGTTGCCGGCCTTGAAACCAAGATTGATGTAATCCACTCCGTCCCGATTTTCAGGGAATTCTCCTTTTACCACCCTTTCAAGCGATTGCGTTAAGAGCGCTTGTCCGGTAGCCCACAGCGTCATGAAGATTACATTGTGTCCCTTAGTGAGGCAATGCCTTGAGATAGCATCGGCCATCGGCTGCACCTCAGGAGCCATTGCGGGGTCAAAATCGAAGGCGAGGAGCACCTTTGAACCGGCCGGCAACGACTCAACTTTATCGAACACTTTTCTGACTATCAGAGTAGCTCGTTCCTGAAAGGTGATCGGGAAAAGAATCGGGGCGGCCACGGCAATAAAGATAAAAAGGAACACAATGCGCCGGTCAACCTCTTTGGCCCTCAACGAGCGGATCAAGATCCACAACAGGCCGGCGCCGATGAACATCAGGGAAATCACCCTGCCGATGTCGGAGAGCGCCACTAACGGTATGCTGAAAGCAGCGTCAAGCACTCTCATCCCCCAAATACGTGCGCTCAATTCCGAGAATAAGGCGCAACGACATTGAGATGACACCCAGCCCAATACCGATCATGATAGCCCGTTGCCCCGCCAGGTTGGGGGAATTCATTATCCAGATGGCCATATTAGGCACCTGAAGCACCGAGAATGATTCCGGTATCCAGCCGGTCAACAACATCCCAAAGGGTGTGCGTCCCAATAAAATGACAAAAGCGGCTATCAGCAGAATCGTGGCTTCCCGGTTCTTGGCGCGAAACGCCCGGTAAGAAGCCGAAGCGACAAAAAAGGCCAGCAGAGCATACATGGTCGATTGCAGCGGGAGAAATACATAAGTAAAGATCTCCTGAAGCAGCGAGCCCTCGGTTGTGGGGGAGGCTGCAATACCCCCGGGATTGCCGATCTTAAGCAGGCCGGCCGCGAGCATGATAAAAAAACCGCCCAGGGTGACGATTGAAAATCCCCAGTCCTTTTTCCGACGGCGAAGCTTGTTGACGTGTATACGCATAAGATTGCCGCCGCCCAGGAAAAAAGCAAAGACGGCAATAACGTCGAAAAACAGCGAACAGGTCTGCTCCAATCCCTCCAGCGGGGGGATAAAGAATGAGAAGATCATGATCATTCCGATGAGGAAGGTGATGATTATGGGTACCTGGCGTTTCATGTCAGTCTACCTGGTTGAGAATACATCCACAAGTCCTGTTGTTATGTTTTGTATCCACTCTACATTCCAGGCGTCACCGATCGTCACCGTCAGAATCCCGATTAGTATAGCTGCCATCGCAATGGCCTTTCCCACGTCCTGCCCTTTCAGTGATCCCATCTGTTTCGGCTCGCCCGACAGGTATGCGGAGGCAGCGAACAGTTCCTCTCCGATCAATGTAAAATCACAGGCGGCAATAAAGAAGGGAAGCTGGGCTGGCCGCGCCGTGCCCGCAATCTGTATAGCTCCGACCGAGTTGCCCGTCTCCGCAAGGATTAACGACTCCGCAAAAAAGGCACCCAGCAGGAAACAGGTAGCCGGCTTTTCGCGCACCATGATACCGTCGACGGCGGCCACGTAACCGAACTGCTCGTCCGTGATGTAGGTGACCATATCATCACTGTAGGCGTCAGGTCGACCGGCGGCCTGGTAAGAGGCCTTGATCGTCTCGCGGCCTGCCGTCATGACGAGCGATCGCGAGACCGGCATGAATATCTTGGTATCATAATCAGCAATTATCCGTGCCACGCGGCCCAGGATCGTAAGGGCGGCAAGGGTTTGCACGTCGTCCATGTCCAGAATGCCGGGGATAAACAGGATGGGCCGTCCCATCTCAGTGGCCCGACCAATCGCCTCATCGACTGCTTCTAAACCGGCGATTTTTCTTACAAAGAGCTTCTTTCCCCGGCGAGCTGTCTCAATGAAATAAATCACCGCCCCTCCCAACACCAGCGCCATGATCAACACGTTGAGCAACTCATAATTCAGCCATTCCCTTTGGGGCTCAATCGGCGCTGTCCTGACGGAGGGAGTCTCAGCATTAATCGAAAGGGTCGAGACAAAGTAACTATAAAGTTTTCCCCTCTCAACACTTTGGTCGTTATAGGTATTTGATCCAGGGGCAAGCTCGGAGATCATCTCCGGCTCACCTTCATCTTCAATGCGATAGACCTTGTAGCCGATCACCCTGCTGGCGACAAGCTGGTCGTCAATAGACGGCACCCACGACAGATCAATCATTCCCCCGTCGTCATACTTGTGGTCGGCAGCAATGAGTGAGGTAACCGGCTCCACGACAACCTGTTCTGAGTCAGGTATCATCTGTGTGGTAGCGATATCTATCGGCTCCGCTTGGGCCAGTGCTATAGACGATCCGCCACAGGAGGGGAAAAACGTGAAGAGAAATGATAATATTATAAAGTATAAAGGACGTGATGTCATCGGGTGGGAAGACACTATCTTATCATTCCCAGCCAGTCACCAAAAAGGAAATCTATCCGTCCAATCAACAGAGACATACGGCTCATGACAGTATAACCGAAGGAAGCTCCGAATGTTATCATCAAAAAGAAGATACCCACCCTGGCGGCGCTCCCGAATGCCCCCTTATGCTCCTTGGAAAAGAAGAAATAGATAAGTCCAGTAAAGGTGCCTACTGCCACGACGATATTGCCGACAATGACAAACAGAGAAGCGTTGTAATCTGCTCCGAATAAGGGCGTAACGGTATTCTGTATCTGAACCATCACAAAGGAAGCAAAATAGTTAATCAGCCATAGTCCGGCGGTGGCTCCCACGATAAATGCCAACGGCCAGCGGGATATCCAGCCGACCTTAGGCAAAAGCCGCATGAGCATCAGCAAACCCAGCACACCGCCAATAATCAGCCAGTAGTCTGGTTCCACGCCGGCAACCAGCTCACCGGCTTCGTTCAATCTTTTGTGCGGAAAGACACCGACCCAGAACTTTGAGTAGAAGTTGTCCCAGAAGTAAACGACCACAAAGTAGCCGGCTGAGATTCCGACATAGATGGCCTCAGTTAGCTTGTACCAGGGGTTATCTTTATATAAAAACGAGAAAATCCCCAGCGTCAGGAAACCTCCCAGCCATAGTGCAAAATGCTCCATACGCGCCCGTCTCCTCCTGCCTTACCTCTTGAGACCCGTTTTGCGCTCGCTCCTGAAGAAAGCGACATTACCGATAATGATGAAAGCAATCACAATTACATGGGCAAACGACTGTGAAATCATAAACTTGGTCCCTTTGCCTATCCATTTGGTCAGGAACTCGAATTCGGCGGCGCCGACCATCCCACCCAGTAACCCGACAAGCTGGCCGGCCCGCATGAAAGGATACATCTGCGGTGCCTGCACAGCCGTATTGCCGGCGCCAAGGGTGACACCGTAACGATCAACCGCAATCTGAACCCATTCACGGGTCCCGGGAAAACCGGAAGAGAGGTTAAAACAATAATCTATGTTGGAAAAGTTCTTGACGTTCTTGACCAGTGGGATTTGCTCATATGGTGTGCCACGGTAATCGGTTGGAAACATCGACCTGAAATCAGAGCCCATCCGCTGAATAACGAACTCATACCCTGCTTGGAACCCAAGATTAACATAGTCCTCGCCATACTTGAGGTTTTTGGATTTAATCTTTTCATCGCTGAGGACTTTCTCAATTGCCATGTTCGCCTGCATCGGTCCCTGGGGCCACAGCCCCATCATAATGACTTTCAAATCATGCTCAAAGCAGTAATAGAGAAACGCTTCCGCCATTGGCTGCAGCTCCGGCGCCGAGGGTGGGTCATAATCGAACGAAACCAGCACCTTTGAACCTTCAGGCAGTCCTTCAAGGGTGTTATAGACAGCTTCGACTTCAGGAGAAATAGCGATTCTTTGAGAAAGGGTCATAAAAAGCGGCAGAGCCACGGCAATTCCGACATACAAAAAAACAATCCGGCGCTCAACAAGGTGCCCTCTAATGGTGAGAATAAGAATCCACAGCAGTGAAAGGGCGACCAAGAGAATCACGATGAGGGATACTGTGGTTGAGAATCGTACCGCCCCCCATCCTAAGACTTTCCCGATGTAAAATATGAGAGAAAACGCAAAAATCAGTGCCAGGGCCAGGATCTCTTTTGCTTTTGTACTCACCGCGTGCTCCTTACTCTCCTGCCAGGTGTGCGCGCTCGATGCCGAGAATCACTCGCAAGGATGTGGAAACAATCCCCAGCGCAATGCCGATCATTATAGCCCGTTGCCCGGCGGTCTGCGGAAAAGTCATGATCCAACTGGCCAGATTGGAAAGACGAGCTCCTTCCGGCATGAAGCCGCTAATGATGTCACCAACCGGTACCCGACCTATCATAACGAAAAAGGCTGCCAGCAAGAGAAGGGTGGCTTCAAAATTGCGCGCCCTGAACGCGCGATATGAGGCCGAGGCCACAAAAAATCCCAAAATGGCAAACATAGTTGAAGAACACGGGGTATACACATACACGTAAAGCCAATCGAACCATGTGCCCGGCTCCCGAAAACCCTCCCCCTCGGATAGGCCAATGATCGTTATCAGCAAAAAGGAAGCGATTATTACGACCGCATAGCCCCAGCCTGGTTTCTTTTTGATCACTTTCTGGATGGAAATCTTCATGAGGTTAAGCGCCCCCAGCACTATAGCACAGGCCAGGATAATCGCGAACCAGTCAGAAAACCAGTGACTCATTCTGTTAAACGGATAATGAGGAATAAAGTACTGGATGACAAACACGCCGCCCACGATTCCTGTGATAAAAAGAGGTATTGTCCTACGCATAGTTAATCAATCACCGAAAACAAGGTTGAAAAACTCCAGATGTCAAACGTCTCCAAAATGATGCCGATCAGTATGGCAACCAAGATCACCGCCTTGCCCATGTCCTGCCCTTTTAGCGAACCAAGCAGCTTCGGCTCTCTTGAAAGATAAGCTGAGGCCACAAACAGTTCTTCACCGATCAGCGTGAAGTCACAGGAAGCTATGAAAAACGGAAGCTGGGCCGGGGCCGCCGTTCCGGCAATCTGAATGGCTCCGGAGGCGTTACCGGTTTCGGCCAGAATCAACGATTCGGCGAAAAACTCACCCATGAAAAATATCGTGGCCGGTTTTTCACGTACTACCATACCGTCAATGGCGGCAGCGTAACCAAACTGGTCATCAGTCAGGTAGTGCACTTGATCTTCGTGGAAGGTATCGGGGCGGCCAACTTTGGAGTGCGCTTCCTTGACGACTTCCTTGGCCGTAACCATAACCAGCGATCGACAAACGGGAACTTCGAGCCAGGTCTCATGTTGAGCAGCCAGTTCCGCCACTTTCCCCAAAATGGTAATGCCGGCAATCGTCTGCATATTATCCATATCCGAGATGCCGGGGATATAGAAAATCTTTTTTCCCATCTCCGTGGCGCGTCCGACGGCTTCTTCCACCGCTTCAAGACCGGCAATCTTACGAATGAACAACTCTTTCCCTGCTCTCGCTCGCGTAATGAAATAAATGATAAAAACACACAGCAGGAGGACGCCGACTAACGCGTTCACCCGTTGCCGGTCAAACCACTGTGCCGACGACCGCACCGGCCCGGCAGGCATCGATTCCGTTGCCGCCTCCCAGACAACCTCATTATTCTGGGTTAAGCTATTGACTGCGACCACCTTGTAAATATAGTCAAGGCCATCTTCGGTATTGCCGTCGGTAAATAACGTGGCGCCTGCGGTCGCGTCGCCGATCTCAATGAACTCCCTCCGTTGACCTTCGATCAATTCTGCTCTCAGAATCCTGTACTGCTTGACCTTTCCCTCGGGGACATCGTCGGGAGACATGTCCCATTGGACATCAATTGAACCACCGGCATCATTGGGGGCATCTTTAACCCTGACATTGGTGGGGGGCAGGGGATAATATTCGAGCGGAATGCTGTCCGGAGTCACCGACAAGCTTGCCGTGTCGGTCTCAGCCGGCTCCTCCTGAGCCAGCACTGACAGTGAAAACAGGGAGAACAATAAGGCAAGCAAAAAACAGCCAAAACCGGCAGTGAAACGGGCAGACGTAGAAGGATAATATTTCAAGTTCCCTTATCCTTGGTCTTTCTCAAGAGCCTGCCCATCCCGGACCTCAGAGGGAGGATCTTTACAGGCAGATTCACAAGACTATCTGTTCACTCGTCAGAACATCAACCGATCCGGCAAACCTCATCCAGAACCGGAACAACAGCGCCCAATCTATAGCCCCTGTTATTGCAAGTCAAGCGAAAAAACATCACCATTTATTACTCAATTTCCGAGCCACGCCTTGCTTGATTAGACATTTATACAGCACGCTTTTTGTGAGTAATTGGTGAGTGTGTAATTCTCGTGGGTGGCAGGAGTCCCCATACTTTGGTGGGCGGCAGATGTCCACATCTGCCCCATTCTGTATTTTGCGGACATTGACACGGCGGACGGGGACGTCCGCCGCGCACGATTTTGGGGAAACCGCGCATAATTTAGAGAAGCAGCGCACAGCTTTGGAGCGTTGGCACAGCAACCGCTCCTCACTCGCCAAAAACTACAGCCTGGAATCTCTGGATAAGGGCCTGGGGAGATTTGTAGGCATCGGGGGGTAGGCCGGCCTTGTGACAGGTCTGCTGGAGGAACTGGGTTCTATTCCAGCCATTGTCGGTGGCTACCTGAGGAAGCAGTAGTCCTCGCATGTCTCCCATCGAAATCATCAGCCCGTCGCGTCCGACCTCAATCTCACCCAGCGACTTAACCTCCTGAAGCGGCGTGAGGACAGAAATCTCGACGTGCAACCCCGGCAGTTCATCAGACTGGACAGGACGAAACCGGCGATCAGCCACCGCCGCCTGCACCGCGCAGATTGATACCGTTTTGTACAATGGCTCCCGGGCAATGGTATGTCCTATGCAGCCTCTGAGCATGCCCTCCTTTTTCAGAGTGACAAAGGCCGCCCCGGGCTGGCGCAGATTCTCGGAGACTTCAAACTCAGGAAGGGAACCCTTGTTAAGATAGTGTTCGATAGACTGACGCGCGATTGTCAACAGTTGCTTTTTATCAGCATCCGACAGGTGGAACTGTGATGGTAATTCTTTCTCAATCGTTGAGCTTTCAGACTTTGTCCCTGACGAATCAGCCGTCCTGCCAGTAGCTTTGTAGATTACTGCCGCAACATAGCTGACCACCGACGTCTTATCGCCTGAGACATCACCGGAGTCGCCATAGCGCAGGATTTTCACTCTGTCGGCCCCTTTGGCGATGGCTGCTTTCATTATGGCCACTGTCGGGCCACCGCCGCATAATTCCACCTGGCCGCTTTGCAGATATTCCTCCAGCTGGGCCGGATCTAACTTCTCCAAACAGTCGATACCAAGGGAGTCCATTTTCCAGCCCTGCGAGGCGGGACGATAGTGTTGCCAGTCGGTCGAAGCTATCATCACAGTGCGGCTATCAAATTGCAATGCCTCCAAAGCCTCAGCCAACAGCTCGATAGTGTTATGATTCGGGTATCCCATTACTACGGGCACAATCTGGAAATCTTTCAGAACAGTTTGAAGGTACGGCAGTTGCACTTCAAGGCAATGCTCGCGGGCATGAGCCTCTTTGATAACACTTATACGTTTGTTGTGACTTAACAGCAGGTCGCAGAGACTATCATGGCAGGCAACCTTTCCCAGCGGCGTTTTCCACTCAACGCCCGGCCCATAAACCGAAAGGCCCTCAAAGCCATGTCGATGCGATGGCCCGCAGAGGATCAGTTTGTCAACGTTGGAGTTCTCTAAGAGCTTGTAACTGAAGGCGGCAATCTGGCCGGAATAAATCAATCCTGCGTGGGGAGCAATCAGAGCAATAATCTGGCCGTCAATGGCGGGCAAGCCTTTGACTTTATCAAGGTGCCCCTGAACCATCCGGGCTAACTCGGCGCTGTCGGCAGGATAAAAGGCACCCGCCACCGCCGGTTCTCTCACCATCAGCGAACTCCTGGCGGAGCAAAAGAGAATAAAGAAACAACAACCTATGACAATAACTTGCAATCTGGTCATGACGTAACCTTATTTGAGGATACTATCGGCAGCCACAAGCGTCAAGGGGAAAACTGTTGGTGGTTTTGGCGAAAGTAAGTATAATTAATGTATGAGCAAGGTCGTCGTCGTCAGGTACTCCGGTAACGGTACTAAGAAAGGTCTCAGTCGGCCGGCATACGGCGTTCTCCTTACCGCCGGCATGCGAGCGCTTTCAGGTGAAAAAGAGGCCAAAGCCGCGGTTCGGAAATACCTGCCCTCGGGTGTTATCGGGATTAAGACCAACTGCCTGGTACGTACGCTCAATTCCACGCCGACGGCGCTGGCCGAGGCTCTATCAGATCTACTGACCCAAGCAGGATTTGATGAAAATGACATTGTCATCTGGGAGCGGACCAACCGGGAGCTGAAGAATGCCGGTTATACATTGAATGCAGCCTCCTTTGGCGGCCGTTGTCTTGGTACCGATACCAACGGCGTCGGCTACGGCAGCCGTTTTTACAGCTCAGGGGAGGTCAACTCACTGGTCAGCCGGATACTAACCGACATGGTTGACTATAACGTCAACCTGCCGGTACTCAAAGACCACTCCATAGCAGGCCTTTCGGCGGGGATGAAAAATATGTATGGCGCCATCCACAACCCCAACAAGTATCATGACAACAACTGCGACCCCTTTTGCGCCCACGTCAACAACCTGGCGCCGATCAAAAAGAAAAACCGTTTGATCATCCTCGATGCCGTCAAAGTACAGTACAATGGCGGCCCCGGCTATGTCAGCGAGTACGTGACGTACTATGACGGCGTCCTGCTTTCGGATGACCCGGTGGCGGTCGACAGGATCGGGTTGGAGATTTTGGAACATCTGCGAAAAGCAAACAGCCTCCCTCCCCTGGAGAAAGTTGGTCGGCAGGTCAAATATCTCAGATCGGCGCAGCAGATTGGACTGGGAGTGGCCGATATGCAGCAGATCGATGTTGCCGTCCTTCTGGTCGATAAGAACGGCCGGCAGACTGTCGGGGAGCTTTTCTGATGGATAGAAGGATGTTTCTTCGCTGTCTCGGATGTGGAGCGGCTGTAGCCACTGCGTCCCAAACAGAGTTAGTCCCCGAATTTCTGGGCGGGCTTCAGAACGCCTGCGCTTTCGATTTCACCAAAGAGCTCTCGTCGGTCCAAGCCCGCTATTATAAGAAGCTGGAGGGGGGCGGCATTGAGTGTACCCTCTGCCCCCGGCACTGCATAGTTACCGATTTAGAGCGCGGTTATTGTGGTGTAAGGGAAAACCGAGACGACGTCTATCACACGCTTGTGTACGGCCTGCCCTGTGCATTGAACATCGATCCCATTGAAAAGAAACCCCTGTTCCACTTTTATCCGGGCACTACGGCACTATCGGTGGCCACCGCCGGCTGCAACGTCAACTGCAAGTGCTGCCAGAACTGGGAAATCTCGCAATCCCGCCCGGAGCAGACGGACAATCTTGATCTTTCTCCGAAGGCGTTGGTGGATATCTGCACCCACAGAAATGTTCCGACTATTGCCTACACTTATTCCGAGCCGGTCATTTTTTACGAATACATGTATGACACCGCTGAGCTGGGACACAAGAAAGCCGTCAAGTCGGTCATGATTACCGGCGGCTACATTGAGCAAAAGCCGCTGGCGGACCTCATGTTGCAGCTTGATGCCATAAAGGTCGACCTGAAAGCGATTCGGGAGGACTACTACAGGAATTTTGTCGGCGGCAAACTAAAACCGGTTCTGGATCGACTTGTCCAAATCAAAAAAGCGGGTATGTGGCTTGAGATTGTCTATCTGGTGATACCCACCCTGAATGACACTGAGGCGGAATTCAAGGAGTTGGCGCAGTGGATTAAGACCAATTTAGGGACTGATACGCCCCTTCACTTTTCCCGTTTTCATCCCCAGTACCTGTTAAAGAACCTTCCCGCCACCCCGAAAAAAACGCTGGAGACGGCCCATGCGATCAGCCGGGCGGAAGGTCTGGAATTTGTTTACCTGGGCAATGTAGCTGGACACCCCGCTGAATCGACCTATTGCCCGGCGTGCGGGCAAGTCTTGATTGAGCGGCGGGGGTACCGCATTTACCAGAACAACCTCAAGGGAAATCACTGCAGCAAGTGCGGCAGGGAAATCCCCGGCCTGTTTTGAGGGAATGAAACGCAAGGCTTTTCTACTCGGCTTTTATTCTATCGGCGGCCAGGTACTTCTTTTAAGGGAGCTAGTCTCCTCACTAAATGGTGATGAACTTTTCATCGGCACCGCTCTTTTTGGGTGGCTGGTTTCAGTCGCCACCGGGGCGTACCTTGGCGGCACGACTCGTCTTGGAGTTAGATCGACGACGTTGTTTATAACGGGCGTTTTCGTTCTACCCATAATGATCGTCATAGCGCGGCTATCTCCGCTTACGGTAAGCAGCGTCATTGGAGAGGTCATTCCCTTCAGCACCGCCACTCTCATATCAATCGTGATGATGTTGCCGCCCGGTATCGTTTCCGGATGGCTTTTTGCATCGATAACACGCGAAGGTCGCGCCCCGACTGCTTCCATTGTGCAGGTCTATCTCTTTGAAGGAATCGGTGCTTTTGTGGGCGGGGTACTGATTACAGTACTGGCCGGCGGCATTGTTTCGACTCTGGAAATGGCGGTCCTGTTGGGCGCGGTCGTAATGGTAGGTATCCTCCCTGCCTACAGAAAACGAAAAGCGCTGCTGACTATCTTCGCGGCCGTAAGTATTCTGGCTCTTTCGCTCGTTGTCCACCGCACCGTGTCGCGCTTTGACTGTTACATCGACGGCGTCAAATATGAATCGTACCAGGTTGAAAAATCATTTGACACCCATTACGCTCATCAGGCTATTCTGTGGCGGGACGGCAGTCTGATCCTGCTGACTGACAACACCGTCGAGGCTGCCTACCCCGATCTGCTGACTGCCGAGAACCTGCTGATCCCACCGCTGCTGTATAAGCCCGCCGCTCAGAAGATCCTCTTTATCGGCCGGGCCGAGTTTGGCATCGTGCAACTGGCTGAACACTTGCAACGCTTGTCAATCACAGCTCTCGATCCTCGGCGGATCTTGTCATCAGTAATAGATGACGTGATTTTAATGCCTAACGGTATAAACCGAATCGATAACGACCCGATGGCATTCTTTACCCGCCGTCAGGCGACGGATAAATATGACATTATCATCATGAACACCGGCGGACTCGATAGTTACAAAAATAGCCGTTTGTTGACCAAAAGGTTTCTTACGATGGTCAGATCTTCGCTGACACCCGGCGGCCTTGTCTATCTGCCCACTCGCTATGATACCGATCGCTACATCACGGCGGAGCAACGGGCACTGCTGTCGATAATTTACAACGTCCTCCGAGAGTCTTTTAATCATGTCGCCCTCTGGCCGGGCAGCATGACCCTGCTGTTTTCCTCCGATGCGCCGGTGTTGGACATTCCGTACGATTCGATAATCAACAGGCTTGCCAGCCTTGAATATGCGCCGCAGTTCATCAGCGAAAATTACCTGTACGACCGACTGGACGAGTTCAGGATGGAGCGGCTTCGGGAGGCGGTGAGCTACTCAGACCAGGTCAATAGTCTCGATCGGCCACTGATTCCCTATTATCAAGTGATCTACCGGGCAAAAACGACAACCTTCGACAGACACGTTGTGTCATTTATCCTCAGCAGACCGGCCTGGACCGTTGGGATTCCTTTGCTCATCTTTTTGTTTTTTGTACTGGCCGGTGTGGGTAGGCGAAAGAAAAAGCGCTACGGGCTGTTTCTCTATTTCACGGCGGGGCTGGTGTCACTCGCTTTGGAGTTGATATCTTTTTATGTCTATCAATCGTCGGCGGGCTCTTTGTACGCTGAGATGGCGGCCCTGATCGGGGCTTTTATGCTGGGCCTCGCTTTCGGGACGTATTATTCAGTGCGGGTAGGGAGGAGGGGACGTCTGGAGTATCCCGCCCTGCTGATGCTGCTGGCGGCCACGGTGCTATTCCTTGCCACCTACGACCGTATCAATCCTCAGGTTTTGCTTTTTTATCATGTGTGCTTCTTGTTTGTCGTGGCGGCGGCCACGGGTAGTCTTTTTGTCGCCGCTACCAATCGCTATTACCCGACCGGATCGGAAACCAACCGCGGCACTGGTTATGCCTGCGAGCTGATTGGCTCTTCGTTTGGGGCGTTGTTTTCAACCACGATTTTGCTGCCGGTTATCGGGTTGTGGTGGCTGTTGGTCGCCTTGGCGGTGCTGGTTGTTCTTGCCTTTGTCGGATCGTTTCTGACGACCAGGGGGGCTTGATTCTATGCCTTACAAGGTAGCCGATATCGATACACCGGCAGTCCTGATCGAACTGCCCATCTTTGAGAAGAACCTGCGCGAGATGCAGAGCCTGGTTGACAAACACAACCTTAATCTTCGCGTTCATATCAAAACCCACAAGATACCGGAGTTAGCCAAACTCCAGATTAAGGCTGGAGCTGTCGGCATTGCCACGGCCAAACTGGGCGAAGCGGAGGTAATGGCCGAGACCGGCATCAAGGATATCCAGATTGCCAACATTATTGTCGGGCAAGAAAAGATCAAGCGGCTGGTCAGGCTTCAGAAAAAGTGCCGGTTGTCGGTTGCGATTGATTCTATTGATAATGCCGGGGAGTTGTCCGCTGCGTTTTCTAAAAGCGGCTTGCCGCTTGATGCTCTTGTCAAAGTAAATACAGGGCTCAATCGGTGTGGCCTGTCATCACTATCCGAGATTATCCGGCTTCTCAAACGAGTCGATGGCCTGCCCGGCATTAACATTGTGGGATTGATGACCCACGCCGGACACGCCTATGCCGCCCGCGATCGTGAAGAGATCAGAGCAATCGGCAAAGCTGAGGGATCGACCCTTGTTGAATATACCCGGCGATTACAGACGCTTGGGTATGAAATGAAGGTGGTCAGCGTCGGTTCAACGCCGACGGCAAAACAGTGTGCGAATGTTAAGGGTGTCACTGAACTGCGCGTGGGCAACTACATCTTCAATGATATGACGCAGGTGGCTTTGGGAACGGTTAGCAGAAATCGCTGTGCCCTGACTGTTCTGGCGACGGTCATCAGCTCATCCTCAAAAGACCGGGCCGTAATCGATGCCGGCAGCAAGGCGCTGGCGCTGGACAAAGGCGCTCATGGCCGTGACATACTCAAGGGGTATGGTAAAATAGTTGGTGGTGGAGGTATGCTGACCCGCCTGTCTGAGGAGCATGGCGTTATCGAAAACCTCACTCGCCAATTCAAAGTCGGTCAGAAAGTGAGAATTATTCCCAACCACGCCTGCACGGTAATGAATCTTTTCGACCATGCCTATCTGGTTGACGGGCAGAAGGTGATCAAGGAATATGAGATTGCCGCTCGAGGGAAGATGAATTGAACCGGCTAACAATGCTGCCGTTTGTGTAGCTACAGCCTTACGGAAAAGACTCAAGCCAGTCAATGAAGTAGCACTTGTGCCTTTCGCTGTACCCCACCATCCCTACCAATTTCCCTTTTCGCAGGCCGGCGATGATGTTGCCGTAGTAAGCATCATAGGTAATAAATGCCCTGCCGTCATCAAACGGAAAGTCACTCGCGACCAGATCTATCTTACCGCTCTCGGCAGCATGTTTCGACCATTCTAATAGCATGGCGCTGGGTTCGTCCTGTGACAGAAACAGCGTTATGGTGTCGGCATCAACCAGATAGCGCCGGCTGAAAACGTGCGTAAGAAATCCGATTCCCAGAAAGGACTCAGCAAAGTATCTGTCAGTGGCACGAAGTGCCTTATCCTCCGGAGAAAGGTCAAAAGCGTCAGGCCGGTTGGTGGTGCCCGGTATCAGTTTGCTAAGCTCCTGCGCCGCTTGAGCCAGAGCATGATTGGTTGCGTCAGATTCGTTATACCCTATTAAGTTGACAAAGTATTCTCCTTTTACAAATTGAAGACTGCCCGCAGAGGCAAATCCCTCTACGCCCAGTGACAGAAGCCTGGCCTTTGGGGGCCGAATCATCGAATACAAACCGTAGGCATTCACTGCGTTGTCAAACCGGTATATGTCCACCGTGATCTCGGTCGCCTTCGTTTTGTAATCCACGGTAGCCACCTCCACGAAATTGTACCGGTGGTACAGCTCGGCGCCGCCGTTGATATACTGCCACAGCGAGTCGTCATAAAACGTCCTTATCTCCGATGAACGCCGAGCTGCTGCGTCAGCGAACTCAAGAGGTAGAAAGTTCTCCGGGGCAAATCTGTCGGTCGGTTGCTCGCCTTCACCACACCCAACAGCCACCATAACCAACAGAGTTAACGCTGCCGCTGCCTTTGGCAGTCCTTTTCTGTTCATCTCATGTCCCCGTTCTGGTGACGTCGTGTTTTGTTCCCTTTTTCTGAAGCAGGATCTGGTTGTCCGGCGAGCGCGACTCACCGACGGAAGTTACATAAATAGCCGATTTGCCGACCACCGGGCAGGCATACTCACAGGCGCCGCAACCGGTACACAAATCCGGGTCGACATGGGGACGTCTGACGGTAACCATATTCCCTTGGCGGTCGTACACCGTCCTTTCTTCCAAATAGATTGCCTTGGGCGAGGTCGGGCACCATTCTTCACAGACAATACAGGGTATGGCCATCGCACACGGTAGACACCGTCCCCGGTTCACAAAAGCGGTCCCGATACGATTGGGCGGCGTTTGCTTATCCCCTACCTTCTCTTTGAGGGTAAGTTCTGATATGGCACCAGTGGGGCAGACCTGGCCACACAGGGTACAGGTTGGTTCACAGTAGCCGATTCTCGGAATCAGAATGGGCGTCCAGATACCCTCCAACCCGGACTCAAGCAGAGTCGGGTGGAGGGCATTGTTCGGGCAGACCCGCATGCACTGGCCGCATCGGATACAGCGGGCAAGAAAGTCGCTTTCGGGCACAGAACCTGGCGGGCGGATCAACAAAGGATTGGCATTAACTTCAAAGGCATCGCCGGAACGGAACAAAGGCAGCAAAGCCAACCCGCCCGCAACCGATGCGATGGCCTTTCTGCGGGAGACATCCACCTTCTGTGTTCCCGGAGGGTTGGTTTGGGAGGTTTTCCGATTCGGGAAGAACTTGAATTTGAGCGAACCGGTGGGGCAGGATGCCTGGCAGTTTAGGCAGAGATGGCATTCCGACTGACGCCACACCGAACCGACATCAGGGTTGTCCGCTCCCTGACAGGAAAGCAGACACTGGTGGCACTGATCACAGGTTGACTCGTTCTTCTGAAGGCCAAATATAGCAAAGCGGGAGAAAATGCCTAACATGGCACCCAGAGGACAAATACCGCGACACCAGAAGCGGGTGAAGACTCTATTCAAGACTAATACCACTGCGAAGAGGAAACCGATAGTCAGTATGGCATGAAAGTGTACCATACGAAATGGCAACAGCAAGGCTGCGATTATATTGTAGATCGCTTGAGCGGAGGAGCTAACCGGCGTGATGCCGAACGATTTTACCCACCCCAGCAAGCCGGATGTGCCGGCATGGATCATCGGGAGAAGCACCGTCCCGATTGAGCGCGCCAGGAGGGCCAGCGGGTCAAGCAGACCTATCTGCAACGTCCCCACCAGAGCCGCCCCTAAAAACAAGAAAAGAATGTAGTACTTGATCCTCTGATATTTCTTGTAGCGGTTTGATTCCATCTTACGGTCATCTTTGCGCCGAAGCCGCTCAGACGGTATCTCCGAGATCCATTGGTTCAACGAACCGAGAGGGCAAACCCAACCACAAAAGAAACGGCCTAAGAATATCGTCGGAATCAGGATGACTAACGACCACAGCAGGCCCTTGTACAGAGTCCCGTTGGCCAGCAACGTGGCCAGTGCCACCAGGGGATCGAATTGCAGGGCGATAGAGACGGGATAGGGAAGCCGTATTTCAGCAGCGTCGGTCGGGGTGAAATTGACCTCGAAGTTGGTTTTTAGTATGAGCCAGATGAAAATGAGAAAGAAAATGACCTGACAGGTCCGGCGCAGGTTTCTGACTGTTCTTATGGTCACTATCCAACTTCCTTGTAACCAATTGACCGGTAATCAATCTTTCCCAATCCGGCCTTTTCAGCCAACACAATATGGCCAACATTCTCAGCCTTCAAGCCCAAAAACTCGGTGGCGCGAGAATCAGCCGCGACCTGGTCGGTAGCGCAGATAACCGAATTCTCAACCGCCACGTCGTCAAGTGAACCGCCCTGTGGCCCGCCGCGCAGAAGGACCCGGGTGGCATCGACTACCGTCAACGTCGGGCGGCAAAAACCGGCTAAGTCAACAATCGACTGGTCTATCTGCTGGTGAAGCTGATTGCGGCGACCGCCAAGGATACCATAGAAGTTCTTCATCCCCAGTGTACAGGCGCAAAGAGAGTGCTGCTTGACAATCGGCATATTGATGAGACGGTCGGTGAAAACGAAATGCTTCAAAACCGGCCAGATGGTGAGCAATTCACCTTCTAAGTTGATCTGGACAAAATCATCTTCCGCCGGAAGAATCACTCTGGCGCCGGCCTTTTCAGCCTCCTGCCTAATGCCGGAACGAATAAAGCATCGCCGGGGATCATTGCAGGAGATGTCGGTCACGATAACTTCTGCCGCTCCCGCGGAGAGACATTGACGAACCATCTCCCCCACAAGGTGAGGATTGGTCGTGGCTGCCTGGGCCGGAGTCCGGTCCCACGCAATGTTGGGCTTAATTGTGACTCTTTCACCCGGACGGATGAAGCGTCTGATCCCCCCAACTGCATCCAGCGCATAGTTGAGCGCAGCAATCGGATCACTGTTTTTTGCCAGGGCTATCCGGGGCAGAGAGCTGTCGGGAGCAACGGTGAAATCGCTTGTTTTGGCAACAACACTGGCGTAATGGCTGACTTGACGATTGTGAAAAAGCAGTCCCGTGCCGCCGGTCACAGCCGCTAAGGCCAGAGCCTGACCTGTTTTCTTGATAAACTCACGGCGTTCCATATGCCTTAGCTCTCATAGGATCGATTCAAGGTCAGCATAACCAAATATAAGAGATCGACATCAGAGTAACAAGCTGGAGCATACGCAGGTGGCCGGCAAAAAATTAGCTGAGCGGGGGGCACTCCATTGGGAACAGAGTGAGCCGTCGGGTGTTTGACCAGTGAAAATAATCTCTTGGCAAACAAGAGATTCAGATGTAAATTACAAAGTTAGTAGTAAGACCGGCTGTACCGGTGTTCAGAAATTGAGCAAGGAGCCGATAAACTAAGGGAAAAAGTTTTGGACTATACGTGGCCGATTTTGATGACTGGCGGACAGGATGGCGGCGGTGGCGGCATGATCACGCTCGTCTGGTTCGGGCTGATTTTTGTGCTGATGTACCTGCTGTTGATCCGCCCCCAGCGAAAGAAGCAAAAAGCACACGAAAAGCTGTTAGGTGAACTGAAAAAAGGTGACAGAGTTGTGACCAGCGGCGGCATGTTCGGCACCATCTTCGCCATCGACGATGAGCGCAACCGGGTGGTGCTGAAGATCAATGACAATACCAGGTTGGAGTTCTTGAAGTCGTCTATTGCCGCCAAGGTTGACAAGTAATGTAAGGAGTTACTGTGGCAGAGCGGCCGATCGTCATATACGGCGACCCGGTTCTGCGGGAAGTGTCTCAACCGGTCGACAGTATCGACCGGGAGATCAAAAATTTGGTGTCGGCGTTGGCTGGCACCCTTAAAAAAGCATCAGGCCTTGGCCTTTCTGCGGTCCAGGTTGGCGTCTTGAAGCGCGTGTTTATCGTCGATCTCTCGGCGGTTGACATTAACGAAACCCTCAGGGTATTCATCAATCCCGAAGTCATTGAAACCAGCGGTGAGGTAGAGCTGGAGGAAGGCTGTCTGTCCTTCCCGGGATTGTACCAGAAAATTGTCCGTCCTGCTAAAGTTAAGGTGAGAGCGACGGACCTTGAAGGCAACCGGTTTGAAATGGAAGAGACAGGGATGGTTGCCCGAGCGATTTTGCATGAATATGACCATCTTGAGGGCACGCTGTTTATTGATCATTTGTCATCGCTTTCTAGGACGCTTATAAGAGGCCGCCTGAAAAAGCTGGCAAAAGTGTCGTAGAGGTGGTGCCGTAGGGTGCCTAAAGGCGCTTTTATTTCCCGCATTAACGCCCGGTCAATTCTCCGGACGCTCCGCCCACGGTAAGCATCACAGGTGAAGATCATATACATGGGCACGCCGGAGTTTGCCCGTAAGCCGCTGGCGTGTCTGCATGAAAGCAAGCACGATGTTGTGGCCGTCGTGACCGGCCCGGACAAACGGTCTGGACGGGGAGCGCGGTTACTGCCGACGCCCGTTTGTGAGGAAGCGGAAAGGCTGGGGCTTGTAGTCCATAGGCCGGCCTCATTGAAAAATGAAGAACTCTACGAGGCTCTGAAAGCCCACGACCCCGATCTGATAGTCGTAGTGGCGTTTCAGATACTGCCGGAAAAGCTGTTTACCCTTCCTCCCCTTGGCTCGATCAACATCCACGCTTCGCTCTTGCCCAAATACCGGGGAGCGGCACCAATCAACTGGGCCTTGATTAACGGAGAGAAGGAAACCGGCTTGACCGGCTTCTTCCTCAAAAGGAAAGTTGATACCGGCGACATAATTCTACAGGAAAAAGTCGCCATAACTGACAATGACACTTTCGATTCCCTCTCAGCCCGCCTGTCTGACCTGGCCGGCCCGTTTCTGCTGCGAACTCTTGACCTGATTGAGAATCCGAAGGCAGAGCCCCAACCCCAAAAGAACGAGCTGGCCTATCCGGCGCCGAAAATCCACCCGTTTGACGCCATGATCGACTTCGGGCTGCCTGCCGAGAGAGTCCGCCATTTCGTGCGTGGATTGTCTTCACAGCCGGGCGCTTACACATTTTTTAGAGGCAAGAGAGTCAAGATACTCTCCTGCGAGGTATACAACAGCCCAGGCCAAGGTGCGGACGCGCCACCGGGCACCATCCTGCCGGAGAAAAGGAAGCTGCTTGTCCGGTGTGCCAACTCGGTCATCGAGGTTCACACCTTGCTGCCGGAAGGAAAGAAACCGATGGACGGCTTGTCGTTTTTGAATGGAGTCAAACCGCAGCCAGAGGAACGTTTTGGAATAATACCCGAAAGGGGTGAAAACTACAAATGAAAAAAGAAATTCTCGTCAATTCAACCGAGTATGAAACACGAGTAGCCATTCTCGAAGAGAACCGACTGGTGGAACTGCGGGTGGAACGTCCCGATTCCGAGCGCATGGTCGGCGATATCTACAAGGGCATTATCAGGACGGTGCTGCCGGGTATGCAGGCGGCGTTTGTTGACATTGGGCTACCCAGAGCGGCCTACCTGCACTCTTCGGATATCGGCAAGGATTATGGCCAAGACTATGATTCGGAGGCCTTTGAAGAGGAGGAGTCACCAGTCGATATCGTGCGCAAGAAACGCCGGGCCGGTATTGAGACCGTATTGAAAAAGGGGCAGGAGATACTGATACAGGTTATCAAAGAACCGATGTCAACCAAGGGCCCGCGGGTGGCCTCGGAAATATCGATCCCCGGCCGATTAGTGGTGCTGGTTCCCGATGACGACCATATCAGAATGTCAAAAAGAATTACCAACTGGAACGAAAAGAGGCACCTTAAAAAGATCTTAGCTCCCCTGCGCCCTGAAGGATTCGGTCTCATCGCCCGAACCGAGGCTGAAGGCAAAAAGGAGAAGGAATTTCAAGCCGATGTTAAACGGATTTTAAAGCTGTGGACCAAGTTGAAAAGAAAAGCCGACAATACCCCGGCGCCCTGCTTGATCCACAAAGAAGCCGAAATGCTGGTGGGGATGATTCGTGACATTTTCACGGATGACGTTGAGCGCCTGATCGTTGACAACAGGGACGATTATAAGAAACTGATCAGCTTCGCTCGGCAGGTTGTCCCCCATCTGAAAGGCCGCATTGAGCTGTACAAGGGCGATTTGCCGCTGTTTGACCGCTATGGCCTGGAACCGGAAATTGAACGAATGCTTGACCGCAAGGTATGGATCAAAAAGGGCGCTTACCTCATCATTGACCAGACGGAGGCGATGGTGACTATCGATGTAAATACCGGCCGTTTTGTCGGCAGCGGCGACCAGGAAACGACCATATTCCAGACTAACATTGACGCCGCCCGGGAGACAGCCCGGCAGATACGGTTGCGCGATATCGGCGGCCTGATTATCTGTGATTTTATCGATATGTACAACCGTGAAAACCGGCGCAAACTGTACGAAGAATACAAGGCCTGTTTCAAAAACGACCGCGCCAAACGAGCCATCAACCCGGTTACCGATTTCGGTATTATAGAGATGACGCGCGAACGTGTGCGCCCTTCGCACATGCACACCCTGTCGGAACCGTGCCCCTACTGCCGTGGCCTGGGACGAATCTTGTCAAAGCAGACGATGACGACCAAAATTGAGCGGTGGTTTATACGTGCCAAGGCCGACAAAAGGTTTAGCCGGTTTCACCTGGTGGTCAGCCCGTTGCTGGCCGAAGCCATGTCTGACAACGGCATCAACCGGGTAGAACGGATGATGAAAATACACAAATTCAGGATAAATCTTGTGCGCGATACGACGGTTCCAATACAGGAGTACAAGGTCTACAACGCCGAGACCAACGAGGAAATTACCGACCGCTATCAGGTCTGATATGTCAATTCTTGACGGGTAGCCCACCCGTCGCTGGCAGGGGTGGCACCCATGCGGCGTGCCGCTTCTTTTGAAAACCGCCCAAAAAAATTGTTGGACATTCTCGCTTGGTTCCTATTATATTATCTTCAGGATGGGAGATGCAGGCAGCATAAGCCAAGAGATCGAGATCAAGCTGCACCTCGGGTCATTTGCGGACTATCTGAAGCTTGTTGGGTTTCTGGGCCAAGTGGAGCACGAAGAACGCCATGTGAATGGCTTTTTCGATACCGAGGACAGAAAGTTAGCCACTGACGGCTGGGCGTTGCGGGTACGGGCGGAAAGCAACCGGGGACTGATAACGCTGAAAAGCGAACCCTCTGGGCCGGGCGTGGCTACCGTCCGAGATGAAATTGAGGTGGAGATCCCGCGGGGAGAGACACTTGATATTCTCAACCTCCGCAAGGATGTCATGGCCCTTTCCAACATAGCAATCGATTTTGTCAAACAAAAGTGGGGCAAAATTACCGTTATAAAACTTGTCCACTTTGAGAATACCCGGCAGAAAAAGTTATTCAAGATCGGCGATTACAACTACACGCTGGAGCTGGACAAGACCGAGTTTGCCGACAGCACGGTCGATTATGAGCTGGAACTGGAACTTCCGGATGAAAGCCGGATTGAAGTTGTTGAGGACAAGCTCCGCAAGATCTTTGCCTCCCTTGGTATCCCGTTTAAGCTTCAGATGGAAAGCAAGTTTGTGCGGGCGTTGAAGAAAGCCGGGATGGCTTAGCGCAACGGCAACCAGGATATTGACCCTTACCGCAGTCTAAGCTCTGATAACTCCGACGGAAATGAGCGCTCCACTTCGTTCGGAACAGCCGAGCGCCTTTGTTTGGTGAAAAAGCTTGGTTTTGATTTATTTGGAAACAAATTCTCTCCTGTTTGGTTACAAGAATAGCGCACAAAGAAGGCGATCGGAACTGAGCGCTTTGGATATGCATCAGAGTCGCCTTTTCCGCCCTGTGTCGTTCCCCTCCCCCGGCACAGGGCGTTTTTGTTCTGACAATAAGGAGTGGTCTTCTTCCCTTGTTCGTCTGTGAGCAGGGTCCTACATCGAGCCCCTGGCATCATCTCCGGCTAAAACCCAAGAGAAAAAAAAACGGGTAAGCTATGTGCCTGACCTAAAATGTGGACTATCTGCCCGGCAGTGCAGACCGGGTGGCGGGAAGGCCTTAGTCCCAGTCGGTCTTGACGTTCACAAAGAGGGTCTTATTGTCTCGCCATACAAAAAATATCACCTCGCGTGGTTTCTCGAATTCGACCGATTTCATTATAGCACTGACTTCTTCTATGGACGTGACCGGCACATTTCCTATGCTTTGGATGATATCTCCCAGCCGCAGGCCACCGACATTGGCCAGACCTCCCCGCTTGAGTTTGGCAACCACCACGCCGCTGAAGGTTTCCGGCTTGAGATTGTGAAACAGATAGTCGGCAAAGACAAGATCACGAACTTCAAACTCGAGAAACTCAACTTCATAGGTGGGCGTCTCGGTGGCCGCCAGCGGCGCCTTTTCCAGTGCTACAAACAACTTGAGAGTGTCGGCCGCGAAGTCGGTGCGCCGTATGACGGCCAACTCCACCGAGGCCTCGGGGCCAAGTTCGGCAATAAGGCGTTGAAAGATGGGCAAATTTTCGTCTTTGTCAACCGCAACCTGCCCGCCGTTCACTTCGTAAATAATGTCCCCCACCGCCAGTCCGGCCTTCTCGGCCGGAGAATTGGACATGATGTCGTTTACAATTATTCCTCCGGAAACATCAAGACCCCAAAACTGCGCCATCTCCGGGGTAAGAGCCTGGAGGCTGATGCCCAGCCAGCCACGATCGGGCTGTCCTTTCATAGGAGGATCGGCAATGAGTTTTTCAAGCCGCTCGCCAACCACCACCCCCAGCAGAGGAATGCCAAACTGGCTGAATGATTCCAGCATACCGCCGGCATCGGTATTGGCATGAGAAGGATTCAACAGCGCGCCCAGCACCCCGACCGGTTCAAGTTCTCCATCAAACAGCACCGACATCATCTGGAGCGAGGAAAAACCGACCGTGAGCGGGAAAAACTCCGGCGACTCCACTACCAAGGAGACCATGCCGACATCGGACGCCAGGGAGGGATTGACAAACTCCGGTAGCAGCATGTACAGCGTCAGCCACTCACCGACCTCAAAGTGCCTGCCGGTCTGGAACCTGATCGGCGTGAAGCGTTCATTTTCGTCTCCAACGATCTTAATGAAGCCGATTTGAGTGAATCTATCCACCCCCAGGTATTCGGCGTCGTACTTTTTCTCATCGAGCGTCGTCACCTCGATTTTGGTAGGAGTGGTTTTGACTGTGAAAGGCGAAAAGGCCGCCAGGACATTCTCACCAAGGGCCATGCCGTTGAACAATACCAGGCCATCCTCCGTGACAATGGTGCCAAGGTATCGTTCCTGCTGGTCAGTGGTGTGAATACCGAAGGAGAGTTCCAGTTTCATGTCAATAACCACCGTGAAGTTGCGGGCCATTTGTTCGAGCCGTTCGAAATCAAAGTCCTGCGCCGGCACCTTACCCGGCGTCAAAGTGAGCAGACCCCAGACAGCCCACAAGCACAGTGTGCCGCCAGCGTACGAAACGTTCTTTCTATTCATCAGCAGACTCCTTGTCCTGATGGTCAATCTTGACAAAGACGAAACGAACAGCTCCTCCCCGTTTGATCGTCAGAAGTATCCCGTCTGTCCCGGTTGATGTCAGTTCATTGTACAGCGTAATAAAATTACCCAAGCTCGACAGTTGCTCGTTGTTTACCTCGGTGATAACGTCTCCCGGCCGCAGCCCTCCATCCTCGGCCGCGCTGGCCCGTTTCACGCCCACGACATAGACACCGATGGTGTCGGTCAGTTGGTTCTCTATCTGCATCTGGCGGGTAATGGCCTTAACCGCGCACCCCCACTCTTTGCATTCAAAGTCTTCTCCCTGAAGTTGCCCCAGCTCCCTTGTGGTTACCTTAAAAGTGTAGGTCTGTTCGTCGCGCAGAACCGTGAGGCTTATCTCGGTGCCGGGCTTATGGGTAGCGATCATGTTATAGAAAGCCGGTACTTCTTCAACGAACCGGGCCGAGACAGGAGTGCCGTCGACTTCAAGGATGATATCGCCCGCTTTGAGAAAGCCGGCCTCCGCCGGCGAGCCAGGATCAATTGACGAGATCAAAACGCCGGCATCCCGATTGGTTCCGAAGTATTCCTCCAGCTCTTGCAGTGCCTGACAGTGCAGCCCGATCCAACTGCGGGTGACTTTGCCTTCGGTGAGAATGGCGTGCACCGTCTCTTTGACGATATTTATCGGGATGGCGAACCCGAGATTGTTAGCCAGCAGGGTCGCCCGTGAGTTTATGCCGATCACCCGACCCGACAGATCAACCAGGGGCCCACCGGAATTCCCCGGGTTGATAGCCGCATCCGTTTGGATCCAGAGATTGTAGCGACCGGTCCGCTCTCCGCTCGGCAGACGGACGTCGGGACTAAAGAAACGGTCTTTGGTGGAAATAACACCGGCTGACACCGAGCGCGACAGAGACAGAGGCGAACCCATGGCCAGCACATACTGCCCTACCTGTAGGGAATCGGAATCTCCGAACTCGGCTACCTGAATCTTGCCGGTGTGGCCCTCCAGGTGCAGTTTTAACACCGCAATATCGGTCAGCGGGTCGCCGCCCACAAGCTCCGCCGTTACCTGCTCCTTATCGTAGAGGGTGCAGATGATTCGTTCCGCCTTGCCGGCCACATGGTAATTGGTAACCACATAACCGTCGGGATGAAAAATGACGCCCGACCCGATAACCGCCCTTTTCTCCAGTTCCCCGGTATTGTAGTTCTTGATCACCGGCTGAATATGCACCAGGGCTGGCATGACCTTATCGCGGGCATGGAAAATCTCCTCCTGGGCAACGCCTCCAGGCATTCCCGCCGAGATGTTTGTCGCTGCCAGCAGCGACCACACAACAACAATTGGTTTATGCACTATAACGAACATCTCCTTTAGTCTGCCTGTTCACCTCCCTTATACCGCGACCCACCAGCCGTAGTTCACGCGGTCGGCGCCACAGACTGCAATATGCTTCAGGGCAATTGGAGTATAACGGCTTTATCCGATTATCGGCAAGCTGTTTGTTTTGTTATGGGGGGGGGGCGTCCGGGAGTTGTTGATTTTTAGTTATTGCTTGACAGTAACCCCGTATCAGGCGACAGCCTCTCTCCGAAACCCTTTTAGAGAATAATCGGCTAAGACAATGCCTGATAATGCCGAAAACAGTTACAGAAAGCGCCTTGATACGCCTGTATTAAACAGACGTGTGTCTCTCAAATGAGCAAGCGCAAAGGGGGGCCCGTGAGAATACTAGTCATCGACGATGAGGAGATGATCAGGAGTCTGGCTCAAAGAATCCTGGCACGGGCGGGATTTGATGTACTCGCGGTCGAATCAGGCCAAGGCGGTCTTAAGCTGTTTTCCGAGAATTTTCACCAGATCGATCTGGTTCTACTGGATCTCACAATGGATGACATGCCGGGCATCGAGACGTTAAAAAGAATTCGAGAAATCTCTCCGGATTTGCCGTGCATAATCTCCAGCGGGCAGGAGCCAGGGCCCAACGAGCTTCCGGACGAACTCAACCGGAATGTCTGCTTCCTGCAAAAACCGTATCGAACTAAGCAACTGTTAGAAATGGTCAGTCAGATATCGTCCAAAATTGATGGGGCTCTTCTAAGATCGAGTCAGGGGTAGCGGCCCAGAAAAAAGGTTTGGACTCGGCGTTGTATTTTTAACGAAACGTTCAATACTGGTCAATAGGTCTTTGACGCCGCAAAACAATCCGCATCGGATGGCTTCCTGAGTACGGCGTGGGAAAGCCCGACCTTGTTTGTGATAGTTTTGTCATTTACACCATTGGCAGCCATCACGATTATTTTCGCCCATCTGGCTAGGATATGGGGAAGGCAACGTGAGTTGACTATCGACTAGAGTTGTTGGCCAGTCTGAGGGATCGGCGTGACTGGCGGGATGGGGCGTCCAAGAGCCATAGTTTCCTCCTTCCTCTCAGCTGGAAGAAGGCCATTATAAAAGGCATATTTAGTCAGGTTATATCTGGAACGCAACACCCGTGGGATTTCCGCTAAGTTTTCCTCGGGAGTGGACGATAATTCAATAGAGATGAGCTATGGTGCGCGGGATGGGGGACAGGAGATATGAGCACGCCGAGAGATAAATGATATGAACCCCGATACCTCTTCCAAGACAGGAACAATACTGGTTGTCGATGATGAAACGGCCGTCGCCGGATCTATCGAGGCGGTTCTTTCAAAGGAGGGGTACCAGGTTCACCTGGCACACGACGGGACAGAGGGGGTGAACCTGGCCTCCAAGGTCAAACCTGACCTGATTATCATGGACATCACTATGCCCGGTATGGACGGCTATGAGGCTACCGAACGGTTGAAACAGATTCCCGCCTTAAAAGATGTGCCGATTATTTTCCTGACCGGGAAATCGGCCAGCGAAGATGACGGCATGGCTTTTGACAAGGGCGGAACCTCGTTTGTCCGCAAGCCGTTTTCCGGTAAACAGTTGCGGGATCTGGTGGCCCTGGTCATGCAGTCCTTGATCGAATGAAACTGATTCCTATTAAGTTGCTTGCAATTTAGGTCGATAATACTCATGCAACCTGCAGACAAACGGGAACCTTCAAAGATCGGACGAATTGGATAAGTCCATGTCGTACAAGATAAAGATAGACAACGCCAAAGTTCTGGTCATTGATGACGAACCCGAGATAACCGAAATCGTCCAGACCTTTTTAAGTGAAGCCGGTTATCAGGTGCTGGTGGAAAACTCCTCGAAAAACGCCGTCGAAAAGGCTCACGGTTTCAAACCGGACGTCATTCTGCTGGATATCATGATGCCCGACATGGACGGCTACAATATCTGTCAGGAGCTGAAAAAAGATCCCGAGTTTGTTGATACACCGATTATATTTCTCACCGGCAAGGATCGAGGCGATGACATGGGGCGATCGTTCAAGTCAGGTGGAGATATGTTCATCAAAAAGCCGTTCTCCTGCGAAAGGCTCCTGGAGATAGTCAATATCGTGCTGATGTCGGCGGGGCACCGGTAGTTTCCCTGGCCGCGGTCGAGGCCTCTATTTTTTTGTTGACAAATATTGTGCGGTGCACTATATTGTTGGAAAACCATGAGGGTAATCAAAAGATATAGTAACCGTCGGCTATACGACGCCGAGGCCAGCCGGACGCTGACACAGGCCGACCTGGCGTCGCTGATCAAGGAGGGAGTCGAAGTAAGAGTTGTTGACTCGGCTACCGGAAAGGATGTTTCGCTGATGGTTCTGGGCAAAATCGTGTTGGCGGAAGCCTCCTCATGGGGAGATGTTAAGCAATCAAAAGAACTATTCACAACTATCATAGAATTAGGAGGTAAAAAGACCATGTCGATTCTCAAAAACACTGTTCTGGCGTCGATTGGAGTCATTCAAGTGACGAAGGACAAGGCGGAGAAGATCATCGACGATCTGATCAAAAAAGGTGAGTTGGATAAGTCCGATCGCAAAAAGGCCATTATGGAATTGCTCGATAAGGCTGAAAAATCAACCGCCGGAATACGGGAGAAGATCTCCAAGGAAGCCGGCAAAGCCCAAAAGGAGGTTTCCAAGCTGGCCAAGGAAGTGAGAGAGTACAGGCTGATTAAGCGCGGTGACCTGCAGAAGATCGAGACCAAGCTTGATAAGCTGACCAAGGTTGTCGCCAGTCTGGAAAAGCAACTGGCTGAGAAGGAATAAGAAAGGGGGCGGGAGACCGCCTTATCTTTCTCACGATTTTAGCGACGAGTTGAGTTCCTTTAGAAAGACCTGCTGATCCACCCCGTGCATCCGGCAGGCCATATCGATCGACTCATACGGCTGCCGCACCCCGCCTTCGGAGGGCGGGCTGTGCGAAGCTCCGCTGACAAGACACCTCACAGTCAGCTAAATGAAAAGAACCCACAGCAGAGCTGTGGGCCACCCGTGGGAAGGGCTGTAGGCAAAATGGAGAGAGGAAAATACGCCTCCAGATTCCCCTCCAAACGAGTTTGTAGGGGCCACCCATCGCTCGCACCTGATCCAGATGCTGCGGTATAGCCAGTGACTTCAGCCCGGCTGAAACCAACAGCTCCTTGATCGAAGGGGCGACGTCAATAAGATCGGCAATTCTTGTTTCAGCAGTGATGGGGTAAACTCCGCCACTAGGTATAAAAAACCCCCAACCACTTGCGTGATCGGGGGTTTGATTTAACCCCGGCGGCTTTCTACTCTCCCACGCAGTTACCCACGCAGTACCATCGACGTAGACGGGCTTAACTTCTGTGTTCGGAATGGGAACAGGTGTGTCCCCGTCGCTATTGCCACCGAGAAATTTTACATAGTATCTTTAAGGTACGTAAGGTATCGCCCAATGGGCTGTGTTCCGCAGATGTCGAAACCGCAGGGGTTTCGACCTACGTGATATTGGGCAGATGTGGACATCTGCCGCCCACAGGGGTTCAGAATTCCCACAGCAAGCTGTGGGCCACCCGTGCCTGTAGGCCACCCGTGTTGTGAATGCTGCTTAAGTAGGTTTTCGGTTAAGCCGCACGACCGATTAGTATCACTCGACTGAATCCGTTACCGGACTTACATCTGTGACCTATCAACCTGGTTATCTTCCAGGGGTCTTCAGTTCGCCTTTCGGCGAAGGGAAATCTTATCTTGGAGTGGGCTTCGCACTTAGATGCTTTCAGCGCTTATCCCTTCCCAACGCAGCTACCCTGCGCTGCAGCTGGCGCCACAACAGGTGCACCGGCGGTTGGTTCAACCCGGTCCTCTCGTACTGGGGTCGACTCTCCTCAAATTTCCTGCGCCCGTATCAGATAGGGACCGAACTGTCTCACGACGTTCTAAACCCAGCTCACGTACCACTTTAATTGGCGAACAGCCAAACCCTTGGGACCTTCTTCAGCCCCAGGATGTGATGAGCCGACATCGAGGTGCCAAACCCCCTCGTCGATATGAACTCTCGGAGGAGATAAGCCTGTTATCCCCGGAGTACCTTTTATCCGTTGAGCGACGGCGTTTCCATACACAACCGCCGGATCACTAAGACCTGCTTTCGCATCTGCTCGACTGGTAGGTCTCGCAGTTAAGCTCCCTTATACCTTTGCGCTCTACAGCCGATTACCATCCGGCCTGAGGGAACCTTTGCACGCCTCCGTTACATTTTAGGAGGCAACCGCCCCAGTTAAACTACCCGCCTGACACTGTTCCTAGACCTGATTCAAGGCCCAAGGTTAGACATCCGATGACACAAGGGTGGTATTTCACCGGTGACTCCACCGACACTAGCGTGCCAGCTTCAACGTCTCCCACCTATGCTACACATGCAGCACCAAACACCAATGTCAGGTTATAGTAAAGGTTCACGGGGTCTTTCCGTCCCGATACGGGTAAACGGCATCTTCACCGCTGCTACAGTTTCACCGGGCCTCATGTTGAGACAGTGCCGCAATTGTTATACCATTCGTGCAGGTCGGAATTTACCCGACAAGGAATTTCGCTACCTTAGGACCGTTATAGTTACGGCCGCCGTTTACTGGGGCTTCAATTCAGCGCTTCTCCCCGCCAAAGGCGGGGATAACACCTCCTTTTAACCTTCCAGCACCGGGCAGGTATCAGTCCCTATACGTCGTCTTATGAGACTTGGCAGAGACATGTGTTTTTAGTAAACAGTCATCGCGGCCTATTCACTGCGGCCACTTTCGGCTCCATGCGCAGGCATTTCACCTACCGGTGGCACCCCTTCTCCCGAAGTTACGGGGTGAATTTGCCGAGTTCCTTAACATGAGTTAACCCGAGCACCTTAGGATACTCTCCTCGCCTACCTGTGGCGGATTACGGTACGGATTGCAGAGCAACTAGCATAGAGGTTTTTCTTGGCAGCATGATTACGATCAGTTCTGGTCTAGGACCACCCCATCACCTCTCAGTGTTAGGACCGTGGATTTGCCTGCGGTCCCCACCTACAGGTTTAGACCGGCACAACCATCCGCCGGCTGACCTTCACTTCTGCGTCACCCCATAGCTTAAAACGCAACTCTACAAGTACAGGAATTTTAGCCTGTTTGCCATCGGCTACGCCTTTCGACCTCGCCTTAGGACCCGACTAACCCTGGGAGGTTTAGCCTTCCCCAGGAAACCTTAGGCTTGCGGTGAGCAGGTTTCTAGTCCTGCTTTATCGCTACTCGTTCCGGCATAATCTCTTCTCTGACATCCAGTTGGCCTTTCAGCCGGCCTTCGACTCTCAGAGAACGCTCCCCTACCGTCCGCCAGAGGCGGACCCATAGCTTCGGTGCCATGCATAGTCCCATACATTATCGGCGCGAAATCACTGGACTAGTGAGCTGTTACGCACTCTTTAAATGATGGCTGCTTCTGAGCCAACATCCTAGCTGTATAAGTAATTTCACATCCTTTACCACTTAGCATGACTTGGGGACCTTAGCTGATGGTCTGGGTTGTTTCCCTTTCGGCGATGAAGCTTATCCCTCACCGCCTGACTCCCGGAGACCATTTTACGGCATTCGGAGTTTGGTTGGGTTTGGTAGCCTTGTAGGGCCCCTAGCCCATCCAGTGCTCTACCTCCGTAAAACTGAATTCCGAGGCTAACCCTAAAGTTATTTCGGGGAGAACCAGCTATTTCCAGGTTTGATTGGCCTTTCACCCCTAGGCACAGCTCATCCCCCAGTTTTTCAACACTGGTGGGTTCGGACCTCCGGTCCGTTTTACCGAACTTTCATCCTGGCCATGCCTAGATCACCTGGTTTCGGGTCTACGCCCTGCCACTTAGTCGCCCTATTCAGACTCGCTTTCGCTGCGGGTGCGCCAGGTTTTGGCTTACCCTTGCGACAGAGCAGTAACTCGCCGGATCATTCTTCAATAGGCACGCCGTCAGTCTGGAGCCTCCGAAGAGTCTCCTTTCCTCCGACCGCTTGTAGGCACACGGTTTCAGGTACTATTTCACTCCCCTCCCGGGGTACTTTTCACCTTTCCCTCACGGTACTTGTTCACTATCGGTCACAGAGTAGTATTTAGCCTTACCAGATGGTCCTGGTAGATTCAAACAGGATTCCACGTGTCCCGCCTTACTTGGGAGACTCGACGGGAGCCACATGCTTTTCGATTACGGGGCTGTCACCTTCTCTGGCGGATCTTTCCAAATCCTTCGTCTAAACATGCGGTTTGTAACTCTCCGGTCCGTCTGTCACCAGACCAGTCGGTTCCCACGACCCCGGTAGCACAACGCTGACAGGCTTTAGCGTGCAGACCGGTTTAGGCTGTTCCCCGTTCGCTCGCCGCTACTGAGGGAATCACGGTTGTTTTCTTTTCCTGCAGGTACTAAGATGTTTCAGTTTCCTGCGTTCGCCTCGTACGCCTATGTATTCAGCGCACGATGATCCGCGTTGCGGCGGACCGGGTTTCCCCATTCGGACATCTCCGTCTCAGAGATTGTTTGCATCTAAACGGAGCTTATCGCAGCTTGCCACGTCCTTCATCGCCTCTCTGTGCCAAGGCATCCACCGAGTGCCCTTAGTAGCTTAACCGAAAACTTACTTAAGAGCATCCACTATTTTTGCTTTTTGAACACAGCCTATTGGAAGATACGCGTTACGTACCTTTCGGACACTATGAAGTTGTCAAAGAACAGCGGGCCGCAAGCAGCCTCTATAGTCAATAACGATTAATCGCCTTGTAACGTTCACTGGAGATGACCGGGATCGAACCGGTGACCTGTGGCTTGCAAAGCCACCGCTCTCCCAACTGAGCTACATCCCCAAAACTCACCCAAACAAATGGGCCTAAGTGGAGTTGAACCACTGACCTCGCGCTTATCAGGCGCGCGCTCTAACCAACTGAGCTATAGGCCCTAATGCTTTTTTTTGCCTATTCGCCTGTCAGGCGAGGCTGATTATCTTAATATAGCCACCTGAGCAAGAGAAGCGCCTTATGGCACTATGTCGATCGACTTGGATATGGGTGAGTTCGCCTGCGGCAAACTCACGTCACACCGTTCTCCTTAGAAAGGAGGTGATCCAGCCACAGCTTCCGCTACGGCTACCTTGTTACGACTTAGCCCCAGTCGCCAGTATCACCTTAGGCGCCGCCGTCCTTGCGGTTAGGCAAACGACTTCGGGTGCTCCCAACTTCCGTGGCTTGACGGGCGGTGTGTACAAGGCCCGGGAACGTATTCACCGCTGCTTGCTGATCAGCGATTACTAGCGATTCCACCTTCATGGAGTCGAGTTGCAGACTCCAATCTGAACTGAGGCCGGTTTTAAGGATTGGCTCCACCTCGCGGTCTTGCAACCTTCTGTACCGGCCATTGTAGTACGTGTGTAGCCCTGGGTATAAGGGCCATGAGGACTTGACATCATCCCCACCTTCCTCCAGCTTATCACCGGCAGTCTCCATAGAGTTCCCAGCATAACCTGATGGCAACTATGGACAGGGGTTGCGCTCGTTGCGGGACTTAACCCAACACCTCACGGCACGAGCTGACGACAGCCATGCAGCACCTGTGCAAGGGCCCCCGAAGGGGAAGCCGGTTTTCACCGACGGTCCCAAGCATGTCAAACCCAGGTAAGGTTCTTCGCGTTGCCTCGAATTGAACCACATACTCCACCGCTTGTGCGGGCCCCCGTCAATTCCTTTGAGTTTCAGCCTTGCGACCGTATTCCCCAGGCGGGGTACTTAATGCGTTAGCTTCGGCACCGAGGGAGTCGATACCCCCGACACCTAGTACCCATCGTTTACCGCTTGGACTACCAGGGTATCTAATCCTGTTTGCTCCCCAAGCCTTCGCGCTTGAGCGTCAGTATCAGGCCAGAGAGCCGCCTTCGCTACCGGTGTTCCTCCAGATATCTACGCATTTCACCGCTACACCTGGAATTCCGCTCTCCTCTCCTGTACTCAAGACCAACAGTATCGAATGCAGGCCAGCAGTTGAGCTGCTGGTTTTCACATCCGACTTGATGGCCCGCCTACGCGCCCTTTACGCCCAGTAAATCCGAACAACGCTTGTCCCCCCCGTATTACCGCGGCTGCTGGCACGGAGTTAGCCGGGACTTCCTCTGTGGGTACCGTCAGGTACAGGGCAGTTACTCCCCGTACGGTTCTTCCCCACTGACAGGGTTTTACACTCCAAGGAGCTTCATCACCCACGCGGCGTTGCTGCGTCAGACTTTCGTCCATTGCGCAATATTCCCTACTGCTGCCTCCCGTAGGAGTCTGGGCCGTATCTCAGTCCCAGTGTGGCCGGTCACCCTCTCAGGTCGGCTATCCATCGTCGCCTTGGTGGGCTCTTACCTCACCAACAAGCTAATGGAGCGCGGACTCATCCTCAAACGACAGAACAGCCAATGACTGCCCGCCTTTGACCTCCCGATGATGTCACCCGGAGGTGTTATCCGGTATTAGGCCTCCTTTCGGGGGATTATCCCGGATTCAGGGGTAGATTATCCACGTGTTACTCACCCGTTCGCCACTTTACTCGCCCGGCCGAAGCCAGGCTTTCTCGTTCGACTTGCATGTATTAAGCACGCCGCCAGCGTTCGTTCTGAGCCAGGATCAAACTCTCCACAACATATTATTGTGTTTTGAATTTCCTTGTCCTGTCTCCCGAAACGCTCCTGTTAAGGATACGTTATTCAGGATTTACGAGAACCTCGGATATTGACGCCCAAGATTTTGTCAATCCTGGGATTGCGACATAATCCTAAGGCCCGCTTCTCTTGCATTCAGAGTGGCTATTAAGTTGTCAAAGAGCAAATTTGCGACAAAAATTACCAGACATTCCGTCCGGTAAAAATCACGATAAAAGCTTGCCAAACTAATGTCAAGTCATTTTTACGAAACTTCACATATTCTGCTATTTCTAATATACTACAAATATTTCATAAAAGCAACCCTTAATATGCCAGATTTTCCAGGGCCATCTGGCCATTTCCTTATTTCGGCAGGCAATGATTATGCTTTAGCCTTTAGCTGTCAAGAGCTTTTTGGGGAAAATGAGGGGTATTGGGACGACGTGAGGCTGACTGCTGTATGGGGAGTCCGGCCTGGCTGAATTACGGGAAACTTAGGACAATTTTTCATGGTGGGGGACTTGGGACACATATCGAACTCTGATCACCTCTTTCAGCTGGTCTGCTTGACAAGCCTCTTATGTCGGTATACAATGCGGGTAATTATCGAATAAGTATGAAAGAGAGTGTCGGCTCCAAAGATATGGCGACTTACATACTAAACATCGATCAAGAAAGGCCCTATTTTGCCGAACTCCCATACTATCTCTGGGGAACAGTGAACTACGACTCGGAAGGTGACTGCAAGCGCCCTACTGACAGACAGTGGACGTGGTTTGAGCTGACTCATCGCGAGACTCAAGAGACGATATCGATCTCAGACAATGGCAGCACCTGGAGGATCACGGGGGACGATCTGCTGGCTGCGCGTGCGGCACTCTTCTTCTGCTCTCGATGCGGTGCGAGGTGCATTGAGTGCTGCCCAGAGGAGAACGCAGGGACTTGGGATCACGAGGCGGCCATGAAGCGAGCAGATCGAGTGGCTGCCGAATTCGCGTCGCCTGAACTTAAGCCATTTGACTCACATTTGTTCTGGGGAGGCTGGAAATGGATCGGGTGGTTTGCCACTGAGTTTACCTGGGTTGGGAGATGGATAATGGTTTCGGTTCTCAAAAGTGATCCTCGTGGAGTTCCTCTCTGCATCGATTGGCTCAAACAAGGGACGCTTTCCGAATACCAAAGCGCGGTACTCAGGTACGCCCTAAATCGCCTTACAGGGAAATCTTTTAACACAGATGATGAATGGGTAAGATGGTATGAAGAAGGCTTGGCAAAAAGAGCCTCGAAGTTTGAATATCCCGAACCTGATTTCGACCAGTGGCTTACAGACCTGAAACAGGAATATGGTGACAGCCAACAAGGCGCTTCTGTAGAGTAGGTCGAAGCTCTTGGGGTTTCCACCCTTGGTCTGAATTGGACTTTCAATGACGGAATGGGTGGGAATCGAACCCACCGGGGACAATGCGATTGCCCCCCGCACGGCTTTGAAGGAATTCAAGGGGGAATTGACGATGCGTCAATTCCCTCCTCATTCAGGATGCTGCCATCACTACCGGCAGCAGGGTACAAGCCTCTTACCAGGAGTTGTAGCGGCGTCCACCACCACCACCTCGATTACCGCCGCCATTCTCTGTACGAGGGCGAGCTTCATTGACATTCAGCGTTTGCCCGTCCAGCTCCTGGCCGTTGAGACCGGTCATTGCCGCATCAGCTTCCCCTTTGGAAGGCATCTCCACGAACCCAAATCCTCTTGATCTGCCGCTGTCACGGTCCGTGATGATGTTTACTTTTGATACCTCACCATAGGCTTCAAAAGCCTGGCGAAGATTCTCTTCTGCCGTGTCATGCGACAGGTTTCCGACGTAGATATTCATTCTACTCTCCGGTTTTGTTTATCCCTTCACGAACGTTTTCTCAAGGAAATCTCGTAACTAAGATAAACCGATTATTGCGCACTATTGCGCTTGCGTCTCCAGATTAACAATTTGACAAGAATTGACTTGAAGGTGCAAACCCTGAAAAAGTTTAATAAGGAAGACTGTTCATTACATTTCAATCTATCGACAAATAATCACAAAGTCAACACTTTTTTTGGTAGTCTCCATATATTACTTTTCACCAGATTGAAAGGAAATCCCCCTCCATTCGACCGGCCTGAATCCTTCTGCGCTGTTTTGTGCAGTTATCGGCAACAGTCCATAACGCAATAAGTTACAATAAGTGGCGGAAGGGGTGGGAATCGAACCCACCGGGGACAATGCGATTGCCCCCCGCACGGCTTTGAAGGCCGGGACCGCCACCAGACGGCATCCGCTTCCGCCTATAGTATACAACAGAACTTCACCGATGGCAAATACGGACACAACAACAAATGTCATCAGCCTCGTGGGGCAGATGTGGAGAGGCTGTCCCATAAGTGTTATTCTTGACCACGTTAGCTCCCGAGAACGTCATTGCGAGGAGTGAAGCGACGTGGCAATCTCTTGCTACCGAAACAGTTCCGCTGCTGAGATCGCCACGCTCCCTTCGGTCGCTCGCGATGACGGAGACTTGTGAGACAACCTCTGGACATCTGCCGCCCACGATCCGTGCGAGCCGAAAGCGAGACCCGACACAACAAGAAAGAAGATGTGCCCCCGGCCCCTGTTCAAAAAATGAACAACCGCACGTGATCGGGCCGCCATTAATTCCCTGCCTTTGTTACCGATAAAGTGATAGATAAGTAGTTTCTATAAGGTTGAAAACAGTATAACTATGGCAAAATTAGACCAGCTTCTCCAGATTGTTAAAGAGGCCGACGCGACGGCCTTGCACCTTGCCGCCGGAAGCGTGCCCGTCATCAGGGTCAACGGCGACCTCAATGTAGTCTACGGCGTCAAAAGAGTGGCGCGGTTTAGCTTAAATGTATACCAGATGTGCTGCGGAATCGGGGCGGCTATCCGGAGTTGTCGCCGTCGACGGAGAAACCCGAGTAGCCATAGACCCATCGCAGTTCTATGAGAAGGTGTCACCGAATGAACCGGAGTTGGTGAAGGCGTAATGAGTCGGGAAACACAAAAGCTCAGGCTGGATGAGATTCTCGTTAAAGAAGGTCTCATCTCCGAAGCGCAGATTAAAGAAGCTCTCATGCGCCAGAAGGCTCATGGGGGGAAGTTCGGTTCGCAGCTTTTGTATCACCGCTACATCGATGAAGCCGGATTGGTCAAGGCGCTGGCGACACAACTTGGCTGCGAAGGAGTCGTGCTGGCCAAACGTGATATCCCCAAACTTGTCATCAAGCTCATCCCCAAAAAAGTAGCTGTCGCCCGCAAGGTTATTCCGTTTGATTATGATCCGGAAAAGAACCTGCTGAAAATCGCCTGCGAAGACCCTACTGACCAGAACCTGATGGATGAATTGAATTTCATGGCGCAGGGTAAAGAGATCAAACTCTATGTTGCCGCGGAACTTGCATTGAATACCGCCATTGCCAAACATTACATGCGGCGGGATGTTTCCCTCGATGATAACCTGCTGCTGGAGATTCCCGATGAGGTCACCAAAACCGGCAACGTACCCATTCCCGCCCTGGATGGGGCAGCACAGGAGGTCAGCGACTACCGGGGGGCGGTTCTGCTGGTTACCGATGAAGAGTACTCCGGGCCATTGCTGCAATCTATCCTGGAACGGGACAACTACCAGGTGGTGATGACCGACTCGGCTGATGACGCCATTGACATACTCAGCGACAGACAATTTCATTCGGTTTTCATAAAAGATACCGTTGCCGGCGACTATATTGATCTGATTGATCGGCTACGCAAGACGTCGCCCCGGACGGTGGTGCGCTACTATGAAACGTCCTCGGCGCTGGTGCTGAACGAAGATGCCACTGCCACCGAAGGGGATCTGCTGATCAAAAGCCTTGACCTGTTTACCTCACTGTTGTCATCGAAATCCAAACTGCCCACCAACCACAGCGGCATGGTGGGACAGTATGTCGACAAACTGTGCCGCAAGATCGGCCTGCCCGACAAGGAGCGTCTGACGATTACCTGCGGCGGCTACATACATGACCTGGCCAAATTCTACTACCATACCGAAGGCAACCGGGATCACCGCGCGACCATCAGACTCACTGGAAAGCTGTTGGCATCACTGGACTACTCACCGGTGGTCATCGGGATGCTGCGCTCGATGTATATGGACCTCGGGGGGAAGTACACCAAACGCCTTCCCATAGAGGTCCTTGGCGGTAACATTCTCACCATCGTTGATCTCTTCTGTGATCATATTCCTCCAGATGGGAGATTGTCATTGGATAAGTTTAACGCCATCAAGAAGAAGTTCCGCAGGGGGGTAGGCAGGCTCTTTTTTCACGAGGTGGTTGAAGCGTTTATCATATTGATCCAGGAGGAAACACTTCAACTTCGGACAGTCGAAAGAGCCAGCCAGGTCATGATTTATGCTGGTCACAGCAACTCGCTCTATGCGGTTGAAATTCGCATCAAGCATGAAGGATTCAGAACCGTTTCGGAACATTCGTTGGGTTCTTTCATCGACCTGTTTCAGCGCAGTCGGCCGGATATGGTGGTCTTACTTCTACCGGGGAAACCAGCCGATGTTTTAGGCCTTGTCCAAGACCTGACTACAAAAGGATTAGATTTCAAAAAGACTCCGACGTTCCTGCTGGTGGACAGTTCCTCAACTTCGAGGTTGACCAAATTGCTTGAAAGAGGAATTGAGGATATTATAGCCCTCGACGGGAGCCTTGATCTACTCATCGTTAAAATGCGCAAAGCATGGGACAGGATTCAAGCCGAGGACAAAGAGACATCAGAAGGTGAGCAATCGAATGGCTCCAGAGGCCGCTTGTCCGATATGAACCTTATTGACCTGTTGCAGGCTTTGGGACCCAGCCGCAAAACCGTCAGGATAACAATTACGGCAGAAAACTCTGATGACGGCAGACTTATCATATATCTTGACCAAGGAAACATCACCTTTGCCCAGTTCAAAGACAAAACCGGCCCGGAGGCGGTGTACGAAGGGATTGCGTGGACGGACGGTTCCTGGACGGTCGAGCCGGTATTGGCTGAAAGCCTCCCGGAGTCGAACAATCAGCTTCCGAATGAATCGATCCTGATGGAGGGCTGTCGCCTCCTGGACGAAAAAGTACGAGCCGGCCAGCTTCTTTGAACGCTACCTATGGCCTGAGTATCAAGGCTGTCCCAAAAGTCGTGTCAAGCTGTGGTATCTCAGAGTCGGTATCGATCCATGGCAGAGACGGTTGCCACCCTGTCGTTCTATACGGTGGATGAGGACATCCGCCGGCCACGACAACCCACCCGTTGAGTGGACCACCGATTTACCGATTTGGTGGCAGCGAGTGCACTACACGGTTTCGCTTGACTTTTGCCCCAGAACGCTTTCATTCAGGCTAATATTGGTCGATGAGTATACGACAGGTTCAAGAATGCAGGTAGACAGGTCCAACAGCAAATGGTTCGCGACTGAGCGACAGGATCGTATGAAGAAAGAAAGAGTATGAGGCAGTCGCTGGATGCTATTTTCAGGCCGAAATCGGTGGCCGTTATTGGCGCCTCAACCCATCGGGGCACGATTGGCCGGGAGACGCTACACAACATCCTGATGGCGGAGTTTAACGGCAAGGTCTTCCCGGTAAATCCCAAAGCCTCGGTGATTCACTCCATAAAGGCCTACTCCACGGTTCTCGACGTTCCCGATGCGGTAGACCTGGCCATTATTATTGTTCCCAAACAGTTCGTAAAGGATGTCGTGGCGCAGTGCGGAGAGAAAGGAGTCAAAGGGCTGGTGGTAATTTCGGCCGGCTTCTCCGAGGTTGGCTCCGAAGGGAAGAAGCGGGAACGAGAAGTGCTGCAGGTAGTCCAGGAATACGGCATGCGTATGATCGGCCCTAACTGTTTTGGGATTGTCAATACGGACCCAAAGGTGAACCTCAACGCCACCTTTGGTAAGATATATCCCAAATGCGGCCGCATCGGATTCATAACCCAATCCGGGGCAATGGGTGAGGCAATCATGAATCACGCCAAGGAGCTCGGGATCGGGTTTTCTATCGTGGCCTCCATAGGCAACAAGGCAGATATTTCATCGAATGACATTCTGGCCTATCTCAAGGATGATCCCCGAACTGACATCATACTGATGTATCTTGAAAATTTTGGCAATCCCCGCAATTTCACACAGATTGCCTGTGATGTGTCCTGCGGAAAGCCGATTGTCGCCGTCAAGTCGGGACGAACCAGGCTTGGCGCCAAAGCCGCCTCGTCACATACCGGGGCGCTGGCCGGTCTGGATGTTGGCGTGGATGCGCTTTTTGATCAGACATGTGTGATGCGCGTTGATACGGTAGAAGAGCTGTTTGATGTTGCTAAGGCACTTTCCACCCAACCGATTCCGAAAGGGAAACGGGTGGTAGTGGTGACCAATGCCGGTGGGCCGGGTATCCTGGCCACTGACGCCTTGGTAAGCAATGGTATGGAGATGCCGCCGTTGTCGCCGGCGACAGTCAGGAAACTGAAGAAGTTCATCCCCGAAGAGGCCTCGTTTTCCAACCCCATGGATATGGTGGCCGGGGCCGGACCGATGGAGTTCAAGTTGACTCTCGATGCTGTTAAGACTGACACTCGTTACGACTCCATCGTTCCTATTTTTGTGCCGCCGGTTACCATCGATCAGCTTGAAGTAGCAAAAAACATCCATGAGTCATTGGCCGGTTGTAAAAAGACGATACTCGCTTGTTTCATGGGAGCGGGCGGCGGCTCGGAGGGGATCGAGTATCTCAAAGAGCATAATATCCCAGTTTACATCTATCCCGAGGCTATTGCTAAGACGTTGGCGACAATTCACAGGTATCGGGATCGTATTACCAGGCAGAAGGGAAGATACAGGACCTTCAAGGTCGATGCCAATAAGGTTCAAAAGATCGTGGACAAGGCTCTCAGCGACGGTAATGCCACAATCGTAGGAGAGGATGCCATTGACATTCTTACCGCCTATGGGATACCGGCTGCCAGTTACAGCTATGCTTACAGCGCCAAGGAGGCTGCCGACATTGCCAACGAAATGGGATATCCGGTGGTCATGAAGATCAGTACCCCGCCCATTTTGCACAAGACAGAGATAGGCGGGGTGATGGTTGACCTGCGCACCGACAAGGAAGTCCGTTCGGCCTTCAAAGTGCTTAAGGAGCGTGTGGGCGAAGTTGATGATGATGAGACCTTCTCGGTTGCCATGCAGCAACTGATTTCCGGTGGGATTGAGACGGTAATGGGAATGACAGACGATCCGTCTTTTGGACCGCTTATCATGTTCGGACTGGGGGGTATCTATGTCGAGGTGATGAAGGACGTTTCCTTCCGCATCAATCCCCTGACCGACGAGGGGGCGAAAGAGATGGTTCGGTCGCTGCGCTCGTATCCGCTTCTAACCGGTTTCCGAGGGGCGCCGCCGGTTGACCTTGAGACGGTGGAGGAGACACTTTTGCGTCTATCGCAATTGGTGAAGGATTTTCACTGCTTCTCGGAAATCGATATTAACCCCTTTATTGCCTCGCCGGACAAGTCCAAGTGCAAGGCGGTCGATGCCCGGTTTATTGTGAAGCCTTTGTGATTTCTTACTATTGACTTGAGTTTTTGCACCGGCGGGCTATCTTCGGTGGTGGATTTGTAAACAAACAGGGGTAGCATAGTAGCCTATAATTGGCAGGTGTCAGAGACACCTGCCCTACCAACATTATAAGCTCACGGGATGTGTCTAAATGAGCAAATACAAGCCCAAGGAAGTTGAAAAAATTGACAAAACATGGGACAATCATGCTAACACATATGATGAATGGTATAAGACTTTTCAGGGCGCAGTTGAAAACTATGTAGATTGGGAGCTGCTGAAGAAACACTTGCCAGAGGACAAGAAGACAAAGATTTTAGACGCTGCTGGAGGAACGGGGAGAATAACTTTACCCTTAGCAAAAATGGGATACACAGTAACTTTGTGTGACATATCCCCTGGAATGTTGGATGTGGCCAGGCAAAAAATACTCAGAGAAGGGGTGTTCGATAAAGTAGAAATCCTGGAGTGCGATGTTTGTAATCTCCCTTTTGCCGACGAGAGTTTTGATTTTGTTTTGTGCTGGGATGGGGCTTTTGAGGCCACAAAAGAGATGATACGGGTAATTAAGAAAGGAGGGAGAATTTCAGTATTCTTGGTCAACAAATGGTCTCATGCCGTCGACGATTTCTATGGAAATCCGGGTTCTTCTCTGGCACTGATCGAGTCCGCACCGAGTTATATAGAAAACAAAAAAGAGAAATACAAAGCCGTCAGCGTAGAAGAAGCCAGAAACTCGTTTGAGGCCGAGGGAATCAGAGTAATTGATATATACGCTGTTTGTGGCTGGACGGACGTGCTCCGTATCCCAAAAGAAGTTCTAAAATCCCGCGATTGGGACGAAAAATTCTTTAAGCAGACCACCGTGATGGTGTTGAAGCTGAGTGAAGAACCATCCGTTAAAGGAATGACAAGACACTTGGTCTTGTACGGAGACAAAATATGAAGCAGAGAGTGAAGATTTTACTGGGAGAAGCCGTTTGGCATGTCTCATACCAAGTTGCATTCAAGATGGTATAATTGTATGCTTTCCCGTGCGCGGAGGACGTCCCCGTCCGCCGCGTCTCAAGAGGGGTTGGCGCACGAGGACGTACGCCAACCACGAGTGTATATTATACTTTTTAGGTTGCAACTTGGTGTCGCCCCAAGGGGTGAGGCGCCCGTGCAGGCATACATAGCGGTAGTTGACTTTATTTTGGCAGGAAGTTAAAGTTAGTGAATTGATAAACGGAGGACACAGAGATGCGTTACGAAATCAAATCAATCAGCACGTGGCCGTTCATAAAGGTCTCGTTTTTTTTCAACCTCGTGGTAGGTTTTATTTTCGGGCTGCTTTATGCGCTCTTTGCCGGATTTATTTTGACAATCATGTCCCGGTTTTCTGAGTTTCAACCGGGCGGTTTTGATTTTGACCTTGAGCCGTTGCCGATCGGCATCATGCTCGTGGTGCTGCCCATCCTGTTCGCTATCATGGGAGCTGTTTTCTATACGATAATCGGCGTTGTCCTTGTCCTCATCTACAATCTGATTGCCAGGCTGGTAGGCGGCTATGAGCTTGATCTACAACTGGTTGTCGCTGGTGCGCCGCCGATGCCGGGGGGACAGCCTGTGACCGGTTATACCGGGGCTCCATCGTACGTGCCTCCGCCGGCGAGTGGACCTCCGCTGCAATCGACACCACCTCCGCCACCACCCGGGTCGGACGATCAGAGGCCAGACGAGGGGAGAGAAGGGTAGCGTGATATCGGATGAGTGACCGGCCTGTCAGAGTTCGCATCGCCCCCTCGCCGACCGGCTTTCTACACGTCGGCACGGCCAGGATGGCTATTGCCAACTATTTGTTCGCCAGGCATGCTGGCGGCAAGTTTCTGGTGCGGATAGAGGACACCGATGTCGAGCGTTCCCAGGTATCTCTAATAGAGCCGATACTCTCCGCCTTAAAATGGCTTGGCCTGTCCTGGGACGAGGAGATTGTTTACCAGTCCCAAAGAACGGATGTTTACAAACGCCATGCACGGCAGATCCTGGAGAGTGGATACGGTTACCGATGTTTCTGCACTCCCGAGGAACTGGAAGAAGCGAGGCGGAAAGCCCGCGCCGAAAAAAGATCACTTCACTATGACCGGCGGTGCCTGCGTCTTTCCGAAGAGGACATCCAAAAGCGACTCGCCGATGGTCGGAAGTTTGCTGTTCGTTTGAAAATACCGGACGGTGAGACTACCTTTCAGGATATGGTATCGGGAACGTTGACGCGCCGCAATGAGGAGATCGAAGATTTGATAGTCGCTCGCTCCGACGGCAGGGCAACTTATAACCTGGCCGTGGTCATTGACGATCACGACATGGAAATCACGCACGTCATTCGGGGCAATGACCATATCACCAACACTTTCAAGCAGGTTCATATCTATCGTGCCCTGGGGTGGAACCAACCGCACTTCGGGCATCTGCCTATGATTCTTCGACCGGACAGGAAAAAAGTCTCCAAGCGACTTGGTGACAAGGACGTCAATCAGTACAGTACCGAGGGAATCCTCCCGGAAGCGATGTTCAACTACCTCTGTTTGTTGGGATGGTCGCCCAAGATCGACCGCGAAATCTACACCGTTGACGAACTGGTTAAAATTTTCAATCCCGACAGTTTCAATCCCGCCAACGCTATCTTCGATGAAGAAAAATTGGTGGCCTTTAACAGAGAGCACATTGTCCGGAAAACCAACCACGAGCTGGCCGATCTGGTCGCCCCGCTGCTGGTTGAAGCCGGTCTTTCCAGCAAGTATTGGTTGGAAACTCGCTGGGACTACCTGTGCGCAGTCGTGGAGGTTCTCAAGGAACGAGCCCGGCGTCTTTCTGACTTCGTTGTGTTGGGCGGATACTTTTTTACTTTTGATTACAAGTACGATCCGGCGGCCGCAAAAAAGCAGTTCACTCCCGAGGGGGCTGACCTGCTCGAAGAGCTGGCCAACCGCTTTGAGGCTTTGCCGGAGTTCTCACTTGAGAATACGGAGCAGACGTTAAGCGCTTTCGCGGAGGAACGCGGGATAAAGAGGGCGCAGTTGATTCATCCCACCCGCTTGGCGGTGACGGGCGTGCCGGCCGGGCCGGGGCTTTATGACGTTCTGCTCATATTGACCAAACCGGTTGTTGTGGAACGAATGCGAAAAGCGGTGGAGTACATAAGGTCGCTTAAGACTGTCAACTAAGGAGAAAAGACGGCTATGCATTGGGTGTGTGATTTTTGCGGATATATCCATGACGACGGCGAACCGCCTGAGCTCTGTCCAGTGTGCGGGGAGCTAAGAAGCAGGTTCTCTGAGCGGTACGAAGATGAAGAGGACCTTTTAGAAGATCAGTACTCCCAGAATAAGTCGAATGACGTTGATGATTACTATGGAGAGTATGATGAATAGCAATCTTAGATATTGGGAGTGAACCAGCGGCACTGTGCCGTTGTTACTATTATGATGCCCTTGAAAGGAGCACTGAAGTCTTGTAGGTCGGGTTCTGAGCGGAACATCGTGGAGCGAAAAACCCGACATTTATTGCCAAGCTATTGTCAGGTTTCTTATTCCGCTTCGCTCCATTCGGAACCCGACCTACGAAGCTGACTCGGCCAAAGAGAGTGAAACAGAAAGATTAGGTTATGTACTTCTCCCTCCCTAAAGAGTATCGCGAAGCAAAGCCTGACGAGCTGCAAGAACGCATTACAGCCGCCAAGAAGAAACTCGGCAAAAAGCTGTGCATCTTGACCCACCACTATCAGCGCCTTGAGGTGGTTGAATATGGCGACTATGTTGGTGACAGCTACGGCTTGTCCAAAACGGCGGCAGAGCACAGGGAAGCCGAGATTATTGTTTTTTGCGGCGTTCTTTTCATGGCCGAAGCGGCTGACATTCTGACTGCAGACCGCCAGACCGTTTTTCTTCCCAATCCGCTGGCTGGTTGCCCGATGGCTGACATGGCTGAGATGGCCGACGTCATGGAAGCCTGGGAGTACCTCAAGCGGTTTGGCGCTGAGCAAAAAATCATGCCGATCTCCTATATGAATACCACCGCCGGGCTAAAGGCGTTTACCGGTCGTTACGGCGGCGTTATCTGCACCTCTTCGAATGCCGTCAACGCCTTTAAGTACGGCTTTGATCGCAGAGAGAAGCTGTTTTTCTTTCCCGATGAGAATCTCGGTTACAATACTGGTCTCAAGTTTGGCATGAAACCAGAGGAAATGGTGGTCTGGGACTTTTCTCGTGACAGCGGCGGGCTTACTGAACAGCAGATCGAGCGCGCCAGGTTAATTCTGTGGAAAGGCCACTGCCACGTCCATACGACGTTTAAGCCGGAGCACGTCCGGCAGGTGCGGCAGCAGCAACCAAGTGTGAAAGTGGTGGTTCACCCGGAATGTATACCGGAAGTGGTGTCATTGGCCGATGCCGACGGTTCGACTAGTTTCATCGTCAAATACTGCGCCGAGGCGCCCTCGAGAGCGACTATCGCCATTGGCACTGAAATCAACCTCATAAACCGTATGGCTCACCAGTACCCGGACAAAAAGATCTTTGAATTGTCGGGCCAGACCTGCCCGGTTTGCGCCAATATGTACCGCACCACCCTCAACGACCTGGCTTATACGTTAGAGAACTGGGCCGACATAAAACCTATACGGGTTACCGAACCCACCCGAACCGAGGCTCTGCTGGCTCTTGAGAAGATGCTTGAGATAAGCTGAGATTGTCGCTTGCAGGATTGAGTGTTGATTCCAGCAAATTCCTAGGATTCAAATAGTCATTGACATCCTTGTTTTGTTTGTTATATTTGAGGGAGTTCGCAATCCTGATAGGTGTAAGATGAGATTAAAAGTTGTGGTTGCTGTTGCATCGGGTGCAGCACTAGTGACCCTCCTTGCATTAAGTTGTGGCCGTCCTCCGTCAATCCTGTCTGGCTGTCAGCCAGGCAATGGCGACATAAATCTGAACGGTAAAGCGTCAGAAATAGGTGATGCTGTCCTCTTCGCAAACTACTTTACCAAAGGACCAGTTGTTTTTGACGTTGACAAAGGCCGCCAGATTGCCGCCTCGGATGTCAACGGTGACTGCATTGCCCCTGCGCTTGCTGACCTCGTCTACATGATCCACTTGATAGTAGGTAACGCCAAGCCTGTTTCCGAGCTGGTTCCCGTGGTGGCGACATATCAGGTTGACACCGGCGTTGTGTCGGTCGACATCGCAGTGGTGAAAGCCCACGTCATCGTCGAAGGCAGAGCCCAAGCCTCTCTCCTAGCAGACAGCATCGACATCTCAGCTAGGTATGACACCTTGCAGAACTTAACCAGGATCCTCGTACATTCCTGGGATATGGAACACACTTTCACCGGTGAGTTCCTGAGAGTAAATGGTAATTTGCTTACTGTCGATTTTGCCACCTATGATGGAGCTCCGGTTGTGGTCAAGCGCCGTTGGTAGGCCGCAGGGGAACATTTTCCTGGATGTCCCTTGCTCGATTGCTTAATGTTAAGCTTACAGGCAAGGCGGCGGTACTGGGCCATCAAAGAACTGCTATCCATTAGTCAGAATTTTATCCTTCCAGAAATACTCGGCATAAAGTTAGTAGCAAAAGAAGTTTTATTCGCATAAGGGACCATTACACCAAAGTCTATGGAACCCGCATCCTCATCACCAAAGGGCTGCCAGCGAAACTTTGCCATTATTCCATGAGAATATGTGTCGCTGTCTTCAAGTTCCTTTCCGTCTTTGTCTTTATTACTTCCGACTATCCAACCCTGTGGACCTCCAACTACACAGAACTTGTGGTTGGGAAACTCGTATCCGAGGAAAATGCGATATCCAAATTTATCTCCCAAATCCCAGCCTGATTTGGGAAAATCCTCTATCTCTTTGACTTTTCCCCTATATTGGTACCATACATCGCTGCATAAAAAGAAATTCTCGGTAAAGTGAGGGTGGGAAAGAACTACAAGTTTGAAATCATCTGTCCCACTTCCTATACCATTTTTTATCTTCTCGTCGGAAGTGATAGAAGGCTTGTAAGCCAGGGCAAGGAAAAGCCCATCTTGCCAATCAAAACCGAATAGTCCAGGGGATTTTGAATATACCAAATATTTGGTTGAGACCCAAAGGTCTTCAGGACCGTTATCCTTGACTTCATTCCATACAGTCTTTTTTGCTTCTTTTGACCAGACTTGTCTTTTCATATCCTTCACCATGTAAGGGAAAAAGACTCCTACACTCAGTCTATCGATGATCCCATACTCTAATCCCAAGGCAATCTTAACGACTTTCTGATGCCAGCCATTGGGCAAGTCCACCATTTTGTCATAATCTATCGGGTATGGTGAATTATCATGGAGGGCTTTCCACACTTCGTCAGAGTAGCATTTTTGCGCCTGTATATATGCTACTTTACTCCGAATTTTGAATTTGCCCTTGCCCACATCATGAGGACAGCCTACAGTCTCTTCCGCAAAGGCATTCCCAACGATTGAGAAAATCAAAATCCCAATCGTATTTATCATTAAAAAGTACCTATTCAATTTTCCCTCTTCTTTCTTGATTTAAGGTTTATTCCCTTGTATTGTTATTAAGAGAAACTTATAACCTCAGAACATCTTTTTCATCTTTCCCCTCCTTCCTTCAAGCGATCAAGAAAGCAATTGTGCTCCTTGAGCCTCACCTGGATTTCTTCGATGCTTTTGGCTAACGTCTCGTGAGCGGAAAGTCCTAAGAACTGAAGCAGCGCCCACTTCCATGAATTGGTCTCTCTCCTGGTAACGGCAATGGTAGCCATGCACGGCGCCATAACCGACATCAAGACCAGGATACAGAATCCCCTCAGTGCCGGGTGGTCCACAACTCTGCTGTTGGAAATCTGAACCAAGAAATGAGATTCCAAATACGTCACCGCTAGTGCCAACCTTTCGCACAGCAAGCTGTGCGGCACCCGTGGCTTTACTCCTCGGATCTGAAACTTTCGTCTTGTATTCCACACTTCACTTCGTTTTAATTTCCGCTTGACTCTGAAGCACTTTCAGAGTCGGGCAACTGGCACAGCCGGCCTTTCGACGTCTCCGGCGGACATAGTAAACCACCAGATAGACCATCGCCAGACAGACTGCCGCAAAGACCATAATTTGCTGCCAGAAGACAGCCATCAAAACCCCGCTCCGGCAAAGAGTTGATATACCGCCAGCGCCAGCAGGTACGCCAGAACAGTCATATACCCAAAGGCGAACACGGCGTAGTACCAACTGGTAGTTTCCTGCTTAATAGTAACGACCGTCGCTCCACACTGCAAGCAGATAGCGAAAAAGACCATGATTGACAGCGCCACTGCCAGAGTGAACACCGGCTTGCCCGCTTTCGGGCCCTCTTCCCACTTTGCCTGGTGCATCTTGTCCACCAGTGAGGTCGACTCGGCGCCGACTTCGCTGCCCAAATTGTAAATCGTTCCCAGGGTGGCAATGATAACCTCACGCGCCGGGAAGGAAGCCAGAGTAGCCATGGTGATTTTCCAGTCCCAGCCGAGCGGGCGGAAGACTGGCTCGACTGCCCGACCTAAACGGCCAAAGTAAGAGTTACTCAAGCGCTGGCCGGCCTGCTTGTTGGCAAGCTCCAGCAGGGATAGAGCCTGTTCAATTTCCAGGAGGCGCAATCCGGATAATGTTTCGACCAGTTCCTCATGCGCCGGATAGTCAGTCAGCAACTGAGCTTTCAACTCTAAGAGACGAGTCTCGTCTTCAGCCTGGGCGAAGGTCTCGGAGATAGCGCCGGACGGATCACCTGCCTCCTCGGGTTGGCTACTTACAAGTTCGGTCAGTCTTGCCCTGGCAGTCGTCTTCGCAAAATCGTAGTCAACCAGCAGCGCCGCCTCCTGTCGGTCAAACTCCGCCTCTACCGCCTGTGAACGAGGATAGTAGCTCAGCGCCCAAATGATTATCGTAATGGCCAGGATAATGGTTCCAGCCCTGACGATAAAGGATTTAACTCGATTGAGTACTCTAATTGTGACCGATCTCAGAGTCGGCATCTTGTAGCTGGGCATTTCCATCAGGAAAGTACCGCGGTCAGTTCTAAAGAGCGTCCTGCTCATGACAAATGAAACCGCCACTGCAACTACAACCCCAAGCAGGTACAACAGCATCAGAACAATCCCCTGCAGGTTAAAAACACCAAAGTAGCTCTTATAGGGAACAAAAGCAGCGATCATAATGGCGTACACCGGCAGCCTGGCAGAGCAGGTCATCAAAGGCGCCACCATTATCGTGATAAAGCGAAGTTTGCGGTCATCGATAGTGCGCGTCGCCATAATACCAGGAACGGCACATGCAAAGGACGAAAGCATCGGAATGAAGGACTTACCCGATAGTCCACACCAGCGGAACATCCGGTCGACCAAAAATGCCCCCCGTGACATGTATCCGGAATCCTCCAAAACGGCGATAAATATAAACAGAATAGCAATCTGGGGGATAAACATCAGCACCGCTCCCACCCCACCGATGACGCCATCGGTAAGCAATGATTGCATGGGCCCCCCGGGCATCAAAGATCCTATCCAACCAGCCAGACCTGTAAACAACCTGTCAATCACCTCCATAAACGGCTGAGCCCAACTGAATATGGACTGGAACATAAGAGCCATGGTCACTATAAGCACCACCGGCCCAAGCACTCGATGCAGCAGAAAGCGATCCACCTTTTCCGAAAGCATCCTCTGCCGGGAACGGTCAATTGTGACTGTGGAAGTGAATACTTGAGCTGCTTTCCTGGTCAGCGGCGTTGTCTCGGCAGTCGAGAGAGAAGCCCATACTTCTCGTATGGTTGCTCTTCCGCATTTTAGCGCGTTTGATGCCTCCGACCCTTCCCTCCGGATGAATTGCTTTTCCGCCGGACCGTCAACGTCGAAAGTGATCCTCAGATATTCTGCGCGGCTTCGGTGAGCTTGACCAAAGCATAACTGCAAATTGGTCAACACATCCTCCGTAACACTATCATAGAATCCGTTTAGTGAGGCATCAGGAGGTGTTGCAATCACCTTGGCGGTCTCCTTTTTGAGACGCTCTATTCCCTGACCGCGATTGCCTACTACGGGAACCACGGGAAAGCCTCCAATGGCTTGTGAGAGCTTTTCAAAATCAATCTGCATCCCTTGCCTTTGGGCCAGGTCGATCATGTTGAGCGCTACCACGACCGGCCGACCGATTTCAAGAATCTGAAACAGAAAATACAAGCCGCGCCGAAGATTCGTGGAGTCTATGACACATATAATTGCGTCCGGTATCTGCTTACCCTCCGGGCCACCACTCAAGGCTGAGATTGCGATATACTCATCCGGAGAAAAAGCAGACAGCGAATATGTCCCGGGGACATCCACCAGCGTGAATTTTTGAGGCTTTTCTTTCCCGATGGTGAAGCGGCCGATTACCCTTTCGACCGTCACGCCGGGGTAGTTGGCGACCTTTTGATTCAGTCCGGTTATGGCATTAAAAATGGTTGTCTTGCCGGAATTGGGATTGCCGCAGATGGCCACCTCACAGACGCCGGTTGTGGAACTGGTACGAGACGCAGCCGGTAAGCCCATATATCCCTTGCGGTCGGCTAATCTTCCAGTTCTATGGCGACCAGCGCTGCCTCAGCGTGGCGTAGCGATAAATGGCTGGGCCCGACCTGGATTTCCATCGGGTCTCGCAGCGGAGCATTTCTGAGATAGGTAATCACCCGACCGGGTACCAGACCGAGCTCCAGAAGTCGGCGCGTAAGGGGACTGTCCTTCGTAAAACCTACTATGGTGCCTCGTTGTCCGGGGGTCATCTTGTCAAGGTACGTCATATCTTCTTTCTAATGCATGCGGTTTTTCCGTTTTGGCTGAACGGTTCTTTCTGCCACGACACTTCTTGCAGTAACCCTGCACTTCTATCTTGAATCCCTCAGGCGTAAACTTATGGTCCCGGGCTGTCTGAGCCAGGATGCCGACAATCTGTTCGACATTGAACTCGATAAACTGCTTGCAACCCTGGCAGTAGAAATGACCGTGGGGCACCTGTGTGACGCGGTCGTAGCGGGTGATACCGTCACCGATATTGACTTCTTCCGCCAGCCCCACCCGGCAGATCAGTTTCAGATTACGCCAGACGGTGCTGTATCCGACCGAGCGATCCTTCTGGTGGACTTTATCGTATAATTCATCGACCGAAACGTGCTTCCCCAGTTCAAAAAAGGAGCGGAACACCAGCTCTCGCTGAGGGGTCATCTTAAAACCTTTTGTTCGTAAGAACTCTCTCATCAGTCTACACTATACTCTACTTCATCGGCACATTTAAACCAAATGAAAACGATATTCAATTTCAATAACGTGCAAAACAGCAAAACTGTCAAGCGGTTTTTGTCACTCTGCCAAGACTTTTTTATTTGAAATAACTCCTTACGGGACAATAAAATAGCCGCCCATTTCGGGCGGCTGTCAGACAAGATAAGATGGTGGACTTTATTATTTCATGAGAACCATCTTTTTTGTTTCAGAATCGTCCCCCCGCTTAAGCCGATAGAAATACACTCCGGAGCCCACCCGCCGGCCAAAACGGTCGGTGCCGTTCCAGGAAACGACGTGGGTACCCGGAATCTGCACTTCATCAACCAGCGTCTTTACCCGCTGGCCCAGGATGTTATAAATGGACAGATTTGTCCTGGCGGGCTTTCCTCCAAATCCTCCGGTACCCCGCAGGGTGTACGAGATATTCGTCGCGGGGTTGAAAGGATTGGGATAGTTCTGGTATAGTTCGAAGTTTTGGGGAAGTTGCGCGAAGGGCCGACCATCATACACCGAGGTAATTATGCCGCCGAAAAACACCAATGCCCGAGCGATCAGCGTATCTTTGGGGTCATAGCCCGGAGAGTCATCCAGGAGAAATTCCACCGGGAACGTCAAGAGGATTGATTTGTGCGTACTTACGTAGGACACTCCACAGATTGAGTCCTCATATGTCCCTGCAAAGGTGAAGGCTATTTCCCCCCCGTCAACTGCCGTCAGAAGCGGGACATAGGGCTTACGATACTGAGCACTATATCTAAATACCGTTCCCTCGCTGAACTCATTTCCCGGCACCCCTGCGTAGAACGAACAGTAATGATTACCGACGGTGTCGGCGTGGAAGTACTCAGGCAAAATGGTTGAATCCAAACTTACCAAGTCGTACGTACCCGACAGGGTGGTCAGCAAAAGGTTACCGCCGTTATCCATGAAGTACTTCATGGCTGCAATGTCGTTGGAATTCAGAATGTTGCCAGCTGAGTCGCTGGTGTGCCAGAAAACCACTCGGTATTTCCTCAGATCAGTTCCTGTTGGGGAACCCTGGGTCTGTTTGTGCCAGGTTTCTGTGGGGACTTTCAACCGGAGGAATGCTTCTTCATACATCGTCTCGAAGTCTTCACCGCGATCGTCATCCACAATCAGCACCTGCGGTGCGCCGACCTGGACTTCAAAACCAAACGTCTCGGTAAACTCACCGCTGCCGGGGGAGGTATCAAGGGAATCAGTAGTGATCGTCAGGAAAAAGGAATCAATAACCGGTGTCAGGGTATCGGCAAGAGTGAACTCAATTGGCGCGCTGGCATTGTTGCATGGGCTGCCAAAGAGATCAGCGCCAAAAGCGACATTGTTGGTTACAAAATTGACAGCCGGATTGTCGGTGGCAAGCGTGGCATGAATGTTGTACGAGTTGCGCATTTTGTTTATGATCGTACAGTAAAATTGGATAGTTTCCCCCGCTTCCAAAATGCCGTAGCCATCATCTCCCGGCAAATCATCATCAACAAAGACAAGCGATTCGCTGCCGTAAAGTTCTACCCAGGGACGGGAGTATTCTATGTCAAAGTCAGCCGTCATGAGCGAATCCCTATCGGAGATACCCCACACGCCAATCTGAGTTACGACCCCTCCCACATTTGTCCTCGAATTGGGAGTACTCAAATTGTGGAACTCGCGAGCAAGTCCCGGCCAGGGATCGCCGGCATCACCTTTGTTGCCGACCGTCAGAGCCAGATCGTTTTTGCCGTCGGCCTGCTCCATGGCTACGTAGTATCGCAAATAATCCTGGTTGTTGGGGGGGGCATTTTCATCCACGTGGTAGATACAAAGTCCCTGCCCCGGCAGATAAAGGTCGAAACTAACTCTCTGCCTGTTTTCAATCACCCAGTATTCATGGGTGCCAGTCGAGTCGTTTTTCAACTTGTAAGCAACTGGATTGTACTCAATCGCAGCGATTGTATCCTGAAAAACATTTGAGTCGAGCTCAATGAAATCCAAGAAGCCAATTGAGGCCTTGCACCAGGCATCAAAGTGAGCCGGCGTCTTAGAATAGTTAAGCTGGTTGCCATAAGCCATTATAGACCAGTATCCCAAGCCGTCCGATGAGGACGGGTTATAGTCAATGTCGTACAAGTCGGGCAAGCCAAGTACGTGCCCGTACTCGTGGCAAAAAACACCAATAGGTGAAAGCTTGACTCCCGTCGGGAACCATGTCTCCTCCGGGTTCATGGTGTACGCCTCAACCCAAACGCTGTCTATAAACTTCTTCGGCCAGATATTCCACTTGTGCGACCAAATGCCATAAACACCCTCTTCGGCACCGCGGCCAGCGTGGATGACGATTACTCCATCACAGTAACCATCATCGTCATGGTCGTATTCTGAAAAATCGACGCTATCGGCTTCTGCGGCATCGACGGCATCAGCGGCCAGATAGCGGCCCCGGGTCAGTCCATCATCGTCACTCACGTACCACTCATAGGTGCTGTCCATGCGGTACCAGCCAAATATGTTCCCGACAATACAAAACTTGTCGTACGAGTTTTCGAGATAATAATCCGTCATCGAGCCAGTTGGGTTGTTATCGGAGAAAAGAATCGAGTCGAACAGCTCCGTCGTGCCGGCCACGCCATTGCTGTAAGGCCAGTCGTCAAAATCGACCAGGATAACAATGACGTAGGCCGTGTCAACCGTCTCGATTCCGAGAGCAAGGTTTTGACGGTGCTTCTCTTTATCGAACGGGGTATGCACTTCCGGGGCGGACCCACCGGCCTTTTTGAACGCCTTCCAGTTGGCGACCTTCTGCTCCCAGACGCCCTCGGCTTTCCACTTTTTGACCGCTTCCCGGGTCGGAGCTACTGCCACAGCGCTGACAACCATCAGGGTCAGAGTGAGTATCGTAAGAGCTATCTGTTTTGCAACGGTTGAGAATCTCATTATCTTATTCCTTCATTCGCCGCTCTTATGATAAGAACCACTTGATATCACAGGTGGTTTCACGCAATTATAACACCAACCAATCTATTTTAAAAGCACCATTTTCCTTGTGTGCGACTGCTCGGCCGAGGTCAACCGGTAGAAGTAGACACCGCTGGCAACTTTTTCACTGCGGTGGTTGGTGGCATCCCACTCTACCGTGTGGCGACCTTTCGGAAGCCGGCCTGCAAACAAAGTCTTAACTTTCTGCCCCAGCGTGTTGAATACTTCCAGCGATACCTCGCCCGCCTGAGCCAGCGAAAACGCAATGGTCGTTGTCGGGTTGAAGGGATTGGGATAGTTCTGGTGCAGCGCAAAGCTTTGCGGCAGAATTCCTTCTTCGGCGTTGACGTCGGTGCTCAAATCAAACCTGTCCTTCGCTGCGATCGCATTGTCATAAATAGAAGCCGCGTCGTGGCCACCGACCAGGGCCAGGGCAACCTCAGCGGAATCACCGGGATAGATCGTAAATGGTCCGGCGCTGACGAGCAAGAGCATATCACCTACAAGTGTGTCATCGACGTCAACGCTACCTGAAGAGATGAGATCAAAAAGCTCCTCGCGGGTGAATCCAGTCTTTGTTGAACCGTTATCAATTGCTTTGAAAGAGGTAACATTCCTCAAAGCGACCAGCCCGACAACCGGGCTAGTGTCGCTTTCTTGGTAAAGCAGATCCATCGTTTCGTCATAGGAGCAGTATTCACCGTCGCTGATCAAGTCGAAATCGGCCAGAAAGCCAAAATATAGACCGGTCAATTTCTCGATAGAGTCATTCCTCAAGTAGTACTTGACAATAAGGAAGCCGTTCTCATCGCCGTATGGAAAGCTGGTTGTCTGCTGGGTCACGGTAACTGGAATGGGTACCTCCGATTGGCTGTCGACAAAGCAGGCTCGACGGTGAAAACTATCATCTGCCTCTATCCAACCGGCGCTAAGGGGCTCGCTCGGAACAAAATCGGATGGTGCCACCAGCCCTAAACTGTCGCGGACGGCGCTTGAAAGCTGAAGTGAGTTGCGTCCCACAATAATACCGGCCTCGTACAGAAGATTGGGACTGCCATTGTAACGGAACCCTTCCCCCTGGAGATTGTAGATTGAACCGGGGGCGAAGCCATACTGCCCGAAATCGGAAATCGAAATGTCCAGCTCTTCTGTGCTATGGGAGGCGATCTCTCCGTTAGGGGTGATGCCGACTGTTATGGTAAAGTCAAGGGTATCCAAGCTTACGCCGCCAGACGATTCCAGAAGCAGAAGACATGATATTTCCCGTCCGTGGTAAAAAGCGGAATCAAACCGGATCGTAAAGGGTTCAGAGTTGATGGCCGTTGTTCCTCCCTGCCCGAAGAAAAATATCGTTTCTTCCTCTACTATGATGACACTGTCGTTGTTGTCCGGCACAATGGTGGCAACCACAGTTTCAATGCCCGCCAGTGTGCTGCGCAACAAAAGCTGCAGTCCGAACTCTTCACCGGGAGCGGCAAGGCCATCGTCTGAAATCATCAAGCGTTCGATACTGAACTGAGGCTCTGCCGGCACCGGCAGATAATCCAGAAGTTTCGCGGCGTCAGGAAGGCCGTTGCCATAGGCATTGTCCTCGCCATAATCACCTAAATCGGTGCAGGATTGCAGGAGGGCGTTTTTAATCTGATCAACGCTGGCATCCGGATTGTACTGACGCATCAGCGCTACCAGACCGGCAATGTAGGGCGCCGCCATCGAGGTGCCGGTCATGGAGGTGTAGCCGCCGCCCTTATAGGACGAACGGACAGCGATGCCGGGAGCAACGACCTCCGGCTTGATCTCGGCAGGATCACAAGAGGAAGGACCGCGGCTTGAGAAGCTGGCTATGACTCTATTGTTGTCGACCGCTCCCACCGCAAAGCTATTGATCGGGGTGGAGGCGCGGTCGGCGGGATTGCGGATTGTGCTCGGGTCGGGTCCCTCGTTGCCGGCGGCGAAGATTGTTACAATACCGGCTGCTTCGACATTATCTATGACGGCATGGAACGTTTCATCGCAGGGAGCAAACAATCCCTTGGGGATACCCCAACTGTTGAGGATAACGTCCGGGACGTCGTCGGTGGTGTTAGGGTCGCCATCGGGGTCCAACGCCCACTCGAAGGCGTCGAGTATATCGCTGATCGTGGCGCTAAGCGACTTCCCCTGATCAATCACGCCGGCCGTTATCCACTCCGCTTCGGGAGCGACACCAAACGTATCGGCGGCGCTTGCGCCTACCATGATACCCATGGTGTGGGTGCCGTGACCGGTTTTGTCGTTGGGGAGGGTATCGGGTGCAACGTTGGAAAACCAGGCCGCCGAAAGCGGAACATGATTACCCCGCCATTTTGAGGCTAGGGCGGGGTGGCTTTGCTCCACGCCGGTATCGAACGAACAGACAAGTCTGCCCTTTCCTTTCAGTCCCCGGCCCCAAAGGTTAGGGACATTCAACAGCGCCAACTGGTCCGACACCGAAGCTGACAAGGTGGGAGCGTCCGCGATGCTCACCGGTTTCTCATAGGTCAGCAGGGCGTTTTCAACGACCAACTTGACCCACTCCAGAGCCGCCAGAGTGCCAAGTTTGGAAAGGGGAATGGCAGCCGTAAAGGCCGGCACTATCCAATGTCGTTTTATTTTGGAAGAAGAATGATCTGTGAGAAAGCGCTGCACCCTGTCCATCCCGGGGGCGCGAAATGACTTGAGCTTGCCGACGACCGACTTGATTCGCAAATCCCGCTTCAACATTGGCCTGTGGGCAGCTTTTGAGACGTCTTCTCTGAGCTGGTCATCTTCCAAAAAGATCACCACATTGATGAAGCTGTCTGATTTGCCAACTGGGGGACCGGCAACCATCTTCTGAAGGGAGGGTGACAGATCGGCTAAGCCTGGGGCCGGAAGCAGGAAAAGCAGTATTGCCACCTTAAGAACGGAAGCGAGTGCTTTTTCTAACTTCAGGTACATCGGCTCTCCTTCAACAAAGTCCAAAAACCGAAGGCGCAAAGGATATGCCGCCCCCGCCAGGCAAATCCCCTCGTGAAAGCCCCTGCAATTGCCTGCACACCAGGTTTGCCGGTTCGATGTAACTTCACGCATGATAACCAGATAGGTCGACGTAGGGGGACGGGCGCCAGGCTTCGGTCTGCGGCAGTCTCCTTGCACACGTTGCAGACTGTGACCCCGCCTGCATAGAGAGGTGCTGGATTGAGCAACTTTTTTCAGGCTATTCTGTGAGGCAGGGTCTATATTGCGCCCATGTCTTCGGCTTTGAAAGGTTTCCTGAAGGCCAATCGTTGGCTGCTGCTGGTGCTTGCCTTAGCTCTTTTGGTGAGAATTCTGTACCTCAGTTGCTATTACAGTATCCCGGATTGGGACCAGCTGACAGTGGACAACTACTACCACCACCACTGGGGTCAATCAATCGCCGGAGGGAACATCTTCGGCGATACCACCTATTTCCGGGCCCCCTTCTATGTTTACTGCCTGGCGCTTCTTTATGCCCTGCTCGGGACGTCTCTGTGGGTGGGTCGAGTTTTTGGTCTGATAGTCGGTTTGGGATCAGTGGCCGTGACCTACCTCATGGGGAAAAGGATGTTCAATGCGAAAATCGGCCTGACAGCGGCGCTGCTGCAGAGTCTATACCCCGTGATGATCTACTTTGAGGGAGAGCTGTTGCTCGACCCCCTTTTCACCCTCCTGTTGCAACTGGCGATTTACAGGCTGATGACCTGGTTCGAGAATAAGACGACCAGTCAGGCGCTGGTGACAGGTCTGCTGCTCGGACTGGCTTCAATAACGCGTCCGACCGCTCTTGTTTTCATTCCCCTCATCGTTTTGCTCCTAGCGGTATCCCTGAAAAACGCCAGTGCCTGGGCTAAGCATTCAATAGTCTTCATCCTTGCCGTCTCGCTGGTGATGGCTCCCATTTTCGTGCGCAATCTTGTCGTCGCCGGTGATCCCGTTCCTATTGCCTCGCAGGGGGGAATCAACCTATACATTGGAAACAACAGCAACGCGGACGGCGTGTCGGCAGTGCTGCCGGAGCCGCTGGGACACAACTGGCGTCTTAAGGAGATCACCTACCTGGCCGAACAAGAGGTCGGTAAGAGACTTAAACCCGGCAAGGTCTCTTCATTCTGGACGAACAAAGCCTTTCACTGGATGAGAAATAACCCCGGAGAGTTTATAAATCTCTACCTGAAAAAGCTCTACCGCAGCTTCTCCGATCGTGAAATATCCAATAATCGCGACCTCGGTAGCTTCTTTAATGAAGTGCCCATTCTCAAATACAACCCCCTATCCTTCGGTCTGCTGTTCACTCTGACGATAGTGGGAATTATGGCCGGGCTTGGACGTCATTCTCACGTACGCTTGTTGTTTTTGATCGTTCTTGTCTATGTTTTAGCAGCCTCGTTGTTCTTTTTCAACAGCCGTTTCCGGCTGCCGCTGTTACCTTACTATTTCCTGCTGTCGACTTTCGGCCTTTTCAGTCTAATTGATCAGCTCCGCTCAAAATGGAGATCAAGTGTCCCGCTCCTGTTAGGCGCCGGTTGCGCAGCGCTGTTTTCGTATTATCCCCTCGTTCCACTCCCTCGAGGCAGTTCCCCACTTCCGTTGACTTCCAAGGGATTGTACTACTACGCGAATGATGATTTCCACCGGGCTATCTTTTACCACCGGCTGGCCCTGTCAATTGATTCTACATTCCCTGAAACGAATTTGAACTTAGGCGCCTGCTATTTCAAATTAGGCCTGGCCGACTCAGCCCACTACTTTTTTGAGAGGGAGAAAAAATTCAATCCCGACCGCTCCAAGGCATATACCAATGTCGCTTCACTACATCTGGTGAAAGGTCAGTATGCTAAGGCCATCGCGGAGGCGAAACAAGCCCTGGTCCGAAAACCGTATGACGTCATGGCCAACATGGTGCTTCTTAGAGCGGCGTCGGCCACGCAGGAGATAGACAACGACAGCTTGGCATACTTGGCCTTTCGAGCTAGCGAGAATACCGGCAATGACATCTATCTACTGAATGATGCCGCCGGCCTGCTCGCCGGCAGAGGCAATCTATCGTCGGCGGAATCCTTGCTGTTGCAGGCCTTGAACTCTAAGCCGCCGCCGATTGAGACCGACGATGAAGCGTTTGCGCAAACCTTTCGAAACAGTCTTCCCAAATGGGAAAAGGAGCGGGCTCGGACTAACTATCAACTGGGCTACATTTACGGGCTTCAGGGACGTTACCGCGATGCGACCCGTCACAGCAGTCTGGCCATTCAGGGTGATTCGAGCCTGATCGAGGCATACGTTAATCTTGTCAGCGGGCTTCTTTCGTTAGGTCAGCGGCAGCAGGCTGATTCAGTTCTGGCCGTAGCTCTGGGCAAGTTCCCCGCCAACCGGCACTTACGTCAATTGCAGGAGTACCTTGACAAGTAGATGCAGCCTTCGTAGAGCAGAAGCCTCTGTGCTTCTGCAGTTGTTTTGATTGGCAGGACCGCTACGTTCTACCCCACACGCGTTGTCTTCGTTGGAGGTTCTTTCGATAAACAGGTAAGAATTGGCTTGAATGGTTGTCGGATAGGCTCTATATTCCACCGACCGGGTCGCCCACAGCTTGCTGTGGGAGCTTTTCGCTTCACAGTAACATTCATAATTCAATCGAATCCATTCTCAGAGGTACATCGACTTCCCCCTGATACCAATTGTAACTCGACCACAGCCACTCGCTAGGCTCGTTCACCAGACCTTGCCTGACCGGATCAGTATGACAATAATTGATCTTCTCCCGAACAGCTCGAATCGTGCGGCAATTGTGATCGTAACATCGGCGCTGCCAGAAAACCCTCCTGACATTCCCAGTGGGAGGCGGCGACTCGCTGAACCACTGCCGGGCCGATCGAGACTTGATCTCACGGATTACCAGTCCGAGCTTCGTGCCATCGGGTGGATGTAGGACCAGATGAACATGACCTGGCATGATAACGTATCCAAGAATCCTGAACCGGTGTTTGCAGCGGGCCATTTCAAGATACTCAATGAGGATCTCCGTGGCGCGTTTTGTTACAAGCGAGGGGAGGCTTCGGTAACAGTTAAATGTTACAAAGCGAACCGTGCCCTCATTATCATAGTGGCGAAGTTCGGTCATGGCTTAGAATACAACACAAAGGGGCTCACAGCAAGCTGTGAGCGACCCAGCCTCGATCACTTTGGTGACCTTGTAGCCGGCCCCAAAGCTCAGGCCATGAAAAAGCCCGGCCAGCAGTAAGAATGTTGTTACAAACAAACGCATAGGATTTGCTCCTTTCTAAGGGAATGTTAATAGTTTTACGCAGATATTCATACCAACACTGACAGAATCTGTCATGGCGGGTGGAAATAGACGGGAGTATTATTGGTGCCGGCAGGTGCCTGTTCTGAAACGCCGTACGGCAGAGAAAAAGTAAATAACACCCTCATTGTTACCTCTTTTCTCTCTCTGCTGTTATATACACCGCCCGCACTGCTCTGTTTGAGCGCTTCTCAAGGCAGGCTAATAATCTATGCATGGCTTGTAAAGAGAAAAAAGCCGGTTTTGGCAGGATTTTCTCTTCTCTTCACAGAATAGAAAAAGGGACCGAGTTCTTCGGTCCCTCAATAGAGAATTATCGTACCTCTTGGCAAATATCGAAGGCAGTATCTATCTCAGGGCTTCCTGTAGGTCTATTGCATTCCCTCTTCTCGCGCCCGTTCCTCACATCTCTGCCAATACCGTTCCCGGGCCTGTGAGATGGACACCCTGATGGGGGCGTCAGGATAGCGGATATTGCCGATCGGGGAGGAAAAATCAGAAGGAGACAGCCAGTCCAGCACTTTATTGACCACCTTCTGCATAGAATCCTGCTGGATAGGAAGCGGCGTGAAATTAAAGTGAACCGTCCTGAACTGAGTGGTGCTCAACCTGTGCGCAACCGGGTTCCCCTCCATATTGTACACATCCCCCTCCGGGTGATCGGACCCGTAAGCAGACTTATACAAATATAAGACTTCAGTCGGGCGCCAAGGCGTCCTGACACTCCAATTCACTTCAGGAAAAGCCGGAGACGGCGGCAGGTACGGAAAGACCGTCTTGCTCGGCATGAAACTGAGACAGGAATCATACTTAGCAGCGTGAGACCATTGGAAGCGATTATGCAGCAGGGCAGTATCAATAGTCAGATTAGGCCACTCTAATGAGTCGATGGCATAGGCCCCAATAAAATCCTCAACTCGAGCCGGCTCATAATCCTCTATATCCCTGCATCCGGCCATTGCTTGTGTGGCCCAGTCGGAATAGGCCATCTCACTGACTCCGAAATAGTTGGTATACCCACTTGGTATAGGGATTTCATGTGCATCTGCAATTGGTTCCAAAGGTATCCGCCACGTCGCCCAGACGTTAACTCCGGCATCGATAGCTGTATATACGTTATGCGAGTAGCTACTGAAGTTCCACCCCGAGATTCTATCATCGTACAAAATAACCACCTTGTGTTTGAGCAGCATCACCAGCGGAACCTTGAGTCTCTTAGCGACATCGATGTAATCGGGTGAAATTCCTTCCCCACCAGTATTTCCACCGATCCCAGTGGTGTCAAAATCGACATCCGGTTTCCAGTTATTAATGGCATCCACCCAATACGCTGTGCGCACCTCCTTCAAGGGAAGGCACCAACCCGCCGACGGCATACCGGCAAAATCAACCACAATTACCTCACGCTCATACCTGGGGTCGATCACTTCAAAACTGTCAAAAGTCGGCACCAGGTCGGCCACAAAGGCGTCGTCGCGGCATCGAACCCAGAACATGAACCACATTTGCACCGTCGTATCGAATTGGTCGTTTTTATAGACGTCATAGAGGATCTCGGAAATGTTCAAGACCCAGGGATCGATGCAGCCCTTCGTCGGATCGTCGGGGGGAGGGTCGTCGTTACAGGAGCAATCCACAAGTTTATTAAACGCAGGAGAGTTGATGAAGTTCGTGTCACCCACAGAGAACTTTCTCTCCAAGTGTCCCCATGTGGGGACATCCTCTTCCTCGGAGCACAAATCAGAGACAGCAAAAGTATCGCACGTAATTATGGTGCTATCGCCATAGGTCGTATCGCAGTGCACAACCGTATCGTTTACACCATACACAAAACCGTCAATCGTAACAAACACGCACTGCACAAAAGAATCAAGCACGATTCTAAAGAGGGAATCGGCATAAGGGCCATAGAGACGCCACTCGAATTCAAACGGGGGCCAGTCGGCCTCTGGATAATCAAGGCGGTCGGAACCAGACCAAGCCAGTTTTACCCCGGTCACAACCCCCCCCGCCGCCGTATCGTTGACGAACGGCAGGTAGGTTGATGGAATGGGAAGGATGCGAGTTTCCGGGGGGTGGTCATTGCGCGAAAAGAGGCGGAATACGATGTCAGAGCCGAGACCTTCCATGTCAAATGCCTGCAAAAAGATCCACTGAGAAACATAGGTGTTCACCGGATCAGCGGAGTCGGCAGCTAATGGGATGACGTTTTCCGTTTGCGGGTTGGTCTGTGCTGAGTCAACATCGATTTCGATCCAGTCGGAATCAGGGACCGTAAGGATATATTTCTCCGGCACCATGAAGCCTACGTCGTTTACCTTAGCAACATGATAGCGATAGTAGTCGATCAAGCCGTCCGGGTCCGTTCCATACCAATGAACAGTCTCATTGCGGGAAAACCTCCCCCCTTCCGGTGGGATATTGGCAAAATTCACAATCGGCTTTTGATTTTCATAAACCTCGCCGTCGAGCGTATCGGTGCAGCCAACCAGATACAGCGCCAAGAGTGCTATCAGTAAGAGCCCCAGTGCTGCCAGCGCAACTGCTACACTCACCTGATTTATCCTCATATACATACTTTTCATATTCATAGTCCTTGCCAGCCCTCTCAAAATGCGATGATCATTGTAAAACGGTGAACCTCCGTAAGCACTCCAAAATCCTGGAAGGCATAATCAAAACCCAGCTCACCTTCTTCTCCGAACGGCAGCCGTAAGCCGCCTCCCAGCGTAAATCCATCAACGTCATAATTGAACCGCCCCCCAGCGCGCAGGATGAAACGTTCCTTGAATACATACTCGAGACCGCTGTTGTACTTTTCCAGGTTGTCGGATGGATGGGAACCCTCAGTTGCGAAGGTAACTAGATGGTCCACCCCTTCGATCACGTTGATGGAACCGCCGAATCTGAAGTTGATCGGAAGGGGATAGGCATTCTTGATAAACTTCATATCAGGACCGAAGTTTGTAATCACCATCCCGATCTTGAACCCTCTGAACCCGGTATTGTACAGGGTACCAACGTCAGCCGCCCAGCCGTTTGCAGAATAGTCATGAACGAACTCTCCAACGTACTTGACGGTAATCCCGACCGAAAAGCGGTCCGTCAGGTAGCGACTGTAGCTAACAGCGAGAGAGAAGTCATTCCAGGCGAATACCCTACCGGTACCTTTCTCCTCACCACTAAGATACGTTCTCTCAATAATGTCGCCTGAGCCAAGAGCATATACTCCAATTCCCAGGACGCCACCTATTGATTCCAGCGGTAGTCCCAGCGCGGCAAAGCCGTAGTTAATATCAGCGGGCATTTTGATATACGTAAACGCCGCCTCGCGGCCGTACAGGTAGGTCAGGCCGGCAGGATTGTAGTAGGCTGACGAGATGTCATCAGCTACGGCCACAAACGCTTCTGCCATCCCCATCGCACGCGCGGACACACCCAACTCAAGGAACTGAGCACCGGTGGTGCCCACTTTCGCCTGGGCGTGCAGCTGGACAGGACAGAGCAGAACCGTAAGACAGAGCGCTGCCGCGGTGCCCGCCAATCCAAGCTTTTGGCGCCACCTTCTGCCAACACCTAAGTGACTATCTTTCCAGAACATGGTATCCTCATCATATGTATGAATGTAACTACTTTCTCACCGCATTACATTAGATTTATCTCCAACCCCATCCTAATTTGGCGGCCATAGTCCCAGTTGGCCGGGTTCAGGTCATACACCGTGCCGCCTGGGATTGCCGAACCCTGGGGATCCTGTTGTGTATCCGGGCGCCCGGTCTTGTTGTACACATTAACAACATTTCGACTGTCAAACACGTTTTCTACCCAGAGAATATAACTCCAGTCAAGCCCAACAAACTTGAAGTCCTTGGTGAATTTGACATCAAAGTTGATAATGGAGGGCATCCTCAGGGAGTTGCGCTGGATGTCTTCACCAGTCTCTCTGGTAATATTGGGGTATAACGGGTCCGGTGTGAACGGTTTACCACTTTCAATTCTGCTTATAATCGCCATTGACCAGGCATTGGGGATAGGCAAACCGAACAAGCGAGGTTTAACGGTACTCGGCACGAAGATCTGAACATTGGCATTGAATTTGTGGCGCACATCATTATCAAGCGGCGCCTCCGACAACGGCTCCCGCGCGATGTCATACGGGTCCTGCCATTCGCGGGCAGCCTCCGAAGCCTTGCCGAAAGCAAAGGCGTAGACATAGCTCACCGACCCATTCACATAACCACCACCCCGTTTTTCAAGCAGCAATTCAAAGCCGCGGCTGCGGCCATAATCGGCGTTACGGTACCGCTGCCGCACCAAACCACCAACGTGAACATTCGAGGAGCTGACCTTATCAAACTCATCTTTGAAGTAACCAGATATATCAATCGAATAGTCCTCTGACATGGCGTACTTTACACCAAAAGAGTACTGAACGGTTTTCTTGTAATCGAGGTTGTATTCGCCGATGATTTTGTTCGCGTCCACCGTGGCTGTATTTCGAGCGTACATATAGGTCAGATCGGGAAGCTGGTAAAAGTGACCGTAATTGAAATGAACCTTCGCCTTGTCTGAAATCGGGTACGAAAAGCCAATTCTTGGAGAGATTTTCTGCCGATCTCCCAAAATGACACCGGAACCGAGGTCGTCGTTTTTGGCAACAGGGATAAGTTTGTCTTTGTCTTGGATAAAGAAATCCCACCGCAAACCCAAAGAGGCAATCATAGAACCGTATTCCAGCTTGTCGCGCAGGTAGACCGTCCCTTTCAACGGGCCATACTCGAACATATCTCGGAACGCCCCCCTGTTTGGATACGGTCCGCCGTCATCGCGACCCGTGTACAAGACGTACGGCTTTTCAATCTCCTGATAGACAAAATCATATTTTTGGATGGCCACCCCTCCCTTCAACTGATGGGAGCCAAACTCGCGGAAAACTTTCAACTCTCCGCGGTAGGTATCAACTCTGTGGTAATGCCACTTGGCGTCCTCATCGTAGGTTAGCGGGTCATAGAAGGTACTGGTGCCGCCGGCATCCCAGCGGCCATTGCCGTTAACATCCGTAAACGGTTCACCCGGGTCATATTGATAGTTCCGGACATCAAACAGGCCGTTGCCGTTGCGATCAAGATAGGGCACCCCGGGGGTCCACAGTTCCGGGAGAATGGTGGTGGGACCGTCATATCGGCCGTTGTGATTATAGTCCATATTTTCCGGGCACACACACTTGATAAATCCGTCGATCCCTTCATCATATACGCCATTGCCGTTCATGTCAATGAAAGGTTCGCCGATAATGGAATCGCCGTCAATGTATGGTTCCGGAGTGGCGGCCCTCACGATCTCAGCGCGGTCCGCATCCAGAATTCCGTTACCGTTCCTGTCGTGGAGGAAATCCCCCTCATCCCAGACGCCATTACCATTCAAATCGATAAATGGCTCGCCCTCGATGTCGTCTCGAATGCCGTTGTTATTGAAACGGAACCCGGAGGGGCCGCCCGTGCCCGCCTGCACATTCTCGTCCCACAAGAATTCTCCGTATGTATATGCCGGGCCGGTAAAGTCAGTGCCATAGACAGCTGTATCCGGGTACAGGTTGATTATCGGTTCGGGCGGGTCGTAAACCCCGTTACCATTTCCATCTTCATAGTACTCCCACTCATATTCAAACTTGAACGAGTCCGGATCGAGACCGTGACCAGGATTGTTGGGGTCACCGGGTTGCCGCTGGTAGCGGTTTTGAGTATAGGAGACAATCATCTCATAATTCATGTTTTTGGACAGAGACTGTAAGACCTCAAGAGAAACAGTTCTCAGTTTCTTTTCAGTAACAGGAGCCGTCGCGGAACTGTAGCGATACCCCCAGTTAAACAAGGTGTTCCTGTCCTCGGTATCCTTATAAGAAAAAATGAACTTGAGGTTCTGTCTTGGCCGAAACTTCAGATTCGCCATCCAGTGGTACCGGTTTTGCAGACGCTCGGGGATCTTTAACCCGAACAGGTTGAAGAAATCCCAGTTCCTGTAGGTAGCAGGTGTGTCATAACGGCTGTATTGGTAATATCCGTCGCTTTTCTCAATTTCCGCATAGAAGTAGTATGTAAACTCCTTATCTTCCAGAAAGTTCAACCCCAAAGCAGGCAACACCTTGCTCTTGAGGATCGGATCCGGTCCTGACAGTGAAAAACGAACTTTGTCATTGTTGCGCGAGTACTTGTTCAAATCGCTGTTGCCGAAGTCATCGGTAATGAATTGCATGTTCATTCTGGTATTATCCTTGGAACCGGTTCGAGTGGTGATTTTAATAATGCCAGACACCGCATCTCCGTACTCAGGATCAAAGCCATCTTTGATCACGGTAAATTCCTGAATCGAACCGGACACCAGCGACAAGTTTGCTCCGGCCTGCCCGACCCCAGCCAGAGGATCGTCAATAGGCACGCCGTCAAGAATATACGAAACCTCACCGGCTCGCCCACCTCGGATAAAAATCTCACCCTCGCGACCTGTAACTACGCCGGTCACCTGCTTCAGCAGGTCCTGAACCGTGCTGACAGGCTGGACATCAATCTGTTCACTTGTGATGGTTACCGCTGCAGAAACCTCGCGTCTATCAATAGGGTCCCGTTCCGCCCTTACAACGATTTTGTCCAGCTCGGTCACCTTTTCCTCGAGCTTCAGGTTCACCTCGGTATTCAAGTCAGACTTGACTTCAACATCAGTGACCTCAACATCAGTATGTTGTACACTTGAAACTCTGAGATTGTACCTGCCGGGCTCCACCTGACTAATAGTGTACTTGCCCTCCAGATCCGTCGTGGCACCCCGCGTGGTCCCCATCACCATAACCGAGGCGCCCAAAACCGGCTCTCCCGATTTCTTGTCAGTGATAGTTCCTATTATCTTGCCGGTAGCAGCAGAGACGGGGCTTGTTAGCGAAAACGCCAAATAGATAATAAGAGCCAGCAGGAAAATCATATGACTATGGCGCCCAAGATGTTTCATCTCTATTCCTCCTCGAAATCTTGACAAAAACTTACATCTCAAAACTTATCTGTTGCATTGTTCACCAGATACGCCGCCAAAGAAGCCTGCTTGCAACTCTCAGCCGGCAATAGCCAATATACCTCCGACAAACAATACCAATCTTCCTTCAACCGAACATTCCATACTTGCTCTGTCAACCTGCTGATACTGCAGGTCGTTACGGTTTGCTCGTTTTCCCAACCTCTAATTTGCACGACAAAATAGCCGCATTCCGTGAGGTAAGTCAAGTGATTTTTTGCCGTCAAACCTCACTAAAGAGACTATTCACATACGGCAGGTGTTTAAAAATTTCTTCTTGCCAAAGGATTATTTCTTAGGGTGGCCGTTCGATAGTCCACTTCTCCCCAGTCAGCCTCTCCAAGCTGCCTTTCCTCAAAGAGGAGCCCGAAAAATGCTCCCATTTCCTGTGCGAATAGCGATGCCATCAAGTCAAACCGATTTTTTGCAATCGGCGCGGCTTCGAAGGCGCAAAGGTTGCACCGTGGCTGCCCGCCCAGCGCCGGATGGGGAGCAATACCACCCAACTTTATCGCGCCATGCTGGAGAATCGTTGCTTTGATCCGCCTTTGCGCAGAGGCAATGATCTTGTGTGAATCAGTCACAACTTCATGTCGGGAAACAGAATCAAAACAGGGAGCCGTGTGGAAAAAAGCGGCGCGGGAATTAATCACTGAAGACCTCCGCACACACCGCGACTCTATTCCCAGACGAGTCAGAAAGCGCGCCAACGCCTCGGCTATGGCGGCCGACGTCTTGCTCAGCGAGCCAACCAGCCGAGGGTTTCGAAGATGATGGGTGTTGACCGCAATGGCATACGTCAGCTCCGAAGGATCATGATACACGGCTCGCCCGCCCGTAACTCGCCGTATTACAGGGGTATCCGAGAGCCTGGGAAAATCCAGCGCCAGTTCCTTTTTCTGGTGAAGGCCAATAGTGATGGCGCCGACCTGCCAAGTGTACAGCCTTAGATGAACCCCTTCTGGCTCAAGAGTTGCCCGCCAGGCCAGCCATTCGTCGACGGCCATGTTAAAAAGGGGATCGCCGGAAAAGTGTCGGTAGAAAACAGCTTTTGCCACCCGATTAAACTACACAGAAAGGGAGTGAAGAGCAAGACCGGTTTGGCCTCTCGGCTTCGGCATAATACAATTTTTGAGTCATTATAATGCGAATAGGAAATCGACCTGGGGATACAGCCTTTCAAAAGCTGGACGACCAGGTGATCCGCCGGGCAGAGTCGATACATAAGGCGATATGACTTATGATGATTGATAAACGATGTAATTTAAGGAACGACACCCTGGCGGCCGACGTTTGTTATCTACGTATCCCCCCTAACGAAAACCAATCCGCCTTTTTTTCTGATGGCGCACGTAATCGGACATGGTGGTGAAACTAAAATCGCTTACCAGTCTTTCCAGCTTGTGATACATTATCGAAGTAGACCCGTAGCTGCGGTATCTCTGAAAGAAAGAGAGACCCTCGACACGAGGCGGTTTCGGGTCAGCCTCCCAGGGATGTATATAAACTACTGCTGGCTGCCTCTGCTGGTTCAGTCTGTTGATCATTCGATTCGAATACCAGTATGGCGCGTAGCGAAGAAATCCCCCTCCGGCAATCGGGATATTGCGGCCGAAGACACGGTAAGTTGACGCCGGGATTTCATACAGAGAGCGACCGTTGTCAAGATTCATCTTAAACAATTGCCTGAGCCCTTCAGATACACCATAGATGTCATGCTTGATGGGAAAAATTGAGCTGTTATACTCAAAATCGAGTTCTGCCAACGTCTCAAAAGCCCACGGGATAGTGGTGTTTATCGACCAACTCGGCGCTCGGTAGCCAACGGGTCTCAGGCCGATAGCTTTGGCAATAGCCTCAACGGCCATCTCCGTATCTTTCCGGAATGAATTGGGATCCATCCGATCGACACGAAGATGACGGTAGCTGTGACAGGCAATTTCGTGCCCCTGATCAAAGATCTCCCGTATCAACTGCGGGTACTTTTGTGCGACCCAGCCCAGAACGAATCAGGTAGCTGTTACATCGTGCCGTCGGAACAGGTCAAGGAGTCGACGGCTGTTTGGTATGATCGTGGATGGCAGACTATCCCAGTCGTCAAACGTGAAGCGGTCAGAGAGGATGTCAACTACGAACTACTCTTCGAGGTCCACGGTAAGGAGATTGAGAGCCTTATCCGTAGGCAAAATCGTTTTACGAAGGCTGCACGAAGCTGTCTGTCGCTGGGTTGTTCTCTGTTGTTTTCCCCCTGTTTCTCCTGGTGCGTCCCGTCTTCTTCCCTGAGGGGCTCCGCCGCTTTGGGGGCTGCTGGTTGTAATCGTAGCCGTAGTAGCTGTAATCGTAATAGTACGGCAGGCTGTTATTCATATCGTTGATGACAACGCCGAGGACCTTATCTCTGCTGGTGTCGATTATATCCACCGCCCGTCTAACAACCTCAAGTTGGGTTGCTCCCGCCTTGACAACCAGAACAATGCCGTCCATCTTGGGGGCAAGAGGCATCGGGTCCGAAACAGGCAACAGGGGAACGATGTCAGCCAGAATCAAATCGTAGTAAAACTTCATCTCGTCAACCAGGCGGCCGATAGCTTCAACGTCGAGGACTTCCGCAGGATGGGGGGGTTGCCTCACCGGCAGTTATGACATTCAGTGTCTCGAAAGCGGTCTTTCTGATACAATCTTCCGTACCCAGTCCTCTCGCCAGTATTCCGCTCAGGCTGGGGCACGTTCCATGGCAAAGAACTTATGGATGACTGGCCGCCGCAGGTCGCAATCAATCAGCAGTGTTTTCATCCCCTTGTGCCTGGCAGCGGTCAACGCCAGCAGGAAGGACTTACGGTGGATTTATCCTCAGAAAGTATGGCCGAGGTGAAAAGCAATAACTTCAGCCCGACAGGCCACCTGGTTGGCCCGCCTTTGGTGGGGTCGGACCTGGACGGCTCAAACCGGTCTCGACGTTTTTTACCTTTGGCAGCAACCGGCGAAACTCCGTCACAAAGGGCAGTTCCAGGTTGAAGAAATCAACTATCATGATCCTCTTACGCGCCGTTTCCTCTTAGCTCTTTTCCGCAATGTCGCTCAACACAGAACCGATATTTCCATACTCTCGTTCCACTTTATCCAGGCAGTGCTGCGCCCTGGTGAGGGAGGGGTTTATTTGCAGCGTCTTCTTATACTGCTGAAGCCCCTCTCGCCATGACAATTTGGCGTACTCCAAAAAGCAGCGCGCCAGTTCCGTGTGCAGGTCAACGTAGGTCGGATTTTTCTCTATCTCCGCCTGCAGGAACCTTATCCGATCGCCAATAACCTCCTCAGAAACCCAGTCCGGGTACATGACAAATTTCATGTAGAAAGCGGCAAACTCGCGCCGATGCTTTTCTTTTTTCGCTTCACGCACCTCGAGAAACACCGAGAAGGCACCTTTGAGGTCAGACAGGTGAAGGGCGCTCATCGCCTCTTCCAAAAGAGTAACCTCATAATCGGGGCATATCAAAGAGGCCTTCTTGAAGTAGTCGGCTGCTTTGGCCGGCAGGTCAGCCCGGGACACACTACCCTCGGTATTGAGCACATTCAGAACAAACGCCAGGCCAAGGTTGAAGTAGGCGTCGGCGTAATAGAGATTGATGCGGACAGCCTCCTCCAGTTCCCTGATGGCGCGCTGACAGGAGTTGTCGGCAAGCAGAGCTTCTCCCAAGTTGTTGCGGTAGTCGGCATAGGCGGGACGTTTCTCCACCGCAATGCTGCACGACTCTATTGCTTCAGCAACCATGTTCAGGGCAAGCTGCGTCATACCTAAATAGTTAAACGCCTGGTGGTGGTCCTGATTCAGCGTAACAGCCGCCTGAAATAGCTGTCTGGCTTCATTATAGAGTCGTTTGTAGAAGAAAGCCGTTCCCAGATGATATACCATCTCCGCATTACCCTCAGCGAGCGCTTTGCGGTAAGCATCCAGCAAGGTCTCAATCTCCCGCTTCTGCTCCTGGTGGGTCAGCTTCACCAGAGATAATAATTCTTCGGGGTTCATCTCCTGGGGATGGGGGCATTGGACCTTTTCGGTTACCTGTCCATCGACATAGACAGTGGAGAGAATGGCTCCTAAGTTGGCGTCATTGTTGGTCTGAATGACAAATTCCTTATCATTCTCAACCAGTTTGCTTTTTAGTTGATAGGTTTCCATTTTTCTACCGGCGAAACGTTAATTTCTCAATCCTCGGAATTGCGGCCAGCTCCGGCAATTGCTATATTTTAGGATACTCCCGAAGCGAGGCCGGTGATCACAATCAGCGGCAAGATCAACAGCCACTTCCACCTCATGATAATCGCCGTGATCTCTTTTATATCAATTGCTTTTTCTTTTGACGCCTTTTCCATCGCACTTACTATAGAACTTCCGTTACCTCATCCAATTTGTCCTCTTCGTCCTCGGACAGTCGGTCATAGATTAGAATGACCGACGTCACCCCCACCGACAAAAGTGGCTACTGTGCCCAGATTGAGACTCAGAAGGCTTCTTATCTGGGGAACGATGAACGTATTCTCTACCCATTATATACTGCGGCAGCGTCCCGGTTTCCGAATACCTCTTGAGATTAAACTGCAACGTCTGACCGTAATAACCGTCCTTGGTAATGATTTTGACTTTTTTCAAATCGGCGTCCTCGGTATAACCGCCAGCCAGTGCCAGGGCCACAAGAATGTCGGTGTTTTCTTCAAACTGGATCGGGCCCGGATTGTTTACTGTCCCCATTACGTAGAACAGGTTCTTTCTCTCAATCTGCCGGGCGAGCCCTCCGGAGGGCAGTCCAGCCAGGGTGCGGGGCATTTCGATGGTGTCTTGGCGGCCAATCTTAGGCAATTTGTCCAAATTGCCGCCGGCAATGGCCTCGGCGACATTAACCACTTCTACCTGACCGGCCTTTTCCCCGCCCCTGATTATCGTCACGCGGCTCAAATCCCTTATCTCTGTGATACTGCCAGCCCCATTTATGATCGTCCACAGGTCCGGGATTTCCTCGAATGTCTTCTTGCCCGGGTCGTTCACCTGGCTGGAGACAAAAACATACTGGTCGTTGTACTCAACGACTCGAACCGCCACCTGAGATATTCTCTTGTTAAGACGCGAAATCTGGCGGACGATGTCGGTCTGAAGCTGAGAGGTCGTTTTTCCGGCGACCTCTACCTGCCCCACGATATCGAGTGAGATCTTGCCGACCCGGACAACGGAATTCAGATTGGGGTCCTGCCAGAAGTTGATTTCCAGCACGTCCTCAGGTCCGATCTTGTACTCACCCGCAGGGCACCAGCTTGCAACGACAACCAGCCAGGCCAAGGCCCATTTTCCAGCCCAAGGGATAAAACGTCTATTCATATATAAGTCTCTTTGCCATGAAGGCTTATACTAAAATCGGCATATCAGCGGATTTCATTTAGAACCAAATATGGCCATGCTTTAAGGCCGCTGTAAAGATTAAAACGGCTCTGAGCAGCGAAGGTCGGGTTTCTCGGAACTGACCTACAAGCCCTTTGAGACGACCTCTACCCATCTGCTGTAAAGACATAAACGGGATTCAGTAGTATTAAAACATAGAGTAAACTTGTCTAGTTCTCTGAGTGATATAAGAGGGAGGTATTGCGGCCGGACTCCTTAGCCTTCATTAAGGCAGTATCGGCAGCATGGAAAAGCTGCTTGGAATTATCAGCGTGTTCCGGAAACAACGCACATCCTTGTGATATAGTGCAGGAAACCTGGTTCGCCAAGTCCTCGACGGCAAATTCCCAGCCGGAGACCTCGGCTTTGAGCCTGTCCATAAACCTGACACAGGTCGTGGCGTCCGCTTCAGGCATAATGATGCAAAACTCATCCCCCCCGTAGCGGGCAACAATGTCAATGGTCCTGACGTTCTTTCTGAGTATCTGTCCCACTTGCATTAAAACGGCATCTCCGGCAAGATGGCCATACTTGTCGTTGATAGCCTTCAGGTCGTCCAGGTCAAAGAAGATCAACGCCAGTTTGCGGTTGTACCGTTTGGCTCGGCTGATTTCCTCGTCAAGGCGTTTGGAAAGATAGCGCTGGTTGGCCAGGCCGGTCAGGTTGTCGGTGTACGACATCTCTTCCATGCGCTGGTATGACTCCGCATTGTCTACCAAGCGCGCCACGTGCGGCCTGAGAGCCTGGAGTTGCTTATTCACAGTCGGGGACGTTTCTCGCCCGCTCCAGGCCAACACACCGGCCCGTTCGGCAGACAGCGGAAAGGAGGTCGCATATTTCAACCCGTTCTCTTTCAGGCTGTGCGCCCAGTCTCTCAACCCTGCCTCTCTTTTGGCTAGCTCGTCGAGGTCAAAGGAACTCCCTTTGTCCAGCACTCTGAAAATGGCCCGGAAGGCGTTGCCGTCGGGAACATTTATATCGCGGCTCACACCCGTCTGAAAAACCAGCGGCTTGGCTGCATTCTCCCTATCCTGGTAGAGATACGCCACGCGACTCATGCCCAGGTCCTGCTTGATGGAACCTATCAGCCTTGGTACCATTGTCTCAGAGTCGCGATGCCGCACGAGTTTCAGGATGTTGGCATGGAGATGTTCATTTGCACTCAGTTCTCTCCTGGAAAATGTCCTGGCCTCGTCAAGCTCCTTCTGCAGACCGCCATAACGCATCTCATGCCATTTGATGTGGTAAGCGGCCGAAAGCGACTGGGCCAAGCCCGCGATAAGGAGATTAAACGAGGCGGATCCGGTTTCGATTGTACTATGGATAAAATAGAGGCCATACAGGTTGTCTCTCCAGAAAATCGGGAAATACATATCCACCTTCAGAGCACGAAGCTTCCGGTAGAAGGGTGTAGGGAGGTCATCCTTGAGGTGTTGAATATTTCTCGGTAGAAAATCTTCCTGCAACCGCTGAGCCAGTTGTCGGTTGAAAACAAAACGAAACTCACGTCGGTCGAACCCGCGTATCCCATAATAGTAGTTGAGCTCCAGAAGGTGGCGCTTCTTCCTCAGGAAAATGATGACCTCGCAACCGAACGATTTCTTCAACAGATCGGAAACCTTGCTGGCGACGCCCTGGATCGTTCCATCCAAGCTGTTTGTCCGCAGAAAGTCGGAGAACTCAGCAAGGTTCATCCGCCGCATGGCAGCCGTCTGCCTCCGTTCCTTTCTGATTCTCGTAAGAAGCAGCGCTGCCAGAATAACAACCAGAATTCCCAGGGAAATTATAAGGATAATTTGGGTTTGCATATCGGCCTCTAATAAAATATAGAGCATACCGAAAAAGTGTCAACCAAAAAAACTCCAGTTAGCGCCATCTGCGAACGAGCTTAAACCGAGAGCGCTTCGTCAACAAGCCCCGTTTTCTTAAAATGGAAAAAACCTGCCACCACCCCACGGGTGACACCTGCGGCAGTCTGTTTATCTCTCTTTTCATCTCCCAAATTGAAGCGAAAGGATCTTCCTTTACGATGCGAAGGATGATGGTCTCGATATCCGCGCTGACCGGGAGGATGAAACCATCAGGCGAGGAACGCCGCTGCCCCCCGTTGCCCCCCGACGACGGCTCCAACGTGTCAATTACCGTCAGTTTCGTGATCGGCTGGCTTTTTTTTTTGACTGGTGGCCGGAGGTCGCCGGGAAATCCTCTCTGGCAGCGTCAACGGAACCATATACCTTCAGGACTTTATCAAACTCCAGCAGTTCGTATATCTCGTATACGTTGTTAATCATGTTGGCCAGTTTGATATCCCCGTCGTTGGCACGGACCTCCTTGATATGGGAGATAAAGATTCCCCACCCTGCTGATGATATATAATCGACTCCGGCCAGATCGAGCACCACCCGGAAGCGGTCCCGCTTCAGCAGCGAATCGATAACCTCTTCCAGTTCTCCGGCTGTCGTGGTGTCAATGACCCCATCCACCCGTACCTCGGATACCTTGTCCTGATCGCTCTCGGACAGTGAAATTGAAATGTTTTCCATTTTCAGCTACAGATCATACCAAAGGCCTCAAACTACATCACTCAATAAACAGGCTTTGTAAAGAGGGGCAACAAAAAATAATGAGTTGTCAGTTGGTCTCAGTCGGTTCGGGACCAACGTTTTTCACGCTTTTCGTTTCAATTTCGCGTTCCTCTGAATCGGGAGACAGATCCATCCCGGCGGCGGACTTTGGCAATTGGGAACGCGCTACGATAAACGTAATGTCATCGGCAGGCTTGACAAAGCCGGAAAAATCATCCAGCTCACTGATGATCGCTTTACTTAGGGAACTGATCTCCAATCGGGCGCTGCGGGCCATCTCAGCCACAAAAAGGTTTATCAGACGGTCGATACCGTACTGTTGGCCCTCCCGATTGGCCGCTTCAGTGATGCCGTCGGTGAAGATGAAAAAGGCATCCCCTTCCTCCATAGTGAACTGCACTTCCTCAAGCCGTTCTTCAAAAGCAGGTCCCAGCGTGGTCGGCATACCAAGGGGCATTCCCGCTGGATTAATCTTGACAACTTCTCCTATGTCCGCTTTGTACAGAAGCATCGGGTTGTGTCCGGCTGACACGAAGTTTATTTCCCGGCGGGCGCTCTCGTAGATGACAAGCATCACGGTGATAAACATCCCGGGGGGGATGTTCTTCTGAAAATAGTCATTCACCTTGATGAGCGTTTCTTTAGCCGAAACGGCGTTCGCCGATTGGATCTGGATGACGGTGCGAAGCATCGACATTACCAGCGAAGCCGGCACCCCTTTACCCGAGACGTCGGCTACCGTGATGCAGTAGCGTTCGGGACTGATTGCAAAAACATCGTACAGATCGCCGCCGACGGTTGCAGCCGCCCGATAATAGGCGTCAAGCTCCAGGTCGGGCACCGAAGGAAGCTCAAGCGGCAGCAATGTCTTCTGAATCTGCGAAGCAACCTCGATTTCTTTGGCCATTTTCTCTCTGGCCACAATGTTTTTGCGGTCCCGGCTGAGACGCGTCATCATCTCATTAAAAGCCCGGGAAATTTCAAAGAATTCCTCCGCCCCTTCAAGAGGCAGCTCGGTCTCCAGATCACCGGAGGCAAAACGCCGCACCCGGCGCGTGATATTGACGATAGGTCGGACGAAGTAGTTTGACAGAAAGTAGATCCCTATAATACCAAAAAACAGCAGCACCAGTGTCAGAACCGCGATCCTCCAGCGCGCCCGCGTTAACTTGTCATGTATCTGGGCCGACGAATAACCGACGTGAACCAACCCGATCTCCACTTCACCGGCTCGTATCGGTGTCATCAGATAACTATACTGCCGACCGTTGACACGGTACCGCTGAGGAACGCCCAGCTCCGCCGTGCTGACGAAAGTGGGAATCTTATACGGTTTTCGTATATTATGGATGTCCTCGGAATGCGCCAGAATGAGGCCGCTTGAATCGGACAGGACAATCAACTGCAGTTCGGGATTCGACTGCAGGTAACTGACAATCAACTCATCGAACTCGACGTCGGAACGGCGATTGATGGCGTAGAGGGCAGCCTGGGCAGCGATGGTCTGGGCCAGTGAACTGACGGTGTCGTCAAGGTGATCATATAGGTACTGCGATGTCCGTCTATCAATGTAGTAGTACGCCCCCCCAATGATGACCAAAACGCTCAAGAATGTCCAGAAAGAGAACTTCACTCTAAGCGTGAACAGCCGCCGCAGAAACGGTCGGCTTTCGGGACGGGCGGGAGCGATCCGTTTGATCATGCGCAGTTCATTAAAACCGGCCGCCGAGATATATTCGACGGAGTCCATGATTTTTTGGATCATGTAGAAACCGAGGCCGCCTTTTCGCCCTGACTCCACCAGCCGCTCAAGGTCAACGCGACCGGCTCCCTCAGGCTGGAAGGACCGCCCGGCGTCAATTAAGGAAAAAACTATCAGCTTCTTGTAGACGACTACGCGGAGGCGAATGGTTCCCTTTTCATACAGGTAGGCATGGCGGATAATGTTGGTCGCCCCCTCTTCGATGGCCAGAAGGACGGCGGTCACATCCCTTCGGGACAAACCCGCCGACACGCAGGTTTCCCGAACGGTACGCTGAAGGCTGTCAAGGTACTTTTCCTCAGCGATGAATTCAGCGTTGACTTCTTTTATCGGACGCCGGAACATACATTTCAAAGAAGCAAAGTCCGGCGCGAGATTTCAACAAAAACGAAGTCCCGCAGCCAGCCTGTTATTGGGATTCCTGCGATTTCAGCCGCAGCCGCGCTTGTTCCAGGTTGTCCAGGGTGCTGCTGTTATTCGGGTAGACCCGCAGGACTTTTTCCCAGGCTTCGATCGCCTTTTCATATTCCTTGTTACGCATGTGCCGCAGGCCGTCAAGGTATAACTGCCAGATGACCTTGTCCTTTTGTATGTCCTCGAGGGTAGGCGGCTGCGCCAGCGATTGGTCTATCCTTTTGAGGTATTCCGAAGCCACCGGTTCCGACGGGTCAATCGCCAGGACAGCGCGGAACAGGTGCCGGGACTGAGTGTATTTGCCTGCCTTGAACAACTGAATACCCTGGTTCAACTGCTGCGTCAGGTCCAGATTCTGGGCCGCTCGCCGCTTGGCTTCTTGCGCCTGAAGATTTGACGGATCAAGATCCAGTATTCGTACGTACGCCTCGATAGCCGTGAGGTACTGACCGTTGCTCTCTGCTGTCCGGGCCATTTCGAAGTTTAGGGCGACCTCGGAGGTCATGGCATCCTCAATTTCAACTTTCAGCTCTTTGGCCCCAGCGTGCTCTCGGTCAATGTCAAAGATCAGGTCAAGCATGTCCAGCGCGGCAGCGTAGTATCGTTTGGCCAGGAAACTCTGTGCCTGTGCGTAGTAGTTCTCAATGTCGTGGCGCAACTCGATCTCGACCTCGCGGAGCCTCTGTTCCCGTTCGAGTTGGATCCGTCGGGCGTTTTCGATAACTGCTATGGTACCGATAATCTCTGCGTTGTCTTCCTCAAAGACAAGAGCCTGATGGTAGTACATCAGGGCAGAATCAAGGCAGAACTGGTCATAAAATGTGTCGGCCTTTTCTTTATAAAATGCAAACTGGCGGCGGCGTTCGTCGGCAAGCAGCACCGTGCCGAGCTGTTGCTCTTCCTGCTGCTTTCGACGCTCCTGCTCTGATACCGACGGCCCGATAAGGAATGACAGGGAAAACCGGTGGCTGTCGTCGACGTAATCAAGGAACTTGTAAGCGTAGTCAATTTTCAGGCGGCGGTACGCAAGCCCGGCCCCAAACGAGAAGTTATCCCGGTCGTAACCGGCTCTGAGGGCATAAGCTCCATCGAAAACGGCTTCGGCTCCGGTGTGGACCTTGGTTGATCGATTTTCGACTTTTTCCAACTCAAATGACGCCGTTAACTCCGCCCTGTCAATCAGCTTGATTCGCTTCAGCGACAGACCTCCAACCACCGAGAGGGGGGTAAGCTCGGAGGTGGTGTCAAGCTTTATGGATGCAGGAATCATATCACGAATGATTATGCCGGCTGAAAGATTTTTATACAAGCTGGCGGTCATGCCGAAATCAAGGCCCGCCCCGTAGTCGGAGTAGACATCAAGGGTCTGATTAACGATCTTCATGCTGAGCCCAAGGGCCAGTCCTTCATGCAGACGACGGCCGTATGAGATCAGGAATTGGGAGGTGGAATAGTCAAAACTTTCCTGTTCGATTTCGATAAAATTCCTTCGCTTGATGATATCATTGGTCCCGATCCGCATATAGGCTGCGGCGAACCCGCCGAGCGACAAGACGGGATAGGCCCAGGAAGCATAGTCGCAGGCCGTCCCTTCAAAGAGCGCCATATGCATGAAAGAAACCTCCTGGTATTGCAGGGCGGCCAGACCGGCCGGATTGTAGAAAACGGCTGAAGCGTCATCGGCCAACGATGTAAACCCACCCCCCATCGCCAGCGCCCGCGCCCCAACACCAACAGAAAAAGGGGATTCCTGTCCGGCATCACCAGCGGCGACAATATCGGCATGAAACCAGACAGCTACCGCCATCAAGAGAATGTAAACCGACCTTAGCTTCACTTGACCATCGCTACTTTCATCCGGGCATATTCGCCGGTCCGGACAATCTTGATCGAGACGATATAGACGCCGTTTCTCACCATGTGGCCTCTATTGTTGCGACCATCCCACACAATTTCGTTTTCTCCAACCGCCGTGCCGTTGGAACCTTCAGGCAGGTCCCTCGCGTATACCTCTTCGCCGGTCAAAGTAAACACCCGAAACTCCACAGCCGACGGCTCCTCCAGCTCATACGAAAATCGAGCCTCCGAGACCTCCGGGTTGAACGGATTGTTTTCAATGACAAATGATTCCTGCAGCGTTTTGCCCTTCGTCATGTAGACCTGGGAGATCAGGCGCTCCCCGGCAACGGTAGATGAAATCCCCACTGGTTGTCCCTCTTTTGGACCCTCGGCAAAAACAGCCGAAATGTGATGCCGCTCCAAATCGAGTCTGAAAGAAGACGGGACAGTCGCCTTAAACTTTGCAGTAAAGATTATCGAGCGAGTTTGCGCAGGCGGCACTACAAAACCATCAAACAACAGAAGCAGTCTGTTGCCGCTGAGCAAGGCCTGGGACACCAGTAGCCCATCTTCATAAAAGCCGGATACGGCGGGATCAAGAATCGATCCCACATCGAGAGTTGAATTATCGGCCTGTACAAAGGCGATGTCAATCTCGTCAAGGCGGATGCCTGTGACGGATGAAGTACCGCGATTGGTCAAATTCAGGCGGAATAGCTCCTTTTCCCGTCCCGGCAATACCAAATTCGAGCCGATAAGCAGTGGCTCAACCAGAAGGTCGGCCTCAAATGACTCCACCCGTAAAGTGAACTCAAACGACGTCTCCTCGATGATGGCGGTAACGTTGGTATTCAAATCGTTGGGTAGATCAACCAGCGAAAAAACAAAGGTGGCAACTGTGTCATACGACGGTGCCCTGAATGGGAAGGTTACGTGGAGACCGACAGCAATAGAGCCGGTGATCGGATCTTCGGCGCCAAAATCAACTCCACCCGTGGTAAGGCTGAAGGTACCCTCCGATACAGCCGCTTCGCCGAGATTGTGAAGCTCCACCGTTAGATTGAAACTCTCTCCCCGGCCAACCAGGCCGTCTTCAGCACCCAACAAACTATAGGAAAACTCCAATTCAGCAGGTCTTTGTACCGTTACCAGGGCGACATTATCGACGGGCAGCAACTGACTGATATCCGCCGAGAGGATATCAACTTGAAAGACCTCACCGGCATTCGGCTCTTGTGAAGCGATGACGTCAAAGTATATCTCAACTGTATCATGAGCATCGATACTCTGGATGGCCAAAGTGGAATCGAAAACCGAACTGCCGTCACTGCCCAGTCCGAGTTCCAGAGGGCCGAGCACGGAATTGGACAGATTGGCCACCCGGCACCTGATTTGAAACGGCTGCCCCGTGTTTACCATCGGCTGGTTTGGGGATACAACATCGACACCGAGAATCTGGGCCACAGGTCGCTCTTGGACAAACAGCCTCTGGCTGTCAAAATCGGTTTCAAAGGCAACAGTGATGCCCACACCGGGGATTACCAGAGGCAGAGAAGCGCTTACGTGTAAGCTTTCGCCCAACTGACTCTGCGGAATAAAAATCATCTCGGCTTCAATAGCGTTCTCTCCGGGGTAGAGTGAGTCCCCCAAAAGAACGAGGTTGGTGGAGGCTGAGAAACCACAGCCTGTGACGGTAAAACGGGCATAGTCAGGGTCAATCGCTACAGGGAAATCGTTGCCAAGATTCAGGTCGAAACGAAAAGTGACTTCTGCTCCTGCAAAGATAGTAGTCGGTTTTAGGGAACTGGGGTCATAACTCACCTGCAACTCTGGAAGCAGATACATCGAGTCAGTACAAGGGCTGGCCAGCTCAAATCGAACGCCGTTTGAAATCAAACCGTAGTCGAGTTGCACGACATACCAGCCCGCTTGCAGGCTTTGGTGCGGTTGAACAACCGCCGGCAGACCCGAATAGCTGATAATACCGTTCTCAAACGAGCTAAAGTCTGGTGAGCCTCTGTATATGATAGGCGTGCGGCTCCCGCTCCGTACCAGGGCAACAACCAGGTCTGTCCTGTCAATCGGACCACCGAATCCGTCAGCAGCCACATCGAACGAGATTTCAAACGGTTCGCCAGGGTAGGCGGTATCAGGCCGGAAAGAGTTTTCAATGATCTCAAACGAGTATGGCGCCACGAGTTCAACCGGCAGTTCTCGCCGGTCAGTGGAAGCGTAGGTCTGCCCTCCGATTTCGTATTCTGCAGTAAGCTCAACGGCCAGAATGTCATCGGACAAGTGCTCCGGAGCTGTCGGCAGGATTATCCTTACAGTGTCGATGATCCCATTTGAGTTCGAGCCAAAGTTGGCTTCGGACCAATCGCCGCCCGATTCAAAATGAGCTCTCACCAGACAACCGGAAGGCGCTTTGAGCCGACCATTGTTCTGAACCACCACCAAGGCCGAGTTTTGCAGCCCGGAGTACAGTTGGTCCATCGGCAATCCATTAACGTCCAAAACCGCAAGGATATCGTAGCCGTTGAATGAAACCTCGACCGTTGCAGAAGTCACCTCGCCATTGGTAGCATGAATCCCGACAACGCCAGAGGGACCGACATAGGTTATCTCAGCCGGCAGAAGATTGACGACACCCTCGCTGAGCAGTTCCTGGCTGTCGATAATGTCCGGCAGCAAACCGCCACCGTCCGGAACCAATGAAATTGGATTTTCGGACAGATTATAATCTGTTTTAAGATTTCCGTAGGCATCGTATAAGGCAATCTCGGCAAGTTGTAAAAAAGGCTGACCGACCACCTGTTCAGACGAAATTTTAAGTTCCATCTCTGCCAGCTCACCGGGAATAACGGTTATGCGTCCTGACTGTCCTAATACTCCCTCCGTCGTGGCAACGGCCCACCCCTGGCCAACAGTAAGGGCTTGGAAAACTGAACCGGAGAACTCCCCGATAGAGTCAGAGCCGTCAGCAAGAAACCAGTCAAATTCAAGGTCCGTTATCGCATTTCCGAACTGATCCACACCGATGGCGCTGAACGTTATGACATCACCTGCTCTGACCGTGATCTCATCCGCGGGAGATACGTCAATGGCATACAAAGGGCCGGGGATGATGCTGAACGGGTCGGAAAAATTCGGGCCGGCAATCACAGCACCGTGTCGGTTAAAAGCAAGCCCCGCCAGTTGATACTGCCCGGCTTCTGTTGGATTACCTACGACCTCCAGCAAGAGTATGACATGAACTGGTTGGCATGATGCTGCTGAATCCGGCCGGAGACGTCCTCTGGGGTAGCGTTTAGTCAATAAGATAGTCAGGAGATCTTCCGATATCTCATACCTCTTGACCCGGTAACCGAAAAATGGGTGATCACTGATGATCTCGACTGTCTGAATGAGGGACAGATCAAAACCACCCGGGAACAAGAATGAAAACCCGCCTCGCGCCAGGGAGCGGAAGGCCTGCCGCGACAGTATGAAATGCAGCGCGTATTCTGTGTTATCGCCCACTACCGAGTCGGTCGTAACTACGTGAAAACTGTCCAGCGAGGCAGTTGAACGATCGGGGAACTGGTTTTTGACATTGTTAAAGAAAGACTTGAAATAAGCCTCTGAACCGACTGTAGCGCCGTTCGTATCATTGGCTAACGCGGAAAGCCAGGGAAGCAGCGCGAGAACGAGAAACAGCTTTACAGACCTCATATGGCAACAGTGACCCTGTTTACGATAGAAAAGGGATTCTTAGTCAATGATAAAAAAGCAAAGAACATGCCCTGCATCCCATCCGGCTGCGGATTATGTCGGGAAAATAACTCCGAGCAACGGAACGTTTCGAGGGAGTGCTAATACACTCTAAACAAACAACTTAAGTAGTGGAGTTCCTCATCTGTCGGCGCCCGTACGAGGATATCATACGATCCGGCTTAGAGATAGCCGCAAAAACGGATGCGCTGTTGTAACAAGTTGCAGTATAAGTCACAGAAATTGCACATATGCCCCCTGCTACGGAAGGCTCTGACCAATGTTCTCGGCAGCCGTCACGGTGTTGGACATAAGCATGGCGATAGTCATCGGGCCGACGCCGCCGGGAACCGGACTGATATACGAAGCCTTGCCAAGGCAGGCGTCGAAGTCGACGTCGCCGACGAGTCTATACCCCTTTTTTGCGCTGCTGTCTTCAACGCGGTTGATGCCCACATCGATAACGACAGCTCCGTTCTTGACCATATCAGCCGTTATCACCCTCGGCCTGCCGACAGCGGCAATGAGAATATCCGCGCGCCGGGTAATCTCCGCTAAATTTCGCGACCGGGAATGAGCCACAGTAACGGTGGCATCAGCCATCCTGGCTTTTTGCATGAGCATAGCCGCAAGCGGCTTGCCGACGATGTTGGAGCGCCCCACGACAACAACCTCCCTGCCAGCAGGATCAATTTGATAATACTCAAGCAGTTTAATAATTCCGTGCGGCGTGCAGGGGAGCAGGCAGGGTCTGCCGATCATCATCAGGCCGACATTGTGGGGGTGGAAGCCGTCCACGTCCTTTTCGGGAAGGATAGTAAGAGTGATGGTCAGTTCATCTATCTGTTTTGGCAAGGGCGATTGGACGAGGATACCGTGGATCTGCTGGTTTCTATTGAGCGAGGTGACAATTTCTATCAATTCCTCCTGCGACAGGGTCTGGGGTTCCTTGACCACCTCCGAGAAAAGCTCCAGCTTTTTGCAAGCTTTGACCTTGCTGTTAACGTAAGTTGCCGAAGCCGGATCATCGCCCACCAGCACCGCCGCCAGTCCAGGGACAACACCCCCTTTTTTGAGAGTTTCAATTCGGGGTTTGAGCCCGGACAATATGCTGGCCGCTACTTCTTTGCCGCTAATAAGTTGCGCACTCACCTTAAAATATCCCTTTATATATCTGAAAAGGCTGCATCGCTGCGGAATTTCTCAATATCAAAATCGAGCCGGAAGCGCTCGAGGTGGTGCGCCCGGCCTTCCGTCGGGTCCACTTTGACTACCACGCCGGAGAGCTTGACATCATCGGCGGCGGTTGTGAACCGTTTCGGCACGCCGGTCAGGAACCGATAAAGCGACGGTTCCTTTTCCATACCAATGATCGAGTCGTGAGCGCCAGTCATCCCGGCGTCGGTGATATAGGCGGTGCCGCGCTTGCTGACATGTTCATCGGCTGTCTGAACATGGGTATGGCTGCCGATAATGGCCGAAACTTTTCCGTCAAGGTAATATAGCATGGCCTGCTTTTCTGAAGTCGCCTCAGCATGGAAGTCGACGAAAATAATATCCGTTTCCCGCCTGAGGACAGTTAGTTCGCGGTCGGCCACCTGAAAAGGACAGTCGATATCCTTCATGTACGTCCGGCCCATCAAGTTGAGGGTAGCGATCTTCCAGTTGCCGATAGTCTCGACATAGGAGCCGGTCCCGGGTGATCGCGAAGGGTAATTGGCCGGCCGCAGCAGCTTCGGCTTCTCGTCGAAATACTTGATGATTTCATGGCGATCCCAGATGTGGTTTCCGGAAGTTTGGATGTCAACGCCGTAGGAAAAGACCTTGCGAGCCATTTCGGGAGTAATTCCGAATCCGCCGGCTGCATTCTCAACGTTGGCTATCACATAATCAGCGGCATATTTCTCCCGCAGCGGTTTGGTCATGTGAGCCGTCGCTTGCCGCCCTGCTTTTCCGCAGATGTCGGCAATGAAAATAATCGTAACAAGTTCCATCAAGTCACTTTCTAAGGCGGGTCACCTGCTCCTACAAGCCGAAGGTACCCACCAATCACCACTCGACCCGTTAACATAGTCTATCATATCACCTTCTAATTGTGATGTGACAGGTTGTAGGGCAGTCCGCCTTCGGCGGATGACTCCTGCCAATTCCGGCAGGTCTCGGAGAGACCTGCCCTACAAACTGGTAACGACAATCAACTGTCCGCCCTTTCTATTTAGCATACTCGGTCGCGCGTATCTCCCTTACCACCGTCACTTTGACCTGCCCCGGATACTGCATTTCTTTTTCAATTTTCTCAGCAATGTCACTAGCCAGAATTGAGCTTGCCAGATCATCGAGGAGTTTGTTCTCAACAATCACCCGTATTTCGCGACCGGCCTGGATTGCATATGCTTTAGAGACTCCTTTGAAACTGTCAGCCAGCGCCTCCAGTTGTTGCAGCCGCTTGATGTATGCCTCCAGCGGCTCCCTTCTGGCGCCGGGGCGCGCACCGGAAATGGCATCGGCAGCTTGAACCAGAACCGGGTACGGGCCGATCATCGGCACATCACCGTGGTGCGCCTCAATAGCATTTAAGACGTCCTCGCTTTCCTTGAAGCGGCGTATGAAGTCGGCCCCGATCTGGGTGTGGGTCCCTTCCGTTTCGCGGTCGATAGCTTTTCCTATGTCGTGCAAAAGGCCGCACCGCTTGGCCAGAGTGGCGTCGAGTTCGAGCTCGGCAGCCATCAATCCGCTCAGCATAGCCACCTCCTTGGAATGTGCCAGCACGTTCTGTCCATACGAGGTACGGAAGTGGAGCTTGCCTAACATCTTGACGATGTCTGGATGCAAACCGTGAACGCCAAGTTCAAAGCAGGTCTGTTCGCCAGCCTCGCGGATGATTACCTCCATTTCCTTTTTGGACTTTTCCACCGCCTCCTCAATGCGGGTAGGGTGAATTCTGCCGTCAGCAACCAGCTTCTCTAAGGCCATACGACCAATTTCACGCCGAACCGGATCATAACCCGACAGAATGACAGCTTCAGGGGTATCATCGACAATCACATCAATGCCGGAGGCAGTCTCAAAAGCCCGGATATTCCTACCCTCACGGCCGATAATCCGCCCTTTCATTTCGTCGCTGGGGAGATTTACAACCGAGACGGTGGATTCCACCGTGTGATCCGCGGCACAGCGATAGATAGAGGAAAGAATGATCTCCTTGGCTTCTTTGTCAGCATCCCGCTCGGCCTGATCCCGTATTTCTTTGATATGGACGGCAGCCTCGACTTTGGCGGCGTTGATCATATTTTCCATCAGCAGTTTCTTGGCTTCCTCCGGCGTCATCTGGGCAATCTTTTGGAGCTTTTCGTTCTGCGTCCTGATGATCTCTTCCAGCTCCTGTTCTCTCAGCACAATCCCTTTTTCACGCGACTGTATTGTCTTTTCACGACCGGTCAGTTCCCGGTCCCGGTCCTGCAAAAAGTCCAGCTTTTTTTTCAGGGAGAGCTGGCGTTCCTGAAGCTTCTTCTCGTCGGCCTCCAACTCCCGGCGCTTGCTTTCAGCTTCGCGCTCAAATTCACCTTTTCGTTTCAGCCACTCCTCACGGGCTTCTAAGGCAGCCTCCTTCCTCTTGATTTTCGCTTCCTTTTCCGCCTCCTGGACCAGCCGCACCGCCTCTTTTGCAGCGCCACTCAATCTCTTGTCGGATAGACGACGAGCCAGATGCCAGGAGACAAAAAACGATACGAGACCGACTGCAATCGCTATGGCAACAAACAGGATTAGATCGTTCATCTTGTCCTCCCATCCGGCAGACACCACCGGATGTTCCATTTATGTGAAAGTACCGGGATGAGAAAACACGGGACTTTGAGCAGGGTATTTGTCAGGAGCCGACGGTGTCGTCGGCCAAGGCCTCGCTCAAGCCGGCCAGGACTCTGTCCAGTGCGGAGTGGGCATCTTGTTCCGCCAGACCAACGCGATCAGACCTCTCCAGCAGCTCGGAAGCAATGGACATGGAGGCCAGAATCGCCACCTTGTCCCGGGCCTGAACACGACTGGCCTGGGCCGCCTCTTTCATCTTTGAATCGACATATTCAGCGACCCGGGAAATATGGGAGGGATTAGTTACCCCGGTGATGGGGTATTCCTCACCAAATATATGTACCACAACTTTGTTTTCTACCATGGCAACAGATGTCCGTGCAGCGACAAATACCAAATAAGCCTATGCTTTCTTATCCTGCTAACTTACAACAAGTTATATAAGCAAAACGTCTTTTGTCAACAAAAAAATCACTAGCCCGCATTATTTATAAACTCCAGCTTACCCTGCAACAGTATGTTGGCGAGTCATTACGAATGACCGGAGGGAGCGTGGTGATCTCAGTTGTGCAACTGTTTCCAAAGCACGAGATTGCCACGTCGTCAGGCCCGCCTGTGGCATCCGCCAGAAGCAGACTCGCAAAGACGTGATCGAAAAACTTGTGAATTATCCAGGCTAGTGTATCGTCTCATAAATAACTGATAAAATAACTTGCGTATTCTGTGTCGCGGTGATCTTCAGATCGCCCCGCGTGACAGCGACCTTCCCGTCGGGTCTGAAGACCCGCCGGGCACAAGACTATGTGAATATATCTCTGGGACACCACATTAGTGCAAGCTTTCCAATTCCTCCAGCCGGCCTAGAACCGCCACCAACCTGCTTTTTACGGCCTCAGATTGGTCGGCGCTGCCCAGCTTAAGCTTGCGATATTCCTTTCTGATGCTGGCCGCCTCGGATCTTAGTTTTGCATTCTCCTGCTTGAGTGAAGCGTTTTCGCTCTTGATCTTATCCAGAAGGACTAACACCTTCTCAACTTTCTCGGTCAAAGATTCGATCTTGCCTGACATCACTACTTGTCCCTGATCTCAGCATTAAACATTTGATTCAAATAGTCAACCACTTTCTGCTGCAAATCATCAACTTGCTCGCTTGACAAGCTGCCTTCGCGCGAGCGATACGTAATATTGACAGCCACCGATTTCCGGCCATTCTCGATCTGTTTGCCGGTATACAAATCGAATATCCGCACGGATTCAGCCAGCCCACCAGCCGTCCTTTTTACCGCGCTGATCAGATCCCCGGATTGAATGTTGTCCGCTACGACAATTGCCAGATCGCGCGGCGCTGCCGGGTAAAGGGGCAACTGGGTGAACTCTATCAAAGAGCGACTCATGGGAATCAGCCGTTCAACCTCCACCTCAGCGACGAATACCGGCTGTTTGATATCGAGTTTGCCCAGTATTGACGATGACACCTTCCCGATAACACCGCTCGACTGACTGCCTATCAGGAGATTAAACGAGATGTCATCTTCAAGAAAGGAAACTTCAACCGCTTCAAAACTGAGTTGCGGCCAGTGGAAATGGTCAGCCAACCGTTCGAGCCCGCCGGTGAGGTCATAGAAATCAAGCGGTCGGGGATGCTCCCGCCAGCCATTGGACGTGGAGCCGGTGACAGCCAGCAAAATCCGCAAGTCTTCCCGCCAGGCGCCGTTTTTATCGGGAGGAAAGTAGGCTTTGCCGATTTCGAACAAGCGCAAGTCCAGACTGCGATGGGAGATGTTATGGCTGATTACCGTCAGTGCCGTCGGGACAAGCGAATTGCGCAAGACATCGAGCTCCTTTGAGACTGAATTGATAAGCCTCAACTGTGGAGATTCAGGGTTAAGCAGCCTTGCGAGCTGGCTGTCGACCAGTCCATGCCCGACCATCTCGTCAAAACCGGCGCCCGTTAGAATCTTTCGTACTTCATCCCGGAAAGTATCGACAGGATGACGCGGAGTAAACAGAGGGCCGATGTTTGCCACTGCGTCCGGAATAGTGTCATATCCCTCGATGCGGGCAACTTCCTCGATCAGATCGACTTCCCTCTCAACGTCCGGGCGGAATGTCGGCACCGTCACTTCAAGTTGACCGGACCCTTCGACGGTGAATTCCAGATTCGTAAAAATCTCCTTCATGCGGTCTTCAGAGATGTCAATGCCCAGTACATAATTGCACCGCCTGGGGCGAAAGCTTACCGTGACCGGCTCGATCTTTTGCGGGTAGCAATCGACGATTCCGGAAAGTACTTCTCCCCCGCATACCTCTTGCAGGAGAAACGCCGCCCGGTCGATGGCATACGGTATGCCGTTGGGGTCAGCCCCTTTTTCAAAGCGGGTTGATGATTCCGAAACAGTGTTGAGCCTTTTGCGGCTTTTGCGAATGACCGAGGGGTCAAAGTACGCCGCTTCCAGAAGCACGTTTGTTGTATCATCCTCGACTTCGGAATCCAGACCACCCATAACACCACCGGCGGCGACGGCTACTCTGCCATTGGTAATCAGCAGGACCTCAGGCGTCAGCTCGTGTTCCTGGCCGTCGAGAGTGGTGAATTTCTCCCCCTGGCCAGCTTTTCTCACCACTACCTCATCCGAGCCGAAACGGTCCAGGTCAAAGGCATGAAGCGGATGGCCGGTCTCAAGCATAACCAGATTGGTGACGTCAACGACACTCGATATCGGCCTGATACCGGACATCAACAGCTTTTTCTTAATCCACCACGGCGATGGAGCTATTTTCACATTCCTGATGACACGAGCCGCATAGCGGGGGCAGCCATGCCTGTCCTCGATAGAGACTTTGATGTAGTCGCCAGCTCTCTCCGATGATTCAGCAAGATTGAATTCCGGTTTGCGCAGCTTTGTTGATGCCAGCGCCGCCATGTCGCGGGCGATCCCGATAGCTGACATGGAGTCAGCGCGGTTGGGCGTGAGCTCAAAGGTGAGGATGTAATCATCGTAGTCGAGGTATTCTATCAGTGGCTTACCGAGAGGTGCATTTTCTTCCAGGACCATTATGCCGGAATGATCCTGTGAGATGCCTAACTCCCGTTCGGAGCAAATCATTCCTGTTGATTCGACGCCTCGGATCTTAACCTTCTTCATCTCGAAATCGTCAGCCAGTTTTGCCCCGATTAGCGCCAGCGGGACCTTTTGGCCTACTGCCACGTTTGGGGCACCGCAGACACTGTCCAGAACTTCGGAGCCGATGTTCACGCGCGCCAGTTGTATCTTTGAGGCACCTTCGATCGGCTTCAGTCCCACGACCTCACCTACCACTACCCGATCCATGTAGCGAGCCGTCTGCTCTACGTCCTCGCACGCCGTACCGCACATAGTGAGCCGGTCGGCCGTCTCTTCGACCGACCAATCAAGACCGGTCAGTTCTATGAGCCAGTTGTATGATATCTTCATGGCTATATAAACTGCCTTAGAAAGCGGACATCGTTGTTAAAAAAGAGTCGAATATCGTTTATCTTGTACTTTAGCATGGCGATCCGCTCCACGCCTATGCCGAAGGCGTAACCGGTGTACTTCTCCGAATCGTGTCCGGCCTTTTCCAGCACCGCCGGGTCAATCATACCGCAGCCGAGAATTTCCAACCAGCCCGAATACTTGCACAGTTGGCACCCTTTACCCCTACAGAGAAAACACTGAATGTCGACCTCGGCCGATGGTTCCGTGAAGGGGAAAAACGAGGGGCGAAACTGCAGGCGGAGACCTTCTCCAAAGAACGCCCGGCAAAATGCCACCAAGGCCCCTTTGAGATCACCCATAGTGACTCCTTCATCAACCAGAAAACCGTCCACCTGATGAAATGATATGTGCGCCCGCGTTGAAATCGCCTCATGCCGGAAGCACCCTCCGGGCATTATTATTTTCATCGGAGGTTTTCTTTTTTCCAGCTCACGCGCCTGCACCGGGGTAGTATGCGTTCTCAGAAGCCTGCCGCCCTCGACAAAGAAAGTGTCCATCGTATCACGGGCGGGATGGTCGGGTGCAAAATTAAGAGCTCCGAAGTTATAATAGTCCGTTTCCACGTCTGGGCCGTACGCCGCCTCAAAACCCATGCCGTAAAATGTGTGGCAGATTTCATCAAGAACCTGATTAACAATATGGACGACACCGATACGCTGACCGGTGCCGGGCAGGGTGGGATCAAAAACAGTTCGCTCTTTAGGAGAAGCGAGCCGTTGTCGACCCAGGTTTAGTTGCTGTTCAATTGCGGCGCGGCACTGGTTGGCTGCGGCTCCAACCGCCTTACGCTCTTCAAGGGGAAGCTCCCCGAGGCCCTTAAGGACTGCCGTAACGGAGCCCTTGCGCCCCAGATAAGCTATCTGCAACTCCTTTAGGGATTCAAGCGAGTCGGCCTCACCAATTCGCTTCAGAGCCCCGTCTTGAATGCGCGCGACGTCATCTAAAAGTGACATACGGCAATCATTCGAGGTTAATCGCCGGCGGCAATTTTGGCGAGGTTGGCAAAGGTGGTCATATCGCGAGCGGCGATATCAGCCAGCATCTTGCGGTCGAGATTAACTCCCGCCTTCTTGAGGCCAGCCATAAACGAGGAGTAATTAGTTCCGCACAACTTAGCCGCGGCCGAGATACGGGTAATCCACAGTGAGCGAAATACTCGCTTTTTGTTACGACGATCGCGGTACGCGTATTTCAAGCCCTTGTTGACAGTCTCCAGAGCCGTTCGGTATAACTTCCGCCGGGCGTTGTAGTTGCCCTTAGCCTGCTTTAGCACTTTCTTATGACGCCGCTTGGCGGCTACTTTGTTTTTGACACGCGGCATTACTGAGAATCTCCTTTTGCAATTCTAATCTTCGATTGAATATCGTCCCATAAATAAGCCGCTTATTCTGTGGTGGGGTGATCTTCGGATCGCCCCATGCGACAACGGTTCTCCCGTCGGGTCTGAAGACCCGCCGGGCACAAGACACGATATCGCTCGACACCACCAGAATATACTAGTACGGCAGCATTCGCTCAACTCGCTTGGTGTCGACTTTCGAAACCAAGCCCGCTTTGCGTAACTGGCGCTTGCGCTTGGGACTCATTTTGGTCAAAATATGCGTCCGGTAAGCTTTGAATCTTTTAAGCTTTCCGGTGGCCGTCCGCTTGAACCGCTTGGCGGCTCCCCGTTGCGTTTTCATCTTCGGCATGGGGTTTCCTTTGGTTATCAAGTCACGGTATCATCTACCATCGGTCTCCGTCGACGCCAGCTCCGACGTCTGGGTTGTCTGCTCCGTCCGGGGCGCCTCTTTGCGCTGCTTCCTCTTTTTGAGGATCTCAGGGATGGGCGCCAAGACCATCGTCATCTTCCGTCCGTCAAGTTTGGCTGCCATTTCCACGGATGATATGTCTGAAAGTTCCTGAGCAACCCGCTCAAGAATCTCTCGACCGTGCTCCGTATAGGCCATCTCGCGCCCGCGAAACAAGACAAACACCTTGACCTTGCTGCCGGACTCGATGAACGTCCGCACGTGTCTGGTTTTGAATTCAAAGTCGTGATCATCGATTTTCGGCCGGTAACGCATCTCCTTCATCTGGAAGGTATGCTGTTTCTTTTTGGCCGCCTTATCTTTCTTGGAAAGTTCATACTTGAACTTGCCGTAATCAAGAATGCGACATACCGGCGGACGACTCTTCGGAGATACCTCAACCAGGTCCAGACCGAGAGACTCGGCCCGATCCAGCGCCTCGCTGATAGGTATGATGCCGATCTGCTCACCGTCCGGCCCAATCAGTCTGACCGGCGAGATCCGTATCCGGCGGTTGATCCGTAAATCCTTACTGGCTATAAAATCCTCCTGTTAGTGAGTTACCTTATAACTGTTCAAACCCTTACTATTAATTTCAGACCTCAGCCGGGCGACTGACTCATCAAGCGTCTTCACCCCAAGGTCTCCGGTGCTATGTTTTCGCATCGACACCGACTGCGACTCGACTTCCTTCGCTCCGACAATAAACATGTACGGCACCTTTTGTATCTCAGCATCCCGGATCTTGGCGCCGATCTTCTCAGAGCGATCGTCAAGCACGGCTCGAATCTTCTCTGTTTTCAGTCTATCGACAATCTTTCTCCCATATTCATTAAAACTATCGGTGATAGGAAGAACCTTCACCTGCACCGGCGCCAGCCACAGTGGGAAATTGCCGGCATAGTGTTCAATCAACAGACCAAAGAAACGTTCGATAGCGCCCAGCAGCGCCCGATGAATCATGAAGGGCCGTTTGTGCTGGCCGTCGCGGTCAATATAATAAAGGTCAAACCTCTCCGGCAAGGAAAAATCGAACTGAATTGTCGAACATTGCCAGGCCCGGTTCAGAGCATCCTTGATCTGAATATCAATCTTGGGGCCGTAAAAGGCTCCGGCTCCCTCGTCAACCCGAAACGGTAAACCGGTTTTCTCAAGGGCCGCGCGCAAACCGTCCTCAGCCTTCCGCCAGTCTTGTTCCTCACCAATTGCCTTTTCGGGCATGGTCGACAGAAAGATATCATAATCGTTAAAACCAAATGACTTCAGAAGGTGAATACAGAAATCAAGAATCCAGACCAGCTCCTCTTCCATCTTGTCCTGCGCCACGAAGTGGTGGGCGTCATCCTGGGTAAAGCCGCGCACGCGCAACAGGCCGTGAAGAACCCCTGCCCGCTCGTTGCGATACACGGTGCCAAGCTCCGCCCAGCGCAGCGGGAGGTCGCGGTATGACCAGAGGCGCGACTTGTACATGTGGATATGGAAGGGGCAATTCATTGGCTTGATCTGATATTGCCGCTGGTCGACCTCCATGGAGCCGAACATGTCGTCGTTGAAGAAATCGTTGTGGCCGCTCTGGTCCCACAACTCACGGTGAGCTAAATGGGGACTAAAAACGAGCTCGTATCCATACTTAAGGTGCTCTTCGCGCCAGAAGTTCTCGATTTCATTTCGCACGCGAGCTCCCTTGGGAAGCCACAAAATCAAACCAGCCCCGACGTCCTCAGAGATAGTAAACAGTTCGAGCTGTTTTCCCAGAACACGGTGATCTCTCTTCTTGGCTTCTTCCATGCGATGCAGGTAGTCCTCGAGCATCGCTTTCTTGGGATAGGATACCCCGTAGATGCGCTGCAGCATCGGCCGCTTTTCGTCACCCCGCCAATAGGCGCCGGACGCGGAGGTGAGTTTGAAGGCTTTGATCATGCCCGTTCTCGGCAGGTGCGGTCCGCGGCAGAGGTCTTCAAAACCCGAGTGATAGTACAACGTTACCCTGTCATCCTCGATATCCTCAAGGAGCTCGACTTTGTACGGGTTACCTTTGGAGCGATAGTAGTCAATGGCTTCCTTGCGGCCTCTGACCTGATAGGAAAAGGGGGCATCTTCTTTGATAATCTCGGCCATACGCTCTTCAATACGCGCCAAGTCCTCGGGGGAAAACGGCTTGTTGACATCAAAGTCGTAATACCAGCCTTCCTCGATTGGCGGTCCGATGGCCGGTTTGGCCTCAGGGAACAGCTCCACCACCGCCTGCGCCATGACGTGCGCACTGGAATGCCAGAAGACCTGGCGGCCCTCAGGGTGGTCGAAGGTGAGGATTTCCACCGGGGCGTCGTCGGGTATAGAGGCCTTCAGATCACGCACCACACCGTTCACCTTTACTGCAACGGCCTCCTTAACCAGATGCGGTGAGATGGATCGAGCGATTTCAAACCCGCTTATTCCCCGCTCATAGCCCTTGATCGAGCCGTCCGGGAAAGTGATCTGTACTTCAGCCATCGTAATACCATCCTACGATAAAAGCGGATTGCCGGGTACGCCAACCCCAGGAAAACCCGCTGCAAAAATGGTGGGCGATACTGGAATTGAACCAGTGACCCCTTGCATGTCAAGCAAGTACTCTAACCATCTGAGCTAATCGCCCAACCGCCTGTCTGTTCTATTGCAAAGCAACAAAACGCAAACACTTTGTACATTAATATTACCACGCGAGAGCCCAAATGTCAACGCCAATTTTGGGCTTGTTGACAAAATGTGCTAATAAGGCACCCCGCCGTCTTCCAGCCTTGTAGACTTACTGAGTCCAATTTTACAGCCCGGAGTAGGTGGTGGGTGGCCCACCGCCCCGTCAGGGCCGGGCCTGACCGGTTGCCCGTCACTGGTCGGACCTTTGACCGGCGGTGGGTTTACTAACCATAGTTGTGTGAACAAAACTCCTGTGACTTGCTATGACCACAAAATCAGGTAATTCCCGCCATCTGCATAAAGGTTTCGGCCTTGAGATACTCCTCGCGCAGGGCATCACTGAAGTTCGTCAGGTCATCATCGGAAACCTGCAGGTATTTCATTACGCCCGGCTGTAGCGAACCGATTAGGTAGGTATTGTTCGCGTCGTAAAATGTCTTTTTGGCCAGGTAGTTACCAAGATGAACAAGGTACACAAGAGGGTCTTCAGAGTCATTCAGTTGTGGATGATGGTGGAAGGTTACGGCGTCACCGAGTCTCTGGGGCAGTTTCCACTGTTTGGCCAGAAAGCCGCCTATCTGGGCATGGGTATAACCCAGCACTCGTTCCTCTATTTCATAGTCGGAGGCAGTATGATCGGACTTCCGCTGCTGCATGAATTGGGAATGCTCACCGGGCAAGAAGCATGAGACAACCATCTTGCCGACGTCGTGGAGCAGTCCGGAGGAAAAGGCTGCGTCGGGATCAACAAAACCGCGACTTCTTATCCGCCTGGCGAGTATGCGGCAACAGCACCCTGTCGCCAGCGAATGCCGCCAGTAGCTCTCCTGAAAGTTCTGATCGACGCTTTTTCCCCTGAACATGTCCAGAACCGAAGCCGACAGGACAAGATTTTTAATCGCCTCCATGCCGACTATTACCACCGCCTGTTTTACCGAATCAACCTCCCTCGACAACCCGTAAAAGGCCGAGTTGGTAAGTTTGAGCACCTTGACCGACATGGCCGGGTCTTCAGCCAGGATACCTGCAATATGCCCGGCCGATACTCCGGGATCACTGATGACCTTCTGAATCTGGTGAAAGACAACTGGCGGGGTAGGCAGGTTTCTGATATTGGACACTACCCGCTTGACTTTGTTGTCAATTGTTGCCGCCACTGTTTCCATATCTCAACCTACTTCTCTTTCCTTGAGGGCTTCTTAAACTCCGCGGCCAGCCGTTCGGCAATCTTCTGTTTGACGTCGCGCCGGTCATAAAATCCAGATTCGATTCGGCCCTGCACCCGCTCAAGCTTTGCCGCTTTGTCATCCTGCTGCTGAAGGCTCTTTTGCACGGCCGCTGGGTCAGATTGACGGTGAACTCTCGAAGCCTCGTGGAGTGCCCGGTCAGCCAAGGCAGCCAATTTCATTCTGGCTTCATTGGAGATCTCGACACGATCACCTGCAGGGGCTGCCTTCGGCCCGCTGTTTTTCTTGATCTTTTCAGTTTCTACTCGACCTGAGCTCGGCTGGTCATTGTGCACGGGTCCTATTTCCATCTCACCGTCACCTTCATCCTATGCCGGTAACAGGGCTTTCTTTCCCGGGCAAAAGTAGCTACATCCTCTTACCGTTTATTGTTTCCCGTCGACAAATTGAGGCGAGGGATCAGCATCGCGAAGATACTGGAGTATCTTCTCACTGTTCTTAAGTTCCCCCAACTCCTTTTTTATGCGCTCGCACCGTCCCTTCAAGTAGCTTTCGCACTCAGAAACCAGGCTCAAGTTCTTTTTTACCAACGTGACAATGCTGTTGACGATCTTTTTGACTTCGGGCAGAACTGCCGCCATCTGGAACGCCTGAGAGTGCCGGTCTTTTAGCGCCGCAACTTTCTCTTCCGACTTTTTTATGCGCAAACGGTTGCGCTCGATTTCCGCAAACAGGTCGAGCAGGTGCTCATCGCTGTTGTACTTGATCAGGTCCCGCTGCTTATCAAGCATGATGTACAACGACTGGTAAAACGAATACTCCTCCTTGAGAACGAAGATCAATTCCCGTTCCACCTGTTTCAGGATGTCGTAATCCATTTAACCCTTCTTCATGCGGATTCAGTAAATTGGCCCGTACCACCGGCCGGATGCGACGCCGCCTGGGCCGCCGCCGTCTTCTGCTGTTTCAACTCCAGCCAGCCGAGACGGACATTATCCAATATACTTATGTTATCGTCAATAACTGACAAATCTTTGGTTGCCTCGGCCACGTTGGTCTGGTTAATAATAAACGCGTACAGTTTGCCAAGGTCTTCTGCAATTCCCCCACCCGCTTCCGGGTTGAGGGTGGTGTAGAGGTGAGTCACAAAGCGCTTGGCTTTCTCAAGCTGTTGATACCCAGCTTGCCAATCTTCGCTTTTGTACAAATCACTGGCGGCACGAAAAGCGGCAATAGTGCCGTCATAGACTTGGATGACCAGGTCGAGTTGTGATTTGCCTAAGGTTTCAACCTTCCGATAGGTTGATAGTTTTCCTTCCATGGTCGCAACTAACGTATTTACCAATTGCTTTGGCGCGTGAGGTCCCAGTTAGTATTGATTCCGGCAAGTTGATCGGTGAGAAACTGGCTCTGAGCGCCCAACTGCCCCAGAGCGATTTCCATCTCGTAGAACTGCCTGTAAAGCGACTCTCTTCTCATCTCCAGCCGTTTCTCAATGTCATCCATTCGCTCCTGCAAAGCTTCAATCTGGCTCTGATACGCTCTGATCTTGCGATCGAACAAGCCGTCTTGAGATTTGGTGAAACTATCAACCAGTTCCGCCAGTCTGGCTGCCATTCCCCTGGTGATCGTAATGGTCCCCTCGGCACCAGAGACAACCTGAGAAGCATCGAGAGTGATACGCAGTTTGAGTCCGTCCGTGGTTTTGTTGCCTTCTTTGCCGGTTAAATACTGACCCTTTCCCTCAGCCGTCTCACCGTTGATTATACCTTCAACGTCGTTGCCGACGTGGCTGGCGCCGTTGGCAAGCCCCAGCACGGTGTACGCAGGGTTGGTGATGGCAGAGACGGTTTGAACCTTGGAGGTTGACCCATAGGTGGAGCTTATAAAATTCAGATAGCCGGTCCCTGACCCACTTTCTACCCACTCCACCGTCAGACCCCGGTTTCCAATGCTGTCATCACTGTCGATCTTTAATTGGATTTCCTGAACGAGTTCATCGGCGCTGTTGTATGTCTTTTCGGTAAGAATGATCTCATTCGAGGTGAGGCCGTCGACAACAAACTTGAGCCGGTTGTTGGAGCTGTCCAGGGTTATGGGGGTTACCGAAGGGTCAGCAATACCGGACCCCTGGAATCTGCCATGAGCCGCTGCCCGTGTGATATCGACCTCGTAGTCTTCACCCGTTTTCGTCTCGGCGGTGGAAGATATAAACTCAATAAAGTTGCTGCTGGAGCTGCCGGAGCTGGAGAAAAGCTTAATGACTTCATCAAGGTTATTTTCCAGAGCATCTTCAAGCCGACTGCTGCTGACGATAGACAGCGTGCCGGTGGCCATAGTGTGAATACCGATCGCATAGAGGTTGGTGTGCTTCCCCTCCAGGCCGTTCACGGCGGAGGCAAGCACGCCGCGCAGAGAGTTCTGCATCATCCGGAGGGAAAAATCTCCATAAAGAATACCGACTTCGTCAGTATCTTTGTTATAGGTGTTCTGCTGGTCAATGTAGTCGTTAACCTCGTTGTAGCGGCTGATAAAGTCGTTGATAGCGCTTTTGATGCCGCTGTAGTCGATATCCGTGTTGATGGTAACGCTTTCTCCGGCATCAGCCTCCTTGCTCACCGTTATCGAGAGGCCGCCAATCAGGCTGTCAAAGGTGTTGGTATCGGAGGTCACAATGATCGGGGAACCGCCACCGCCGCTGGAGCCCATAGTGATCCGGGCATCGGAAGCCTCCTGCAGAAGGGGTGCAAACGTGGCCACCTGGAAGGTATCTCCGGCTGTAAGCGTCCCGGCCGAAAAAGCCAGCTTGAGCCCGTCGGCCCCGTCGCCGGTCAGCGCCACTTCGGTATCTGCCTGCGTAACCTCGATGGAACCGGAGTTGGTGCCGTCTGTCCAGTTGATAGTAATCGTATCGGTTCCAACCGTTTGTGTTCCGCTGCCGCCGACGGTAAAGGTATAAATCTTGTTTTGTGAGCCGGTGTATGATGATACCGTGGTACCCAGAGATATCTGAGAGCTGGAGCTCAAGTCCATATCAATGGTTTCCGGATCATCGAATGAAGCCGTGCTGAAGTCGAGGTTATTGCCGCCGGTCAGACTTGACGTCACGTTGATCTTGTTGGCAACGCCGGTATCATCAGCAGTGAGAATCAGGCGGTAGGGCTTTGAGGAAGAACCGTCGTTCACTATTGTTGCCGTCACACCGGCTTCGGCGTCATTGATCGCCCTCTTAATGCCCACCAGAGAATTGTTACCGGCATCAATAGTGACGGCGTGGAGGGAACCGTCGCCGACACTGATGCTGATCGTTCCGGTGCCAAAAGAGGCCAGCGACTCATCGCCGAAACCCTGACTGGCGAGCTGATGGTTGCGGGCCAGGGAGAGCACCTGAATGTCGTAGGACCCGGCGCCGACCCGTCCGCTGACCGAGGCGCTCAGGATCGATTCGTCTGAAACATTGACCGTGGAGGCTTCAAACGTGCTGCTCCTGGTGAGCTTGGATAGTTCTGTCTGTAACGCCAGGAACTTGGCCTGCAGAGCCTTAAGCGCCGTGACGATATTGGTTTTTTCGGCTTGTTCCAGTTCGAGGCGAACGACATTTTGCCGTTCGAAGATCAGGATGGCGTCAACGATCTCGGCGGTGTTGAGACCTGAGCTGATGCCCTCGATTGTATTGAGACCCGGCATGTTTACTCCTGTAAATTACAACTTCAATGTCACGTTACCCGTTTACTCTAAGTCTAAGTCTTTTCATCCGGGGGAAGTGTTACCTTCCCCCGGAGATATACCGTTACCTTCCTCTATTAACCGAAGAGGGAGAGAACGATCTGTGGAACCTGATTGGCCTGAGCCAGCATAGCTGTACCGGCCTGAAGCAGGATCTGGTTCTTGGTGAATTCGGAAATCTCTTTGGCCATATCGGTGTCGCGAATGTTGGATTCGGAAGCGGTCAGGTTCTGAGCGGCGATGCGGAGGTTTCTCAAGTTGGATTCGAGAGTGTTCTTCTGGAAGCTGCCCAGAGTACCGCGGGTAGTGGAAACTTCGTTGATAGAGGCATCGATTATCGACTGGGCATCCTGCGCTCCCTGGACCGTGGTTACGTCAATCTTGGCCAGAGACGTAAACATGTTGCCGGGCTGGCTCATACCCAGCGTGGAGGCGCTCATATTGCGCAGTCCGATTCTTGTCGTCTGACCCACGTTAGCGCCGATCTGGAAGACCAGCGACTGGTCGGTGTTGTTGATCGTCTCGGTGCCGCCTGGCGAGGTCAGGTCGTAGTTCACCTTCAGTGACTCACTACGGTCGGCAGTGTAGATAGTGGCGTCCACTCCAGCGGTGACGGAAGTGGCCGGACCGCCATCGAGACGGACACTGAACTTAGCTGCCTCAACGTCCAGCAGCAGGTTGCCGAGGTTCACACCCACCTGGGCGTTGGACACCGTTAGTTTTAAGGTTCCGCGACCAGTTTCTCCCTCGGCCATATTGCCGATGGTAAGCTCCGAGGTTGACCCATATTTGACTCCGGTGATTGACGTCGTGTAATTGTCAAAACTGACCAGGGCGTCGGCCCCGGTATTGGCCAGAGTGTCAGGTGTGAAGTTCAGGACGTTTTCCAGATCGCCAGTGCCGCCGCCAACCGTGTTCAGCTTGAGCTTGTAATTAGAACCCTCATCGCGGCTGGCAAACTGAATCTTGTTGGTGTCCCAAACTGCGGCGTCTATGTCAGCTACGGTACCGCCGGAGACCGTGCTGAAGGCAGCCAGAAGCCCCGTGTCAAGAGCGGTCACAAGTGAAGACAGGGAGCTGTAAGTAGCGGCGCCAACCGTTACCGTCTGGGTCACCCCGCTGTTCTTGACCGTGGTCGCAGTCATACTCAATGTATTTCCGGATACACCGCGCGCGTTCTGAGAGGCGACAGACCACTGGGCTTGGGAGGCGTCGGTGGACGAGGCGTTGGTTTTCATTGAGTACTGGGCGCCGGCATTGGCAGCTGTAAAGCGCAGGAATTGGCCAGCGCCGGCCGTACCACTGGCCAGGATTTTTCCGGCAAGAGCCGTATTCAGAGATAACTGGGTGTTGAATTTGGCCGCGACAGTGTTAGCATCATCGCCAACTACAACATCAACGCCGATCGTCTGCTCGCCGGAGACCGCTTCGCCGTTTTCCTGGTAGTTAAACACCATGGTGTAAGTGCCGACGTTCGAAGCCGTGGCAAGAGCCAAAGCTGCGGCGGACGAAACCTGGAACTGGGTGGCCGTGGCGGCCAGAGTCAGGTTTGCGCCCCACGCATCAGCAATGGTAATCGCGTCTGAGTTCTTCTTGGCCACGTCGGAAGCCTGCACGACATCGAGGTTATGGATCCTCTCCTCAAGGTTGTACGGGTCACCATCGGTGTTGGCTAGGCTGAGACCAAGCGAGGTGGTGTTCAGGGTGGCGGTGGGATCCGCCGTCTTGGTGGCGCTGACGGAGTGTGCGCCCGTGGTAAGGTTTGACAGACGAATCGTCACCTGCGAGCTGTTAGCGCTGGTGATGGTGGCGATGTTGGCCTTGGAGCCGTCAAGAAGCTTCTTGGTACCAAACTGAGTGTGGGACGCGATACGATCAATGGTCCGGATCGCGTTGTCAATTTCAGCCTGGTCGGCGGCCAACTGATCGGCGTCGTTGAAACCTTCGTTGGCGGCGTGGATGGCCAGCTCTCTCATCGAGATCAACAGATTGTTGATTTCGCCGAGAGCGCCCTCAGCGGTTTGGATCATGTTGATCGATCCCTCGGAGTTCTCGATAGCTCGGTTGAGTCCGGCTATCTGCGCCCGGAACTGTTCAGATATCACCAGTCCTGCCGGGTTATCTGAACCCTTGTTGATGCGGTAGCCCGAGGACAGCTTCTGCATCGAGGCGGACAGCGCATTGGTAGTGTTCATCAGGTTGCGGTGAGCATTGAGCGCTGCCAAGTTGTGGTTGATGCGAAGTGACATTTACTTACTCCTCCTTGAAGTGTTTTAAGGTCTCCTTCACACCCCCTTTTCTTGCTGATCGCGCTCTCAACTATGTCACTTCCATGTTACAGGTGATTCCGCGCGAGCTAACAGTCTTTTTTTTACGCAATCAAAAACTTATCTAAGGTCTCCTCCCTTCATTTGGGTTTAGTTTCTGTTAATTTCTGACATAAGCTCTTTTTGATTTCCTAATCGGCAGAATATTGCTCAGCTTAACCGATACAACGGAACCACCAGAGAAAAAACTATAGCCCCGGCTACTCTCTTTTTCAGGCTCTGCCGACCGGCTCGGCCAGTTCGGTCAGGCGCTTCTGGGCCGGTTCGAAATTGCGGTCCAATTGCAGCACCCGCCGATAACCCAGAATGGCTGAATCTCTATGTCCCATATTAAGATAACACTCCGACAGATGGTACAGCGCCAGCGGGTCACGGGGGCAGTCCTGCAGAAATCTTTCATAGTACGGGATCGCCAGGTCGTACTGACCTATCTTAGAATGAAGGTCACCGATGATATGGTGCACGTCATGTTGGTCGGGTTCCAGTTCGACATACTTTTCAAGGGCGATAATGGCCTCATCGACCTTATTGAGCTTTGTCCTCGCCAGTCCCAGATTCCTGTAAACAACGGGCGGAACCGAAGGGGACTCCAGGGCTTGCAGATAGTGCTTTTCAGCCTCTTCCCAGCGACCCGACTTGTAGTAACAGTTACCCAAATCGTTGAGGAGTTCCCCGTCACTTTCCTCCACTTCAAGCAGTTTTTGATATACCCCCACAGCTTTCTCAAAGCGGCCTTGTTGAAAGTATGTCTGGGCCAGACAATGCCGGGCTTTTCCGCTGGAATCATCCAACGCAGCCGCTTTTTCCAACATTTCCACAGCCCGGTCTTCCTGACTCGTCTCCCGCAGAAAATGACCGTACTTTGTAAGCGTTACGCCGTCAGCAGGGCTGATTTCAAGAGCGCGCTGATAATACTGGTCTGCTTTGTCGAGGTGCTTCTCAAGGAAATAGAGATCAGCCAGTCCAAGCAGAGCCTGGTGAGACTTCTCATCCAACTCCAGTAGCTTCAAGAAACATCTCTCCGCCTCCGGGTAATCATGGTCTGACAGGTACAACCGACCCAAACGAAGGCCGGCATCCATGTAATCGGGTAACAATTGGAATGTCTTGCGGTAATGCTGCCTGGCTTTTTCCTGATCTCCGGTGTGCTCAGCAGCCAGCCCAAGACCGTAGTAGGCTGCTGGAAGACTGTGCGAGTGAAGAATAATGATGTTATCGGTTTCGCAGGTCTCGTTGTATTTTGCCTGGGCCTCAATGTACTTCCGGTAATACAATTCCGCCTTATCGAATATCTCCTGTCTCAGGTAGATATGCCCCAGAAGAAGCAGGGCATCGAGATAGTCAGACTTGAATTGCAGGACGTCAAGGCAGTACTTTTCGGCTTTGTCGTACTCACCGAGAACAAAATGGACCCAGCCGAGCTGGTGGTGGGTCATAATGTGGATGTGGCGCTCGGAGAGAACATCCGGGTGTGTAAGCTCGAGGGCGCGCCCGGCCGCCTCCATGATCTTTGAAGCATTCTCCAGATGGTTTTCCACCCCCTCCCCGCGCAAGAGCTGGGCCAGGTTGAACAGGGCAAAGGCATTGTCGGGATTATCCGCTATCTGTTTCTCTAGGAGAGCCCTGGAACGAGCCATCTTGACCTTCATCTTCTCCGGTGACAACCCGTACCCGTAATGTTTCAGGCGGATGCCCACCCGCATAATCGGTTGGTCGGCTGGCGGAAGGATGAGATTGTGCACAATACCTTCATATTTCAAGCCGAGTTCCCTCCTGAAGAACCTGATGGAGGGCAGAAAGGTGACATGCTCTTCGTGCTCGCCGGTGACGTTGAAGACATTGATAGAGATGATCTTATAATCATTCTGATTGAGGACTTTCTTGATGAGAGAAATGTCTTCCTGATAAAGGCGCTCATCGGCATCGATAATGAAAATCCAGTCACTGGTGGCCTGGGCAATGGAGAAATTACGATGCTTGGAAAAATTCCCCTCCCAGGGTTGGTGAAATATTCGGGCGCCGTATGATTCGGCAATCTCAACCGTGCGATCGGTTGAACCGGTATCGACGATGATAATTTCATCAACCCAGTCGCGAATTGACTGAAGGCAATCGGGAAGCAGCTCTTCTTCGTTTTTGACTATCATGCAGGCTGAAACAGTCGCCCGTTGCTCGTGCGATCGGGCCAGCAGGCGTAGTTCATCAACCTGTCGGCATTTTGCCAGACCGCGCTGCACGACTTCTTCTGCTTGATCAGGTTCGCCGTATTGCCTGAGCAGGTTGGCAAGATTGACGTAGGGCAAGTGATTACCGGGATCGGCTTCGATTGACTTTTCATAATACTGACGAGCCTCCGAAAGCTGACCCTTATCGCGGTAGGCGGTGGCGAGGATATTGTACAACTGCGTGATGTGCCGACCGGTAAAACTAAAGTCCGTCGGCGGCAATTGTTCCTGCTTAATCCGGTTCCATATTGAAACAAAGCGCTCGGCTTCAGTTATGGTCTGGTCAAGTTCTTTTAACGACATATGGACGTAGCTGAGCACAAAATAAAAGTCCAGCGAATCGGGGTACTCTTCGATGCCCCGCCGGGCCGCCTTTTCGGCTTCGATAAACTGCTTGCGATGGGCATAGCCAAACGCCAGCAGCCGGTTATAGTACCCGCGCGTGAACTTATCAGGAAAAGGGTAGCGCTCCTCAAAATTTGCGATTACGTCGAGGATTTTATCTTCCAGATCGTTCCTCAAATAGAATTCGCCCAGCTCCAGTCGGGCCAAAATATCGTCCGGATCGGTCCGGACAGCTTCCAAAAGGACATCCAGCGACTCGGGAGGGAACTCCAGGTGAAGCTTTTGTTTCCGTTCGCTGCTTTTTCTATGAGGTTTTCTTTTGGAGCCTTTAGATTTTGATCTGGTCATACAAATTCCTCTTTTGGTGTCAACGATGCTGCCGGACTGTTTTCTGTCACAGAGGCCAATAGTTTCACTATCTGCTCGTATTTGCCTGCCTGATTGTAGCGTTCAACAATGAATCGCCGATTTTCTTGAGCCAACTGGTGTCGCTCAGCCTTCTCCATTCGCTTCAACAGGCCAAGGCATTCATCGGGATCAGTGAAAAGATATTCACGGGGATAGATCTCCTTAGCTCCGTACCAGTCATGTATCAGCGGCATCAACCCCGAAGACATCCCCTCGGCAATGGAATAATGGAACGACTCAAACAGTGATGTCGAGATCACATAGTCCTTGTCGGCGTACCAAGCCGGCATATCATCCACCCAGCCGTCGAAGTGCACCGGGAGCGGATTTTCGCCCAGAAAGTGCTCAAAGTAGACTTGAATGCGGGGGTCCTGATGCTGTCCGGCGATGTGAAGGCTGTATTCAGGATCATAGGCGTGTATCTTTTTGAAACAGTACAGCAGCAAAGCCGGATTCTTCTTGTAATTAATGTAGCCCACCGAGGCAATTTTCTTACCGTATTCTTTGTCGCCGGGGATATTAAATCTGTCGACATCAACACCGTTGTGGATGATGGTAATAGGGACTTCGGTAGGCACCTGCCGCCTGAAGATCTCTTCGACTGATCGGTTGACGAATATCAGTCGGTCGACCTTGCTCCAGTCTACTTTGCTCGGCATATCCGTGAAGGCTTCGTAACTGTGCAGGCGGCAGACGATCCAGCACCGTTTCGGGTGTTTGGTGGCCTCGATAATCAGAGGATCGCACCACTCGAACCAGGCGACATCGGCCCACTCCATCAGGTCAATCATCTCCGGCACCGACCGACCGCCGAACGTCCGGGCTTCATTTTCCTGCGACAGGTTCTGAATGATGTCCTTTACGAAAGTTAGCTGGCTGGCAAAGAAGGCGATCTTTTTGCCTTTCAAACGCCCGTCTATAGACATAGGCGTTGGCGACGCCTTTGTTTCACTGAAGCCGGGGAGGTGTGTGTTGGGAGAGGATCGATCTATGATGCCGTGCCACCGTTTGATGTCGGCAAGGGATGCCTCTGAGACCTGCGGATGCTTGGTGTTTATACGAAGAAGATGTCTACCCTCGGCAAAAAGATCGTTTTTCATAATGAACTGTATGGCGTTTTCGCGCGCCTTGGCAAAGTTGGGATCAAAGCGCAGAGCTTCTTCAAATGAATGAAGCGCCTTCCGGGCGTCTTTTTTGTTCATCCAGACAACCGCGAGATCGTTGTGCAAAGGGGCGTTTTCCGGTTGGCGCAGTATCAGGATCTGAAGAATACTTGCCGCTTCATCGAAATTACCAGCGGCGATATCCAGTAAAGCGAGGTTGTAATTGGCGTCAAAGTTGTCCGGCGCTCTGTCTCGGGCGTGTCGGAAGTGCCTGGCAGCCTCGACATTTTTGTTAAGCGTTAGCGCCAACAAACCGGCCGTGACACCGGCTTGCGGGTCGGCCTCTTCGTGCTCAGCCAGCCGAGAAACGTAGGGATACGCTTGTACGAAATCATTCTTTTCAAGAAAGGCATTGGCCCGGCGAGTCAACTCTTCGACAGGAAGGTCGGTTGGGAATTGGTCGGTCTGTCCGGTTGTCCTGTGGGGTTGCTCCATGCTGGAATTCCAATTTCCAAAACGTGTTGTCATGCCACTGTGGTCGGTTCCTCTTTACTGAGCGCCGATTGTCCAGGCCGAGCGTGGAGGCAGCTTATACGCTGACCAACTCTTCTTCCGCCTCGATCGCTGGCACGTCGGACCCTTCAAGGGCGTCGAAGATACTGTGCTTGACCTGATAGTCCGAGTTGACCAGCACCAGTTGTTTGGCGCGATTGTTCTCGGTATTGATCAGAATCGGGCCTTGCAGGTTGGCCGACATCCGGGTCGCATCTTCCGGCATCGTAGCGATAACATAGGTTTCCACACGGTCCGGGCGGGAAATCATCAACTCCGCAAGCTCGTTGGAATGCACTTCAATCCGATAATCCGGGAAAAATACCAGCGGATTGACCACAATGAAGGCAACCGTCGGATCTTCAACGGACTGCAACCAGAGAAACGGACGGAATTCCTCTTTCTCAACCAGGCAGTAGACATTCAGACGCTCAAAACCCAGTATTGGTTTTTGCATCTTGATCAGCTTTTCATCCGGAACTTTAAGCTGCCCGAATCGCACCGTCTGTATAAGCATACCTTCTACCTCTATTCTCGCTTACCTGAGAAAGTCCAACAGCGTTGGTTGTATGATCCTGGCACTCGCTATCAGCGAGGCCCTATAATTATTTTCATATGTAGCGAGGTCAGTTATCAACTGGCTGATGTCAGCATCCTCCACCTCGCTGAGCAGTTTTGTAAAACTCATGTCAAGATCGATCAGACGGGAGTGTGTCCCCTCCAGACGGATTGCTCTGGCGCCGACAGCAGCCCGGTAGTTCAACAGGTGCTGCATGGCGTCATCCAGATTCTGCAAAAGCATACCGGTGCCTTCCTGGTCGTCGTCGCGCAGAGCGTTCATCAGAACCAGTATCGATCCCATCATGTCGCTGGAGCCATAGATTTCCAAATCCTTGGCCGTTCTGCCGCCGGACTCGTCTTCAATCGTGAGCGACCGCGTGGGGTCGTTGTTGACAATCTGAATACCCCGTCCATCGGCATTGATGGAAGCGGTTATGTCTAGACCGCAGCCATTAAACGCATCCAGTATATCCTGAACGGTGACGATCACCGGGCTGCCCAGGTCGATGGTGCGGCTGGTATCCCCCTGCCATATAACAACCTTTCCCAGGTTGAAGTTGTTACCGGCATTGAGATCCGCTACGTTTGCAGTGGCCAGCAGGAGCGGATCGAGGTCGGCGCCCACGAAATCTCCGGAGAATTCGCCCAGGATTCCCAGATCCAAGACGGTGGCGCCGGTGGTTTCCTCCACCTTGAAGCTGACCACCGGGTCAAGGTCACGCCCCATCAGGGTGGGGTCGATATCGCCCAGGATGCCCAGAGTAGAAGCGGTGTTCTCCGAGGCGCTGGTCTCCATTATGCTCAGGCCAAGCGGCACGCCATTGGAGTCAATGATTTCCAGGGCGGTGCCAGCGGCGTTTATCTGCATGGTGACATTGGCTATACCCTGAGCCGCTATCTGGGTATTAAAAGCAGTGATGACATCCCCGATCGTAGCCGAACCGGAAAAATCGACAGTGGCACTGATAGCCCCACCGTCGGTCACGAGTATTTTCCCGGGATAAAGATCAACTCCGTTGCCCTCATTGAGCTTGTCGAGAGCAGTCACGTTTGATATGAGACCGTTTTGGGTCGTATCCAGCAGGATGTTGTTTTTCTCCAGTCCGATTGTGGCCTGCAAGTTGGTGATGCCGTCGGCGGCCAGTTGGGCGTTGATGATCGTCAGGACGTCGTTGATGTCGGTGGCGGCGCTCACGTCAATGGTAGAGACGATACCCAAATTTTGATCGGTAATGGTAAACGTACCGGGACTCAAATCAACTCCCTGTCCGTGATGGAGGTCTGACAGCAAGGTAGAACTGACAATGCCTACGTTCAGATCAGCGTGTTCCCCTAAGACAGATAGGGCTCCGAGAAATACCTCCTGAGCCGTCAGGTTAATGCCCATACGTGAGGAAGAGTCAATCTGAAACTCAATCCGGCTATCGTCGCCAGCGTACACCACGCCGTTGGCAGAAGCTACCAGGGCTTGTATATTGGTCCTGAAACCTGAAAACAGAAATTTTTCTTCAAGTTCACTGTTGGCCAATTGCACCAACTGTTCAAAAATCGACTCTATCTCATTAGCCGAACCTTCCCGCGCCACATCGTCGTAGACGCCGTTGGACATGGCAATAGCAATCTCTTTGGCGCTGGAAAACAGATTCTTAAGATCACCGAGGATGCTGTCATACGACTGCATCCAGTTTTGACCCTGGCCGATGTTTTTGCGGTACTGCTCGTTTTTTTTCAGCTCCGTGCGGTAGATGAGGTCGCGCTGGGTTCCAACCGGGTCGTCTGACGGGGTGTTAATCCTTCGACCTGAAGAAAGTTGCGTCTGCATTTCCATGTAACGCCTGATGGAGCGTTGCATGTTGTAGACTACCCGGTCGGTGAGCATGCTGGTGGTAATGCGCATCTGTAAATCCTCGCCGTGCCTTATCGGTAACCGCTAGCGAGCCTTGCCCTCATTTCCCCTCTGAGAACGTCCGCCTTTCGGCGGCCTTTCCTTGTAGTTAATTTTGGCCAAGCCGGTCTGGTCGATGCTCTTCCCCTTGATCTTTTTCCTAATCAAATTGACCATGTTGGCCAGGTCTTTTTTGATTGACTTCGAGGCTTTGCGGTTTTCCTCCTGGATTTTGACATAAATCTCTTCTCGATGGACAATCACTTCCGGCGGCGCTTCGATTCCCAACCTCACCTGCCGTCCATGAATCCCAAGTACGGAGACTTTTATGTTGTCTCCGATGGTGATCGATTCACCTAACCTCCTTGTTAGTATGAGCACGCCACCCTCCGTGGTAATTGTGTTTTCAACGTTTCAGGCCTCGATTATCGACCCACTATCCCCATATTGAGGACCACCATATCAAGCGCCTCATCCATTACGGTAATAACTCTGGCAGCCGCATCATAGGCATGCTGATATTTCACCATGTTAGTCATTTCCTCATCGAGCGAAACCCCCTGAACCGATTGCCGAGCATTCAATACGTGATGAACCAGCAGCTCATGGTTCTCAGAAAACGACTGGGCTTCATGCGTCTCCACCCCGAGCTTGCCGATGATGCCGTTATAATAGTCGTTCATCGTGGTGGTATTGTTTTCCATAATCCTCTGGTTGCGCAGATCCTGAATGGCTAAGGCAATGGTGTTATCGCCCACCTCGCCGGTGGCGGAGGCGGCAATTTTGGCCGGGTCCTGGGCCAATTCCAGGTTCAATTTGATGTTGGTAGCATCGGTGAAGGTAGTATCAAAAAAATCCAGGCCCGTGGAGCCGTTCAGACCGTAGCCGGTATTATGCAAAGCGTTTACCTGCTGGATAACCTCTTGCGCCAGCCTGTCGAGTTCTGCGAGGTACCGAGGGACAATATCATCGCGGGCGTCAAGCAGCCCCTTGAGCTGGCCGTTGGTGTTCTTGATGGTTGTACCGCTGTTTTCCCAGACGAGCCGATGCTTGACAACGCCGCCATCGTTGAAGATATCCGTGTTGATATTCACCGAATAGGTACCGTCCACCACTGCCATTGCTCCGATGAAAACGATCACCTGACCATTCTTCTGCTCAATGGTGTTGACGTCGATAAACTCCGACATTTCATCCAGCAACCGGTCGCGGGTGTCGCGGAGATCATTGGCATGATCGCCACCCAGTTCTTGCACCTTGATTTGCTGATTGAGGCGGGCTATCTCGGCCGTGAGACGGTTGACGTCGTCGGTCATGGCAACCATGTCGCGGTCAATGGCATCCCGAAGGTTGTTTAGCTGTCTGGCCAGTTCATGGAAACGGTTGGTCAGCAGGTTGGTGTATTCGACAACGGCCACTCGGTGGCTGGTGGAGCTGGGACTGGTGGAAAGGTCGGACCAGGCGTCCCAGAAATCGTTCAACAAATCCGAGAGAGTGTTGTCGTTGGGTTCGTTAAAGAGACCCTCCACCTGCGACATGATCTTTTCCTTGTACGACCACTGTCCGAGCGACTTGGTCTCGTCGCGAAGCTGGGCGCCCAGAAATAGATCGCGGACATGTCTTATGTCGGTCACCGTCACGCCGGTGCCGATCGTCCCCATGGCATTGTATTCCGGCATCGTAGCCGTGATGCGTACTCGCTGGCGGCTGTAACCGGGAGTATTGACATTGGCGATATTGTGACCGATAGTCTGCAGGTAAAGCTGGTGCGACAACAGCGCCCGTTTGCCGACTTCAATCGCCTGAAATAGTCCTGGCATCAGGCTCTCCTATCCACGGCGACGGTTGCCGTCTGGCCCTGTTCGGCCCCGGTGGCGGCGTAGGTTGTGCCGGGGTTGTGTATGTGCGAGAGCATTTCCATTGTCTTGGCGATATACTCGCGCGACCGGTTCAACAGTATCGCGTTCTGGTTGCGGGTGTGAGTTATCTTGTCGGTGAGATTCAAAATGAGATTCCTCAGTTTAGCCAACTGGTCGGCATGGTCCTGGTCAACGATTTCCAGGAGGCGCGTCACATTCAAGTCACCTTCGACCGCATTGGCCACTTTGATCTGCTCGATCGCCTCTTCGCGCTGCCGATTCAAAATCTGGCTTTCGACCAGCTTCTCCCGTTGCAGGTCGGTAATCCTGTTCAGCCCGTCAACGTCGTTTTCGACCAGCATCCTTTGCTGCTGTTCCAGCAGGTCGAGAAACGATTCAAAGAGCGTCGCTTCTTTTCCGAGGATGTCAATTAAACGGTCAACCATGCCTTTGTGATTCTTAGCAACCTATGTATCAGTTTTATCGGATATTTTCAGTCCGCACTTTAGCCTCGCACGAGGATGGCGTGCGATGAAGCGATGTTAAACGATCCATCACTTTGTCGATATAAGCCCTCGTTTCCTCAAACGGCGGTACGCCGTTGTGACGCTCTACATTTCGTGGGCCGGCATTGTATGCCGCTAGAGCCAGCTTCAAATCGCCAAAGCGATCCAGCAGGCGCTTAAGATACTTGCTGCCGGCAAGGATGTTTTCCCTGGGGTCAAAGGCCCGCGAAACGCGATAATCTCGCAACGTCGAATCGGCCAGTTGCATCAGCCCCTTGGCGCCGGCCGGCGAGACGGCCCGTGGGTCGCCATTGGATTCAGTCTTAATGACGGCGTAAATCAGAGACGAATCGAGCGAGGTCTGCCGCGCCGCTTCGTCAATATACCGACCAAACCGTGACAAGATCGGATCCGCTGCCCGTTCTGCTACCAAAGACCTGATCGGGAGATATCCAGGCGCCCGGCGACGAATTAAAATCGGCCGTGACGGCGGCAAGGAGATGCTCTTTTGCTGCTGAATAAGCGCCGCCGGCCTTTGCGGTGATCCCTTCAAGGGTTTAAGCGTGATTGGCAAAGGCTCCGACCCATGCTGTGCCTTGATGACACCTTCCAGAGAATTGTAGAGTAAGTCGGAAATCGACCTCTGCCCGCCGTCAGCCATCTTCCTGGCCAATTCCATGTCAAACATCTGCATGAAGGTCTCTTTGCCCAGATCACTCGAGAAGCCGACCTTCTCAGACGAGCCATCTTTAGGGATCGTTTTTCGCATCGTCTTGAGCATTTCATACATGAAAAGCGATTCAAACTCTTTGGTCGCCTTTCTCAGGCGTTGTTTTTCCGCCTCGAGATCGCCCCCTCTAGAGCGTCTCAACTTCTCGATTCCGGTCTGCGGATAAATCCCGGCTGCAGCTTTTGTGATCGGATACGCCATTAGAGTATAATCAGTTTCGCCCTGAGAGCGCCCGCCTGCTTGAGCGCCTGAAAGATGGCGATAATGTCTCGGGGCGTGGCGCCGATCTTGTTCAAGGCTTTGGCTACGTCGGACAGGTAAACTGAGCGCTTCAAGTGCACCACCCGGGCCTGTTCATCCTTCACGCTGATACGCGTCTCCTGAGTAACGACCGTTTCACCGCTGCTGAACGGCTGTGGCTGAGAGATAATCGGAGTTGCATCAATGTGGACGGTTATTGTCCCATGCGCGATAGCCACCGGTTCGATAGTGACGTGCTGGCCAGCTACAATGGTACCGGTTTTTTCATTGATGACCACCCGGGCGGTGTTGTCAGGTACCACCTGAAGCAGGCCGATATCAGAGATAAATTTCATCCTGGTGGTCGGATAGGACAACGAATCCGGCACCAGCACCCGGATCGTTCCGCCGTCAACGGGAAAGGCCAGCAGCCCGTACTTGATGTTGATCCTCTCGGCAATGCGATGGGCGGTGGTGAAATCAGGGTCAAACAATGAAAGGTAAATCTCCGAAGCAAATTCCTCCGGCGTTTCAAGCGGATTGGTAATTTTCCCCCCTCCCGGAACTCTGCCCACAAGGGTGTAATTATTTACTATCTTATTGTCGTCGACCTGAACGTTGAAACCTCCGATAGAAACCGGTCCCTGCGCCATCCCCCGGACCTTTCCCTCAGGCCCGGCCAGCGGCGTCAGCAACAGAGTTCCTCCCTGAAGTGACGAAGCGTCGCCGACCGACGAGACCGTAACGTCGAAATAGGAACCTTCGGTCTGATGACTGGAAATGCGAGCCGTCACAATGACAGCCGCAACGTTTTTCACCTTTACCTTGTTGACCTCCACGGTTAGTCCCATCCGCTCCATCATGTTGACAAGAGACTGTACCGTGAACTGCGTGCCGGTTCCATCTCCGGTGCCATCAAGGCCGATCACCAGCCCGTAGCCGACCAAATCAATTTCCTGCTTGTTCTGAAATGAGCAGATGTCCTTCACTCTCACCTTCCCCGCCGCCACAGAAGCGGCGAGCACTGCCAGCAGCGATAACATGAGAATAAAAGATCTAAACTCTACAACTCTATAAGAGTGACTTGTCACCATCAGATACTCCTAAAACAGCCAGTTGAGAAAGCGCATGAGCGGCCCGGGGCGAGAGCCGGTGGTGGCATTGCCCTTGCCGGTATAATGAATCTCAGCATCGGCTATCAGGTATGAATCAATGGTATTCGAGGGCGTAATGTCCTTCTGGCGGACAACGCCGGTCAAGGTCAGTGTCTCCCGGTCGCCGGAAATACCGATGACGCGAGAGCCCTCGACAACCAGATCACCGTTGGGCTTGACGTCGACAACGGTCACCGACATCTTGGCGCGCAGGCTGCCGTTGCGGATGTTCTCTCCTTTCCCGTCATGAGTCCCCTTGCTGCTGCCGTCAACGCCGAACAGGGGAAGAAAGTCGAGAGTGCCGATTCCCGGCCCGCCTTTGGTCGAAAACTTGGTCGTTTTTTCGGTCTTGGTCTCCACTTTCTGAGAGGCGCGGTTTTGCTCGTAGATCAGGACCGTAAGAATATCGCCGACCTTGTGCGCCTTGATATCGGTAAAGAGCGATTGACTCTGGCCAAACTCCTCACCCCGCAGTTTGAGGGTGAACGGCAGCAGCAACAAGACCAGCAGAATGAGAAAGGCTTTTTTACATCTCATTTTTGCACCTTAAGCTTCGGTAATTTCTCAGGGGTCAACCGCCACGGCGGTACCGTCAACAACGCGGGCAAGGATTATTTTCCCCGACCCCTTATTTTTGACTTTGACATAGTCCCCGGCCATACCCGATTGAAGAGCTACTCCGGAGGCAGTGATTCGACAAAGACCGTCGATATAGACGATAGAGAGTTCCCGCCCGGCCTCAATGTCCGGTATTGGTTCAATAGCGGCGGAAGTAAGGATTGTCCCCCGGCTGAGGTTTCGTTTGGCCCGATAACCATCAATCTGCTCCATTGACCGCAGCGGTTTTTCGTGCAGTGAGGTAATATCCATCCGCCTGATGGTCAACCGATCTTCAGACAGCTTTTCGCGGTTTCTGATTTTGTCGGACAGCACAAGGACGTCGGTAAACTGCCTGATCTTCATCCGCACCTGGCCGCTTTCGATAATCTCGCCGCCCTCGAGAACCTTAACCATGACGGTAAATAATCCCAACGGCTCTTTTGTCGTCAGAGGACGGATGGCAATGTTATCTGCGCTCAGAGCATCCGATATTAGTCGATTGGACAGGATTTCAATCTTGTACGAACTGGTGTCCAGATTGTACATGGCCATCATTTTGTCTACAATTGCCTGGTCACAGGTAGCGGCACAGGCCGTCGCCGCAAACGCCAGAGTAAATCCAACCGCAAGAAGAAACACGGCTTTACAGCAATTCATCCTGGTCCTATCTTTTAAGGTTGTTGGCGATTCCAGCCATATCATCGGCGGTCTGGATCGCCTTGGAATTCATTTCGTACGAGCGCTGGGCAACGATCATATTCACCATCTCGTCGATGACCTTCACGTTGGACATCTCAAGGTAACCCTGGTCAATTCGGCCAAGTCCGTTTTGCGTCGGCACATCCGTCATGGGATCACCCGAGGCACCGGTTGGAACCAGAAGGTTGCGCCCGATGGCCATCAGTCCGGCCGGATTGATGAAGCGAGCCAATTCAATTTGACCGATCTGGATCGGCTCCTCCTGACCGGCTAACAGAACTTCGACAACCCCGTCTGACCCCACCGAGACAGCCGTGGCATCCTCCGGTATGGTAAGCTCCGGCAGCATAAAGAAGCCGTCACTGGTGACGATCCTGCCATCGGCGGACAGCTTGAAAGCACCGTCGCGGGTGTAGGCGGTGGTGCCGTCCGGGTACTGAACTTGAAAGAATCCGTCACCGCTAATAGCCATATCAAGGGGATTGCCGGTGGACATCAGAGTCCCCCCATCGAAATGCCGGACT
>Ga0307437_1000012_pt1 | contig 121245 bp, 129 predicted proteins | sample SalMarWE160390MG_FD_202146 | JGI IMG/M metagenome (GOLD analysis project Ga0307437, IMG submission 202146) | Salt marsh sediment microbial communities from the Plum Island Ecosystem LTER, Massachusetts, United States - WE1603-90 | ecosystem: Environmental > Aquatic > Marine > Intertidal zone >...
ATATTTTTGATCTGCTGAAATAGCTTTCTGTCCATTAAACTTCTCAAAAAATCTTCACAGCTTTTTCTTTCCACACATACTTTCTCAGAAAGAATATAATCGCCTACTGGAAGATTTTTCTGCTCTAAGAGGCAATGAGAAGACAAATATTTTACTACCGGACTCTTTTCTCTGTAATCTACTATTATTTTAACAAAATCTTCAATTTTTGTCTGTTTTTCTATGTATTCTTTTTTCTTCAATTGATTTTTCATCTGCAAAAGAATTTTATGCATCTTCTTTTCCTTCGCCCTGGAAACCCAGAAATACGCTTCATCTCTCGTCTTTCCGGTAAACAATACGATTACTTTTCCTGCTTTTCTTCTTCCTGTTCTCCCTCTCCTCTGAATAGTCCTTATCTCCGAAGGTACAGGCTCGAAAAATAGCACTAAATCAACGCTAGGTATATCCAATCCTTCTTCCGCTATTGATGTCGCCACAAGAATGTTGTATTCTTGATTCCTGAATTTTTCCAAGATCTCTTTTTGGTTTTTCTGTGTCAATCCTTTGTCTCCAAGTTTGGAACTCTGCCCAACGAACCTAATTGCTCTTGCTCCTTCTATATCGTTTAAAATATCAACTATTTTCTGCGCAGAGTCTCTGTACTGGGAAAAGACGATTATATTCTTGCATCTTTTTATCTCTTCCTCTATTATCTCCCTCAATTTTCCATATTTTGGATGTCTTGTTTCTATAGTTTTTGCGAGGTTTAACGCTTTTTTTATAAGTTCAGAATTAATTATTTCCTTTGCGGATTTTGCTTTCTGGTGTTTCAATCTCTCGAAATAATCCAAAAAAGGTATAATTCCCTGGGTTTCGAGAAGCTCCATCCCATGCTGAATTTTGATGGCTGAAGACTGCGCCATTATCCCTATGAAATACCTTTTATCCATCTTCCCATAGCTCTTATTCATATCTTTCCTTATTCGTGTTCCAAGCTCCAAAAGGCCTTTTTTAGATATCCCCAATGATGCACTCCTCAAGAAACCTATATTATGAAGAATTTTAAGTTTATTCTCTAAATATTTTTCCAGGTATTTCCTTACTTTTTTATACTCCTCAGGAAAATCTACCTCGATCCACTCAATATCTATATCCTGAATATACTTTTTTATGTCAGGAGAATTGTCTGTTCTCACCTCTATGTTTTCAATAAAAAGATTATCCAGTACCTCATTTATCTTATCTTTTTGACTTCCCGGGGAAGCTGTAAGTCCTATTATCAGAGGATTTTTTCCTTTTTCCATGTATTTCTTTGCTATAAAGACATACGCATAATCGCCTATAGATCTATGTCCTTCATCAAATATGATCATTGAAACATTCTCAAGATCCAATCTTCGAGAGATTATATCGTTCTCTATGACCTGTGGAGTTGCAAATATTATTTTTTTATCCTTGTAGAGATCCTTTCTTGTAGATGGTGCTACGGTACCTGTAAAAAATTCCATTTTACCTATATTCAGAGCATCGGAAAATGTCTGGAAATGCTGCATGACGAGAGGTTTTGTAGGCGCTAAAAAGATTACCTTCCCGTCATGCTTCTGGAGCCTGTAAACCGTCAAAAGTGCAGCAATTATAGTTTTCCCCAGTCCTGTAGGAAGAACTACCATAGAATTTTTTTCTCTGCAACTGTCGACAATTGTTTCCTGATATACTCTTGCCATGACTGTATCTTTTTTAACAAGAGGATGATCGATGAACTCCATATCTTGTATTCTCAGTTTTTATATAAAAATATGATGGAAAGATCTGTTCTGAAGGTATAAACCTTTATAAAGAAAAAAAATAAGGATTTTTAATGAAAATTCTGGCTTTGATCCCCGCGTATAATGAAGAAGAGAGGATAGGAAAAGTAGTAAATAAAACGTTAAAATACTGTGATGTCATTGTAATAGACGACGGTTCCATGGATGATACTGGAAAGAGAGCTGAAGAAAAAGGAGCTTTTGTAATAAAGCATGAAAAAAACAGGGGAAAGGGAGATGCATTGATTACCGGTTTTAACTATGCCTTGAAAAATAATTATGATATTATAATAACTCTGGATGCTGATGGGCAGCACGACCCTTCCGAGATCCCAAATTTTTTAAAAAAAATAGATAAATACGATATTATTATAGGAGCAAGAGATTTTAAGGAAATGCCCTTTCCTAGAAGGATCTCAAATACTATAACTACATTTTTATTGTCCCTGCGAACGCATCAAAGTATAGGAGACAGTCAATCCGGGTATCGATTGATAAAAACAGATGTTCTTAGAGGATTGGATTTTAAGACAGAAAGATTTATCCTGGAATCAGAGTTACTTGTAAGAGCAAAATGCAGGATTGGAAATGTCAGAATAAAAACTATCTATGCAGGTGAGAAAAGCCACATAAATAATTTAAGGGATACGATAAAATTTATAAAATTCTTAATACAAAGTTTATCATGGTGAAAACGATCGATAATGAAAAGATAGCTAAATTGCTTCTTTCTGGAGCGAAGATGACAGATAAACACTGCAAAAAATGTTCTTATCCTTTATTTGAAAAAGATGGAAAAATATTCTGTATAAATTGTGGATCGGAAACGGAAGAGGATATAATAAATGAGAAAATAGAGTTTCTCTATAAAAAATTAAAAGACGCAGAAGAGGTAGAAGAAATAGAAAAAATAGGAAGAGCTATAGAAACTCTGAAAAAAATAAAATCATTTTAATTTTTCTACTATTCCTTTGTCTGCCTCTACCTTCAATTTATCTCCAGTTTTTATATTTTCTATATCAATTTTATCGATGCACGGGATACCAGCAAGTATGACACCAGTAGCCACAATAGTCTCTGTTTCCTTGTTTATTATCGCCTTTGGTGCGACTCCATTCATTTTTAATCCGTATATAACATAGGAACCGACAGTGGATCCTTTTCCACGTGGAAATACCAATATTTTATCTTTGACGCATTTCCCTTCAAGTTCGTGTCCTTTTTCTATTACAATTCCTGTTTTCGCATCTATCCCTCCATAAAATCCTATGGGCTCCTTTGATACAATAGCTTCTCCTTCTGCAGTTCCAAGACTTATCATTCTCCCCTTCATCACATCACCCCCTTTATTAACTCATCAATGTTATTAAAAACTACCTTCTGTTTACAGAATCCGGGTAAATAGTTTGCAGCCTTTCCTGAGTTTACTCCTGTAGTCTTGTATCCCATTTTTTCTATGGGTGATACTACCATGCACGTATCACATACTATCTTTCCTCCCGCTTTTTCGATTATATCTGTATACCCCATAATAGTTGCTGTTTCTTTCATGGCCTTTGATGTGCATATCCAGAGGGGCTTTGATAACTTCTTTCCTCTGAGTTTTTCCGCTACTGTTGCTATCTCACGAAGGGATGCGTGAGGACATCCTAGAATTACAATATCAATATCTTTACCGGTATTTAATTTCTCATACGTTTCCTTAATTTCTTTACTGGTAACATCTATATTCTCCAATCCCTTTGTCTCCATGATTTTTGCTTCTGGTGTGAGATTTTCCGCATGGTACAACGCTACAGCTCCAGAAGCTGCCATTGCAGCTCCCAATGCTTTCAAATTATCTGTGTTTGCATCTTTTATTCCTTTGAAGTATGGAATTTTGTTTTTAACAAGTTTGCCAACATGGTATCCTAAAGCTCCAAAATCTGAGTTGCATTTAAGCTCTGCACCCACATTTATGACTATATTTGGTTTTCTATTCTCGTTGAGATGCAATCCGTAATTTGGTGTAACGCCGCATAATGCAGCTGCTAACGCTGACGGTCCTCCTTCTCTGTTTGTTCTCGCGCCTATTACAGAATTAGAGAAGGATACTGCAGAGGACTCTGACCATGCGATGTGTTCCCCAAACCTCGGTAAGTTCCCAGCAAGATATGGTGTGCATGTTGCTGTCACAACTATCCCCATCTTTTTGAATGCATTCATGATTCTTATCTGGTTTCCAGCAAAATCTTCTGGAAATCCAAGCTCTTTCCAGTTTTCCATGTCCATTCCAGCAGGGTTTAGAAATGTTAGAACTTTAACCTTAGCTCCTTTCTCTGCAAAATCTTCAAGAAAATCTCTTCCAGGATCGCCTATGGATTTGTAAGATACTCCAGCTACCTGGACGGATCCTACTTGTATCATTTTATCTGCTCCATAAATATCTCCGAGTCTCACTAGCAAACGAAATACTTTTTCATACACTTCTCCTTTCTCACCATTTAAGATGGATTCTTCTTCTCTTGTCAGATACATGATATCATACTCCTACAATTCTTTACAATCTTATCTATCTCATCTTTTTTAGCATTTTCTATATGTACTCCTCCTACAACTACTATTGTTGTTTTATATTTCTCACGCGCCTTCTCAGCTATAGGTTTTAATACTATATCATCATAATGTCCTTCTAGTCTAATGACACGTGGTGTTTTTTTCGGCTCGCAGATCACTATTCCTCCTATATGGGTCTTTTCTCCTCCACCTAAAATATATAATCTGTCATCTCCAATCTTTTTTTCTTCGAGCCATACCCTGTACTTCCCCTCACCCGACGTAATCATCCGTATCTACCTTTGTATATTTTACCTTCTCGTATTTGCTTGGATCAACGTTAGAAGGTATGGTGGCGTCTATACCTATCTTCGTTGTACGCGTCTTTTTTCCAGGCTCATGCTTTCCTGATGGGTCTAATGAGCTTCCAGGTTGATCCAGATAGATATATAGATCTCTGTCTCCTTGAAACCTTGTCGCTACTGCCCATTCCAATGCATTCGGATCGTATATGTCAACATCTTCATCTACGATCATGACATGCTTCATGCTCCCGTGTCCCTTGAAAGCGGCATCTATCGCTTTTTTAGGATCGCTATCATTTTTCTTTTCTATCTGGACTACTCCATGCAGCCACGAGCCTCCCCCTATAGTCACAAGAACGTTCTTGCATTTTACTACCTTGCTTACTTCATCGTATATCGTAGGCTCCTTTGGCATTCCCATTAATATCTTGTGTTCGAGCCTTCCAGGAATTAAAGCCTGGTACATTGCATCCTTCCTGTGCGTAATACAGTCTACAACAAATACAGGCTCCTTTCTTTCAAAATCTCTTGTTTCTGTAAGATCAACAAAAGGTCCTTCACGATCTACATCTCTTGTGATACGTCCTTCGATAACGAACTCAGAATCCGCAGGCACCTCTAAATCCTTTGTTATGCATTTTGTTAATGGTGTCTCGTCTAATGCGTTAGCGATGGATAACTCGTCTACACCCGGTGGTGGCCCCAATGATGCGGCAATCATTACAGGTATCGAGTTTCCTATACACACAGCTATTTCTAGATCTCCCTCTATCTTATCGTACGTAGTTCTCGTCTGTCTTTTTTTTATAAGTCTCGCAGTAAACTTATTCTTTCCTATCTTCATGAGCCTGTGGTAACACATGTTCCCTCCTGTCTCTGGATCCTTTATTATGGCAACAGATGCTGAAGCATACCTGCCACCATCGCCCGGAAGATGCTTAAGTATAGGGATCTTATCGAGATCCGGATCTTTAACGATTACCTCTTGGCACGGCGCGTTTTTTATTATTTTTGGTTCTTTTGGGTTTCTAAGAGCGTCAACTAATTTAAAAAGTAATTTATCCTTTGTAGTTCCCAATCCCTCTGCTATTATATCTCTACTCGATGTAATCCCGCCGAATACCGAAAAATCGTACCCCTTAACATTCTCAAATATAGTTGGTTTTTCGTTGAGAGAGTACATTGTATTTGCTATCTCATAATCTGTAGAAACTTCTTTTTTTATACGTAAAAGTTTTTCTTCTTTTTCTAATAGTTTTAGAAAATCGCGTAAATTCATGAAATCACCCTATTTTTGTCCTTAAAACTTGGAATCCCTCCTTTTCCATAGCAGATGCAACTTTTTCCTGGATTTCTTTCCCTGGTGTTAATGCTACCATACATCCACCAACACCCCCTCCAGTGAGTTTCGCACCCAATGCACCGTTATCTCTGGCAAGTCCCACGAGAAAATTAAGTTCCTTTCCGTCTACCTCTATAGCCTGAAGTTGTTTATGATTTTCATTCATAAGTTCTCCGACACGATTCAGATCATATTCCAGAAGTGCTTCCCTTGCTTTGTAGGCAAGCCCTTCTGCTTCTTTGAATATTTTATTATATTTTTCAGGATATTTTTCTTTTCTTTCCCGCACGCCTGCGACTACTTCCTTCGTATTTGCTACAACTCCGCTGTTTCCCATGACTATCTCAACAGGTTTTTTAATCTTGAGTCTCTCTATTATGTTCTTTTTTCCTCTTTTAAACCATATCAATCCTCCGAAGGTAGCTGCTGTATTGTCTATACCGGAAGGTGTACCCGCAAACGCTTTCTCTCCCTCATATGCAGAGTTATTGATCTCTTCGTCAGATAAATTTAAGCTAAATTCATCGTTTATAGCTCTTACGATAGCAACTAAGTTTGCAGCACTCGCACCGATGCCTGAAAATGTGGGAAGGTTTCCTCCTAATGTTATCTTAATTGGATTTTTCTCTGCATTAAAATTCATATATTCTGTCACTCTTTTCAGAGCCTCCATTTGGTGTGCATACTTCTCTTTTCCGTATCCTTTTGTGCCTTTTCTGTTGTCGATCAACTTAATGCCTTCTCCATTATATCTAACGATCTCTACATCTGTCGTAAGACCGATTGCAGATGCGATCGCTGAAATACCGTGTACCACAAAATGTTCATTAAAAAGAATTACTTTTCCATATCCTTTTCCAAATCCCATATAATGCCTCCTTTATTTTCATGGATATTATACTGAAGTATTCTTTATTAAATTTATCTTAAAACAACAGAGCCGTAACCTACCACCGTACTCGTATCATGAGAGACTTCATAAGATGTGGAGTAATTTAAAATCTCTCCTTTCTTTACATAATCTTTTAATGCGTAAATCATTGAAGAGACGCATCCGTATCCGCACATCGTATACCCTGTATCTACGATCTCATATATCTTTTCTGGATCCAAGTTTATTATCGCATTCAAAACTTCCATGTCCATTTTTTTCATGTTTTCAATAACATTCTCTTTAAAAGGTGTATATCTGTAAGCGTGGCCGTAATGCATAAGGTCACTGCTTGCGATTATCCCAATGCTTCTGTTTTTTATAGCTTTTTTTAATGCTTCTCCCAACTCTCTTGCCGTATCCATATCCTGCATAGCCATACAAATAGGTACAAATTTAACATCTTTTGATAGATACTGAAGAAATGGAAGCTGAACCTCTATCGAATGCTCATAACTATGAGAAGTTTCATCAAAATCCAGAATGTCACATTCTTCTAAAATTTCTTCTGCTATCTGAGAATCTATTCTTATGTTTCCTAAGGGAGTTTCCCACTCTCCTTCCTTCATTACTGCCAGAGGAGATCCCATTCCAGTATGGTTTGGACCTATGATCACAAATGTTTCGGGAAAGCTTTCGGCCAGTGCTTTATAGCTGTAACTTTTTGTTTTTCCAGAGAATATATATCCCGCGTGTGGACACAGAACTCCAATTTTTCCATTATATTTTTTAACTTCAGGCTTTTTTCCGAAAAAATTCTCTATTTCTTTTCTTAGAATATCTGGATTGTGAGGATAAAAACTTCCAGCTACTCTACTTTTTCTAATCATAATATTACTGCGTTTTAAGAGTTTATAAATTTATTTAAAATAAAAAGTATAGAGTAATGTTTCACTGTTTTTATAACTTAACCTCCCACCCTGATCAAAAAAGTTAATCACTTCTTCTCCCTTTCTATCAACCCTTTATTTTCTAGGCCTTTCACAATTCTGCATACTTTGAATTTACTGAATCCAGAAAATTTGGAAAGGTATTTATATGTGTTTCTAAAAATAGAATATGGTGATATAATGGGTAAAAAGATCTGGACAATTTTTGTTTTGTCATTGTTAGTTCTCTGGCCAATTAACGTAGAATCTAATGATTTGCCAGAGATAACGGTCAGTGTAAATCCAAACTTTGAGCTGCTCGCTGTTGTCTACACACTTGCCACAGATGATCCTTTTCCTGTAAACCAAGAATATTTTGATGATCTCATGGAGTATTTTGGAGAGTACAAAGATAATAAAGTCGTGAAAAATATGAAACAGAGGCTTAGTATTTTAGATTCCCGTTCCCTAGAGAATTTCTTTTTCAGACAACAATGGTTGTTATTAGATACATCAGATCCTCCAGAAATGAAATCTGATACAGAAAATGAATTTATTGATCTTTTAAGGGACTTTGCATTAGAAACTGATTTCATGAAGTTTTATAATGACCATCAAAATTATTACCAGGAATTTTACGATTTTCTATACAAAAATACTGCTATAGAAGAGATTCCTTCTTTATTTTACGAATTTTTTGGAGTTTCTATGAGCGAGATGCATATAGAATCCTCTTACAGTCATTTACCATGCAGGCCAAATGCTCCTTGGAGACCTAAAAAAGATAACTCCATTATTGGATATTTTTTAAACAATAAGTGTTATTTGTCCAATGATATCTCAGAGAAAGAGGCAATAATCTTGAACTGGAACTGTTTAGTACTTCACGAGTTTGGGCATTCCACTCAGCCCATGCTGACAAATTACGGAAATATGCGTCAGACATTTTCATACATCTCGGATCCAGCAATCTCAGATATGAGACAGGGATGGGAATACATAACAATAGATCATTCTTATATTGAACCTTTTGTAGCATGGGGTTTAGATCAGATTCATGGTGAGCCTTGGGGCGAATTGTATGTTTTTCAAGATTGTAGCATGGGGATGCATATAGTTCCTGCTGTCTATAAGTTATATAAAGAGGATTATATGCCAAACAGAGATAAATACCCTACCTTTGATAGTTATATACCAAGATTATGCGAAAAACTTGAAGAGATTGTAACTCCTTATACAACTCATGAGTATTACGAAAAAACAATGTACACATCTGTTAACCGGGGTTTCTTTGGCAATAATCGTGAAAATAAAATACTTATAATATACGGGACTCAGAACCCAGATCCTACCGGTACAGAACATGACAAAAAAGTTGCTGAAGAATGGTCTCAATATTTTCTCTATTCTGGCACGAAAGTAGATGTTATGGCAGATACAGAAGTTACAGAAACCGATCTTTCTGAAAATAATTTCATTCTTATTAGAGGACCTGTTGCTAATAAAATTACAAAAGAACTGAATGAAAATCTTCCAATAAAATTTGAAAAGGAAAACGGAAAATGGGGAATTATACATAACTTACCGCAGGATACCCTAGTATTCTCAGAATTTTATGATAAACTTGTAAAATCTATAGAGAAAGAGAGATATGAAGATCCGAATACTGGAGTTATGGAAGCTTTCCACAATCCTTACAATGAAGAAAAATATGGCGTTCTTATCGCTGGAAATGCAAGAGAAGGTACTGATAATGCTAACAAACAAAGAATTTTGTATAGATTTACATGTTCCTACCAGATCACTGGAAATATCATATATGAACAGGGATTCTACCGTGATTAGATGAAGCTGAGTTATTACACAAATGTAATAAAACTAAAAAATTGATTTTTATCCTATATTTACTCTTGAAAGAGGTCAAATTTAGAATTTAAGGTCATGAGGAGAGGATTATAAAAGCTACAATTAGGACTGCTAAAATAATTGTACCCAACGTTGCAAAATAAAAAAAGAAAAGATTTAATCTTCTATAGTTATAGCACCCTCCGGGCACTGAGACTCGCAGAGTCTGCATGCTATGCATGCATCCTCATTAACAGGAACGGCTTTTTCATTCTTTATCTCGTAAACATCAACAGGGCAGTTCTCTACACATGTCCCACAGCCTGTACATTTTTCTTTATCAACTATTACCTTTGGCATTGAATCACCACTCAAAAGTTTCTGATTCTATTTATTAACCTTTCGGTTTTGGTGCTGTTAAGTTAGGTAGTATAAGAATACAATTCAAAAGAAGAAGACTTTCCCTCATCATTTTTCTGCTAAAAACGAATATGAAGAGGGCAATGAATATTGCACCGATAACGGCCTCTGACATGACAAGAGATCTACCTACATCAGTAATAGGTCTCATGTCACCATGCCCTAACGTTGTGAATGTGATTACGCTGAAATAGATACTCTGAAAAAGATCCTTGGGTATGGAAGTACCAGAAAAACTTATTGATTTTGAGAAGAAGTATAAAAAAGCGAATCCAAATACAGCAAGAATTGAATTCATTATGACTATCTTAGGTTTCTCACCATATCCACAGGAAAATTTTAAGAAAGAATATCCTAAAGATTTAAAACTATCTAAAAGAGACCCTTTTTCTCTTAAAGCATTCTTCTTACACTCCATCTCCCGGTAAAAGAATTCTCCTGCAACGTCATAATGACCATATTTTTGATGTGATTGTTTCAATCTTCTATATATCGAAGATACATCTTTCCATTTTATAATTCGGCGTTTTCCACCTTCTGAATAGAACAAGAAAATAGGATGAAATTCTACGTTTGTGCGAAATTCTCCAGTAACTTTTTTAGTTATTACTTTAGATTCCAATTCTTCCTCCGATTTAATTGATTCTGAATCTATATTTTTTTTTATTTCTTCTTCAATCAATATTTTGTTCTCAGGCCATTTTGCATCATCAAAATCAACTACCTCTGTATTAGCAAGTGCAAAAACAGCATTTTTTAGATTAGTGCCTCTACTTATCTTTGTGTGGTCTGGGAATTTGGTGATTCTAAAGTCTAATCTTGCATTTCCTTCTATAGCTGTTAAAGAAAGCTTTTGATTAAAAACTGCCATATAAAAAGAAATCTCACCATTAAAAATTGCAAATCGAAAGTTTGCACTACCCTTAAAACATGCCATTGTAAAATCTGCAACAAGATTTTTACCTATGAATTTAGAGTATGTAAAATCTGCCATTTCTTTAAAATGAACTCTATGGAAATTTACTAATTTCTCAAATTGTGCTCTATAAAAATCCCCAGCTTTCTCGAAAACAGAATTAGAAAAATCTACGCCTTCTGTAAATTTAGTCAAAATAAAATTTGCCTTTTCTGCAAATATACAATTAGTGAAATTAACTTTTTTTTGTAAACTTTCTATTTTCCAAATATTTGTAAATAACTTCAAAATTAAATTTTTTTGGAAAATAAAATCCACGAAAATCATAAGCTTCTGCTTCTTTGTTTTCCATTATTTTTTCTATTTCCTCATTAAACTTTGGTATGATATATTTATAATCGTTTTTTTCGTGACAAACACAATACTTAGAACCCGAAATAGCTTCTCTTTTGCATCTATTATACTAACATCTTTTGACTTTTTTATGCATATTTATAATATGCGTTTTAAATAAATAGGCTTTCTCTATATTCTAACTGCAAATGAATCTTGGATGAGATGATAGGATCATTAGTAGATTTGCTTGAAGAGAAAGGAGTAATTAATGGATATAAGTGGGAAAAAAGGATTGAAAAACGCTTAGGAAAGACGAAAAAGCTTAAAAAGTTTGAGGATTTGGATTAAAATTCTATCTTCCCTCTAAATTCTTCTAAATCTCGGATATCTTTCTCTCTAACATACTCTTTGGTTTTAAAATATTCCGATGTTTTATCAGGATCTTCTTTTATCAAATTTCGATATTTTATGGTTTCTTTTCCTAATCTCTCATTATTGAATAATGCTTGAGAGTATCGAGCTTTGTTATTATAAACTCTAAAATTGTCAAATGGAATTAACGTTTCACTTTTCGGATAAATATGTTCCAACATAGAAAGATCCGATGTTTTATAATAACCATAATCTTTATCATTGAAAAGACGAATCATAGGTTTCTCTTTTTTCATCCTTTCTCTTAGCATTCTTGCAACATCTGGTGGAAATCTTCTCCTAACATGTTGATCTCCTAAAGCATTAAATCCAAATCCCAATGTTAATATGTCTCTAGCTCTTACAACTGATGCATTCTTTATCATTTTTCCATTATTCACGTTAATAGAATATAAGAAAGACTTTTCTAGCAAATCAACATCCTTAAGGGCAATCATCATTCTCCTTAATTTTGTTCTCATTCCTGAAGAAACTTTTCCGTTGAAATCATACACAAAGGAGATTATATTGTTATCATAATAAAAATTTATGAGATCGGGTATATAAGTAGAGGGTATGATCTCAGGTATGATTCCCAAAATAGGTCTATTATTAAGCTTGTTTATAGACTCTATACATTTTTTCGTGAAATCTGTATATTCCTCCATCTTAATTGTAAAATCTCTTTTATCTTCTTTAAATAATCTTGGTAGAAGAGGAAGAGGCGTGGCATCTGAAAATTCATGTGCTAAATCCATTAGAAAATCTACTCCCCTCTCATCAGGGAATTTCTGTTCTTCATAACTAACAAAGCATATAATAGCTTCTTCGGGATTCGTTTTTCTTTTATACCTATCCAATTCTCCATTGATCTTAGACTCATCCTTTTCTCCTGTGATATACTCTTTTAATCTTTCTTCATTAAAAGTTTTATATATTTCATTTAATCCCTTCACATCATCCAAAACTTGAATTTCTGAATGCAATTTTGAAGCATCGATCGTTTTTATCGGTGTTTGAAATTTCTTACCTTCAATGATCACTTTTTGTTTTTTTAAAAACAAATCATCAGCTATATCAGGACTTGAAACTTTGATATATTTACTCATTTAATAAATCCTCCAAAATCTTCTCATCTATACGGAAGGGAGATTTTTTAATGTCTTCTAGTATTGCTTTTAGTTTATCTCTTTTTAAGATTTTTCTCTCTTTGAGAATTTTAATCAATCCTATGGAACCTGTGAGGGATAGCCCCATTTTTCTAGTTGCATCTCTACCTATCCTCTCATCTATTACACACCAAAATTTTTTTCCTTCTTTCTGTAGAGTTTTTCCCCACGTAAGGACATTAATTTCTCCTTTGCCCAATGTCACTAGAAATCTATTTTCTATCATTTTTTTGTCTTCGTTGTTCAGTTTTTCCGCTCTCTCTAAAACACTGTTAGATATTAAAAAGTCTAGTTTTGACTTAGTAGATTCATCTAAAATCTCTTTATAAACAGATTCAGGGATTACTAGTACCTCTCCAATTTCTGAAAGCATGGATAAGTATTTTTCTCCTTCTATATTATTAAGAAACAAAATGATAACAGAAGAGTCTAATATTCTCATGAGCCCCCCATATCTACTTTGATTCCTTTTTCTTTCAACAGTTTATAAAAAGAAGTCATAGACATTCCTGCAATCTCTGAAGCTTTTCCGATACTTACTTTTCCTTTTCCCAATAAATTTAAGGCAATTTTTTCTCTTTTATTTTCTATTCTTCCTTTAACTAAAGATTCTATAGTCATCTTAGGATAGGCATAATACACCAATGCAAGCAGTTCATCGGTGGTGAGATCGTTACATAGTTTTTTTATATCTTCTACCATTTCTATCTCTTCATATCTCATGTCCCTTTTTAATTTCTCTATGATCTCTTTACCCAAATCAGTCAAAGTATAACTCTCATTTATTTTGTTTATCAAATTCACTACTTCTAGATCCTCTAATGCATTTGACGCATTGTCACTGTTGGGCCCATAACTATAAGCTTCGAAATCAGTTTCGTCTTCTAATTCTGGATTATTTTTAGAAATTAGAAATAATTCTTTCATAAATCTGGTTTTTCCTTTAATAGGCTCATTATTAACTAAATCCAATAGGAGAAGTGAATATTTCTTGATAATATCTTCCTTTATTTCTCTTATCATTCTTTCTTTAAACTCCTCTTTCATTTTTCTCATCCTCTGCTTATACTATAATCTCATCGTTTAAATATACTATGTATAAACACTGTTAACCATATTGATGATCAACTGTTGATAATCAATAGTTCGATATTGCTAATCACTTCAAATCTCAACTCTGAAAATTAAGTAGTCATCTCACTTATCTTAACAATTTTCGGTTTCAAAGTATCTCGGTTAAAGGCTTCAAGTTATCAAACTCGTAATCTATCCTTTCTCTTTTTTCTTTATTTCTGTTTATCCATGCTGTCTTTATTCCCATCTCGTGTGCAGGTATAATGTCATGTACGTAACTTGCTGCTACGTGAAGTATCCTATTTTTAGAGATTTTAAAAACTTCTAACATTCTTTTCCAATGATTTAGGGATGGTTTATAAGATCTAGTTTGTTCTGCGGTAATGACACAATCGAACTCTATACCCATTAAATCAATGGACTTTTTTATCATGTCCTCGTCTATATTCGATAGGATAGCCAGTTTATATCCTCTGTTCTTTAATTCCCTTAAAACTTCTCTTGTTTCTGGAAAAGGTAGCCATTTGGGTAATGTATTTACAAATATTTTCTCTTCCTCCGGGTTTAATTCTACTTCTTTTAAAAGTCTTTTCAATGATATCGTAAGAATCTCACTGTATTTCCTGTATTTTTCCTTTTCCACCTCAAGCTCGATTTTTATATATTTTTCGGGTGCTTTCTCTATATCTATGGAAATATCTTTCTTTTCTGCCAGTTCTCTCAGAGCATTTTTCATTCCGAGCTCCCAGTCTATTAATGTGCCGTAACAGTCAAAACTTATCAATTCAAACTGTGACATGATAAAGCTGTATTGGGTATATATTTATAATTTCCTCTGCAAAAATATGTTATGAAGTTCGGAGTTTACGGTTCGGCGTCTACAAAACTAAAAAAGGAAATCAAGTTAAAAGCGCGCGAAATAGGGAGAGAGATCGCGAGGCAAAATCATACAGTGATAACTGGCGGCTGCCCAGGATTACCTTATGAAGCAGTTCTTGGGGCACATGAGCTTGGAGGAAAAGTAATAGGATACTCTCCTGCAACTGATTTGAAAAGTCATGCTAAAATATACAAGTATCCAGTTAAAAGATTTACGGATTTCGTTTTTATTCCGAAAGATTATGTTTATGCTAACGATCCCTTGATCTGCAAAAAGTACAGAAACGTATCATCTGTTGCTGCTTCTGATACCGCTATTTTTATAGGTGGAAGAACAGGAACAATGAATGAGTTCACGATCGCATACGATCTGGGAAAAGATATAGGAATCCTCAAGGGGAGCGGCGGAATAACAAAAGAAGCGATTACCGTATTATTGAGAGACATAGATAAAGGTAGCACCTCAACAATAATCTATGATCGTGATCCTGTTTCCTTAGTCAGGAGAATGATTGAGATATAAAAAAAAAGAAAAAAATTAGATAATTTCAAATGTATTAATCATTGCCTGTATAGTTCCCAAGAGATCGGAGTATTTATCTTCTTCTGCTGTATATGTAATTACATATGCTTTGTTGCCCTTTATCATATATATCTGCATCAGTTTTATATCATACTGTCCTTGCTTTAGGTTATAAATTACTTTACGCGCAGGATTATCTGCAAGTGTTGTTGAACTCGAATCAACGACCTCAGCTGCAAAAAGACTCTTTATTTGATCGATATTTGCGTCAGTAAATTCGTCTAGTTTCATAGGCTCTGGCAAATCACCTACTACCACATTAAGATTCTCCTGAAACATATCTGACGCATCTTCTAGAGACGCTTTGAACAGAACAACAGTACCCATATAATTTTCCATTATTTCCCACTCCTGAGGATGCATTATCCTTATCCCATAAGTAGAATTTTCGTATGTCACAAAGTTTGGCGGTACTGTCGGGGCAGGGGTTGTAGTCGTTGTTTCTTCTCCTCCTGTACATCCACTTAGTACAGTTAAAATCATTATAGCCATTATAAAAATAGCCATCCTTTTATTTATACTTTTTTTATTCATTTTTACTCCTCCTTCTTAATATTTTATAAATTAGATGTTTAAATATTTTTTGTTTCTTTCATGATTTTACGTTTTGTAGATCATAAACTTTACATTTAACTTTAGAATTATACTCCCATTATTTATTCCATTAAAGCTTCTCTAATTTTTTTAATATTGTTTTCAATCGAATCCTTTTTGTTAAAAACTGCAGAGCCTGCTACCAGTATAGTGGCTCCTGCATCAGCTATTTTTTTAGCATTTTCAGCCTTAATTCCCCCGTCCACAAGAATATCTATGTTTTTATCCCCTATTAATCCCTTTGCCCTTTTTATTTTTGGGATCATGGATTCTATAAATGACTGCCCTTCAAATCCCGGGTTTACAGTCATGATAACTACAAGATCGATATCGTCTAATATATATTTTATAGTTTCCAATGGAGTCGCAGGATTCAAGGCTACGCCACTCATGACCCCATAGTTTTTGATCTCCTTTAAAACTCGATGTATATGGAGAGATGTTTCCACATGGACAGATATACAATCTTTAGAGATATCCCTCCCAATATCAATAGTTTTAACAAAATCTTTAATATAATCCCGGGGATTTTCTATCATAAGGTGTATATCCATGGGGATTTTTATAAGAGGAGCTATGGCCTTTGTAACTATAGGACCTACTGTAATGTTTGGCACAAAATGCCCATCCATGACGTCTATGTGTATGAGATCTGCCCCTCCCTTCTCTGCTTCTTTTACCTCTTCTCCGAGTTTTGAAAAATCCGCCGAAAGAATTGAAGGAGCTATCTTTATCATAAGAAAAGTAATATTTTAAAGTTTATAAGGTTTTTTATTTTTTAAACAATGCTTCGTACTCGGGAATAATATCTTTTGTAAAGTTTTTCATTCCTTCCTGTGTTTTGTAATGTTTTATCATCTGGGCAATAACATCAAAAGGTATTGTTGCTATATCCGCTCCTATCTCCGCTACCTCCATTACCTGTCTTGCATTTCTTATACTCGCAGCGATTATTTTTGTTTCAAATTTATAATTTTCAAAGATTTTTTTTATTTTTCTGACTACATCTACTCCGCTCTTAACATCGGTAGAGAATGCTTTCAATCTTTCATTTACATATATCCCCCCAATGTCCTCTTTTATCTCCTCCCTAATTATTTCTTTTGTCTTTTCATGTTTTATCTTTTCCAGGAGTTTTTCATCGAAGTATGATGCTTTATCAAAATCTCTACCTGCTTTTAATCCCATTTTGACTCTTATGTAATCATCGATCCTCCCAAGAAATGGACTCACATAAGTTGCACCAGCTTTGGCAGCGAGTAAAGCCTGATTCGGCGACATTGCCAGTGTGGCGTTTGTAGGTATCCCTCTTTCCTCTAATTTTTTTATCGCTTTAATTCCTTCATAATTCTCCTGATCATCTTGCATCGCTGTATTTACTGGGATTTTTATAACTACATTATTGTTTGCATGATTGAACGTATTATATAGCTTTTTTGCCTCTTCTATCATTTCTTTAGCTCCCTGGCTTTTTACCTCCAAACTTACAGGTCCATCCACTTCTTTGCATATACTAGCTATATAATTCTCCATGCTGACTTCTTTTTCTAAAGAATCAACAGCTTTTTTAATTAAAGAAGGGTTTGTAGTCACCCCATCGACAATCCCCCAGGAATTTGCCTCTTTTATCTCCCCTAACTTTGCTGTATCAATAAAAATTTTCACTCTATCACCTTTTTCTTTTTAAAACATTAAGAGACGCCTTTACTATATTATCTGCAGTCAGTCCATACTTCTCCATCAACTCTTTATAATCTCCGCTTTCTCCAAAAACATCTGGAATACCACATTTAAACATAGAAACTGGATATTTTTCAGATAATACAGAAGCGACTGCCGATCCCATCCCCATAGTTACGTTATGCTCCTCTGCAGTGACAATACCACCGGTTTCTTTAGCAGCCTTTATTATAGTCTCTTCGTCTAAAGGCTTAACTGTGCTCATATTTATCACTCTTGCAGAGATACCTTTTTTCTTCAATTCTTCTGCTGCTTCAAGCGCCTTTGAAACCATAATACCTATCGCTATAATAGAGATATCGTTACCTTCTTTAAGTATTGAGGCTCTACCGAGATGAAACTCGAAACTATCATCATATATGGTAGGTACCTTACTCCTTCCCATCCTCACGTATACGGGTCCTTTGTAATCCGCTATGGCTCTGATCATTTTCTCTGTCTCCACACAATCAGCAGGAACAAAAACGTTCATATTCGGGAGTACCCTCATCAACGCAATGTCCTCTATGATTTGATGAGAAGCTCCGTCCCCTCCTACTGTAATACCCGCATGGGTAGTGACGATCTTAACGTTTAATTTGGGATACGCTATAGATTGTCTTATCTGATCATAACCTCTTCCAACGACAAACATTGCAAAAGATGAGGCAAAAACTGTTTTTCCTGTCGTAGCAAGACCTGCTGCAACTCCGATCATGTTCTGTTCAGCTACTCCTAGGTTAAAGAATCTGTCTGGAAACTCATCTGCAAAGAATTTTGTTTTTGTTGAGGAGGATAGATCTGCGTCTAAAACAACAATATCCTTTCTTTCTCTTCCTAGTTCTCTTAACGTCTTTCCATAAGCTTCTCTTGGATATTTGTAATCTTTAAACATTTAAAACCCCTAATTCTTTCATCGCTATTTTAAACTGCTCGTCGTTTGGCGGTTTACCATGGAAAGCAACAGACCCTTCCATAAATGAGACCCCCTTCCCTTTGGTGGTATGCGCTATGATAACTTTCGGTTTTCCCTTGATCTTAAATCCCTTTTCTATGGCATCGATTATCTCGTTGAAATTATGTCCATTGACCTCTGTAACGTGCCATCCAAATGCTTTGAATTTAAATGGTAGAGGTTCTAAGGACATGATCGTTTCCGTATTTCCATCGATCTGCAGCCTATTTCTGTCCACGATAGCCGTAATATTACCTAATTTATAGTGTGCTGCTGCCATCGCTGCCTCCCATACCTCTCCGCACTGCAGTTCTCCATCCCCCAAAAGGACAAATACCCTGTAGAGTCTACTGTCTAGGCGTGCCCCGAGCGCCATACCCACCGCAACTGACAATCCCTGTCCAAGTGATCCCGTGCATATATCTATCCCTGGTATTTTCATGGAAGGATGCCCTTGAAGTCTTGAACCGAGCTTTCTGAGAGTCAAAAGCTCTTTAACATCAAAATACCCGCTCTCTGCTAATGCAGCATAGAGAGCTGGACAGCTGTGCCCCTTACTCAATACAAATCTATCTCTGTTCTCCCATTTAGGATTTTTTGGATCATGTTTCATTATATGAAAGTACAAAGCTGTTATAATATCTGTTGCAGAGAGTGATCCTCCAGGATGTCCTGATCCCGCTTCGTATATCTCTCTGATGATGTGTCTTCTTATTTTAAGAGCCATCTCTTCGAGTTTTTTTGTTCTTTCTTCTCTGGATTTAACAAAGTTTTCCTTCATAGTTATCATCTGTTTTAGTATCATATATACTACTTAAATGAGTTTTGATTGTATGTTTTAATAAGTTTTCCGAGAGAGAATAAGAAAAAATTATTCTCGTCTTTTGTACCTATGGATACTCTAATAAACTCTGAGGATAACTGATTTGAAAGATCAAATACTAATACTCCAGCTTTTTTAAGCTCTCTTGCTACCTCCAGCACTCCTGTTTTCATAAGAAGAAAATTAGTGTTACTCGGATATACCTTTACTCCAATTCTGGCAGCTTCTCTTTCTACCCTTTTTCTTTCATCTATAATCTTATTTACATTCTTTTTCATGTAATCTATATTTTTTAACGCTTCTATAGCTGCATAGACACTTGGCAATGGGAGAAAAGTATCAAATCCTGAAAAATCATTTAAAAAAGTTTTCCCTGCAATTAGATATCCAATCCTAGCACCAGCCAAAGAAAATGCCTTATCCATCGTTCTTGTAACCGCAAGATTTGGATGATCTTTTACAAGCTCTGCAAAACCGATCCCTGAGAACTCATAGTAGGCTTCGTCAATCAAAAGGTATGCACCTGTTTCAACTATATCTTCTACCCTATCTAAAAGAATCTTACCTGTTGGATTGTTAGGACTATCTATTACTACCAGAGATTGTTCGCTTAATTCATCGATCAAATAACTTATGGGTAAATCGAAACTCGGCTCACTTAATCTAATTTTCAGTAATTTTGACGCAAATTGTTTTGCAGCCTGGGTTATTGGGAAAAATGTTGGATCTGCTACTATCGTTTTTCTTCTTTTTGAGAATAGATGAATCATCTCTCTTATCAGAAGATCTGATCCTGAACTTAAGATAATATGTTCTTTTGGTGCTTTAGAATAATCAGATAACATATTTTTAAGCATTTCCAAACTTTCTTGGGAGGTATATCTATTTAAATTTGAGAGTCCTTTCTTTGCTGAATTAATTACCTCTATTGGAGGGGGATAGGGCATTTCGTTCATGTTTAGCTTTATATACTTCTTCAACACCTTACCTCCATCATCATCTTTTCTCTGTAACCTGTAACTACCTTTATATATCCTTGAAGAGTTTTATCAACTTCCAAACTTCCTGTATCGATCCTCAGACAGTTTAGATTGCGCAACTTTGGCTCAGTCCCTACCACTATTATATTCTCCTTTCCAATTCTTCTAATTACATCAAAAGTAAACTGTTTATTCCCTCTGCCGAAGATAAATCCATTACCACCGATAGGTGTTATTACTATCTTCACCTTGTTATATTTTTTGAGGAGTTTCAAAATTCCTTCCTCATTCAGATCTTTTCCTACTATTTTTCCTTTGAAAACGGCATCTATACCAAGTAATGTTTTGGGCAGGTTAAGCTTATCTGTTATTGCCTTTGTCGTTGTTCCTGGACCAAAGAGGTAAAGTATTTCATCATCCATCTCTTCTATTATGTGTTTCGCTATCCCTTCTTTATCCTCCATCGTATGTTTGTCTGTACGAGATGCTTCCTTTCCTGACTGCAAGAGTCTTTTAACGTAAGGAACATTCAGATAGCCGTAAAGTGTGGCACTCAGTTTATTGTTCCTGAAGGCATCTTCATCAATATCCAGAACCTCTTCCTCTTTTAAATCCGTACCCTTGATAAATGAATCTACCATCTCTGCTGCGGCTCTTGGATTGACCGCAAAAACTGAGCTGAACATCTTTACTCCTGAAGGAACAGCTACAACTGGTTTTTTTAATCCAACAGCATCATATATGTCTCTTGCAGTTCCATCTCCTCCAACAAAGACAAGTAGATCAATCTTCTTTACCATTTCTTCTGCAATTTTCTTTGTATCCTCAGCTGATACATTCTCACTTATAGAACCTACCACTTTAAGACTTATATTAAACTCCCTGAGATAATCCTCCCCCATTCTTCCTGGAGCTGTAAAAAATGTTATATCACTAAAATTTTTGATATATGATAAAAACTCTTTAGTTCTTTCCGGGGTAATGGGATTAGCATTCATCTCTAAAGCCTTTTTGTACATATTTCCATCTGTTCCTTTAAGCCCAACGCTTCCCCCCATACCCGCCACAGGATTCACAATTAAACCTATTTTTTTCATCACTATTCTATTGTGTGTGAAACTTTAAATAGATTTTCAGAATTTTCTCATGTAATATCTCTTTCCCTGATATTCTACTTCTATCAGCTTGCCATCTTTTATTAGCTTTTTAACAATCTCCCAATCAGCATCTGCCTTTTTTAAAAGCTCTTTAATGCCTTCTTCCCTCATAGGATGTACAGATGTAATACTCAATAAATCTCTCTTTACATCCCCTGTGAATGCAAATGCATTTCCTTCATATCCTATTAAATGCTCTGCATCTATGCCTTTTTCATTAAAAAGCTGGAATGCTATATTTACGATATGTTCGCTAGCTGGTACAGCCCAGTTTTCTGCAGGAGGTCTTGTTGGGATAGATATATAACTTTTATGAGGTTTTAATTTTTCAAGAAAACTCGCTATCTTTTCTATTTCTTCATGATGATCATTAATTCCTTGTATAAGCATTGTCTCTGTTGTCAGTTCTCCTTTAAATCTCTCAGAAAACTTTACTATGCCCCTCAATATCTTTTCAAGATCTAAAGATTTGTGTGGTCTATCAACTCTTTGCCATATATCTTTGCTCACAGCATCTACTTTTAAGGACACCCAATCTGCCTTACATAAATCATTTTGAACATCTCTCTTCCATATAAGCGATCCGTTTGTAATAACTGCTATTTTTATGCCTAAAGGTTTTAAGAACTCAATTTCCTTACCAATGTTAATATCCAGTGTAGGCTCTCCATCGGGAACAAAAGTCAGATAATCTATTTTCTCTCCTATTTTTCTTGCCTCTTTGACTTTCTTTTTTACATCCTCTATAATTTTTTCTATCTTGTAAAATTCTCTTCTTTCATTTTCCATATTTATTGTTCTTCCAAGCTGACAGTAGACACAAGAATAAGTGCAAATCTTTGGAGGAATATTGTTAATCCCCAAACTATGCCCCAAACGTCTTGATGGAACTGGCCCAAATGCTATCATACTTCACCTCCTCTCATCGCTTTGATTACAATAAACGATCCTTCGTCATATCCTTCTTTTACAGACTCGGTATGTTTTATGCTCTTTAAATCATGAAAGATTGTCTGAGCAATTTTAAAATTAGAGAATCCTTTTTCTTTTAGAATGTTAACAATTTCATTTATTGAGTAAAAATTAGCTTCTTTATAAAAAATACTCTTATCTCTATTTTTCTGATACATCATTCCTACAGGACTTTTTTTATCAATAAATCCTATTAAAAAATATCCGTGAGGCTTTAATACTCTATAATTCTCCTGAAAAGAAGATTTAATGTCGTCCACAAAGCAAATAGTTGTTACCATTAACAAGAAGTCAAAAATACATTCTTTTAATGGAAGTTTCTCAGCTATTCCTCCAATAACGGTTATTCCTCTTTTCTTTGCAATTTTTCTCATTTTTTTGGAAGGTTCAACTCCATATCTTATCCCCAGAGGTAACGCAAACTTTCCGGTTCCCACGCCTATCTCGATGCCTTTACCATCTGGCAGAATTTTCTTTATTGCCTTAAGTTCTGATTCATAAACAAATCTATTTCTTTCAAACCATTCTTCATACTGTATTGTATATTTTTCAAAAACTTCGGTTTTTGCCATTATACCAAGATTCTATTTTCTTCTTTTAAAACTTTATTATTGGTCATAAAGAAATAACAGGATTTTCAAGTTTTCCGATCTTTTCTATTATTAAAGTAACTTCGTCTCCAGGTTTAAGAAGCCTTGGAGGATCGTAAAATATACCAACGCCCCCAGGCGTTCCTGTAGCGATCACATCTCCCGGATATAATGTCATGCTCATGGAACAAAAAGATATGATCTCTGGAATTTTAAAGATAAGATTGTTTGTATTTGAAGACTGCCTCAATTCCTTATTAACGTATGCTTCAAGTTTTAAATTATGGGGATCAGGAATCTCATCTTCTGTAACAAGATATGGCCCTAAAGGACAAAACGTATCAAGACTCTTTCCACGAAACCACTGCTTGTCCTCAAACTGGGCAACTCTTTCAGAAACGTCGTTGAGAATAGTATATCCTAAGACATACTCCATTGCATTTTCTTTTTCTATATTTTTCCCCCTTTTTCCAATTATAACAGCTAACTCTACTTCGTAATCAACTTTTGTATCCCCCAGAGGATGAATTATAGGACTTTTGTGTCCTATTAGAGAAGAAACTGCCTTTGAAAATAAAATAGGATGTTCCGGTATCTTCATCTTAGCCTCCTCAGCATGATCATAGTAATTAAGTCCAAGGCAAATAATTTTACCTGGAATTACAGGAGGGAGCCATTTTTCAGGTTCGATAATCTCACCAATTTCTAAATTTTCTTTATTTATAACTTCTAAAACATTTTTTTCTTTTATCAATCTTATTTCTTCTTCTACCCTCCCAATTCTTACTTCTCCATCATGAATAAATCTTGCAATCTTCATAGCCTTGAGTTTATATGGTATAATAAAAGGTTTGTGCTGTTTCGACACTTACTTTAACAAGATATCTTTAATATCCTTTGTTAGAATAATACGATTAGTTTTACCATGAGTTTCTGTTTTGATTATACCTTTTCTTTCTAAATCTTTTACACACCTGTGAGTTTTTAACGTAGTCATTCCTTCCATTCTGCTTATCTCTGACTGCAAGACTGTACCTCTATTTTCAATCAATTTTTCTAATACTTTTTTCTCACTCTCATTTAGAAATTTTAGGATAACATTTTTCTCTGTTATTTCTTTAGATTTTGTTTTCGAAATTGAATCTCCTTTGTTAATAAGTTTTGAGATTATCTTCATGTTTTTTTCTAACTTTTCATCTAATCGGGCGGATAAAAAATAATATGAAATAGGAATTATCACAATGATCATCAATACAAGAGAGATCCATAATATATAACTTGGAACTGTTCGCGAACCTGCCCCCCGTCCCCAAAGTGGCATGTTCGTGGATGGTTCGCAGGCGCTGAAAAAAATTATGAGCAAAATGCATATTATCGCTGGTATTGAGATCACTATTAACCATTTCCTATTTCCTGTATCCATATTTACTTGTGGGAGAGATGAATTTATAAATCTTTTGGTTGATTTCAGAAATTGGAAATAAATAATGTTGATTTCAGCAAACTTATATATATTATTTCACAAACATGAAACTATGTAAGACCAATTGTAGGTCTTAAAATAACTACTAAAGAGGCGAAAGCATATGGACAGAAAAATAGGTAAAATCTTAATAGGCGTCAGTATTATTTTAATACTGACAACAGGATTTATCCTTGCGTATGGTCAAGGCAGAGGATTCGTAGATGCAGATAATGATGGAATCTGTGATAATGCAGCTGATTGTCCTAGGTATGGAGAAGGCAGAGGATTCGTAGATGCAGATAATGATGGAATCTGTGATAATGCAGCTGATTGTCCTAGGTATGGAGAAGGGAAACGTATTCAAAATGGCATGGGGAGAGGCAAATGCTACAGGTGTACGGTAACTACTGAAGAATAAATCTTTTCTTTTTTTTATTTTTTTTAAATTCCTTTTTTTTCGAGACCCCTCTTCCTTTTAATTAATTATTTTCTCTTTCCAGAACGGTTTCGTCATCACATTTAAATAATAGTTTTTTCTTCCGAATAAAATCGCTTCTTTTTTGTAAAAAGAAGGGATTTAGTGGACCCGCTGAAAAATGGAGCAAACACATGGATGTCATCATTTAGGATGACATCGATCTGTCAACGAAGATCTGGATCATCCTCAGAGGGGTCATGAGTGAAAATGGAGCAAATCTCTGATTTGGTACATCCCTAACGATGTTTCCGAATAGGAAACTCGGGAGGTGAGTGGGCCCGCTGAAAAATGAGCCAGATCAAAGAGCTGGATCATCCTCAGAGGGGTCATGACTGTAAGGAATGGGCCCGCTGAGATTTGAACTCAGGACCTCTGCCTTGTAAGGGCAGCGTCATTACCCCTAGACCACGGGCCCTTTATTTTAATTGAACGAAAATGTATAAAAATCTTTGCACTTCCTCAGCAAAAGACTTTTATACTCATAAAAGTTTTCCAGTATAGAGTGATTTTATGCAGAAAAGAGACTTTGTAGAGATAGACTATGTTGCAAAGATAGTTGAGACCAATAAAGTATTTGATACCACCATGGAAGATAAGGCGAAAGAATACAAGATTTATAAAGAAACCTTCAAGTATGAACCTATTAAAATTGTTGTCGGGGCAGAATACGTCATAAAGGGGATGGATGAAACATTATTTAAAATGAATGTTGGCGAAGAAAAATCCATAGAAATTTCTCCAGAAAAAGGATTTGGGAGAAGAGATCCAAAACTTATAGTAAAAGTTCCATTGAGAGAGTTTAGAAAGCATAATATGACTCCAAGACCTGGAATCAGGATAGAAATAAATGGGAGATGGGCTACTGTAAGGAATGTAAGCTCAGGGAGAGTCAATTTAGATTTTAATCACTTTTTAGCTGGGAAAAATTTAATTTATGACATCAAAATCAATTCGAAAATTGATGATATTGATGAAAAGATAAAAATTTTGATGAGATTAAATATAGGAGCTGAATTAGAGTATATTCTTGAAGAGGGAGATTTAAAAATCAAAAACAAAAAGGATATAGATGATATTTTAAAAGAAAATCTATTAAAGGCGGTAAAGGATTACATACCTGAAATAAAGAATGTAGAATATGTAGAAGAACTAAAAAAAGAAGAAAATGAGGAGTTAAAGGCTTAATGTTAACAGCATCGTAAATATAGGTATCAAAATATAGATGAGATACGGAATCCCACACACTATTATCGCCTTCATTCTTGAAATTTTGTACAGAGCTTCTGCAGCAAGTATAGTAAAGATCATAGCTACTGCTTTGAAAATAGTAATTATTGATTCGTATAAGATATATCCAGTAGATGTCTGGTATTCTTTTGTCTGATCCAGTATCTCACTTATATTTGGAGTTTCTTCATTTATATATGATAAATCCATCTCCGGGATAAAAGGTACTGCAATGGTAGATACAAGATTTCCAACAAGCAATATTAGAAATATGTATCCCCCCACCTTAAGAACTCTTTGAAACTCGCCGAATCCTCCAAGCGCTCTGGCAATTATATGTATAGCACCAAAAAGGAACACCCATGTAATCACGGCTACTATAATCCCGCTGATTAAAGTAGATCCTGCCATTATTACTCCCCAGTACTGTCCAATTGGCATATTTTCAGGCCAGATATAATGTATTCTTGAAGAAACGATCCAGCTCACGACCCCCGAGATTACTCCAGTAGCAAGTACAATGGTTAAAGGTATCCTAAACTCCAACTCAACGATCTTGTTTACTCTTTCCTCTATGTTCATATATAGAGATAATAAATTTTATTTTTATAGGTTTCCTTAGTAAATTTTTTAAACGATGAGCCTATCTTATTTTATGGAAAAAGAAAGAAAGTTTGAAATTGCATTTTTAATATGTATATTTCTCCTGGGTCTTATAATTAGAATTTATCCAAAACTCCTTGTCAGCCCCCATCTTCCTTCTTTTTTAGGCGATGTCTGGTACAGAATCTGTATGGCTCAGTATATCTTAGATCACGGTGCCCTTCCTATCCCCGATATCCGATATTTGGCATATGGAAATGTTCCTCTCTGGTATCCCCCGCTATCTCCCCTTTTTTTAGCATTCCTATCCAAGATAACAACTTTAGACCTTGCTACTGTATGCACGAGAGTTATTCCTTTCTTTGAATCTTTTACTCCCATTCCATTTTATTTTTTAATTAAAAAATGGTACAATGATCAGATCGCAAGAATATCTATCCTAATTTTAGCTCTGACCCCCTCATTTATTTATCTAACGGGGATCGCAGATCTCCAGATATTTACTCTCTGGATTATTCCAGTAGCTCTGCTTTTAATATCGGAAGAGTACACCATTAAAAAGGCTATTATTCTAGGAGTTATTCTCGGAATTAATTTCCTGTTCCATCTTTCTTATTTTGTAACACTAACAACATTACTTTTGTATATAGTAGCTGAAAAAATTGAAAAAAAGCCTATAAAAGAAAAGATAAAGTTTTTTCTAATAAGTGTTGGAATAAGCCTAGGGATCACAGCATGGTGGTGGGTTCCGGATAATCTTTTCAAATGGTGGATATTTCATATCTCCACTTCTACACTTTTACAAGATATCACAGGACATTTAGAGTTTTACGGTGTCCCTTTTATGATCTTGGGATTCATAGGTTTTGTGTATTTCTGTATAAAGAAATTTAATCATAAGATTTTTATAATAATATGGTGTTTTTTCCTATTTTATGAGGTATTTGCTGAAAATATTCTTGATATTCTTAACAGAGCAGACCTTATGTGGCTTACTGTGGTAAGACCTTTGGAAGGATACAGGTTCTATATTTTTCTGGCTATGCCATTTTCCTTGGTCTCCGCATTGTTTCTGGATAATATAAGAAAAGATCTGGATAGAGAAGTGCTGGGGATACTCATTATCTCCGCAATGGTAATAATCAGCTTAACAGGACTATCTTCCTATAATATGGAATGGAAGCTTACAAATGCGGGTGTAAATGAAAGAGAGTATGATGCCGCATTATGGTTTAGAGAAAATACAGATGATTCCGCAAGGATAGTAGCTGATTACTATACCGCACAGATGTTTTCAGGTGTCTGCGGTGGAAAGGCACTCCTAGGAGGATTATTTCCTTTGAGAGATATAGATTTCAATCCTTATATTAAGGCGCCGGGGCAGGTACAGAACGATATTTATGATTTTTATTCTACTGATGATATCGATCTCACGTTCGAGATAATAGAAAGATATGGAATAACGCATGTTTTTATATCGACAAACATGGAGACAAGTGGTTGGCTTGGAGCGTATAAAGCAGGAGGTTTTGGAGTTCCAGTTAATCACAGAAAATTTGATAATAAAGAGTACTTTGAACTTGTATACTCTGATAAAGATATAAACATCTATAAAATTTTAAGATCATGAAGGATCATAAGACAATCTTAGTGGCATGGCTGTTTTTCTCAACAGTTAATGGCATAATGTTTCCAATACTTCCTATCTACATATATAATCTCAGCGAAAGCTATATTTATGTAGGTTTGATAAATGCCCTCCCCTCCCTAATGCTAATGTTTATGAGCTTTATATGGGGTGCCTTTTCTGATAAAATAGGAAAAAGAAAAGAAATCATATTTTTCTCATGTTTTGTTGGATCTGTGATGTATTTTTCTTTTGGTATTCTAAATTCTGAGCTTCTTATCGTTATGAGAACAATCCAGTTCGTATTCCTTGCTGGTGCGTATTTAGTTCCTGCTTTGCTGACAGAGTATTTCCCTGAGGAGAAGGGTAAGGCGCTAGGAAACTTTCAGAGTTTCGGAGCTTTAGGCTGGGTAATCGGGGGATTGAGTGCCGGGTATCTTTATAACTCTGGATATATTTTTGTTATTTCTGGGGTTCTTACTCTGATATTTGCATTTTTGATGACGACCATAGAAGAAATACCTAAGAATGTTTTTAAAGAGTTTTATTTCTTTAAATTTGGAAATTTTAAAGTTCTGACCTACCTTTCCTTAACCACGATTGTTCTGATAACATCTTCAGGAATTGTTTCAGGTCTTTTTTCTGTGTATATGAAGGGTTTTGGAGTCTCTGAAATCAATATTGGAAGGGTCTCGGCACTGACAGGTATATGTGTAGTTTTAACTACAACTCTGGCAGGCATAATATGTGATAAGTTTGGAAGTGAAAAAATATTTGTCCTTACAAGCTTTTCTTACATATGGATCTGGATTGCTCTAGGTATCACCCAAAATATGGTTATTTTTGCTATAATATATGCTATACCTGCCTATTCTTTCTTCTTCACAAGTGCAAACTCGATGGCAGCAGATGCTACATCTATAGAAGAAAGGGGGAGAGGCATAGGGTTATTAAACTCTTCAATATCGTTAGGGATGTTCGCAGGCCCATTGATCGGAGGTTTTCTAGCACAGTTATTCGACGTTCCTTTCGCTTTTAGATTTGCTGGCTTTTTGTGTATATTCTCTACTGTTTTGGCTCTGTATTTGAGATCTTTTTATAAGAGGTAAAATATACCGCAAACTATTTATATGTCTAAAAAGATAGTGTGCCTATGGGTGAGAGCATATATAAGAAGATTATGGGAAGTAAAAAAATGGTTTTATTTGTTTTAATATTTCTATTTTTCTTCTATAACGTCTCTATTTTCAAAAATTGGAATATAGATCATGAATTTGAACGGGAAATAGATATGCAGTTCCAAAGATTGGAAGAAACTTCTAGATATAATTCTGAAGAAGAAAGTTCATTGGAAGCAACTTTCTGGAGGTACGTAATGGAAAAAGAAGAAGGGCATATATACTCACAATACAGCGAACTCTATACAGATCAGCCAAATATTTTTTCCTGGATTCCATTTCAGAGTTTGAGACTGAAATATCGGGCACAGTGGCATAATACTCAAATCATATATGTGCTCGGCAATAGTTTTATCCTCATGCAAGGTCAGAGGACTGATTATCAGAAGAGTAAAAGCTACAATGACTCTCTCCGATCTGTAGAGGGGATAACGGATGAAAGTATTGATATTTTATGGAAAGACTACACAACATGGCTCATGGTTGGAGCACCAACGTATGAAGAAGTGGAAAAAGAGTTCAATTTCTTGCCCGATGTTTTCAAATCTGTAGTGAATGGAAAACGATTAGAAAATTTTTATGAAAATAGAATGAGGATACTAGAAACACATTATATGATGAATGAGCCGGAAAAAATCGTGCATGATATCAAGATTCTTACAAGTCTCGCCACATTAGCGGAAAATGACGGTGATGTTTTATTTCCCAAAGGCACTATCATGGGTGTCGGTACCCCTGAAAACTATGAACTGATAAAGTTTGAAGATCAAGATATACCGTATACATCGTATTTTTTGGAAGTGAGTGCTGTTTCATTGATTCAAACGCTGCTCGTATTTCTTATATACCAGAAAATGGTGCAGAGTAAAAATGCGTAAGATAGAGGAGCTGCTCATGGCAAAAGATCTTATATGATTTTATTACTTCTTTTTGTGGAGATTTATTTTGCGCTCCGAGAAAACTTTTTATAAGAGCTATCCCTTTATAGAATGATCTTTATGAAACTGAAGGAGTACTCAACCATAAGAGAGATCTCGGGACCTTTGATGATCGTTGAGAAGGTAGAAAATGTAGGATACGGGGAAGTAGTCGAAATCATCGTTTCTGATAATGAGACAAGACTCGGTCAGGTTTTGGAAACTTCCACTGATATGGCAGTTGTCCAGGTATTTGAGGGTACCACAGGTCTTGATACACATCACACAAGAGTAAGGTTTACTGGAGAACCTATAAGGCTTCCCGTCTCTGATGATATGCTTGGTAGGATATTTACAGGTGTTGGAAAACCTATCGAGGGGCCTGATATAATCCCGGAGGACGAATTGGATATCAATGGATCCCCTATTAATCCATATGCTCGTGAGTATCCCAGAGATTTTATACAGACAGGTATATCCACAATAGACGGAATGAATACACTTGTGAGAGGACAGAAATTACCTATATTCTCGGGATCGGGACTTCCGCATAATGACCTAGCTGCTCAGATAGCAAGACAGGCTAGGGTACTTGGAAAAGAGGAGGAGTTTAGTGTCGTATTTGCAGCTATGGGAATCACCTTTGAAGAGGCAAACTTCTTTATAAAAGATTTTGAGAGGACTGGAGCATTAGAAAGAGTAATAATGTTTTTGAATTTGGCTAACGACCCCTCAATTGAAAGAATAATAACCCCAAGAACTGCGTTGACATGCGCAGAGTATCTTGCTTTCGAAAGAGATATGCATATTCTGGTAATACTGACAGATATGACTAATTACTGCGAGGCTTTGAGAGAGATATCTGCAGCAAGAGAAGAAGTACCTGCAAGAAGAGGATATCCTGGATATATGTATACTGACTTAGCATCTGTTTATGAAAGAGCTGGAAGGATAAAGGGTAAAAAAGGTAGTATAACACAGATGCCCATACTTACTATGCCCGATGATGATATAACTCATCCCATTCCTGATCTCACTGGATATATTACAGAAGGTCAGACGATTCTTTCAAGAGAATTGCATAGAAAGAACATATATCCTCCCATAGAAGTTTCTCTCTCCTTATCACGACTGATGCAGAAAGGGATTGGTGAGGAAAGGACAAGAGAGGATCATTCTGGAGTTGCTTCCCAGTTATTTGGTGCCTATGCTGAAGGAAAAGAGTTGAGAGATCTTGTAGCTGTTGTCGGGGAAGAAGCTCTCAGCAGTTCTGATAAAAAATATCTGGAATTTGCAGATGAGTTTGAAAAAAGATTTGTAAATCAAGATAGGGAAGAAGACAGAAGCATTGAAGAAACGTTAGAACTGGGATGGGAGTTATTATCATCATTCCCTGAATCTGAACTAAAAAGAGTAGACCCTGAATATATTGAAAGATATTATAAAGGTGAAAAATATTGAGAGAGATAAAGCCGACTCGCTCAGCTTTATTGAGATTAAATAGAAAAGTTTTATTGGCTGAAAGGGGGCATAGACTATTAAAAGAGAAAAGAGACGTTCTTGTTATAGAATTTTTTAGTATCTTTGAGGATCAGAAATATCTTAGGAGAAAAATCAATGAAGACCTTAAAGACGCCTTTAAAGATTATATGAAACTAAGGATTGTAGACAGAAACACGGAAAACCTTGCCACAGTACTTCCTAAAATACAGAGCCCTGAGATAGAGATAAAAAGAAAAAATATTATGGGAGTTAATGTACCCTTAATAAACTTGAAAAAAGGGAAAAGAAATCTTTTTGAAAGGGGATACAATCTATATTCTTCTTCTACGCTTTTAGACGATGTTTATGACAAGTTCGGGGAGATACTTGAGGAGATAGTAAGATTGGGGGAGATAGAAAGATCAGTTAAGCTTCTAGCCAGAGAAATTGAAAAAACAAAGAGGAGAGTAAACGCATTGGAATATATAATAATACCTGCTCTAGAAGAGAAGAGAAGATTCATTCAATTTCAATTAGATGAACGGGAAAGAGAAGATTTTTTTAGGATGAAGAGGGTTAAAAGCCTTATGGAAAGTAAAGCTTAAAAGTGTAATTGCCCGTATAATATATGGTGTAAAAAATGTATGTGACTGGAATATCTTCAAAATCCATAATAAAAAAACTGCCGTATGAGAAGATAGATGTAGAGTACCGAGAATTTCCTGATGGTGAGATGTATATAAGATTTCAGGAAAAAATAAAGAAAATAAGAGAGCTTCTTATAGTTCAATCTCTCTACTCCCCCCAGAATACACATTTGATGCAGTTATTTTTCATGCTTGACGCGTGCAAGGAGTTGAATATAAACGTCCATCTTTTTGTTCCCTATCTTGCTTATGCACGGCAGGATAAGAGATTTAAGGATTATGAATGCATATCCTCGGAGACAGTATTAAATATCCTAAATTCTTTTGATTTAAAGAGCTTCTATACTATAGACGTTCATGAAAAAAAACTTTTAAAACATATTAAAACAGAATCAAAAAACGTAACAGCGACGTCTATAATAGGAAGGTATCTTAAGGAAGAGGATCTGAAAGATCCTGTGGTAATTTCGCCGGATAAGGGAGCTATAGACATAGCAAGGAGGGTGGCTGAGATTCTGGACTGTGAGTATGATTATCTGGAAAAGAAAAGGATCTCTGGGGATACTGTAGAAACAAGACCTAAGAATATAGATACAGGGGGAAGAGATGTCGTAATTGTGGATGATATGATATCGACAGGAAGTACAACGGCAAAAGCATGCGAAATTTTAAAGAAAGAAGGAACAAGAAAGGTACTGGCTGGAGCTACTCATCTATTGATGGTAGGGGATGCAGAAGAGAAGCTTAAAAGGGCAGGTATAGACAAAATCTTTGGAACAGACTCCATACCTCATAAATACTCATCTATAAGTGTTGCTCCTCTGATAGAGGGGGAGTTAAAAATCATGCTATGAAAGAAAAATTAGTACCTTTAAAAGATCAGAGATTCAAATGCCAGTTGTGCGGAGAATGCTGCAGGAACAGATGGGTGCCTTTAACCTTGGGAGATATATTCAGAATAAAGAATGTAAAGCCTATAGATGATTTTCTTCTGATCTGGAATGAAAAGAAGTTAGTTATAGAGAGAAGAGAGTGGGATAATGGATGTATTTTTTTGAAAGATAATTTATGTGAAATAAACAAAATAAAACCTCTCATTTGCATACTGTATCCTGTGGCTTTATCAGAAGTACCTGTTTTAAAGAATAATATTCCCTATTACCTTAAAAATGGAAAAAAAATCTATTTGTATATTGATAAAAGCTGTAAGGGTATTGGGAAAGGAAAAAAATTCGATATTGAAAAAATACTGGATCTGTGCGAAACAATCCTCCAAGAATCAAAAGAAACATCGCTGGAGAAATTGACAGAGACAATTTAACTATAAAAGTTTCAAGCTCCCTGTATACCCATCTATTTCTTCATCCTTCCATGGTCCTATTCCTATGCATGTTATTGTATCTGGCGATATCTGCGTCATCCCTGCATCTTTTATAAGTACAGTAGGAATTTTTCTTTTTGCTCTTTCATACATCTCTAGAAGCTTTTCTTTATTTTCTATCTTCAGAACTATCTTTTTCTGCCCCTCGTATGCCCATTTATCGTATATATCCGGATAGTTTTTTCTGCAGATTTCAGCTGATGCTAATGACGCATGAGCTACCTGTGAAGCTATCTTTCCTTTTCCAAGCTTCAAATCTGCTCTGATTACTATAACCTGTTTCATTCCTTCACATCCAGTAAAACAATATCTTCATTATTTTCCAAGAAGATCGTAAGTTTTTTTCCTTCGCAGTGGTAAAGATCTATCCCGTGCTCCAAAAACTTCTTTGCTTCTCCGGAGTATACAGATATTTTATAATTTCCTATATATAAATAGAGATGCCCTCTAATATTCTCTACCATCTTCACTACCCCTGCCCCCCAAAACTTTCCTTCCGGTATTTTGTCATCAAGATCATATACACAAATCTCATCGGAAATAACTTTTGCCTCACCTACAAGCATTTCTTCCGATCTGAACTCTTTATAAACTCCCGAAACTTCAACGATGCATTCTTCAAATGCTTCTCCTTTTATATACGCCTTTATTCTCCAAGTTTGATCTTCCAACTCTATTAAATACCCGTCGTAGTAATATCTTCTTGATTTAACTTTTCCTCTAATAGTATAAACTTTATTCAACTTCAAATCGCATATTTTTTCTATTCTTTTTCCCAAATTCTCATAATAAAGACAGAAAAACTCTTTATTAAGTATCCCATAAGCTTCGACATAATTTCCGAAACCAGAGTTTATATCTATTTTTATATCGTTTATATAGGTTTCATCTCCTCTCTTTTCAGTTTTGCCTTCAAGATAATCACATTTTAAAGAGAATATATCGTTTATTATTAACTTCTCATTTTCTTTCCCCCCTATAATCCCTCCAATTCCATCAACCCCAAAGTTTTCATTAAAAACAAAACTTCCAAAATTAGTTTTAATTTTGTTTTCTTCTACATAACATGCAAAAAAAGATTCATTAAATTTATGCACTTTAAATTTCTCTGGATATATCTGAAACTCTGGAAATCCTCTCTTTATGTATTTTTCGGGCGTCTTTTTTAATACCCCTTCAACGATAATATAGTCTCCTATATCTACATCTTCCAGCGAAAAAATCTCTATCTTATTAACAACTAAAAATTTTTCGTATGCTTCAGAAACTACTCCCTTTAAAACAACATATTTCTCTAAATAATTTTCGGGATCTGAGGAGATATCTTTTGGCCCTAAGTATACAGAAAGAGCAAATAATGAACTCAGTCCTATTAAGGATGTTATTATAGCTACTCCCAACAGTGTTTTGTTTTCCATGTACTTTATTTTTAAAAGATTTTAAAAAATTATCGTTGCTATATCTTGAATCGTACTTGCAATGTTCATAGTATTTTCTCCATTAAATCTAATACAGAGTAAGAAGCTCTTGTTATTCCCATGCTTTTTTCTGTCGTATCTGTGCCTACAAGATATAACTCTTTTATTGGTGTAATATTGCCAGGCATTTTTTGGTTTATACTCCATGCTGCTTTTTCAGGGACTAAAACCTGCCAGTGCATAAAATCTATGTCTTTCTCGATCTCTGGAAAAATCCTTTTTATACCGTCTAATGCTTTTTTCTTTTCCTCTTCCAGATTGTATTCTTTTGGAAGAACAAATCCAAATCCCACCAGTTGTTTTCCCTTTGGTGCCAGATCTGGATCGTAATTTGAAACAGGAACAGCCCAACATCTTGGATCGATCCATATCTCACTACCCATCTTATCAAAATATTTTCTATTCAGTCCTGCCCAGAGTGTTAAAGTATGTACTCTCTCTAATTTTTTTAATTCCTCTTTATAATTTTCGGGAAGATCCACTATACCCGGCAACTCAGAGGCATATCCGGAGTATATTGCCATTTTCCCTTTATATTCTCTGTTTTGAGTTTTCACACCTATAACTGTGTTATTCTCTATTAAAATTTCTTTTACCTCCTCTCCCGTTATGATTTCCGCGTTTAGGGACTGTACTATGCAGTTGATTATCGTTCTTATTCCTCCCTTGGGATATCCCTGGTCTTCTGCACCTTTCTTTGTCAATAATTTGATTATTTTTGAGAGATACGCCTGAGGATCGATACCGTGTATAGTTATAATCCCTTTGCTCTTACTCTTATAATCTAAACTATCTAAAACCCTCGCTACAGACGCTTTTTTAGAATCAACTCCTGTCATAAAATAACAGAGAGTGTCTACAAAGCTCATCGTTGTCTTGTTGATATTTCTCTTCTCCAGGAGATCATAAACAGAGATATCCAAGAAATCTTCCCCCATCAATCTTCTACCATACATCGAAATTAAAATCTCTAATAGAACTGCTCTATCTTTTCGGGAGATAAGAGAAAAGGTAGAAAATGATTTTAGATTCCAAGGAAAAGAATAATGTTTATCTTTGTCTCTTACATAATACTCTCCGTGATAAATAAAATCGGGGGACACATCAAAGTACTGGGTAATTAATTTTCTTAAGGGGCCATTTTCTAATCTTGTGATAATGTGAGGTCCGTTATCTACAATATATCCTTTTATCTTATAACTCTGACAAATTCCTCCTACTTTTTTTTGTTTTTCTAAAATTAAAACTTTTTTTTCATTTTTTGATAATACCAGTGCGGAAAGTAGACCGCTGACCCCTGCGCCTATTATAATCGCATCATACACTGTGATACACCTCTTTTTCTAGAAGTTTTTCTAAAGTTTCTATTTTTGAGATAATCTCCTCGATATGCCTCTCCTTTTTTTTATTTTTATAGTTCTCCAATTTCTCTTTTAGAGGCTTTATATCTCTGAAAAGAATTTCTTTTAATGTAGAAATGTAGAAATCAGCAAAATCTTTTTTTGCTATGTATAGATGAGTTCTAACATTTTTCATTTTTATTATTAAATTTTTTTTAACGAGCAGATTCAAATATACACTTACAGAAGAAATACTGTATCCCGTTTTTTCTTTTATTTCCTTCATTGTTAAAGGATCCTTAGAGAGTAGAATAGTGGCAAATATCATGCTACATCCTTCGCATATACCTAAAAAACTTGACATTCTCACTATATCCTGAACAATTTTTTCTCTGATCTCCATAATTTTCACTTTTTATACATTTTAGAAATTACTGGAATTTCAGGATTTATAAATCTTTTGTAGAAAGACCTTTTAAAGATAAAAGTTAAATTTTGAGTATGAGGAACGCTGTGATAGTTACTTGTATCATCGCATTGATTGTTATAGGAGTGATCTTTTTTCCAAGGGGTGAGAAAAATGAGACGGATGATATAAAAACAGAACCTCCTCAAACAACAAAGATGCAACTTAAAGGAAAAACAATAGAGTGTGAGTTAAAAAACTATACGACTGACGGGAGAATAGGAGTTACAGTACATTACGTTCTCTCAGACACAAACTCTACAGTTGTAAACGTCTTTTTTAAAAATATAACAGACAAGATTCAGCCTCTGAATTTGAAAGATGTTTTTGTGGAGGATAAGGCAAAAAATATTCTTCCTCTTGAGGACTATGAGATAACATGGCAAACTTTCAATGTCTTGGATAAAAATCTTAACTCCTTGGGACCCAAAGAGGGTGTGAGAGTAAATTATTATTTTAAAAAATCAGAAAAACTTCTGAAGTACTTTGCATTCAGAAATGTATACTATAGTAGCTTTGAGTACACTATCTGGAAAGTTAAGATAATTTATTAGAAATAGAAAAATTTTTGGTATTTTTATATAGAAACGGGCCGTGAGGGATTCGAACCCTCGACAGGCAGGTTAAGAGCCTGCTGCTCTACCAGACTGAGCTAACGGCCCTAAAGTATACCTGACCGCATTGTAATATAAATCTTTCCACCCACCCCATTGTTTCTACTGGAGATAGTAGATAACTTTTAGAGATATAAAAATTTTATGATAATATCCCCGATGAGTCTTCTTTTTTATGTATATATATTTTACTATGATACAAAGGGAACTAAAACAAGTTAAATTCCTATTTCATATAATAAAATAGTGTTTTTCCAGAGGAAATAAAGGGGGTAGGTAAAACTATTTATAGGGGTACACCATCAATATATCAATGAAGCAAAGGAGTCTCGAGGAATTGTTTGATCAATGTATAAATAAGAAATTAATAATTAAAAATAAGGACATGTTGAGACATTCTTATACCCCTGATGTATTACCTCACAGAGGTAACCAAATAGAGAATTTAGTAATACCACTCGTGTCAACACTTAAAGGCGAAACTCCCTCTAACATACTAATTTATGGTAAAACAGGTACAGGTAAAACAGCAGTCGTTAAGTATGTTGGTAAGGCGATAATTAAAAGAGTCGGAGGGAAGTTTTACTCCAGACCGTATGTAAATAGAATAAAGCCAGATCTTGAGATAGAGAATAATGACAATACCCCTGTGTATTTTATATATATAAATTGTGAAGTTGTTGACACACAGTATAGAATGCTCGCAAAGCTTTGCGAGTATCTTGGCGAATCTGTGCCTCTTACAGGATGGCCTACAGATAAGGTATACGATACATTTTTTAATGCGTTAGATAGCTCAAAAAGACTTGTAATAGTTGTTCTCGACGAGATCGATAAACTGCTTAAAAAATCCAGTGAGGATATACTTTATAATTTAACGAGGATAAATACAGATCTAAAAAATGCAAAAGTGAGTATTATTGGCATCTCCAACGATTTAAATTTTATAGAGTTCCTTGATCCTAGGATAAAGAGTTCTTTAGGAGAGGAGGAGCTGATATTTCCACCGTATGATGCAGTTCAGCTCGTTGATATACTCACCCAAAGAGCTTCAGAAGCTTTTTATTCAGATGTCGTAGGATCAGGAGTGATTCAGTTATGTGCGGCTTTCGCTGCACAGGAGCATGGGGATGCAAGGAGAGCCTTGGATCTCCTGAGGATATCTGCTGAGATAGCAGAAAGGGAAAACTCCAAGAAGATAGAGGAAAGACATGTAAAGGAGGCAAAGATAAAGACAGAGAATGATAGGATTATAGAGGTCCTGAAAACCCTTCCCACACAAAGTAAACTCGTTCTTTACTCTGTTGTGCTTCTGGAGAAATACAATACCTCAACAATTATAACAGGTGATGTGTACTCTGTTTATAAAGATCTATGCAGACTTTCAGGGCAGGACATTTTAACACAGAGGAGAACATCAGACCTTATATCAGAGTTGGATATGCTGGGGATTCTCAATGCTAGGATAATTAATAAAGGGAGGTATGGAAGAACAAAGGAGATAAGGCTTGGTGTTCCTATAAACCAAATAAAAATAGAGCTTGAGACAGACTACAAGATAGAAAGGATTTCCTATTACGTTCCACCAGTACAACACAAACTGGGGTAATCAGATGACAGTGGGCACTAAGGAGATTGTGGATATATTAGATAGGGATATAATCTCTGTTTTTTACGAGAACAATATTGTTCTAAGTAAAGAGGCATATGAGTATATAATTGAAGAGAAAATTGATATAGAGGCATTGAGAGGGTATATAGAGTATTTACAGGAGAAAAATATGCACATTGCTGAGAAATCCTCGCTTTTAGATATATATTTACCAAAAATGAAGGAGAAGAATTTTAAATTTGAAAAAAAGGAAACGATTCTCGATAAAATAACAGAGGAAAAAATAGAAGTATCTATAAAGAGTAGAGATATCCCGGCAAGAGTTACAGATCCCGAGATAAAAATCTTAAAAAAGATAGAAACAGATAGCGAGGGAAATTTTGAGGATTTCTTAGAGACTTTTAGAGACAGATATGAAAAAATTTCCAGAATTTTTAGAGAAAGAGTTAATATAAGAGATTTTCAAAACATAAGCACCATCAAAAAGGGAGAAAATATTAAAGTTGTAGGGATGGTAAGAAAAAAGTTAAACGCAAAGACAAAAAATGTGATACTAACAATAGAAGATTTTTCTGGAGTCACAAAGGTATTCATTTCCAGAAAATCCAGTATAAATACAGACGTGATCTTTGAAGATGAAGTAATATGTGTGGAAGGGAAGTGCGGAGGAAATATAATATATGCACAGAATATTGAGTTTCCGGATATACCCTTAGTGAGAGAGGTAAACAGAAGTGAGATAGATATATACTCAGTTTTAATCTCCGATTTACATGTAGGGAGTAAGATGTTTTTAGAAAAAGAGTTTCTAAGATTCCTAAAATGGCTTAATCTAAAGATAGGAGACGAAAAACAAAAACACACAGCATCCAAAATAAAATATCTTATCATCGCGGGAGATGTTATCGATGGCATAGGGATTTACCCAAATCAAAAAAAAGATTTGGAGATATTAAGTGTATATGATCAATATAAAAAAGTATATGAATTGTTATCATTAGTACCAGATTATACCCAGATTATAATTTCGCCCGGGAATCATGATGTTGCCAGACCTGCGATTCCCCAGCTCCCCATTCCTAAGGAGTTTGCTCCTGATTTGTATGATATGAATAACGTTCTTATGGTCGGGAATCCAGCATTTTTTTCAGTGCACAACGTTAAAATGTTAGTATATCACGGGGACACGATATTTGATATCATAGAAAAAATAAGAGTACCACAAAGTGATGTAGTTTCTCCAATGATTCAGATGCTTAAAAAAAGGCATTTGGGCCCCATGTATGGAAAAAAAACGGGGATGATACCCGAAAGAAAAGATCATCTTGTTATAGAAGAGGTACCAGATGTATTACACATGGGGCATGTTCATGTTAATGGTTATACAGTTTACAGAGGTACAACATTAATAAACTCTGGAACATGGCAGGCGCAGACAGAGTACCAAGTCCTGAGAAACATGATACCTACACCATGTAGAGTTCCTATTTTTAACTTAAAAACTCACAAGACAATGATAACAAATTTTGGATAATATTTTTTAAGTAGTAGAAGAAAAGATAGTATGATGAATTTTCCTGTAGGTGAAAAGAAAGAGAGTTTTAACAGTAAAGATTTTGATATAGAGACATATATTTATTTTCTAATCGAGGATAAATTTACAGGGGTTGTCAGAATAGAAACAGATAAAAAAAGAGGAGAGATCCTTATCATAGATGGTAATCTTTTCTGCGCATTTTTAGATGAGAAAGTTGGAAACGGAGCCATAGAAGAGATCATAAAAATCAGAGGAGATATAGATGTCTATTTCTTAGAAAAGGAAAGGGCAGAGCATGCTTTCCACTGGTACAGAGATGTAAGAGAAAATCCATTAGTTTCCTGGGAGCCTACAAGAAAAGGGGATTTAAGAAAGGAAGAGTTAGAGAGGATAAAAATCATGAATAGTTTAGGAATTAAAAAACCTTCAAAAATTGAGATAAAAAAAATATTAGAAAATGAGGGAATGGAATTTTTAGTTAAAGATTAAATGTTCCCTCTGAGAGCTTTTATATCGGCTTCAAGTTGCATTTTTTTAGTTTTTAGCTCTTTTATGTCTATTTTTATTATTTCTTCAGATTCTTTGAGAGTATCGATTCTTTTTTCTATAGAATCTGTGATCTCTCCCTTTTCATTCAATGATCGAGTTATATTTTCAAGTTTTTTATTTTCTATTTCTATATCATACTCTATTTTTTCCAAGACTTTTTTCTGTTCTTTTTTTCTTTTTTCTATCTCCGTAACATTATTTTTTAAAGTATTAAACCTTTCCTGAAAATCTTCAAGCCTTAATTCTTTTTCCATCATTTTTTCTCTTCTTTCTTCCAGATCTTTGTATCGATCTTCTTTCTCCAGAAGATCTTTTTTCCATCTTTCAAGTGAAAGAGTTTTTTGTTGAAGTTCCAGATCTCTTCTGTTCAATTCGGCCTCTCTTTCAAGCAGAGCTTTTTCATTATCATTTAGCTTTTTTTCTCTTTTAGATATCTCTTCTATCTTTCTTACATGGGATTCTTTCTCTATATTGAGATCTTCTATCCTTTTTCGCAGATCTTTTATTCTCTCCTCCAGTTCAGGAAGCATCCCTATTTTTTCATCTATTTCCTTCTTTTTCTCCTCTAACTTCTTTTTGCTTTTTTCAATCTCATATTTTTCTTTTATAAGATCGTCTCTTTCTAAAAATATCTTTTTTTCAAGTTCTAAAGTACTCTTATGGGAAGTTAAGAGTTTTTCAAGATTTTCATTAATTTTTTTAATATTTATTGATAATGCCTTTTCATATGTTATTAGTTCTTTTTCTTTTGAAGATAAAGAATCTTCAAGCTTCTTTATATTCTCTTCTCTCAATTTTAGAGTTTCTTTATGCTCTTTAAGCTCTTTTATATACGTATCAACAGAATTTTCAATTTTATTGGCGATTTCATGATGTTTTTTTACAGTTTCCGTGTTTTTAATAGCCTTTTCTACAAGTTCTTTATAGAGAGTTATCTGCTCTTTAATATAGTTTAAAACTTTTCTATCCTCTTCAGAGATACCAAAGGGCATTTAGTCACCTGTCATACTTTTTATTCTCTCTATAAACAAAAGTTTATAAAACTTTCTTTCTAATTATTCACATGCAGAACATTAAGGTCATCACAGTTGCATCAGGTAAAGGAGGAACAGGAAAGACAACAACTACGGCTAACCTGGGCATTGCATTAGCAGCACTCAACAGACAAACGATAATTTTAGATGCAGATATAGCAATGGCAAATTTGGCACTTCTACTTGGAATGGAAAAGATAGATGTTACACTACACGAAGTACTTGCAGGGGAGAAAGACATAAAAGAGGCTATATACCATGGTCCAAAGGGAGTTATGGTAATTCCTTGCGGCATTTCCCTTGCAGGTTTTCAAAAATCACATCCAGAAAAGCTGCAGGAAGTATTAATGGAATTATTGGGGAAAGCGGAGTTTTTGTTTATAGATGCTCCAGCGGGATTGAGCAAGGACAGTATAATCCCTATGGCGATTGCAGATGAAATACTTTTAGTTTTAAATCCAGAGGTATCCTCAGTATCTGATGGATTAAAGATAAAGATCATGGCGGATACTATAGAGACAGGCGTGAGAGGAATAGTTCTCAACAGGGTAAGGAAGATAGAAGGCGAGATAGGAAGAGAGAAAGTAGAGAAGATCTTTAATCTCAAAGTCCTGGCAGAGATTCCGGAAGATACATCAGTGATAGATTCTGTGGCAAAGAGAAAACCTGTTATCCTGACAAACCCGAACAGTTCAGCTGCAATGGCGTATAGGAAGTTAGCTGCAGATCTTATAGGCGAGAAGTTTGAGTTTAAAAAGGAAAACATTGTAAAAAGATTTATCTCTTCAATATTTGGACGGTAAATGGTGAATAAATAAACCAAGTATATCCGGATATATTCGGGAAAACATTTAAAGATTTTTCTATAGATATAATATCATGTCAATTCATCCAATAGATTACAGGTACGGTAGTAAAGAGATGAAGGAGATATTTGAAGAAGAGACGAAACTTCAGTTAATGCTAGATGTAGAAGCAGCGCTCTCAAGAGCACATGCAAAGTTAAATCATATACCAGAAGAAGCAGCTAATGAAATATCAAAGAAAGCGAATACAAAAATTGTGGGATTGGAGAGAGTAAAAGAGATAGAAGAAGAGACAAAGCACGATATAATGGCAGTGGTGAAAGCTTTAGCAGAGAAATGTGAGTATGGTGGATACGTACATTTAGGAGCAACATCAAATGATATAAACGATACAGTCACAGCTTTGCAGCTAAAAATGGCTTTGAATATTGTTTTAAAAGATTTAAAGGAGTCAGAAGGAATTTTGGAAAAACTGACAAGAGAGAATATAGAAAGTGTGTGTATAGGAAGAACGCATGGGCAGCATTCAATACCAACTACGTACGGAATGAAGTTCGGGGTTTTTTTAGATGAGTTAAGAAGAGATATAAAGAGGATAAGAGAGGCAAAAGAGAGTCTCACAGGCAAAATGGCTGGGGCTGTGGGGACAATGGCGTCTTTTGATGATGGAATAGAGCTTCAGAGATTGGTAGGAGAAGATTTAAAGATAAAAATGGCAAAAATTTCAAACCAGGTAGTTCAAAGGGATATATATGCGGAGATAATATCTTCATTAGCTATCCTCGCTTCAACACTTGACAAAATAGCCTTAGAGATCAGGAACCTTCAGAGATCGGAGATAATGGAGATTGCTGAAGCATTTGGAAAAAAACAGGTAGGATCTTCGACAATGCCACACAAAAGGAATCCAGTTACCTCTGAAAAGATATGTGGACTTGCAAGAGTTATCTATTCAAATGTAATTCCCGCACTTTTAAATAATCCATTGTGGCACGAGAGGGATCTGACAAACTCCTCCTGCGAGAGAGTAATAATTCCAGAGACGTTTGTTCTTATAGATGAGATGTTAAAAGGAATTAAAAACACACTTAAGAATTTAGTATTTTATCCAGAAAATATAGAAAGGAATCTAACTCTTTTGAAAGGCAAGAATCTCGCGGAAGCTGTGATGATAAGATTAGTCAAGAAGGGATACGACAGACAGAAAGCTCACGAACTTTTAAGAACAATAGCACAGAAAGAAGGAAATTTTAAAGAGAATTTAATAAAAAACGAAACAGTAAGAAAATATTTAACTGAAAAGGAGATAGAAGAATCTCTCGATCCGAAAAAGTATATAGGAGATGCGATAGAGATAGTGAAAGGAATATTGGAAGAATAAAATCTGAAAAGGATTAAGATTTAATTATCTTCTTCGGAGGGGTAAATCCCCTCAGTGATCTATAATTTTGGTAATTGCTGTCAATTGCATCAAAGGCATCATGTCTTGAGGTCACTACAATCAAGTGTGCGGGAGGATGAATTCTTTTCAAAGAAAATATTACTCTCCCTCCTTTCTCATTCGTCTTTGCAACTATATTAACCTCTTTTGGATTTTTTATTTCACCACAGAGATCAAGCATTATCTTTTCTACCGTTTCAGAAGGTATAAGCTTTGGATCATAGACCTTTATTTTTCCGTGTCTTACAAGATCTGCCAATGCCGTGAGTGCTTTTTTTATGGAGTCCGTCCTGAAGATAACAAAGCATACCATAAAGGACATTCTCCACGTATAAATAAAAATCTTACTCACGAAAAAGATAAAAGCAAAGAAACATAAAAAAAGCATGATAGGAATTATTGGAGGATCAGGAATTTATCGCTTTTTTGAAACTGAGCAGGAAAGGATTGTGAAGACAAGGTACGGAGAGGTAAAAATAAACACCATGAGTTACAAAGGTAAAGAAATAGTTTTTCTGGCGAGACATGGTGAAAAGCATACAGTGCCACCACATAAAATAAATTACAGAGCAAATATCATAGCGTTAAAAAGTATAGGAGTAGAGAGAATAATTGCTACAACAGCAGTAGGTTCAATGAACTCAGAGTTTAAACCAAAAAGTCTTGTATTACTGAAACAGTTTATAGATTTTACTAAAAAGAGAGAATACACACTTTACGATGATAAAGTTGTACACATAGACCTTTCCGAGCCATATTGCCCAGAATTAAGAGAGATAGTAAAAAAAACAGCAGGAGAAGAGAAAATCACATTACATGAAGGAGTATACATATGTACAGAAGGACCCAGGTTCGAAACACCTGCAGAGATAAATATGTTTAGGAAGATAGGAGGAGATGTTGTCTCAATGACAAATGTTCCAGAAGTCATATTTGCAAGGGAAGCAGAAATATGTTACTGCACAATAGCGATGGTTACAAACATGGCTGCAGGGATAACGAAAAAAAAGCTTACACATACAGAGGTAAAGGAGATAATGAATGGAAATATAGAAAAAGTTAGAAGATTGATTTTAAAAAGCATTGAAAAAATCCCAAAAGAAAGGAAATGTCAGTGTAAAAATGCGTTGGAGGGAGCAGCATGAAAATAAAAGACATAAATTTAGCTAAGGAAGGAGAGAAGAAAATAGAGTGGGCTTCAAATTTCATGCCAATTTTAAACATTATCAAAAAAGATTTTGAGGATAGAAAACCTTTTAAAAATATAAAGATAGGAATGTGTCTTCACTTAGAAGCAAAAACAGCTTTTTTAGCAGAGACCCTTAAAGCAGGAGGTGCAGAGATAAGGATTACAGGAAGCAACCCATTGTCTACACAGGATGATATCTGTGCAGGATTAGCAAAAAAGGGAGTAGATGTATATGCATGGTATGGGCTTAATGAAAAAGAGTATTATGAGAACATAGAGAAAATTATGGAGTTTTTTCCCGAGATAATAATAGATGACGGGGCAGACACGATAGCATATGCGCATAAAAAAAATATAATACCAAAGGGGGGATGCGAAGAAACGACTACAGGAGTAATACGATTAAAAGCTTTAGAAAGAGAAAAAAAGCTTAAATTTCCAATTATAGATGTAAACGATGCTTATTGCAAACATCTTTTCGATAATAGGCATGGAACAGGACAATCTACTTTAGACGGTATAATGAGAACAACAAACATAATTCTCGCAGGTAAAAACTTTGTTGTTGCGGGATATGGGTGGGTGGGTAGAGGCATAGCTCTAAGAGCAAGAGGAATGGGAGCAAATGTTATAGTAACAGAGGTAGATCAGATAAAAGCACTGGAAGCATATATGGACGGATTTAAGGTCATGAGAATGGAGGAAGCAGCAAAGATAGGAGAGATCTTTGTTACAGCTACGGGATGTAGAGATGTTATAACTGAAAAACATTTCCGGTTAATGAAAGATAAAGTAATTCTCTGCAACTCGGGGCATTTCAATATAGAAATAGATGTAAAATCCTTAGAAAAAATGTCCAAAAGAGTGGTAAGAAAAAACATAACAGAGTACAATTTTAACGGCAAAAGAATATACCTCCTGGGGGAGGGAAGACTCGTGAATCTGGCATGTGCAGATGGGCACGCAATAGAGATAATGGACATGAGTTTTGGTATCCAGGCACTATCCGCGGAGTATATCTTAAAAAACGATTTGATTCCAAGAGTTTACAACGTTCCAAAGGAGATAGATTACCAAGTTGCGAGAATAAAACTCGATTCTCTCGGTATAAAGATAGATCAGTTAACTGAAATACAGAAAAAATATTTGGAATCGTGGGAGATTGGAACTTAGGCATTTTAACTGGAGTATATCATATTTTTGGAATTACAGGACCCTTTACCCCTTCTATTATATCATCTGAGTCCGTTATTCTATACTTTACTAAGAAAAGGGTATCTGTGGGAGTCCCCCATGGGGAGCATTTTCCATTTTCATCAAGGTGTGTAAAACCAATTGCAGCATAAATATAATTACCAATAGTATCTGCATAGATAGCTGGGACAATACAGATCTGTTTGTAATCTTCTTCAGTATAGCTGGTCAGTTTTAAAAGTCTCTGAAATGAAAAAGATTCGTCAAAAACGCCAATATAAAGATTGGGAACGGGTATAACGTCCTTTTCCTTGGTTTTAATTGGACCGGGTGCTCCAATAAATGGGACATAATACACATTTTTCCTGAGAACTGCCCTCGGATGGGCTACCTGATAAACAGCGCATAGAGGATCTGAAGTATCACCGGGAATAAGTTCTCTCCTCCCAATGAGATTTTTTTCCTCGTTGAACTCGAAGATCACAATTTTTGGTATTTTTCCCTCGGAAGTAATAAGGTTGTAGTTACCCTCAGAGAGAATTAAATCTCCTGCACTGAGAGTTGCAAACGGACTCCAATCAAGAATAAATTTTTCCTTGAAATTGAGATCTGTATCATAGACCCTGACAATGGTGCCTATCTTGTGACTCGGGTCGCTGTGATAGGAACTGAGTACGTATACATGATTACTGTAGACGTGTATAAGTGGGCTATCAGACAATTCGTAATTCTCTCCCCCATATTTATCCTCACAGTATCCTACCATCGCCTGAGACACTATATTAAGATTTTCATCGTATTTCGCCACGTACAATCCATATTTTCCAGGTGCCCAGGAACTGTGGTAGACACCATAAAAAAATTCTTCATGATATATAAATACATGATCCGGGAAATTTTCGTTTTCATATTTTTTTTCTATGTCTCTAGTGAGATTTATAGGCCCTTTGAGATGATTAAAGTCAGTATCATATTTTATTACGTATACATCAGCTTTACTTTGGAAGCTTACGTAGACAGCATCTTCGGAACAGGTCACGTTGGTATAATAGAATGTATCAAATCCTTTTATTTCTATGGAATTTTCCAATTCAACACCACTTAGCCCAATAATCTGTTCTGGATATTTATCCGCAGAAGATTCTTTCTCCTCGGGAAATGTTTCCTCATGGATTTCTTGTTGAATGCATCCACTCCAGAAAAGGAGGCCTACTAAGAATCCAATTTTTAAAACTCTAAAGATCATTGTTATTATTTTCCACTTTTTTAGAAATATCATATCCGTGAATTATTTTTTGAACATACCTTTTTATTCCTTATCTCTATTTTCTTATTTTTAAAAATTTCCAAGGAGAATGATATAATATAGGTATTTTAAATAAATCATTTTACAAGATTGAATTTTATTGAACAATCTTTATTATCAAATGAGTATTTTACTAATTTCAAATTTGACCATTCTTTAGAACGGGCTGGTCTTTTTCCTATCGTATATTTTCTAATTCCAACTTTTTTTGCATATTTGATAATATTTTCATTAAAATCATGTGTCACTAAATAAGCATTGATCATAGAATAGTCACCATAAGAATACTCTTCTCTAATCCAATCTACATACTTGAGAAGTTGCTCAATATCTTCTTCATTTGCAGAATCCTTTTTTAACTCTATTACTAAAAATTTTGATTTGGTCGGGCTGTATCCATGTATGAATGAATATCCAAAAATATCCATTTTATCCATGTAATCTATAGGTTTAAATGGTGAAGCAATAACTTGATGAGAAAGGTAATTCCAACTGCCAAAAACATTCACAGTATCTTCACACTTATTTGTCAATTGAAAAAGAATTCCCACTTCCAAAGCCATTTCATGTCGTAACATAGAGCCATCTGAACAAGATAGTAAAATGTCTTTTACTTCAAAATCATAATTATTCCTATTTTGATTTATTTTCTGTTTTAGCTTAGAGTGACATTGTGAGTAATTACTTGAAAATATACTATCTTCATTCGGATTTTTGAGTGTTTCTTGATTATTTCTCAATAATACATCTTTAAAAGCTTGATTTTCTTCATTATCTATTTTTATAAATGATACTTTCCAAAAAGCACGTAACATTCTAAATTCAGATGGATTAGAAGATAAAAAATCATCCATATCAATACCATTTTTAAAAAAGTAAGGCTTGGGATTGAATGTACAGATCCATCTTTGATTTACGCTATGTTCACCTTCATCCCATAGAAGATCATTTTTTAGTTCGTTATATTTATATATTCTCGGTTTATTTGCATCTGGGTAATTTAAAAATTTACAATCATCGTCTATTGCTGTTAATTCTCCAATTCCATAAATTTTTCTATTTATAAAAAAATAAAGGTTATCTCCTGGTTTCATAGTTGCATAATCCGCAAAAGTAGCTTCGTGGGGGCGTTTCCAAATATTATTGCGAGGTGTAGATAGTTTTGTAGAATAAACACCATTGGAGATATAAGTTTTTAGAGATTCTAAATTATCTAAATTCATGATATAGCCAGCCATCAATATACCTCCCCTCTTCTATTATAAATAATTTCTTATAATTAGTTCGTTGATTTCACCTCTTTTTGAGGCATCACAGTTTATAAATCTCTTTGCAGGTACTCTTTCAATATTATATTTAAAATACAGTTCATCGAAGAAATCATCTTCCGGATTTTCGTTTTTTGGATCCGAGTTGCTGAGTATCAAATAGGCTCCTCTTTTATCCATTTTTTCAAAGAAATCAGCTAACCTCTTTTGATCTATATCACTGAATCCTTCTTTATCGTAACTTGTAAAGCTTGAAGTAGTATTCAAAGGACGATATGGAGGGTCCAAATAAACAAGACTATCTTTTTCTATGAATTCTTCGGATTTAGTAAAATCATCGCAGAATATCTCAGTATTTTTCAAGGCTTTATTTACTTCAATGATATTTTTTTCATTGCATATTGTAGGATTTTTGTACCTTCCATAAGGAACATTGAATTCTCCTTTTTTGTTTTGTCGAAATAAACCGTTATAACAAGTTTTATTTAGAAAAAATAGATATACAGCTCTATCAATCCATTCTTCATTATAATTTTTATAATCAAAATCATGCATTTGTCTATTATAAATGTTTCTAATTTCATAATAAAACTGTTTTCTTTCTTCTTTTGATTTTTTTAGATAAATATCTTCAATTTCGTATAGTTTGTTAATTAATTCAGTAGGATCGTTTTGTATAACTTTGTAACTGATTATAAGTTCTCTGTTTATGTCAAATAAAAAAGATCGTTTAATAAAATACTTACTTTTTAAATAAAAGAACACAGCTCCACCACCTACAAATGGCTCAATGTAACTATCAATATTTCTGTTAGTAAGTATATATGAGGGGAGTCTTTTACCTAGTTCATTTAGTAACTGACTTTTACCCCCAGCCCATTTTAAAAATGGTTTTGCATTAATAATCTCTTGTTTAAGTAGATTTTTCTGTATATTTAAATCTGAAATCTCAGTTTTAACTTCAATATTATCCATCTTTTTACTCCTATTTTTCCTCTTTCCCAATAATTACAATACATTTCCTTCCAATATACTTTGTCAATCCTGAAATTCTTCCTTGACTCTTCACTTCGGATGTAAATGCAGCTTCAAAATCCTCAACCTGAATACTTTTTTCCATTTCTATCCTCATCTTTCCTTATTTTTTATATTATATTCCTAGAAATTCCTTTACTATACATATCAAGGAATATGAGTTTAAATACTTTACGGTTTAAGGAAAGATCATTCCAAGAAATGCCATATTATTCCATAAGAAATAGAGGGGGGGTGCAATTTAGATGAAAACAGAGTTTTTAGAAGCAGTTTTTCTTTCTAAAAAGTTAGTGCACAGAATGAGATTTGAGTTAATGACAAAAATTAAACATACTGTTAAGATCATTGTATTGTTATAGATTCAGAGATCGAAACATAACTTCAAAATATTTTGAAGTTATTATCTATAAAACTAAACTTTTCAAGTTTCTTGGAAAACATTATATGACTAGAAAACTATTGACATACAATATTTATATTTCCATATGAATAAAGAGAAAGTAATTGGTGAGAATATGAATGTACAGTTAGTAACATATACAAGAAATCCAGACAAAGTATGCGCAATGGCGGCGTATGTATCTGCCTCAAACAAACCTCTAAGTGAATTTTCCGAAGCATGGACGGAAGAAGATACCAAAAAGTGGATAAGCATAGTCGTTGACAGAGGGCATACAAGTGTTCTAGAACATGCTAGTTTTACCTTCAGCTTGGAAGATGTTTCTAGGGTATGTACACATCAGTTAGTAAGACACAGAATCGCGTCCTATACCCAGCAAAGTTTGAGGAGAGTTGAGCCGAAAAGAGAGAGCTTTAAGGCACCGGAAACAGTAAAGGATAGTGAATATTACGATAGAGTCAAAGATATTTTGGATAAACTATATTCTACATACGGTTTTTTAGTTGACGACGATGTTCCCAAAGAAGATGCGAGATTTATTTTGCCCATGGGAACAAAAACAAATTTACTTGTTACAATGAATTGTAGAGAGCTTTATGAGGTATTTTTCCCGTTGAGATGCTGTACAAAAGCACAATGGGAGATTAGGGAAGTTGCATGGGAAATGTTGAAAATTTGCAAGAAGAAAGCACCGATCATCTTTAAGAACGTTGGACCACGGTGCAAAAAATTGGGGTATTGCCCTGAAGGAAAACCTTGCAAAGAATTTAAAAAATTTGTGAGGTGATAAAATCATCATCGATGGTAGAGAAATTGCAAAAGAAATTGAAGAAAAGGTAAGAAATGACGTATCTCAATTAAAGGAAACATATGACATCACGCCTGGACTGGCAACAATTATCGTGGGAAGAAATAAACCTTCGAAACTGTACGTGAAGTTAATACATAAGGCGTGTAAAAGGACAGGTGTTTACTCAGAGCATTATACGCTCTCTGAAAAATCTACCGAAAGAGAACTCATCGATCTAATTTACTTGTTAAATCAAAATGATACAATACATGGAATACTAGTACAACTTCCGTTACCCGAGCACATTGATGAAAGGGAGATCATGCAGATTATTAACCCTGCGAAGGATGTGGATGGAATTCATCCCTTTAACCTCGGAAAAATGCTCACAGGTGTAGAAGACATTGTACCGTGCGCACCGCACGCTGTGATAAAAGTGCTGGAAAAATACAAGGTAAATATTTGTGGCAAGAATGTGGTGATAGTGGGACACAGTAACGGTGTGGGTAAGCCAATATCCGCACTACTACTTAATAGAAATGCCACAGTTACTACATGTCACGTCTATACAAGCGATCTGAAAAAATATACGAAAAAAGCAGATATACTGGTGACTGCAACGGGTGTGAAGGGGCTCATCAGGGAAAACATGGTTAAAGAGGGAGTTGTTGTGTTGGATGTAGGTGGAGATGTAGATTTTGAAAACGTATCGCCGAAAGCATCCTTAATAACTCCCATGCCTGGAGGTATTGGACCAGTTACAGTGGCTCTCTTACTGGAGCACACTATAAAACTTGTGAGAAGAGACATCTTAAAATAATCTATTCTAAAAATCAGCCCTCCCCTAGCTCTCTTTCCACTTTTTTAGAAATATCATATCCCTTTACAATTTTCTCATGAGAATAAACCTTTTTATTTCTTATCTCTATTTCTTTATTTTCGAAGGCTTTTATTGTGTATTCTATAAGAGGGAACTCTCTTTTAAGTTCTTCTTCTCTTATTTTATGGAAAAGAGGATGTCCTTCTTTTTTAATATCATTAAAAGATCGCTTTTTTAATAAGTTTTCAAAGTCTTTTCTGAGCTCATAAAAATATATAGGAAACTTACAGTACGTCACAACTGGGCCCCTGTCCAATTCTTTTGTAACCAGATGCATCATGGCTCCGGTTTCTCTGGCATTTTTTCTAATTAACTCCCAGATAACATCCTGCCATGTTCCTCTTGGCCCGTCAGGTAAAGCGGGGTGGAGGTTTATCATATCCAGAGTATCACATGTTAGTGGGCTGAGAATAAGCATATATCCGGCAAGAATATTTAATTTTACGTGAGGTATTAAATCAAGTATATCAGTGTCGTAAAGAGTTCTCCATTCTTTCTTATCTTTTTTCCGCAGATCGGGAAGAAAATTTTTAGAAGAAAAGCAAATGAGATCAAATCCATAATTCTCTACGAGATTTATAAAATTATCACTTTCTTCACTCTCTTTCTTTTCCCTGTTACAGAATACAAAGGATATATCTATTTCCTTTTTAACGATATATTCTAAAAGATCCCTTGCTGCCTTATCCCTTCCTGTAGAAAACCATCCTATCATGATATATATGGGAAGAGATGGCATATAAAATTATTCGTTGCTACTTTTTTCATAAGCTTTATAAATATCAAGGCATACATGTACCTATGACCAAAAAGAAACATGATGAAAAAGAAGAAAAAGAAGAAAAGGGCAGTGAAAAGGAAGAAAAATATACGAGAGACCCGATTTCCGCTATCTTTGTAGGAGTCCTCGTCATTCTTCTGGGGATTGTGTTCTATTTCGCCAGCAATGAGATGTATGGTATAAGTTGGGAAAATGTGTGGAATTACATTCTTATGTGCGTGGGCGGTGCGTTTCTTATCAGTGCACTGCTGCATTCCATAGTGCCCCAGTACCGCAGGCCTATAATGGGAGAAGCCTTTATCGGGGTGGTACTTGTCATAGTAGGGATAGTGACGATATACGAACTCGAATGGTGGCCTTTGGTACTCATTATTGCAGGGGCACTCGTAATTATCTACGGCCTCGGAAAAATGAGAAGACAGGAGGAATCTTAGTAAAAAAAACTCTCTACATAATGCCTTAAAACAGTGAACCTCCTATCTCTCCCTATGACAGTAAAGTAGGGACCCCCATTACATTTAATGAGGTCTCCTATTTTATATCGTGGGAAAAGTGAGGAGGAGATAATTAATTTCCCGATTTCTCTTTTTTTCATCTCATGGAGCATTTTTATTTTACCTTTCACTTCAACTTCAAAGTAATATATATCGTAATTGGGAGTGACACACAGTCTATCGAACTGTTGAGCGTATATTCCTTCGGTGGCACCGTACACCTCGAGGATATCTACATTCCCGTACAACGCTTTCAGTGAGGGCTTCAGTTTCGTATTTATGCCGGCGGTGCTTGAACACACGAGCACCTTCGTATCCCACAATTGTTTCGGATATTTTCCATGTTTTTTCTTCACAAATGTTGCGAACTGCTTCATGACCTGAGTCACACCCGTGACCATAGTAATATTCTTTCCAAGAGCTTCGTGATACGCAAGATCAAATCTGTTCTCCCACTCTTTTTTGGACAGTCCTATCAACGGGTCTATTTTTTCCTGATCAGGAACTATATATATTCCGTATTTTGCAGTATGTGTTTTAAAGTAAAATCCAGATGAGTATCCGTACTCCTTTCCATCTTTCATTTTACCCAGAACAGAAGGAAAATTCAGATTCAATACGGTGCCCCCCAGTATGCCAAATCTCATTGTTCGTAAAAGATACGCACAAAACACCCGGGGGCCGCATTTCATTTTTTCCTCTAAATCCGTTTTTGTTATGGGAATGAATTTGGATGTTGATGTTGTTCCTCTCGTCATTGCCCAGAAAAGAGGGGATTCTGATAACAAGGCATTGATGTTCCCATTCTCTACTTCATTGAGATACGTTTTGAGTGCGTTGTAATCTACGATAGGAAACTCTTCTATGGCATTTTTTCCAGCGCCATACTCTGTGTTATTATATCGCTCGATAAGTCTTTTTGCAAGAATTTCCTGAAACGCCTCAGGGTCATCTATAGATTCGAACCATGGCGAGAGTATCGTTTCCACGTCCATGGAAGTTGTGGGAGACCAAGATTTAAATAAGTATCACTCGTTAAATTTATCTACAAAAAATCCGCAAGAGACATCTGTTTCTTTTTTCCCGTGAAGACTGTCTCAATACTTTTTTCTATTATCTCAATTCTTTCTTTTATATAAGGGTCAACTTCATATTTTTCTACGAGCATTTTGGAAATTTTGAGATATTTTTCTACAGATCCTTGCGAGACTGTAAGCACAAGCCTGCCACCGCAGACACATTTTCCACTTAAAGGAACCCTTCTGTACTTTTTGTTGCAATCCACGCATCTGAAAGACTGAGTGGAAAAGGCTCTCATGTTTCCTATTAGATCCGGGAGAAAATGAGAGTTTATGACTCTTTCTGCAGTATCGTTCTCATCTACAGCCTCAATTTTTTCGGCAAGATCTAGCTGCGCATTTATTTTATCTTCCATTGCGCCGAGAGTTTTATAAGCACTAATTCTTGGACCCATAGATATGTTTGAAGTATTGTGGGTAAATTTGAAACCGTAAAATGCATTTTCTTCACCCAGTCTATCTCCAACTTTTTCTATCCTTATTTTTTGCGGCTTTGAAAACTTCTGCGAGAGATTATAAAATTTTATTGGATATACATCTACTATATCCATGTTTCTTACTTCCTTGTCCACCTCTCTAGGATCTATTTTCGTTGTGAGTACGAGAGGAGCATCCATTTTTCCTCCTCTTTTTTCAGGAAGGAATAATCTTGAGAAGTTAAGAAGTGCTTCGAGAGCAAGTAAAAAAGAGTCTTCATCCCCATCACAGTTTCTTCTCTTGGCAGCATGGAAGAAAGGATGTGCATATCCTACACTTGCAGATGAAAAACCTATTATCCTCCCGAGAACCCCCGCAGACGTGTGCGGAGCAAGTCCTATAACAAGTTTTCCTACCAGATTTTCCTTTTTTTCCGCATTATAATATCTTTTCAGCCTGTATATTTTTTCTAAACAATCATCAACAAAATTTGCCACCTTCAAAAGGTATTCTCCCCCTTTTTCTGGTATTACTACATCCTGAGGTTTTAATTCTACTACCTGGTCCTCGTTATTGATGGGATTTCCTAGATAATCCTGAGTATATCCCAGCTCTTTTAATTTTTCTAGAGAGAGATTTATCTCTCTGGGTATAAAATGTGTTAGAGGTGCGTCTGTACAATCAAATCTTATAGTTCCATCCTTAAAGACATATACCTGATTTTTTGCCCTTAAAATCCCTTTTTCCAGGATCTCTGGAAATTTCTGGGAGGAGATCATTCCTATAACACCTTTAACCTCCTTTGGAGAAGAGATATTCAGATTCTCCAGCGCCTTTTTATACTCCTCATTTAGATATATCCTCTTTAAGGAATGTATCTTTAATAGAGAGTTGCAGGCGGGACATCTCTCTTCTTCCGTCTCTATAGACGTTATACTGCACTTTTCATTTTCGCATATTTTATAGAGCTTTGTTGTAGCCCCGCATTTATCGCATTTTCTTTTAAATGTCTTGTCTTCACAGATAGGGCATTTTAAATTTATTATATCTACATTAATATAATTTAAAGCAGAAGCTTTTACAATGCTTCTTGTTCTTCCTCCATAACGTCCTACAGGGAATAGGCCGTGAACAGGGGGAGACATAAGTCTCTCTTTCGCCTTTTCAGGTCTTCCCATCCTCCCTCCTACTGTATATGGACATTTATCCCTTATTTCTATCCCTGTACACTCTTTAAAAGCTTTAAATATCTTATCTTTATCCGATATCTTCTCATTTTTTAAAGTTTCGTAGATTTCATAAAACTTAGAAATGTTTAATTTTTTGATAAATAGAGAGTTAATGATGATTTTGTCCCCCGAAACTTTATGTTCCAGGCATATTTTTTCAAGAAGTTTCTTTTTATCATTTAAAGGAAGAATAACATTTTCTCCTATCTCTCCTATACTTAAATAATCTATAAATTCTTTTAACTCATCAAAGGTTAGATAGTACCAGAAACATGTGTATTTTGGGTGTAATGGAACATCATACTTTTCAGATATCTCCAAAGCTTCTTTTTCAGAAACATTGAAAGGATCTATATTCTCTTTTTCCTCTAGCTCTTGAAACCACCATTCTTCCACGTATCCCGACGGAAGAAGGATATGGTTATTTTCAAGGAAATCTCCATAAGATATTAAAGCATCTCCTAAAAATAGGATTTTATCCACATCTTCTCTTATTTTTAAAGTTTCTTCATAATCTTCCAGTCTTAAAACATCTCCATTTTTCATTCTTACAATAGGCCCTTCTATAGTATCCACAGGGCATACAACATTCGCTTTCCCTGGTCTTTCTGTCTTCATCTGCGTTCCTGTAGCCAGAAAATCCTGGAGCACTAACATTGTGCAAGGATGGATACCCCAGGCGGCAAAACCTGTGTTTCTACTTCTCCCATACCTCATCCTGAATCCTCCTCTCCTTGAAGGATGTGAAAATATAGGTCTTCCAGCTATAATATCCTTTAGATATTTCCAGTTCTCTAACTCAAACTCTTCCTCTTCCTTAGAGCTTAACGCTATCTCTTCGATCCATTCCCATCCATCTAATTTTAGATTTTCCACGTATTTTAAGACCTTTGATCCCTTTTGCAGAAGTCCTTCACAGAGAGCAAGCATGGCGCCACCACGTACTCTGTTTGTTTCGATTCTTTCCAGATCTCTGTATCCCGAAACCTCTACTTTTTCCGTAGGTTCTCCCGTGATTTCTATAGGAATATTCTTTAAAGCTATTTTCAGTTCTTTTTTTGAAGGATAGTACTGTAAATGAGATATTCTGTTGTAAAGATCAACTTCTTCAATAAATCTTTCTATTTCTTCATCAGACGGTTTATATCTGTCTAAGGATAATTTTTTTCTTACGTGATCTCCCACTAAGATAGATAATGCTACAGCAGTTCCTCCTGCAGATCTTATTGGTCCTGCAAAATACAGGGATAGAAATTTAGAGTTATCTATATTCTCTTTTATCTTCACCTGGGCAATACCCTCTAGAGGAGCTGCAACGATCCCCTCTGTTAAGATAGCCAAAGCAGTTCTTACAGCCTGTTCCGCACATTCTTCCTGCGTGTAATTTCCAAATTTTCTTTCCGTTATCTCTTCAGCAATTTTCAAAGCTATTTTTTCCCTCGAATAATTCATTCTATCCAGCTCTCTGATCTTCGAGGCGATGTTTATAGGGCCCACAAGACCTTCGACTCTTGCAGCCATATCTCTTGCCGGTGCTATTTCCACTTTCATATACGGGTCCTGCCCCTTTTTTCTTGCTTCTTCAGCTATTTTATATATATTCTCAAGTTCTTTTTCAAGGGATTCAAAATAATCTTTCATGTATGTTTTTCACAGTACGAGAATATAAAATTATTCTATAATATATAGTTATATAAGCTGTTGCTGTTTTGCATTCCCTTTAATCTTTTTTATTGTATCCCAAGATTCTCTTACAAAATCAGGAAAATCCTTGTTTTCCAAGTACCAATTTTTGAGAAAAGATATTGTCTTTTTATCAGATGGATATCCCGAGCCAAGATCGTATCCAATATCTTTTATAAATTTATCTCTTTTTACCTTTGCGAGAATGGAAGCTGCAGATACCATAGGGTATTTAACATCCGCTTTGTGTTCTGAAACAATATCGATCTCTCCCGTGATACTTATTATGTTTCTTTTGAATCTTCCTGAGTTTACATCACACGAGTCTACAAAGAATTTTGATGAAAGATCAAATTTCTTAATTACCTCGGAGAACCCTTCCACTTCTAAAACATTGAGATTATCTCTTCTCGTGTATTCATCTATTTTTCCGGGCGAGAAAATCTCATAATAATATATTACTTCTTTTTTTATCGCATGAGCCAATTTTTCTCTTTTCTCAGGCGTAAGAAGTTTGGAGTCTTTTATACCCTTAATATTCATACTTTCAGCTCCGGCACCACAAATAACCATTGGCCCTATGACACAACCTCTGCCAGCTTCGTCTACTCCGACTATCATATCTTTTAGATCGTTTCTGGGTTGAAATAGGTTTTGGTTTCTGTACGAAAAATCAAAAATTCATCAAAAGAGGTCTTTTACACTACTGCAAAATTGAAAATTATAACGAGGGTTAGTGTGGTATCCCTTTAAATACCTTTTGGTTATACCATACTGTAAAACAGAAAGGAAGCAATTTTGCAATTTTTTTCCCTTTAAATACTTTTCAGTTATACCATATTGTAAAAGAAGCAAATTTATAGAAAAGTTTTTAAAGAAAAGAATGAAATGTAGATAAAAAAGAAATAATAAGTTAAGAGGTGATATGATGACAAAAAAGAGAGGACTTGCATATGCTTCTAAAGCAACAAGAAGTAGAGTGGCAAGTATGGGGGGAAAAGCAAGTGCAGAGGCACGAAGATGTGGAAAAGTTCGAAGAGAAAGACTAAGACAGATTGGAAAGAGAACGGTAAAAAGGGCAATACCTCCCCTAGGGATTGTAATGGACATTGCAGACACATATGGAGATGTAAAAACAATTCGTCAAAATCGATATATAAAACGGCGTCGACATATGAGATACTGATGAACTTATAATAACGTCTATAAACTTTCATCTGGAGATAAATGAGTGATGGTTAGGGTATAGAAAGTATGTGTTGAGGACCATTTAAAAAGGGTAGAGAAAAGTAACGGTGTTTTGACGGTATTTTGGTGGTAGAGACAATATGGGTGATAAAGTTTATATAAAAAAACGAGGTATATTATTTAAGAAACTTTGTAAATATATAAATAAAAAAGGATTTGGTTTTATAGATGACTCTTGTTCATATCGAAACAGAACCTATTATTAAACCTTTATTAAGAGATATAAGGAAGTTAGAGAGAAAAATAACTGAAGAAACAAAATCAGAAATATATCGTATACAAGAAGATATTCTTTTTTGGATAATAGATTCGGAATACAGAATTAAAGGACTAAAAGAAAGTTTGACTTTTATAAAAAAGTTTACTAAATCAATTAATGATATCGATAAAGAAATAAAGAAAGATGTGCCCTATGAGCTTTATTATTCTATCGTGTCTTCTATAAAACGGGACATTGAAAGTTACAAAGACAGAATAAACATATTAAAATCTCTTATGGATTCAATAGTATGGAAATTTTGTGACAATGTTGAAATTAAATATCTAAGTTTTAATAAAAAGAAATCTCCAATAATCGGAAAAATAGGGTTTTTACATGAATTTCATGTGCTTGAATGCTTTAAAAGAGAATATAAAGATAAAAAAATATTTTTTGTTTTAAATGATCTTACAAATTGTATAAAAATTTCCGACATAAGCGTTATTGGTGAATATGGATTGGCACAATTACTTGAATGTAAGATGAGTACTAAGGAGGATAGACACACCAGAAAACAATTTTCGCGGGCTAAGAAAACATTAGAATTTTTAGAGGAAGGACAGATGGAAGTTGATAAAGAGTATTTTGTAACAACCAATATGCTTGATAATAAACCAGAACCTTGGACGGTAGAAATTAAAAAAAATAAAAATATTAATATCGAACATGAATTTACTTCTATGGAAGAATGTATTCGAAAGGCAAAATTAGATGGCAAGGCAGAGATAAGAGTTAATAACTGTGTAACTTTTGCATGTTCTGATTTAACTAAAACTTCTGAGTTAACGAAAAAGCAAAAGGAAATTCTTAAAAAATCCTCAAAAAAGCCATTTACTCCAGAAGTAGCAGATTGGATGATAAAAAAAAGATATTTTGAGTCTGAATCAGAAGATTCTCAAATACATGAGAATCTTGAAAAGGATGTTAATAAAGAAAAAAAAGAGAGTAAAATTGGAAAATTTCTGTTTGATGTCTGTCAATATGACTCACGTTTGGGGTATAGAATTCCTTACTATTTACCCTTTGCATCATTTAAGATACCTGAGGAATACATTTTAGATTTACTTCTAGATAGGATTTTTTTTATGGTTATTCTAGATCTAGATCAATTGATTAAAAGGCTCGCCCAAGCAGGATTAAAAGCAAAATTTATCAACAAACCCCCTCTGCAACATATATCTATCGAAAATTTGGAAGGGAAAAAATTTATTTGTGAGGATTTATTTTTCAAATTGGGACATGAAGTCCTTTCTATCGATTATTTTATAAATATATTAAAATTTCTATGTAATTCAAAAATTTATAAGAATTCCTAAAAAAGATAATAATTTATTTTCCTATCTATCAAAAAACGCCCGTTTATTGATAGGGCATTTTTTGTGAAAATATGTGAAGATCCCCTGATCCAGATAATGATGGACACCGTAATAATACCCCCTAATCCAAAAATGTCCCAAATTTTAAGTTTTAGTTCCATTGTTGATCTTTAAGGGCAGGAAAAACTATATATATATCTTTTACTAAATTCACAATGGTGATAGGACGAACAAGAAAATAATGGGATCAATTGTCATTCTAATGATGACAGTTGTTGCGTTAGGTGTGGTTTTTGCAGATAACGGAGGATGTCCATGTAATCCTCAGCCTCCAATCAGTAAGATAAAAGAAACAGATATAGAAAATACAAATGGAAATGTACAGCCTATGAACACATGTATGAGATCATGGATCGAGTACAGGAACTGTGGCACTAAGAAACATCCAGGCGCTTGGACTGTGTATGACTGTGAATGTACGCCGGCAGGAGGTTTTCTGGTATTCTGTGACTCAAAGTGCAAAAGAAAACTATTTGTTGAATGTGACAAATACAGAGTATGGTATAATAATTGCACACACCAAATGATGTGGAGTGAATATTTAGGAAAAGCCTGGAAATTTGTTGGATATGAGTATGGCGGCGGAGTTGAGGGATATCCATGGAGATGCACATGTAAAAAAAATCCATGGGAGAACTGATTAGATGGGACAGTACAATAAGATAACAAAGGATTTATTCTCAATAGAAAACATAAAATATAGCCTTATTTTTCTTATTTTGTTTACTATTTTTGGATATTTACTAAGGAATTTTTTGATCCGTGACTTAATACTTTACTTAGAAAGAGCTGAAATGTTCCCTCCTTCAGGGCTTTGGAAGATCATTCTGTACTTTGCATTTTTAGCATCTTTTACTCCTTTTGTTATACTTCTTTTTAAAAGAAAATACGAAATAGTTTTTTTAGGATATTTCATTCCAGCTTTGATTATTGCTATCTTTATACAGCATACAGACGGGTACGGGATTTTTTATTTATGGGAGAAGATCTGTCTGTGGTATGGGTATTTTCCGTGGTGGTCTTTATGTGAAATTATTCCTGTTTTTTTCCTGATTTATTTGCTGCGAAGATCAGTATCTTTACGAGATGATATTATAGGAATTATTAGTTTTTGCCTTATTTACAGTGCTTTTAGTATAGCAGTATTTCTTCATTTTTTTAGTTGCCCGAGTGCTTATTGCCCAAGAAGTTCCTTCTTCCTTTCCTCAGCCTCCTTCGGTATCTTCGGTGCAGTATGCCTACTTCTCCTTTCATTCGTAGTAGAGAAAATTGCAAAGGTAAAGATTTTTAGGCATACAGCATAACATTAATTCAAAAATTTATACTTCTTTCTCTTTTATCTCCATCGCTAATTCCAGTATTTAATAAAAGCAATCTTGTATAGAATGGAACTTTTCTTTCAAAAAATATATAAAGGTTGCACCCTAAAAGGTATTGGTTAAAATGGATGAGGATTACGAAAAGTTTAAAGGCATAATAACTGAAGAGGAGTTTGAAAAGCTTATAAAAGAGAAAATAGAGAACGTAGGAGGGCTTTTAACAAGAGAAGGGGCAGTAGCTATCATAGCTGCTGAACATGGAGTAGATTTGGGGATTAAAGAAAAAAAAGAAAGAATAAAGATCAAAGAACTCCAGGAAGGAATGAACAACATCTCAATAATTGGGAGAATTAAAAAGATATATCCTATAAAAGAGTTTGAGAATGGAAGAGTGGGCAATATTATCATAGATGATGAAACTGGAGAGATAAGGGTTGCATTATGGAATGACAGAACAAAGATACTGGAAAAACTCAAAGCAGGAACGATTGTAGAGATAAAACACGGATATATTAAAAAAGGATTCAGAGATGCACTTGATCTTAACGTTGGAAACAGAGGAGTTGTGGAGATAAGTAACATTTCCATGGATCTTCCGGAGATTGAGGAAAATATGATGAAAATAGGGGATATAAATGAGGAGCATCGGGATATTTCTGTAGCCGGAAGGGTGAAATCTATTTTCGAGGCGAGGGAGTTTGAAAAGATAGACGGAGGAACAGGAAAAGTCGGGAGTATAATACTTGCAGACGATACGGGTGAAACAAGAGTATCCTTCTGGAATGAAAAAACAGATATACTTACCAAAATAAAGAAAAATGATATACTTCTTCTTGAAAATGTTTATACAAGGGAAGGATTCAACGGATATGAGATACAGGCAGGATGGCAGACAAATATCCTAATAAATCCCGGTGATATCGATTTACCAGAGATAAAAGAAGAGTTTGTAAAGATAACTTACCTAAAAGAAGGAGCTGTAAATGTACAGGGAACTGTTAAAGAAGTTTTAGGTGTTAAAACATTTGAAAAGATAGACGGAGGAACAGGAAAAGTCGGGAGTATTATCCTCGTAGACGATACGGGAGAGATAAGGGCAGTAATCTGGAACGAAAAGGCAGACATCCTTGAGAATATATCGAGTGGAATAAAGATTAAAATAGAAAGTGCAAGAGCGAAAGAGGGAATGGAAGGACTGGAGATACATATAAATAGAAGTACAGAATTATCTGTAGATATATCTTACGAAAAAAAGATAAAGGATTTAGAGAAGGGAGAGATAGAGATCATCGGAAGGATTTCAAAAATAGAAGATAAGGGGTTTTTCTTAATGGATGAGAGTGGAGAAATTTTTGTTGAAACCAATGAAAAATACAATACAGGGGAGATTGCCAAGGTATCTGGCGAGTTTAGTGATAAGATCATAGCTAAGAAAATAGAAAAACTGGAGATTCCTTTTCCAAGCCTTGAAGAATTTAGAAATCCTAAAAGAGGGAGAATAGGAGATAAAGGAATGGTAATAGTTAGGGGAGTTGTAAAAAGTAAAATAGAAGGAGAGGAATGTTGTGGGGTAGTCATAGATAACGGAATAGAGGAGATGGAGGGAATTGTTTTTGGGTCACCGAAAATAGGAGAAGAATATCTTTTTAAATGTATGGTAAATAACAGCAAATTCACATGTCATGATTTTCAAAAAATAGATATTTTAAGGGAGGCGTATATAATTTTAGATAGAGTTGGTGAAAATGGTTAAGAAAAAAGAGGAAAATATAGAAACAAAGAAAATAGAGATCGAAGAAGTCGCAGGGGTAGGTCCAAAGACAGCTGAAAAGCTAAAAGAGGCAGGATACACTACTGTGGAGTCAATAGCAGTAGCTGCACCTCAGGATCTTGCAGACATAGCTGAAATAAGTGAGGGGACATGTAACAAGATCATAGCTGAAGCAAGAAGAATGGTTAGCATAGATAACTTTATCTCAGCTGATCAGATACTTGAAAAAAGAAAAACAGTAGGGCACATAACGTCAGGAAGTAAGAATCTCGACGATCTCATAGGAGGGGGTTTTGAAACTCAGGCTGTAATGGAGGTTTTTGGAGAGTTTGGATCGGGAAAATCCCAGATAGCGCACCAGTTAGCTGTTACAGTTCAGCTGCCGAAAGAGAAAGGAGGAATGGGAGCGAAGAGTATTTTTATAGATAGTGAAAATACTTTCAGACCTGAAAGAATAGTTCAGATAGCTGAGAATTATGGGCTCGACCCCAAACAGACATTGGCAAATATACATTATGCGAGAGCTTACAACTCGGATCATCAGATGCTGCTTGCAGAAAAGACAGAGGATATTCTGAAGAAAGGAGATGCAAAACTCGTGATACTCGATTCACTTACATCTACATTTAGGAGCGAGTACGTTGGCAGAGGGACACTCGCAGTGAGACAGCAGAAGTTAGGGAGGCATCTCAGAAAGTTGCATCAGTTAGCTGATATGTATGATATCTGCATCTTCGTAACTAACCAGGTTTCAGCAGCACCCGATACATTTTTCGGAGATCCTACAAGGCCTATAGGAGGACACATTCTAGGGCATTCTGCCACAATGAGGATATATCTCAGGAAATCAAAGCAGGGGAGAAGAATTGCCAGACTCGTAGATTCACCAAGTCTCCCTGAGGGGGAAGCGATATTTTTGGTTTCAAGCAAAGGAGTTACAGATCCGTGATAGTATGGAAAAAGTTTTACTTACAGGATTTGAATCTTTTGGAAAAGAAAAAATAAATCCTTCAGGTATAGTAGCAAAAAAGATGCATGGGAGAAATATAGGAGGAAGAAAGATAATTTCCTATGTTTTACCTGTTACATATGATTGCGGAAAAATAATCCATAGAGAGATAGATGATATTGATCCTCAATATATAGTAAGTCTCGGGTTAGCAGGTAAAAGGAACCAGATAACATTGGAGAGAGTAGCTATAAACATGACCTCTGAGAATAAAAAAATATTTGAAGATGGTCCCGACGCTTATTTTTCTCTTCTTTCTCTGGGAAATATTCTGGAAGAACTGCATAAAAACAATATACCGGCAAGGATCTCCAATTTTGCAGGTACATATATCTGTAATTACATAATGTATTATACTCTTCATTATCTCAGATACAATAACCTGGATATAAAGGCCGGATTTATTCACCTCCCATATATTCCTGAGCAGGTTTTGGATAGAGATCTACCTTCCATGAGCTTGGAGACAATAGAAAAAGGGATAGAGATTGCAATAAGAGCTCTATGATAAGGGACATAACAAAAGTTTTTAAAGCAAAGAAATAAAGGATGAAAACATGGAATGGAAGATTGACTGGAAAAAAGAGGTAAAGGAGTATGCAGAGGCTATAATTGTAGCACTTGTGATTTATTTTGCTTTTAAATATATCTTGGTATTTGCACTTGGTGCAAATCCTCCCTTTGCAGTAGTCGTTTCCGGAAGCATGCAACATTCCGAGGATTTTGATTCATGGTGGTCTTATAATTATAATGAGTATGAGGTATATGGGTTAGATAAAGAAAATTTCGGTAACTTTCCATCTAAAAATGGATTTTCAAGGGGAGATATAGTTGTAATTAAAAAAGAGGAAAATATAAAAATAGGGGATGTTATCGTTTTCGAAACTCCTTCTTTAAGTGTTCCAGTTGTACATAGAGTTGTTAGGATTAAAGGGGAATCCAAAAAGTACTATCTAACAAAAGGAGACAACAATGCGTTTCCAGATACATATTACTGGGAAAAAGAAGGAACGCCAGAGGATAAAGTTATTGGAAGAGTTGTTTTAGTAATTCCAAAGATTGGATATCCTTCAATCTGGCTCAAACAACTTTTGGGGATGGCATGATAAGGTTAGCTGTAGACATGGTCATTTTAGAGAAAGATGAAATATACTTGATCAAAAGGAAAAATGATCCCTTCAAAAATTTTTGGGCACTTCCGGGGGGTTTTGTGGAATATGGTGAGAGAGTAGAGGAAGCAGCTTTAAGAGAGACAAAGGAGGAAACAGGGATGGATATAAAGATAAATAAGCTTATAGGCGTATTTTCAGATCCGAAGAGAGATCCGAGGGGACACACCGTCTCAATTGCATTTCTGGCAGATCCCCATGGCACACCAAGATCAGGCAGCGATGCAAAAGATATAAAAAGATTCAAAATGTCTCAATTACCAAAACTAGCATTTGATCATGATAAAATAATTAAAGAGGCGATAAAGTGATCTTCTGTAAGAAGTGTGGAAACCTGATGTATCCATATGAGGAGAACGGGAAAAAAGTTATAAAATGTAGAAAATGTGGAGCAATAGAAGAAATAGATGAAAATGTTGAGAAAGAATATAAATTAGAAGAGAATATTCCCCAATCACAAAAAACTATCTTTATAGATAAGGAATATGATACAAAACCCAAAGTGAGGGAAATATGTTCAAAATGTGGGAATAAGGAAGCTTATTATTGGTTTATTCAGACAAGAGCAGAGGATGAACCGGCTACCAAGTTCTACAGATGTACAAAATGTGGATATACATGGAGGGAGTACGATTGACCCCTATAAGAAGAGCACCATCTAAACACAGGAAGATAGAGAATATAGATCAGAAAGATATTCGAATAAGTTTGATAGGAGCCGTAGTATCTAAAAAAGACTTTGAATTCGTTTTGGATGATGGTACAGGGCAGATAAATGTAATATGTGAAGAAGATACGGAGTTTAAAGAAGGGGATCTTGTCAGAGTTGTGGGAAGACTTTTTACAGACATCGTACAGGCAGAGATTGTAAGAAAGATAGATGATATGGATATGGAGTTGTATAACAAAGCTTATAGATTAATAAAAGAGTATTTCTAGATAATCCCCTTTTCTTTTAAAAAATCAAGAAGACATTTTCTTCCGCAGAAATAAAACCTCGATAAATGTTTGTGATCTCTCCAGAACTCAAGAACTATCCTGTTTTTTTCTTTTATGTTGAAATCTTTACCGCACTGCTTGCATTTTTTAAGCTTCTTTTCCATATCCCAAACTGAGTATATCTATATTTATAGTTTTTGCTTGAAATTTTTCTATCTTTTTAATGAAAAAATTTTTATAATGTCCGCTACGATTAGAACGTATGAAAACTTTATACATAAAGAATGCAAACGATAAGATAGGTGAAGAAATAGAAATTTTTGGATGGGTATACAGACAGAGGGTACATGGAGGCGTCGTATTTGTAATTTTAAGAGATTCAACTGGGATAGTCCAGGTAAGTATCCATAAAAATAATGTTGATCCTGATTCATTTAATAATGCCCAGAAAGTGGCAATAGAATCATCTATAAGAGTAAAAGGTAAAGTAGTGGAGGATTTAAGAGCTCCAACAGGAATAGAGATAAAATGTTCAGATTTTGAGATAATAAGTCTTGCAGAAAAGTTTCCGATACAGGAGGGTGCAGGTAAAGAGTTTTTACTTGACATCAGACATTTATCCTTACGAAGTCTGAAACTCACAGAAATAATGAAAATTAAGGAGTTAATAATGCAGGGAGCAAGGGGATATTTGCAAGAAAACGACTGGCACGAGGTATTTCCACCTATAATCACAAGTGCCGCCTGTGAAGGGGGAACAACTCTCTTTTCTATAGATTATTATGGTAGAGAGGCATATTTATCACAGAGTGCGCAATTATACCTAGAAACAGCTATATTTCCGTTGGAAAGAGTGTATTCTTTGACCCCCTCATTCAGAGCTGAAAAATCGAAGACAAGAAGACATCTTTCAGAGTATCAGCATTTGGAGTTAGAGGCAGCATGGATGGATGCAGAGGATATCATGAAAGTAGAGGAGGAATTGGTGGCCAGTATGTGCAGAGAGGTCTCAGAGTATAAAGGATTGGAGAGATTTGGCAGGAAAAAAGAAGAAATGATCCTTAGTCTCCCCCTACAGAGGATAAAATATGATGAAGCTATTCAGATTATACAGAAAAAAGGAATAGACATAGAGTGGGGAAGTGATTTTGGGTACGAAGAAGAAAAGCTCCTGACAAGTGAGTTTGAAGAGCCTTTTTTTGTTTACGATTATCCTATAGAAGCAAAAGTATTTTATATGAAGCAAAATCCGGATGGAAAGACTTATGCATGCGCAGATCTTTTAGCACCAAAAGGATTCGGTGAGATAATCGGTGGAAGTCAGAGAGAAGATGATTTAAAAGCACTTGAAAACAGAATGGAGCTTGATGGAATAGATAAAACACCATACCAGTGGTATCTTGATCTCAGGAGATACGGGAGTGTAGTTCATTCAGGGTTTGGTCTTGGAATAGAGAGATTGCTCATGTGGATATGCAACTTGGAACATATAAGAGATGCATGTCTGTATCCAAGAACAATCTCAAGGGTAGAGCCATAAGCGATCGTGGTCTAGCGGTAGGACAGGAGCCCCCCAAGCTCCTAACCCGGGTTCGAATCCCGGCGGTCGCACCAACCCTTTTTTCTTTAGAAAAGAAAAAATGGTTTATCGAAAAAAGAAAACAAATTATTATTTAAAAAAGAAAGAGGGAAGACAAGTGGATGTAGTTCTGAAAGAACTATATCAAAGTGATGGCGAAGCGATTTTATTCGGAAGAAAATAGGCATCGGAAAAAGAAAAAAGATTTCTTTATTTTAAATTTTGGGAGTGCTCCAACTGGTATTATAATAATGATATAACATGTTGAAATGACAGCCTCCATTTTCACTCTATATACCCTTCCTCTTCGTTTACACTAAATTTTTTTCTCCTCTTTTTCTTTTTTCTCTGTATTTTTCGAGAGTTGCGCAATGCTTTCTCCTCCTTTCGGATCGCGAGATGCCGAAGTTCTCTCTGTAATCTGAGATAACTTTCATAGCGTTCTTTGCTGAGAGTGCCATTCTCAAGTGCCTCCAGAACAGCACACCCTATTTCATTTCTATGCCGGCAGTTCTTGAATTTGCAGTGGAGCGCAAGTTCCTTGATATCTCCAAAGGATTCATCTAGACTTTCTTCATCGCTTGATAGAGAGAGAAATCGCATTCCAGGATTGTCAATTATCATTCCCCCTGTTGGAAGAATAATCAGCTCTCTTCTAGTCGTGATGTGTCTCCCCTGAGCATCGTATTCTCGAACCTCACCCACCATCTGTCGTTCTGTTCCGAGCAAGCTGTTAATGATAGTTGATTTGCCCACGCCGGAGGAACCCACGAGAGTCACAGTTTTTCCGGTAGATAAATACTCACGAAGAGGTTCAAGACCCTCTCTATTCAGGGCACTGACTGCATAGATCGGGATCTCCTTGGCGATTAACTCTGCTTCTTGGATACGTTTCTCAACCTTCTTACATAAATCTGTTTTGTTGAGTACGATAACGAGCTCTGCCCCACTACTCGAGACCTGTGTTATGTAGCGTTCTATAAGCCTCGTACTCATGCTCGTATCCAGACCACTGACCAAGAAAACTGTGTCCACATTTGCTGAAATGGCCTGTTCTCCTATTATTCTATCATTATCTAACATCGTTCTGAAAAAGCCGCTTTTCCTAGGGAGGAGTCCGCGGATGATCATTTTCCTCATATTTAGATCTACTTTAACTGCTACCCAGTCACCGATGGTGGGGAAGTCACTTTTTGCGGCAGCATTGTATCTGAATTTTCCAGACACTCTTCCAGTCAGTTCATCGAATTCGCTGTAGGCAGTGTACATATTCTTTTCTTGGCTGGATATTCTTGCTGGTGACAATCCCTTGCCTTCGTATTGTCGAAAATGTTCACAAAAAAAGGAATTCCACCCTAATTCTTCTAAATTCATTGTTCGACTCCTTTTCTAGATGCTTTTTCCAATAGGGGCTTCTGGTAGGTAGTGAACCGCTTGATCATTTTGAAACCCATACTTTTATAAAGCTGAAGAGCTCCGCTGGGATTCTCCGTATCCACACCCAAGGCAGCTTCGGTCATTCCTTGGTTCTTAAGAATATTAAAGCTTCTGGCGATGAGAGCCTTGGCCAGTCCGCGCTTTCTCCAAGGACGGCGCACACAGATATTCTCGGTATACCCTCGTTTTCGATTGTACTCCTTATTCTCCTTTTTATCGATATAACTCCGCACCATGCCTGCGATCTGATCACCATCCCAGGCTATCTGCCAGAGACTTGGGTCAAAGGTAGGTTCTTCCAGCCATTCATTATACCACTCTTCCTGCCATTCAGGCTCGTTCCATTCGTCTCGAAACGCTTCCCTAGCGGCCTCCCAGATGGGACGGTAATGCTCAGATTTTACAGGTCTTATCTCAAGACCTTCTGGTAGCGGAAGATCGGGAATGTTCTCCAGATCAAGGCGCATCATCTCGAAAAAGTATCTTATCGGTTTGTATCCTTCGCCAGTCAGAATAGAGATCCAGTCCGTTTCCGTGTCCTGCGCCCACGCCTCAAAAAATTTAGGGATGTCTGGATGTTTCTTGGCTATCTCACGGATGCGGCGCTCGTTCCAGAGTACAATAGCGCGACGGATACCTTTTCCCCTCCACTCAGGAACAAAATGCACAAACTGAAAATAAATTATTTTATTGTCATCCTGTATCTTATTCCACCAGACACGGGAATAACCAATGATCTCTTCATTGATCTCCGCGAAGACCATATCCTTATAAGGATTGCAGTTGGACAGATGTCTGTAGCTGCGGGCTATATCCTCGATAGTGTCAGAAAATTCCTCGTTGTCCACTTTCTTACTTTTCTCTTTTATCGCAACCATGTGCGGATAATCTGATTCACCGCGAAATCTACGGAAGGTTAAGCCTAGAATGGCAGGTGCTTCGGGCACTTCTATTATATCCTTTGAATAATTATCTGTTGACATTACAAATCACTTTAAATTGAATTTTCCTTTCATGGAACTATTGATATAAAAATGTTTCGGAAAAACCATAGGGACTGTATTGCCACAATAAAAAACTAAAAAAAGAAAATTTAATATTTTCTTACCTTTCTTTCCATCTCAAGGAGTTTTCCTTTTGCGTATTCCATTTCTGGGCCTATCATTTTTATCACCTGATATTATATTGAAACGCCCATTTATAAGCTTTTTTGCACAAATAAGCTTATTATTTCTCTTATTTTTTAAAATATTCTCACTTTCGCAAAAGTGAGAATAGGTATAGAGAAAAATTTTTAATAAAATCTTACATAGAAGTATCATGTTAGAGTTTGGACCAATAATATTGAGAGCATTAGAAAAGGAAGACGTTAAAGCTTTACATAAGTGGAATAATGATTATATCGTCACACTTTATTCCAGAGGAAAACCATTTGAATTTAAAAATATGCTTATCGTGGAGGAAGAGATTGAAAAAAACCTTAAAGATAAGAAAAAAACTTTTCTTGCCATCGAAGTAAAAAAAGAGAACAGGCTTATAGGAACAGCTGTTAATAGGGAGGTATCTTAAGTTCCGATCTGGGAACAATGCTGGGGGAAAAAGACTGCTGGAACAAAGGGTATGGAAAAATTGTGACATTAGGATTGTGCGAACTTCTTTTTTTCTGGAAAAACTTTGATAGATTAAGTACATGGAGCATTGAATACAATAAAAGAGCGCACAAAACTCTGGATTTGTTAGGGAAGGAATAATAAGAAAATGTTCATTTACATCAGGAAAATACTGGGACTGGTATGCCTTTGGGTATCTTAAAAACGAATATTTCTCAAAAAGGAAAGAAATATTACAAAAGATCCTGGAAAATTATTACCCAGAGTATTTAAAGAGCATACCCGAAGAGATAAAATCATATATTTGAAGTAAGAGTTTCGTAAAGTTCCAGAACGCCTTTAGATATCCCGTCCACTTCCATAGTTTCTTTCTTTGCAGAGTCTCCTACGAGGTATAATCCTTTTATCGGTGTTTTTTGGTCAAAATCATATCCGCTGACGGCTCTATTCACGGGGAATCCATTTCTGAATGTCTGGACTAAAAGAATTTCATAATCTTTATCCCCAAAGATCTTTTTTATATCTTCAAGCCCTAAATCTATCTCTTTTTTTATGTTGTTAGATCTTAAGGTTTGATGAGTCATTATCAGATGATACCCTTTTGGAGCCAAGGAAGGATCGACGTTTGTAACTTGATTCAATCCCTCCACTCTCTCTGCATCACATGTTATTAAAATCCCATTATGATCTATTATACTCTCCTTTGTAGCTATGTTTATCTTTATTCCTTCAGCTTCTTTTAAATTATCGATTTTTTTTAAGTAGTCACTCGGAAAATGTTTTTTTCCAGTAAGTTTAACGGTTCCTTTAATACCTATGTCACTTATAACTATACTATCTTCGTAAAAATCGCCCTCAGAGTCTATTATCCCCTTTACCTCATTATTTTCAATGACGATCTCTTTTACTCTCTTTTTTATTATATTTTTTCCTTTAACAAGATTGTTTGTTAATGCACCGCAGCCGCCCACAATAGTTCCAGGACCCCCATATCTATACAAGCTTCTCACGACAGGAAAGAAACTTCTTGTCGGGATATCATCTGGATCTATGCTCATCCCAAAGCCACAAAAAGCTTTTATAACTCTATTTACTATCTCATTTTTAAGTTTATTATTTAAATATTCTCCAGATGGTGTTTCATCTCCTTTTGTAAACTTCATATCAAAAAGAACTTTAGAGACTTTAAATTTATCCATATAGCTCAAAAAAGAGTATAAATTTTTGAATCTATGCTGTTTTCCATCGATTAAAAAAGTTCCCCATGGGTCTCCATCTATTATTTTGTATGAAGTGCTAGTTTTATTAAGTATTTCAGCTGTAAAACCAGTAGAACCGTGAGGTAAAGCATGAAAAGCTCCGGTACTCAACTGGAATCCTTTATAAGGTAGGTTTCTGAATCTACCTCCGATTATTCCCTTCTCAAAAATTTTGATATTGTATTTTTCCTGCAAAAGAGTTCCAGCTAAAAGTCCTCCTATTCCAGCGCCTATTATTATCATGAACTAAAATGAATAACGAATTTTAAAAACTTTATGGGATACAAACTTTTTTAAATAGGGTTGGAAAAATAAAAGATGATGTACAAAAGATACGAATGTGCAAACTGTGACTTCTATGAAATCGCAAAATACGATCTGCATAAAGAAAAATGTCCCGCCTGCGGACATAATTATCATGTTTTTGAAGAGGACATAGACGAGGATAGGTACTCATGGCTTTTCAATACAATAAAAAATCATTTTTATTTTGAAAATTTTGTTATAAGATCGAACTCCTTTCTTTTTATAGGAAACATGATATCTGATTTCTCTAAAATAAGAGAGATATTCGAGAATATTGGATACTATCCTTTTATAAGAAAAAAAGAAGGAAAAATTTATCTTCATCTTTTTAAAGCAAAAAAGCCAGGCAAATCAAGAGTTATGCTTCCAATAATTCTTTTGGTGGCAACTGTTCTCAGTGTCTTTTATGCAGGACGGTCCTGGGCAGTACCTTTAAAAGAAATGGGATTCATCGATAACATCTGGCTTACAAGCTTGATCTTCATGATGGGACTTATTTTTATCCTTGGAAGTCATGAATTAGCTCATAAGATAACTGCGATGAAAAATAAAGTAGATGCTACATGGCCATACTTTATACCAATGCCTTTCTTCCCAATAGGAACGATGGGTGCAGTTATAAGCATAAAATCGCCTATACCAGACAAAAAGACAGCTATAAAACTGGGTCTCAGCGGGCCTTTAATAGGGTTTATTGCATCAGTAATTGTAATTTCTATAGGGATAGCGATCTCTCCTGTAGTTCCTACTACTGAGTATATAGAAAGAGCCAATGCTTACTCTGTAGCTCATCCCGGAACGTACGGTATAGGTTTCGGCAGCACATTGCTTCTCGAGATGTTGGTAAGGCTGTTTTTGAATGTTCCGGAAGGATATACCTGGATCATGCATCCTTTAGTAGTAGCTGGGATTGTTGGAGTTTTTGTCACAGCTTTGAATTTAATGCCGATGGGACAATTAGATGGAGGTCATGTAGCAAGATCAATTCTGGGAGAGAAGTATCATATGTTAGTTTCCAAAACAACGGCACTCAGTCTTCTTGGAATTGGATTATTGGGAGGGTTTTTAAGATATCCTATCTGGCCGGGCTGGATATTATGGGGATTTATAGGCTATCTCATATCCTCAAGGGGGCATCCTGGAGCAATGGATGAAGTTACGGAACTTACAGGAGAAGATAAAATCTTGGCTGCGATGGGCATAATAATATTTATATTATGTTTTACACCTACTCCCATCTACGTGATATCATGAAATCTCATTACTATTGTAGCCAGTGTTTAGTAAAACAGGTAGTGAGGACGTGTGAACTCGCTACAGAAAATAAAGAACTGAGAGAAAGAGCTGTAATAGAAAGCATGAAATTCTTGGGGAGTTTCAATCTTGAGATGACTCCTTCCTATTTTGGCTCTGAGATTCAAAAAATAATTAAAAAGATCACAAAGAACCCAGACCCTTACAGAAAATATAAAGAGAGATCAACAGAGTTCGCCGAGAAAATGGTGCGCAAATTGAGAATAGATGATATTAAGATTGCTTTGAGAGTAGCCTTGACTGCAAACTCCATAGATTATGGTGGAGATAAGATAATAGAATATAAGAAAACTTTTGAGGAAATGATGAACTCGATGATCGTTATAGATGAGAGTGAAAAACTTTTTGAAGATATAAAAAGAGCTGAAAAGATAGTTTATTTTTTTGATAATGCGGGAGAGGCTGTTTTCGATAAAAAATTTATAAGCTTTTTTGAGTCGGAAATAGTTGTCATAGGAAAAAAATTGCCAATGTATAATGATATTACAGCATCAGAGCTTAAAAAAATGGGATTTAAAAATATTTTAGACTGTGGTGATAACACCGGTGTTTTAAAAATAGATAAGAAGCTTGAAAAAGAATTAAAAAGTTCTGATCTTATAATATCAAAAGGACAGGCAAACTTTGAGAGTTTGCCTGAATTATGGAAAAATGTTTTCTATTTGTTTAAAGTAAAATGCAGACCTATGTCAGAGTATTTAAATCTCCCCATAGGCAGCGATCTTGTTCTAAAAATATAAAAAAATTATTTTTTAATTGCTATCACTATTATCAAGACGAGCAAAAGCAACACCAAGGCTCCACCTATAAGCACAATCGGATTTTCGAGCAGTGAGGATAAAGGTGACTCTGTAGTAGTCGGCTGCGTTGTAGGAGGCTGTGTACTCGGCGGCTGCGTTGTTGGTGCAGCAGTTTCTTCTGTAACCGTGAAGGATGCAGAGTATTCTCCAGAATTTAATGTACGAAGTATTATCTTATAACTCCCCTCAGAAACTCTTTCACCAAGATTATTTTTCTGATCCCATGTCCAGCTCATGTGCCCAGTTACTTCCGTGATTACCTCTGCAGAGGTAGGCGTATATACCTCAAAAAGCCCTCCTTCTATTTTGTATACTGTCCACGGTGCTGTATTCGGCAACTGTATGGGCGTGGCACCTGTACTTTCCAGATACATCTCCACAGCTTCACCCTGTTTGTACTGTGGTTTACTCAATGAAAATCTTCCCGTGGCGGGAGGAGTAGTCGTTGGAGAGGGAGTTGTAGGAACAGGAGTTGTAGTTGGAGGAGGCGTGGTCGTAGGCGGTGGAGTGGTAGTGGGAGCTGGTGTAGTCGTTGGAGCAGGAGTTTCTGCAGCCACTACATCATAGAGTGTTTCATCTTCGTCTGTTTCGCTACCTGCTGTAGCTACAGCTCTGAATCTATACGTTCCTGTATCGGAAGAAGCATATGATGAGGGGATGCTGATAGTGTAAGTTACATTCGCAGTAAGGGACGACAGAGTAGTCGAAAGATGTAATTCTCCTCCCACAGGTCTTTGCAAATAAAATTCAACAGAGCAGTTTTTGTTTGCCTTTACATATATCTTAACTGTGTCTCCTACTGTATACTGCGATTGAGATGCAGTAGCAGTTATACCAAGCGGAGGACCTGATTCTATCTTAAAGTTATCAGTCCATGTATTACTCCCAATAGTTACTCTAACTCTGTAATTTGCATCATCGATAGGGATCATAGCATTCGATGTCTGGTTCCAAGACCATGTTTTCGATTGTCCAGGATGAATTGTCCATGGTATTATAGCAGCAGCGGGCACGTAGCAGTTTTGCCATACTCCTGTGATATATTTCTGGATTGTCCAAGGATTAATATCATTAGAAGTAATATCCGTCGTACCGGTGTTTTTTAAAGTGAAGTATACGGTCTCGCCGAGAGAATACGTAGATTTATTCGTTTGAAGTGTTGCACTTGTTACTCCCGTTGTGTAGTTTATTGTGAGTGTTGGGCCTGAGAAAACTATTCTATCAAAATCTCCATTATTATCAGTCATTGAGGTAAACCTCAGTCTCACCTGGAATCTTGTATATCCCAGTGAGAACTCATCCTTCACGGCAGTAGTAACATTTTTAGCGGTAGTTGGCTTACCTGCATAGCCACAAATGAATTTTACTACTGGCGTGTTATAATCTCCAGCAGTGAGTGAGGTTCCATACCGTACCTGCTCTAGGTACATGTTTCCCAAATCCCCGAAAGGATCGCTGTAAACTGTGCAAGATGTCAAATTGAGATATGCACTCGTTATATTGGCACCTGCAGGGAGACTTGAGAGATCGAAGGTTAGAAAACATCGTATTCCCTTATCTGCAGTATTATCTCCAGCAACATAATGTGAGGATCCTAAACCTACATACGATCCATCAGATATTACATCTCCACTTTTTGAAGTATCTGGTGTCTTTAATAGAGTCGCTGCTTCTATATTTGCCAAACCTACAAGCAAACATATAGTTAAAAATCCTATAATTTTTCTTTTCATAATATGATTATCTTCATTATGACTATATATATTTTTCTAGTAAAAGTTAATTTAAATTTAGTTAATAGCCGTACCCTATAACAGCAATAGAAAGATTTTTATATTAGGTAGAAATATTTTTATCGACTATCATGATAGACCCGATACATATTATTATAGCATTTGCAATTTGTTCTGTAATAGGATTGCCGTCTTATAAAATGAATGTAGTTGATTTTTCTGGACTTTTAAGTGGATATATAGTTGGAATGGGGGTAATTCTTTTCACAGACTTGAAATGGTTTGTTTTGATCTTCATGTTCTTTTTCCTCTCCGGTGCTGCAACTAAATATAAATACGATCAGAAGAAAAAGAAGGGAGTTGCACAGGGAAAAAAGGGAGCCAGAGGATATTTGAATGTTTTTGGTAACGGATTGGTAGCACTGTCTTTTGCAGTTTTCGAGGGAGTTATTGGAGGCGAGTTCTTTTTGGCAGGATATCTTGCAGCGATAGCTTCTGCAACTTCTGACACAGCAGGAGGGGAGATAGGAAGATTATCAAAGCACAAGCCGAGATTGATAACAAACTTCAAAGAAGTACCTACGGGATCGGAAGGAGCTATATCTATCCTCGGAGAAACTGCTGAATTCCTTATAGCTTTGTTTATAGGAGTTTTAGCCTTCGGGATGGGAATAGGTTACGAAATTAATGCTATAATTGTAGCAACATTAGGAGGATTCATAGGCGCAAATATAGACAGCGTTCTCGGTGCCACTGTGGAGACAAATGTACAATGGTGGGGCAATAACTGGACAAACTTCATCTCTACTCTGTTAGGCGCTGTTGCTGGAGTAGGCGTATACTATCTTTTATAATCTTCTTTTTACAGCTCTGTCATAAAGGAGCCAGTTTTCCTTCCACTGAGGATTTTTCTCCTCTAACAATTCCAGAACTTTCTCTCTAAGTTCCTCTGCATCTGTTTTTTCTTTCAGAGTTCTTTTTATTTCATTGGATATCTCTCTGGCAGTTTCTAAATCAGCCCCTGATTTTACACAGCTGACAACTATTTTTTCTGGGATAAACTCTTCTAAAGTTCCATCCCTTTTTTTAATTTCAAACATATCTTTGCCTATAAGAAGAAGAATTTAAAAATTTTTTGTTAAGACTAAATGCCATCTACTAAATCTCTTAAAATTTTTTCAGGATTTTCAGCTTTTACAACTCCAGATGCTAACAATACTCCCTCAGTTCCAAGTTCCAGGGCTTTTTTTACATCTTCCCCTGTTTTCACTCCCGCTCCGCACAATACTTTGACCTTCGGATTTATTTTTTTTATATTTTTTACGGAGTTTTCCACTATCTCTGGGGAGGCAGATGTTACTGAGATATCTCCGCCAATGAGCTCCGGCGGCTCTATAGCTATATAGTCGGGACTTAAAAGAGAGCATGCCATGGAGACATCTATATTATTTGTGCACACTATCGATGTCAATACAAACTTTCTGCACTTTTTAACTAAATAATCTATGTCAGCGATCTTCATCCTCTTTTCTGAATGATTTATCAATGTTCCGGATATATAGGATTTAACAGACTCCAGAGTTATGTGGCCTGTTTTACTTCCCGGCTCTACAGGATCTGCATGCTGTGAAAAAACAGGGATGGAGACTTCTTTTGAGATAAGACACAAGTCTGGGGTCTGAGGACATACCATGATCTCTTTTTTGCTTTCTTTGGCTACTTTTTCGCATATTTTTGCAAGTTTTAATCCTTTTTCCCCAACGCTTTCTGAGTATGCTTTGAAATTTACAACGATCATTTTACTGCCTCAAACCTATTCTTAAGCTTCTCCAGAACTTTTGGAAGTGTTGTGTACTCCATTTCCTCTAACGGTAATCTGTGAGGTTCAAATGGACCATGTCTCCTCATGTAATCAGCAATTTCCTGCGCCTTTCTTCTTGCCATATCAAAAGCAGGATCGTCAAACAGATCTATCCCTCCTATTAACTTTCCATTAGCTATCTGGAACCCTAAAGCAACAACTCTCGGAGGACCGTCAAACCTCGTGCATTTCGCATCTTTTACAGATACGGGCATTAAAGGACCGTTGTGAGATCCTCTCATCCATCCGCTTACCAGGAACGGAATCGCAAAAGGCTCCAGAACTTCTCCCAAAGCTGGTAAACCTGACTGAGCTCTTACTATTCCACACGGATCGTCCTTACCAACGTACTCTCCAGCTATCTGGTAAAGTTTCTCTGTCGAGATAACAGCAGCAGGCTCATTTTCAGGGAGTTTTCCTTTTTTTGGATAGACTCTTTTAATGACGTATCTCGATTTTGCGCCTATCAATGCCAAAAGATCGTACGTTTCTTCAGGTGTGTTCATGAAAACTCTTTTGTGTTCTTTAATATCCCATACCTCAAATCTAAATCCATTGTGCATGTTCGGATCAATGACTAATCCCGCTGTACAGAAAGGATCTGCAAACATTCTATATATAGGTAAATTGAAAGCTCCTGGCTCTGTCTTGTCCATCATAAATACTACCAAAGGCTCTCCTCTTCTTTCAGTAAACTCCATCTCCGCAATTCCTGGTCCAAGCCCTCTTATGTTTCCAGAAAAAGCATCAGATAAAAGATCCTGACCAGCTCCATAAAGCTTAAGCTCTTTTGCTCTTTTTGTAGCTTTCTCGAATGTATTCCATGCTATAGCGTGTATTTTTTCCGAATCCACGCCTTTATTGTGAGTCATTATAAGTTCTAGATCATCACCACAGTGCGTGACGTGGAAATCTATAAGATCCTTTTCTTTTTTTAAATTAGTCCTTGCTATCTCTTCCAACTCTGGATGCACTCTGGAATGTCCTGGTACTCCTCCAACATCTGCTTTTATTACCGATACAGTTACCATGGTTTCACCTGCTGATGATTTATTTTATTGATATAAAAGGTTTACTTATCGAAAAGATTTTTAAGTGTGGCGATAATTATTTTTAAGGGCCCGTAGTCTAGGGGTTATGACGTCGCCTTGACGAGGCGAAGGTCTCGAGTTCAAATCTCGACGGGCCCACTAACCCTTTTCTTTTTTAGAAAAAAAGAAAAGGGTTCTCCAAAAGAAAAAATAAATTACTTAAGAGGGAAACATAGAAATTATTTTTTTTACAAAAAAAGAAGTGATTTTATTCGGAAAAAACAATATTTTATTTAGAAAAGAAAAGCTCGTACCAAAAGAAAAAAATAATTATTTTAAAAGGAAGAGGGTTGAGGGAGAAACGTAGTTTCTCCTCATATGTTTCAATAACAAGCTTTTTTAAAAGAATTGTTTATTCTATTGTATGCAGGATCATATCTTCATTGCGAAAAAAATTAAAAATATTTCAAGAAAGGAAGTAGATTTTCTCTTTTCAAAACTCAATGCGGAAGAAAAATTAAAAGGAAAAAGGAAGATCTTTGTCAAACCAAATTTATTCGCTCCGGAAGGATCAAAAACAGGGGCTACTGTAGATTTTGATCTCATATCACATGTTGTAGATTATTTGAATGAACGAGATAAAAAAGTATACATAGGGGAAGTGGGAGCACATCAATACGATTCGGAAAAACTCTTCAGAGATATGGAGATTTATGATATGTTTGATGCAGAGTTCATAAATCTTAATTTTACAGAGTTTAAAGAGGTACTTTTTGAGATAAAAGGAAAAGAATACAGTTTTAAAGTCCCGAAAATTATCTTGGATTGTGACGGAATAATAAATATGCCGAAATATAAGACGCATGCTGCCACTCTTCTTACGATGGCAATTAAAAATTTCTATGGGCTTCTTCCAGGGAAAGAAAAATGGAAGGGGCATGCTTTAGGGCTCAACGAGACCTTTTACAATATACAAAAACTATTTCCTTCCGATATCGTGATTACAGATGCTTACATTGCAATGGAGGGTCTTGGACCAACTCTTGGCGTCCCCGTAAAGAAAAATTTACTCTTTGCATCCGATAACGCCATTGTCCATGACATGGCGATAAGTCAGATATTGGATGTGAAACTTGAATATCTAAAATTCTATGAGAATATGGAGATTGATAAGATTTATTACAATGAAGAAGGGGAAGAAATAGAAAATATAGACTTTTCTCTGAGATTGCCACCCATGATATATACGCGATTCTGGTATCATGTAAATGAGTATTTCTACAAGTTTAGTCCCTCTCTTGAAAAAAGAGGGATACCTCCTCGAGAAATATTGAATTTTCTTGTAAATGACAAAACGATAAAATTCTGGAGAAGACTTCAGAGATAACTTTTTTAACCTTTATAAAGATTTTATCTCATGAAGACAAAGATAAGTAAAGTTTTCTATTTTGATGCAGCACACAGGATAGCAAACCATAAGGGAAAATGTAAAAACCTCCATGGGCATACGTACAAACTGATTGTGACGGTAGGAGGAGAAATAGAGTCAGGAATGGTTATTGATTTTGAAGATCTAAAAAAAATCGTAGACCCGATAATAAAAAAGTACGATCATTCTTATCTCAACGATTTTTTTGAAAATCCTACCGTGGAGAACATTGCGATGAAGATACTTTCGGAGATTCAGAAAAAAACAGACAAGATTGTCTCTGTAAAATTATGGGAGGGGAGAAATAACTATGCAGAAGTACTTCCTTAGCGAGATATTTTTCTCGATAAATGGAGAAGGGTTACAGATAGGAAAACCCATGGCATTTGTAAGACTCTCAGGATGCAACTTAAGATGTAAATGGTGCGATACGAAGGATTCATGGATACAAAAAGATCAAGCAACTCTTGAAGATATTGTCAAAGAGGTAAATAAATACAATACAAAATGGGTATGTATTACGGGAGGAGAACCTCTTTTACAGGATATTGAGCCTCTGATAAGAAAATTACAATGTAAAATCTCCCTTGAAACTAACGGAACTATATATGATGATGTTATAAAAAAGATAGATTTTGTAAGTGTCGATATAAAAACACCAAGCAGTGAAATGAAGAACGACTTTAAAGTTTTGCAAAAAATATTAGATGTCATGAAATGCGGACAGTTAAAAGCGGTAATTTCCGATAAAAATGATTATCTCTTTGTAAAAAAATCCTTAAATGATATAAATTTAAATTTTCCTCTAATTCTTCAGCCAAATTTTTTTAAATTATCATATAAAGAGTTATTCTCTCTATATCTAGAAGATCCTATAGATCATGATCTCAGAATACTCATGCAGATTCACAAGAGAGGTGATTTAAAATGAATACACAGGATAGAGCACCTGATGATAAAATAAAGCTGAATAAAGTAGGAATAACAGATTTAAAAACACTAATAAAAATAAAGAGAAATGAAAAAGAGTACTGGCACACACCAAAGGTCTCTATATTTATAGATCTCCCTGAAAATAAAAAAGGGATCCATATGTCAAGGCTCATCGAATGTATTGCAGAGTCTTTGGAGGAAGAGATAGAAGAAGAACATTATTCTCTTGAGAATTTAGGTAAAAATATTCTGAAAAAGGTAAGATCTAAGCATTCTTATCAGAAAGGAGAAATTTCTTTCGTCTCGGAGCTTCCGATAATGAAAAAAACTCCAAAATCTAAAAAAAGAACTGTTGAAGTCCATGAAATATTTGTAAAGGTAATTCATGACGAAATGTGGAAAAAAGTATTGAGAGTCGAGGTAATCGGAAATACATTATGTCCCCATGCCCTGGAATTCTCTGGAAAGACGCATATACAGAGAGCAAAAGGGACATTAGAAATAGAGTGCGAGTTTGAAAAAGATATAACACTTGAGGAAATGATAGATATCGTGGAAGAAAGCTTCTCTTCTAAGGTTTATACTCTCCTGAAAAGCGAGGATGAGGCTCATGTTATTGAAAATATGCATAAGAATCCGAGATTTGTGGAAGATGTTACAAGAAGAATCTTAGAGAGATCAAAAAAATTTGGATGCAGAGCGAGGGCTGAATGCATAAGTTACGAATCTATTCACAGGCACAATGTTTACTCAGAGGGAGAGATATGAGGGCTGTAGTTTTAATGTCAGGGGGATTGGACTCATGCGTTTGTGCGGGCATAGCTAAAAATAGGGGATACGATTTAAATATCCTATTTGTGAAATACGGGCAGAAAACTGAAAAAAAAGAAGAAAAATGTGTAAGAAAGCTTGCAGATTATTTTAAAGCAGATTTAAAAATTCTTAATCTCGAGTTTCTAAAGGACATAGGAGGATCTGCATTGACAAGCGATATAGAGGTAAAAAGAGATGATACAGGGATTCCAAGTACATACGTTCCATTCAGAAACTCGATCTTTCTTTCCTTGGCAGTAGCGTGGGCCGAGGTTTTAAATGCAAAAACTGTATTCTATGGTGCAAACTCTCTGGATTTCTCGGGGTATCCTGACTGCAGACCTGAATATTTTAAAACATTTCAGAGTTTGATCGAAAAAGGAACAAAAAAAGGAGATATAAAGTTAATGGTACCATTGGCAGAGATGAGTAAATCAGAGATTGTAAAAAAAGGAATAGAACTGAAATTACCTTTAGAATATACATGGAGCTGCTATTTCAATACAGAAAAGGCGTGCGGAAAGTGTGAGTCATGCAGACTACGACTAAAAGGATTTAAAGAAGCAAATTACAGAGACCCTATAGAGTATGAGTGATATGAAAATCCTCGTTATTTCTTCATGTACAAAGAGAAAAAAGGAAGGAAAAAATAAAGCTTCAGAAATGTATATTGGAAAACAGCATCTATTAGTTAAAAAAGGGATAGAGATTCTTAGAAAAGATAGCTACGTAAACTGGCACATCATATCTGCAAAATACGGACTTATAAATGAAAACTATGTTATAGAACCGTACGATCTAAGTTTTAATAATATGAGTAAAAAAAATATAAGAAAAGTGAGCATGAAGTTAGGAATAGAAGAGAAATTATTATCTATAATACAAAACCAATCTTCCTTCAGAAGATTGGTGGATCTTTCCAAAGGAAAGATCTGTTATGATAAGGCTTTCTTTATTCTCGGAGAGAAGTATCTTATTTCTATTGAGAATTTTTTAAAAAATATTCCAATTCCTTCAACATTTTTCACAAACAGAAAATTACCTTATGAAACAATAAAATGCGGAGTTGAAGAGGCAAAAAAATATCATCTCTCTGTAATATCCCTTAAAGGACACCTATTTATAGAGTATATAAAAAAAGAAAAAAGAGGGGCTTTATGATTTCTGTTTCAGTTTTTCCAAAAGGCTGTCCAGTTCTTTCATCTCTTTTTTATCTAAGATATCTCTTATAAGATCATCAAGTTTATTCTTTATTTCTTGTTTTATCTTCGGGTTTTTCACGACTTGGATTTCACCATCCTTTTTTATAGTCAGTTCATCGTTGAGTATAACTTTTACATCTGGAGTTTTCAAAACAGTTTTGCCTTCACTCTCGAATATACTCAGTTCCTCAGATTTCAGGATTCTTTTATTCTCTGTAATTTTCAAACTCACGTCTCCATCTTCTATTATAACCTTGTCAGGTTTCGATATTACCATTCTGCCGTCTTCCTTTAGAATTGTTTTATCTCCTTTTATTTTCAGAGATATTTCTTTGTCTTTTGTTCGTATTTTGGCAGATATATCGTACAATGCTCGTTCTTCCCATTCTATATCCATACCTTCCCCAACCCTAAATGGGCCGAATTTAACTCTTGATCCCTTTCCTCCTACATCAATTACTTTTATAGGTCCTACTTTTATGTAATCTCCTGCTTCAGTTTCTCTTACTTTTATGAATGGCATCTCTATGCTTGATACAGTTTTTTCAAATCTTTTTCTTATTTTCTTCCATTCTTTTTCTTCTATCTGGATCCTCGCGAGATCAAAAACTTCATCTTTTTTCAATCCCATACTTTCAAAGTCCTTCTCCTCTGCGTCTCTCAAACTCTTTTTTACATTTTTCCATTTGTTTCCTGTCAAAACGGTAATCCCTTGAAAAACATTGATATATTTCTTAACCTTAGCATCAACAGAGTACGATCCCTGTCCAAAGAATACTCCACCTATCTCCTTTCCATTAGCTACAGGCACGAATATGCTTCCTTCCTCTATATTTATTTTGCTGTTGCCCCCTTTTATTTCAAGATCAGATTTCAATACACGTGCCTCTTCCTTTATTTTTGGTTCTTCTATCTTCTCAAAATCTTCTGCCTCGTAAATCCATCTAAATTTTCTCTCTTCCTCAAATATACCTACAATGTATCCAATTCCTACAGCAGCTATGCTTCCAAAGAAGATCAATGTCTGGTATTCTGGAACAAGATTGGATATCTTTGCAAATATCCAGAACACAATCCCGAGAAACCCTATGCCGTAAAAGGCCGCCCTGGCACCTCTCCTGTGTGTCCCAATGGTATACCCTATAAGTATTGAGGCAAAGAACGCTATTATGAAATAATCAGGGTACTGGGACCAGTACTCAAAACCTGTCCAGTCAAAATGGTCTCCTATTTTTATAAATAACCATATCAAAAACGTGCTCTTTGCGATACCGTATGCCATTTTTTTAAAGAATACCTTGTACTTTGCACTTTCAAGTATGGAACTTGCCAAGAAAAACAGGAATACAAAGCCTAAAAAGTATTCAGGATACTCATACTTCCCAAGAAGATCCGTTACTTGGGTTATAAACCAGAGGGCTAAGAAAACTACAGCTATCCTTCCGCAGAGTTTTCCAGCCAGTTTTGCATTACTCAAAAATATCACCTCTATCGTATTTATCTCCAATATCTTTCAATCTTTTTAGATATTTCAGACCATCAAAGACCCCAATATCCAGAGAAAAAATTCCATTTTCGTAAGAAACTCTTCCTTCCCCCTTTAGTTCACTGAATACCTCTATTAGATCATCTATAAGTTCGCTTTCTTCTGTTTCCGCTCCAAAAAATTCGTTTCCGCATCCACATTGGAATAGTGTTGAATCGAATTTTTCTAAGACAGAATTTGGGACATCAAAGGCTGCTTCAAGGTCTATTTCTTCTTTAAATTTTATTTTCTGTCCACAGTTTGGACATTTTACATTAAATTTTATTTTTCTCAGTTCATCTATGCTTTTTTTAATCTTCATTTTTCCACCTCGCATTTAGAACAGAGAAAGTCTATCACCCTTACAGCAATCTTTCCCTGCGTCGTTATAAGATACTTTCCTCTATATCGTTCCTGATCTATGAATCCCGTATCTTTGAGACTGGATAAATGAAATCTCAGAGGAGAGTTGTCGAGCTTTGTACATTCTAAAAGTTCCGAGAAGTATTTGGCACTTCCGTACAGGTCTTTGAGTATTTTCAGCCTTTCTTTATTTGCCAGAGATTTTAAAATATTTTCTGCAAATTCTTCTTCAAAAACAGTTTCTTCCTTTTTCCCGGGGATTAATTCAACTATTTCCTTTGGCTTTTCGTATTTAACGAGGATTTCATCTCTAAGTTTCTGCATCTCTTCTTTCAACTCATTTCTAAGCTCTTTCTTTAGATCTTCAATCTCCTTCATAGTATCATTACTATATACACCTCTTTCCTTTATAAACTTTTCGGTCTTATGTACTTGAGATGTATACTAATAAACTTTTAATCCATTTATTTATCTCTCGGCATCGTTGCTATCTCTTTGATGTCAAGATCAAAGAAATTTAGTGAATGCACAGGTTTAACTACTACAACGGTATCTGCCCCTCTATGAGTTCCTCCTATGGCAATTATCTCATTATCCATATCGATAACTCCTGCATCTGATGCTATTAACGTTATCTCAACACATACCTTCATCCCCTGAGAAAATAATCTTAATATATTTGCGATAATCTCAGGGGCAGATATACCTCCAAATTTAGTTGAAACTCCCGCTCCCACACCAGAAAGAGCATGTGTGGATGTAATAATCTTCATTCCCCCATTTATCAGTTTATTCTTTATTTTATCACTCATTTCAATTTTTCCTACCTCTCTGAAACCTGCCTGGTGTGTTACTACTATAACATTGTATTTTTTTGGAACGATCTTCAGAAAAGCTTCAGCAACATCTCCGAATGTAGAAGCTATAACAAAAGTTTTGATTCCCAGTTCCTCTCCCCTTTGAAGTGCAAGTTTTAAAGCAGTTTCTGTATTTTCTTTACCCTTTTTTTCAAAATAGAATATTTTTCTTTCCATAACCATTGTTCAGAGAGGGGATTTAAAAAACTATCGACGTAAGCCTTTTACCCTATCAACGTAACCTTTTTATATTCATATTCAGAGTTAAGATGGTGTCTGTAATGGAATGGAAAAAGTACTACTCGGAAAGAGCAAAAGGTCTTAAAGCTTCTGAGATAAGAGAACTGCTGAAAATGACACAAAAGCCAGAGATTATCTCTTTTGGTGGGGGATTGCCGAGTCCTGATTCTTATGCTGTGGATCAAGTAAAAGAATGTATAGATTATGTGATGGAAACGAAAGCTAAAAAAGCTCTTCAATACGGAACGACTCAGGGATATTCACGGCTCAGAGAGTTCTTGGCAGATTACATGACAAAAAAAGGATACAATGCAAAGCCTGATGATATTCTTGTTACTGCTGGATCACAACAGGGATTGGATCTTGTCAGCAAAGTCTTTCTCGATAAGAATGATATTGTTATTACAGAGTCTCCTTCATATCTAGGAGGGTTAGGTGCATTTAGAGCATATTTAGCAAAGATCGAGACAATATTCTTGCAAGATGATGGAATGGATCTAGATATTTTGGAGGAAAGATTAAAAACTGGAAAGAAACCCAAATTTATCTATGTAGTCTCTACATTTCAAAACCCTGCAGGGATATGCATGTCTACAGAGAAAAGGAAGAGGATCGTTGAGATATCCCTGAAATATGATGTTCCGATTTTAGAGGATAATCCATACTCCGAGCTCGTTTTCAGTGGTGAGCCGCCAAAACCTATTTTAGCGTATTCGAAAGGAAATGTTCTTTACCTGGGAACGTTTTCTAAAATATTTTCTCCAGGAATCAGAGTTGCCTGGGTATGTGGTCCTACTGAAATAGTAAGAAAGTTGACGATCGCTAAACAATCAACAGATCTCTGTTCTAATGTGATTTCTCAAAGGATGGTATATGAATACTGTCACAGAGGATATTTAGAAGAAAATCTCAAAAAGATCAGAAAGATGTACAAGAGAAAGAGAGATATAATGTTAAAAGCGATGGAGGATTACTTCCCAGAGGGCGTAAAATGGACAAAACCTGGGGGGGGATTGTTTTTATGGGTAACTCTTCCAGAGTATATCGACACAAAAGAGATGTTTGAAGACGCAATCAAAAATAATGTTGCATACGTTGTGGGAACTGCATTTGCAGGTGAAAAAAATACAATGAGGTTAAATTTCTCTTATCCTTCTGACGAAGACATAGTAGAGGGGATAAAGAGGCTGGCAAAGGTCATAAAATCAAGAATAAAATAAATTATTTTTTTACTTTTTATTTAAAATTTTTTTAATCCTTTTCAAGTCAATGTTAACTTCTTCAGGGTTTTCATAGTATTTTCTGTATATAGCCTCAAAGGTGTACTGTTTCTCACCTAATTTTTCAAAAATTTCTCCAAAATTTACATTTCCCTCAAATATTTTAGTTCTGGGATTTCCATCCGCGAAATCCCGTATATGAACATTTACAATGTCATAATTTAGAATTCTGAAATCGTTTGAGAAATAAAGCCATGCAAGGTCTAAAGTAAATTTAAATTTCAGTCCTGCAAAAAAATCAAAAAGATCTTTTATAGAATATATAGAAGGAATATTTTCAATAACCACAGAATCTCTGTAATCTTCTAAAACAAGAAGGTCTTCTATATTAAACGCGCTTCTTGGATCCCATGCATGCAGAACGAGAAAATTTGCATCTATTTTGTGCATAAACTCTAGATTTTCCTCTAAAATTTTAATTCCTTCTTTCTGATCATTTAAAATAAGTTTAGTTATGTCTCTATTTCCATGCACTGACTTTATATCATAGTCTTTCAGTTTTTGAGCAACAAGATTCAGATCCCAGTTAGATTCTGGATTTATCATAAACTCAAAGGATTCCACATCCAGTTTATCCACCCATTTAAGTATAATATTAAGATCGTAGGATATCCCGGCTGTAGAGCAGACCAACATACAAAGAATATTTTCTGAAAAATAAAAGGATTTCTATGCTTTTTGTAGTCGCCATAAGATTACTACTGTGATGATGAGTATTGGCAGTCCTATTATGAAAAGCCACCAAAAATCCTTCTTTCAATTCTTTCTGCGTATTTCGGCGCAAATTTAATTACATATATTAGAAATATCAGCAGTGCCAGTCCCAATGCATACAAGATGCCTAGGATAATCCACACGAATATTGGCGCCCCCTCAGTGTATGCAATGTAGCCCATGAATATCCAGATTCCCAGAATAAACAATGTTACGATGATAGCACCGCGAAGAAACCATTTCATTACAGGAGATATACTTCTTGTCTGCACTTCTTTCATTTTCTTGAAATATTCATCCATTCCTTTTGATTTTATCGAATCAAGAATCGAGCATGCTGTGGCCCCCAGCGGTGTCAGTTGGTAATCATCAGATTCTGTTTTTTCTATTAATCCTGAAAGCTGCTTCAGATGATAATTTAGTTTTCCTGTCGGTAGTTCTGTTCTATCAAGAATTTGAGTATATGTGACACTTCCTTTACTTTCGATTAATCTCAAGATCTCTCTTCTAGACCTGTGATTCAGGGCGTTCAACATAACTTCTTCTCGATTTTCCATAATTAAACTTCTTTATAGGAGAATAAAAGCTTTTTTGACAAGTTTTACATAGTTTTATGATAAGAAATTTTGTCATATTATAGTTCTAGTTCTTTTCCAAGTAATTTTTTCACCTCAGTTCTAAAATTATCTCGCAGAATTCATTGCCTAACGATCTCGTTTTTGTATATCTATGTGTGATATCAGGATTTATGTTTTCAACCAAACCTCTCTCGTAAGATGCTAATGACATACAGCATTTTGAGTTCCAACCTTCCTTATCCCTCCATGAACAGTGTGAGATGTGAATCACAACTTTTTTATCACTTTTTTCAACAATCTTGCTTTTAATCCCAAAAATTCTGTGCATAGTTAATAATACCAACGCACATCCATATAAGTTATCTTTAACTTTTATTGTTTCTTGGATTTCCTTTCCTTGCTTAAATCCAATCTTATACATGACTTCCGATAAATCTTTAACTGCACTGTTACCATATTTCTCGACAAGACTGTTTAGAAACTCTTTATACATCTCCCCCATACCACTCACTGATTTTTTCCATTTTATTCTTGCAGGAATTAGATTGATCAAAAACTCTTTTATCATTATTGAAACAACGGTTTTAAAGTAAAAAAAGGTTTTGAGGGGATAATTAGAAATGCCTTCTCAATAAAAGATCCAAAAAATAAGAAAAAGAACGGGGATATATTCTTTTACTTTCTTCATGTCTTACTATGTATACCCCATCTATTCTCTCTTTTTTCCCAGGTTTTCCACCTTTTCAGGACTCTCAGGGACGTCGTAGAGAATATCGTCCCACGGGTGCCTGTACAGAGGTGTTTTGAGCCTCTTCTGGTCAAAGTAATGCCCCATGAAACCGATGGTACGACCAAGGATAAACAGGGCGTTGAAGAAACCCATATCGATCATCTCCTTGATCTCATTATCCGAGTAACCGAGATTCTTGAGCATGTCCACGCACAGCACACCTATACATCCATCTACGTTGAGGATGAGAGTGTTCTTTTTCATGGTGGTAATCCCCTGAACAGCCAATGCATAATCTAGCAGCGAGGTCTTTGGGAAATGTTTTCGCGCGAAGTTGATCATTATCTCCACCCTTGCATCGGGATTTTCTACGCTGTGAACCCTGTGACCTATACCCTGTATCCTGACATTTTTCGCTTTCATGGCGTCAACGAATTCACGGGGGCTCATGTTGTTCTCCAATCCCCAGCTAAAGTGCTCTGCAGCACCGTTGACGGCACCACCGAACCTTGGACCAATGGTGACTATACCACTGATTATGGACTCTATGAGGCTCTTGCCTGCCCGTGCTGTAACAATAGTATTGTGCGCCCCTGAGACCGCTGGGCCATGATCTGCAACTATCTGTAACACTAACTCTATGAAATCCCTTGCATACTGAGGAAGATCCTTCTTGAACCAGAGCAGACCTATGACACCGCCCAGACCATATCCCTCTTTTATGACCTCGTCAATAGGAACCCCACAGTAGTTGTGGATCTCTCCTGTCTCATCGCAGATGGTACTGATGAAATTGGTAGATTTCCTCACAACACCTTCGGCCACTGCCTGATTATAGTCCATTGGAATGTGCGGTACTGTAGGTTCCTCTATCAGCTCGATTTTTCCTTCTGTCTTCAATTTTTCGAACGTTTCCCTTATCTTCTCACCGAAATCGTCAAAGGAGTTTGGAACAATCACACCTGCCTCTTTTAAAGACTTATTCTTCGCTTCTGCAGTACTCTCTTCAGTATCTGCCTTTGCACCTGCATGACCGAACTGTACCTGGCCAGGAAGCATTTTCGCGCAGGTGCCGGTAGTCCACATCACCACCGGTTTGGTGATCTTACCGGACTTCACGGCTTCTGCTACGTCATACTCATCCATTCCTCCGACTTCACCCAGACAGACCATCATTTTAATGTGAGGATTTTTTTCGTATCTCAGGAGATGGTCAATGAGTGTAGTGGCAGGGTAGACATCACCGCCGACCGCGTATCCCTCATATATGCCGTCTGAGTTTAGGTGGCATATGTTGTATCCCTCATTTGAGAGTCCACCAGATACAGATACGAACCCTACGGACCCGGGGCGATAGAGCTTTGTATCCTTGATGTTCTGGATAGTACCTGCAGCATTTCCGATCTTGAATGCCCCTGCCTTGATACCACCTACGGTTGCAGGTCCGATGACCCACTTATTATTTTTCTTTGCAAAAGCTGCAATCTTCCTTGTGTCTCGTTGCGGTACGCCCTCTGCGATCATGATAACTGTGCGGATAGTATCAGTCTCAAGTGCCTCCATTGTGGTCTCTGCACACGATCGCTCAGAGGCGAAATTTACCATGACATCTGCCTCTGGATGTGCCTTAACGGCCTCTGCAATAGACCTGTATCTGGGTATCCGAATCTCTTTTGTTCCCCAGAACAGTTTGTAATAACCACCACCGGTTGGTGTGATGAAACCTGCTACGCTGGGCTCATCACGTTGACATAGATAATCAGAATCTAGCATCCTTTGACCAGCTCTCTGCTGAGTACCAAATATAAAAGCTTTCGTGTTTCTATCAAACAACTCATAATCTTCCATTCTTTTCACCTCTTATTTTATTCCTCCAATGCCATGGAAACTATCCTCGTCATGTGCGTCTCAGGGCCATAGACTTCCACTGGTAGCCCCAGTCGCTTGCCCATCTTTCTCATTTTCTCCAAGCCCTCCTTGTAACTTGGGCCCCCTCTTCTTACGTAGATCTTGACATTGATTTCTTTGAGTTTATCTGCGTACTCTTCAATCGCATCTATGATGCCGGTGAAGGTCTTGGCAACATCAGTGAAGTTAGCTATACCTCCTCCTATTATAAGGAACTTCGGCTTGCCTTCAGGGTCTTTCTCTCGTGTCATCAGCTTCAGAATGGTTTTGGTGTACTCGTATGTCAGCTCTCTACTAGGGTCGCCGCTGTATTCACCGTAGTTTGCAAGCTCGTCAGCGTAGCCTAGGTCGGTCACAGTATCTGCATATATCACACTAGCTCCACCTCCGGCTACAAGGTTCCACACCCTTCCCTTGGGATTCAGCACAGTGAGCTTCAGCGATGCACCCGTTCGTTCATCTAATTTGCTGATATACTCTTCCTCCTCTGTTTTCTGTAACCCAAAGGATGAGGGGAACTCTATTTTACCCCATTTCTCAGCACACTGGTAGGATGCATAGTCATCTAACTTTGCTACCGCGTCCAGCGGAACAACTTTGTCTTCAACGAAGGTGAAGGGATTAAGTTCCAGATAAGTGAAATGATACTCTACCAAGAACTTGTACAGTGCAGTAATAAACTCCGCTACTTTCTTCTTTTTGTTGCCAAGTTCGCCGGGAAGGAACCTTTCCACATCTTTGATGCTGGATAGTATAGGTATGTCCAGTGTCACAACTGTATCCCATACCTCTTCTATATCTACGCCACCTTTCATAGAGAAGTGTATCGTGTCCTTGCCCCTGTGTGTAGTTATCGCAACGTAATATTCATCTTCGTGTGGAATAAACTGCTCCACAAGGAAATGAGTCAACACACCCGAGGTTTTTCCTGTGGTCTGGATTATGGTAATCTTCTTGTTCATCCGTTCTTTGATCCAGGTTTTTACCTCATCCCATGTCTTGTTCACGTACAAGAGATCGTTCTTGCCCCTCTTGCCAAAGAGCTGATCAGGCTTGACTACCAGTTTTCCTGTCTTTAACCAGGGGTTTTCATCTGCTAGCTTGTCTATCTCTGTGTTGGGTCCAATAAGAACAGATTTCGCTTCATATGTGAATTTTCCTCCAGAGAACTCTGGTAATGCCTTTGCCATTAATCTCTTCGCATCATATTCTCTAATTCCTTTTTCTGCCATTCAATCGCCTCACAGCTTATGTATATTTTCACATACTTTATCCGCATACTCGGAACTGGATATTTTTGTTGCACCTTCCATCTGCCGTGCAAGATCGTATGTCACAGTCTTCTGTTGAATTGTTTTGGATATTCCTTCATAGATCAGGTCTGCTGCTTCGTTCCATCCCATGTACTCAAGCATGGATTTTGCTGTTAACGTAAGAGCAGTCGGATTTGCAACGTTGAGACCTCCATACTTCGGTGCAGAGCCGTGTGTAGCCTCAAATTCTGCCACTTCGTCTCCGATGTTTCCACTCGGAGCTATACCCAATCCGCCAACCTGACCTGCAGCGGAATCTGCAAGATAATCTCCGTTGAGGTTCTGCATTACCAGGACATCGTACTCATCCGTTCTCGTGAGCATTTGCTGCAGCATATTGTCTGCAAGTCTATCTTTAACCAGAATTTTACCTGGGGGCACTTCTCCTCCTATTTCTTTCAGTTCTTCTTCTGTGATAATTTTTTCCCTGTATTCTTCCTTCGCGACTTCGTATCCCCACTCTCTAAATGCACCTTCGGTAAATTTCATGATGTTTCCTTTTTGAACAAATGTAACCGTTTTTTTTCTCTGCTGCAGCGCGTAATCGATTGCCTTTCTGATCAATCTTTTTGATGCAAACTCACTGACAGGTTTTAACCCTATAGCCGAGTCTTCTCTTATGTCTATGTCAAACTCTTCTTTCAAGAATTTTCTTATTTTTTTAACTTCTTCCGATCCTTTTTTCCATTCTATCCCTGCGTAGACGTCTTCGGTAGCTTCTCTATATATCACCATGTTCATTTTTTCTGGATGTTTCATCGGGCTCGGTACTCCTTTTACCCAGAAAACAGGCCTCACACATGCATAGAGATCTAAAAGCTGACGGAATGCTACGTTGAGACTTCTGTATCCGCCGCCAACAGGTGTTGTTAACGGTCCCTTTATCGAAACCTTGTATTCTACCATAGCTTCAAGCGTTTCCTTTGGTAGAAGTTCACCATACTCCTTCATTGCTTTTTCGCCAGCATATATTTCAAGCCATTCGATCTTCCTTTTTCCGCTGTATGCTCGTTCCACTGAGGCATCAACAATTTTTCTCATTGCAGGTGTTATATCAACTCCAATTCCATCTCCCTCTATGAAGGGTATTATTGGATTGTTAGGCACAACCAACTTTCCATTTACTACCTTTACCTTTTCTCCCATAATATCATCTCCTACTGGCTGTATGGGGCAGCAAGCCCCCAGCTAAAATTATATCTTTCTGCCTCTCAGAAAGCTCGTATTTTACCTTAAATTCTTTATTTTTTGTTAAATTTCTTACAGTTATTTCTTTTCCAGCCTTTAATTCTTCAATAATTTTTGACATTTCCAATGAATCGCCTTGTTCTATCGTATTATAGTCTTCTTCATTTTTGAATATAAGAGGTAGAATCCCGAAGTTCACAAGGTTCGCATGATGTATCCTTTCTATGGACATGGCAAGTACCGCTTTTACACCTAGATACATAGGGCAAAGAGCAGCATGTTCTCGTGAAGATCCCTGTCCATAGCTCAATCCAGCAACTATAATATTGTGGATGTCTTTTTCCTTGTTCGTAAGACATCTTTCTGGGAATGTGGAATCTACAATCTCGAAAACGAACTCAGCATATTTTGGTACGTTGGATCTGTACTTCAGTCTCGCTCCAGCGGGCATTATGTGATCTGTTGTTATTTTATCTCCAACTTTAAGCATTACCTCTCCTTTGATAACAGAAGGCAATGGTGTATTCTTTGGAGCCGGCTTGATATTTGGACCTCTCAATATTTTGATCTTCTCTCTTTCAGGCATTGGAAATATAAACATAGAATCGTCTATAATAAATCTCTCAGGAAGTTTTATATCTGGATATTTTATCCCCAGATCTCTTGGATCTGTTATTTCTCCAGTAATTACTCCAGCTGCAGCAGTTTCAGGGGACACCAGGTATACCTGTGCACTCTTCGTTCCCGATCTCCCCTCAAAGTTTCTGTTGCTCGTTCTTAAAGAAACAGAGTTTGTTCCAGGGGCAAAACTGTTTCCTATACAGAACCCGCACACAGTTTCCAGTATCCGTGCTCCGCTTTTTATCAGAATTCCCAAAGCTCCGGATTCAGACGTCATCTCCAAAACCTGTCTCGATCCGGGTGCTACTCCAAATTCAATATCCTTATGAGCTGTTTTTCCTTCCAGTATCCCTGCAACTGTCAGGAGATCCCGTAGAGACGAGTTTGTACAGGAGCCTATCACAACCTGGTCTATCTTTATTCCCTCGATGTCCTTTACAGGCTTTACATTTCCAGGGCTGTGAGGGCATGCTGCCATGGGTTCTAATTTACTTAGATCTATCTCTATTTCCCTGTCGTATTTTGCATCAGGATCAGCTTTTAGCTCTATCCATTGATCTTCTCTTCCTTGGGCCATCATAAACTCTTTTGTAATCTCATCACTCGGAAATATAGAGGTAGTTACTCCTGTCTCAGCTCCCATGTTTGTTATGGTGGCTCTTTCGGGAACTGTCAAGGTTTTCACGCCTTCACCGCCATATTCCAATACGCAGCCCACGTTACCTTTCGTCGTAAGTATCTCAAGAACTTTGAGGATGATATCTTTTGCAGATACCCACGGGGATAGGGAACCTTTTAAGTTCATCGTGATCACCTTCGGATACGGGATATAGAACGGTCCTCCTCCCATTGCTACGGCGACATCCAATCCACCCGCACCTATTGCGAGGCTCCCGATGCCACCTGCTGTTGGGGTATGGCTGTCGCTTCCTACCAGTGTCTTTCCAGGCTTGGCAAATCTTTCCAGATGTACCTGGTGGCATATACCATTCCCCGGTCGTGAAAATATTATTCCGTACTTGGTAGCAACGCTCATTAAATATTTGTGATCGTCAAAGTTCTCGAACCCCACTTGGATGGTATTGTGATCCACATAGCTCGCTGAGAGTTCTGTTTTCACCTCAGAAAATCCCAGTGTTTCAAACTGTAAGTATGCCATTGTTCCCGTCGCATCTTGTGTTAATGTTTGATCGATCGTTATTCCAATTTCCGTGCCTTTTTCCATCTTACCATCGACAATATGTTTTTTCAAAATCTTCTCCACGATATTCTTACCCATTTATTCACCTACATGATCTCGTACTTTACGTTTGTCAAGATCAATTTGAGTTGAAATATTTATAAACTTTTCGTTGACAGGACATGATTGTATAAAATAACATATTTTTTGTACTGATCATGACAACAACCGAAATCTTTTAAAAGAATCATGGAGTACATAACTCATGGGATCGAGGAAAAAAGAGAGCAAGATACCGGGAAAAACTAAAAAAAAGGAAATGAAAAAAGAAGTTTTCGATAAAATCTACAAAAATGTGCCGCAGGAGCGGAAGAACCAGCTACTGAAGTTTCGTTCCGCACATCCATACGAAACTCTCGTTACGGGGGACGCTCGCTGGAAATATATTTCCTGCGGAGAAGGAAAACGCACCCTTGTCTTACTTCCAGGTTCGTGGCATGTTGCCGATATATGGTTTCCGAATATCATCGAGTTTGAACATGAGTATCGGATCATTTCACCAACATACCCCGGGGTAACGACCATGGCACGGATGGTGGAAGGTATCGGAACTATACTTGAATCAGAAAAAATTCAAAATCCTGACATTCTCGGACATTCTTTTGGAGGCATGATAGCCCAGTGCTTTGTACGTAAATACCCGACTAAAGTGAACAACCTGATACTGAGCAACACAGATTTTCCCCATGTACCTAAAAAAAGAAAAAGAAAAATCAGGATGTCCTATCTACTGCCCCAGCGTTTGTTTTTGACTACGTTAAAGAGAACGTATTTCAAGCTGGTGGAACCTATGCCCCCTGAAGAGCGTGAGTTCTGGAAGGCTTACTTCGATGAATTGTACTCCCTTCATATAACGAAAGAAGAATTTATGGGATTTCTGAAGTGTGCCTTCGATTATCACAAGAACTACTCATTTGCACCCGACGATCTGAAGGACTGGCCAGGCAGCATACTCCTCTTGGAATCTGATAATGATCAGTATTTTCCGGAGTTTCAACGAGAGATGCTCAAAGCACTCTATCCACAGGCACAGGTTCATACGTTTCATAACGGTGGACATACACCGAGCATCACTAAACGGGAGGAATACAATTCTATAGTTAGGATCTTTTTAAAGGAACATAAATAGCATGAATTGGTGGATTATCTGAGATATCTTAATCACACTAATAACAACTTGTTGTATTAATTATTACAACAATCGAAACATTTTTATAGTGAGGGAATGCAAGGTTATTATAGCCGATGAGATGAATAAAATTATAATATCCTCAAGAAGAAATACAAATGAAACGGGTGATTATATGTCAGATAAAGATAGGATAAAGGAATGTACAAAAAGGCTTTTAGGAAATGCAGTAATTAACCTTTCCCGTGAGGTCGAAGAGGCACTGGAAAAGGCTTACGAAACGGAAACAAATGATTTAGCGAAGACTCAGCTCAAAACAATACTGGACAACGAAAAACTTGCGAAAAAATCAGGAAAACCGATGTGTCAGGATACAGGTATACCCCTTTTTTTCGTTAGCGTGGGGAGTAATTCAAAGATCAATTTAATCGATGTACAGGAAGGAATCACCGAGGGAGTGAAAGAAGCAACACGCGACGTACCGTTGAGACCGAATGCAGTACACCCAATAGCGAGGGAGAATCCGGGAACAAATGTCGGCGTGAACATGCCCCATATCACGTACGATGTACGGAAGGACGCGGATTACGTAGAGATAGCTGCATTTCCGAAAGGTGCCGGTTCAGAAAACATGTCGAGGCTTAAAATGCTTAACCCCTCTCAGGGCATTGGAGGAATAAAAAAGTTTATCATTGAAGCTGTCGCCGAATCACTGGGGAATCCATGTCCCCCAACGATTGTTGGTGTGGGAATTGGTGGTTCTGCTGATCTTGCAATGAAATTGGCTAAGATGGCCTTATTAATGCCTCTAAATAAAGAAAATGAAGATAAACAACTTGCTGAACTTGAAAAAGAACTTTATAAAAAGCTTAACTCTCTTGGCATAGGTCCAATGGGAATGGGAGGCAGTACAACTGTTTTAGGAGTAAAGATAAAATACGCTTACTGCCATACTGCCACTCTGCCGGTAGCAATAAACTTCCATTGTTGGGCAGCAAGACAGAAGAGAGGCCGGATTTATGCTGACAGAGTGGAGTACCTGTGAGGTGTTGTCATGATTGAATTAAAGACCCCTATCTCAAAAGAAGAAATAGAAAAACTGAGGATGGGAGACAGTGTATATATAACTGGAAAAATTTATACAGCCCGAGATGAGGCCCATTTAAGAGCACTGTCGTATTATGAAAATAAAAAAGAACTTCCTGAAAACTGGAATAGAGCTGTAATATTCCATTGTGGACCTTTAGTGAGTAAGAAAAACGATAAATGGGAACTGGTAGCTGCAGGGCCTACAACTTCTTCACGAATGAATTCTTTAGAGCCTAAAATTATTAAAAACTTTAACATCGCTGTTGTCATAGGAAAAGGAGGAATGAACAGAGAAACGCTTGAGGCAATGAAAGAGAATAAAACATGCTATCTATCTCAAACAGGGGGGTGTGCAGTCCTTGCGGCAGACAGAATAACGATAGAAAATGTGCACTGGTTCGATCTTGGGATGCCTGAGGCGATGTGGGTTTTTCAATGTGATAAATTTGGACCTTTAATTGTAGGAATGGACTGTCATGGGGATAGTATTTACGAAAATGTAAATAAAAAAGTAAAAGAAAACCTCGAGAAACTACTGAAATAGATTTTTTGAAGTATAGAATCTACTAACTCCTAGATCAATGAAGGAATCACGAGAGAATCTGAATGATCTTTCTAGTATCCTCGATAGAAAGCTGTCCGGGAGGAGCTTCATCTCTCTTTTTTGTTGTGCAGTATGTCATGGAAGAACCGAGTACGCACGCGAGCGGTCGCGATGCACTTCCGTATTTTCCGATTGCAATGGTCGTAAAGGGTATATCAAATATCTTGTTGCATGCAAGAGTAAGGCGAAGAACTGAGATCATATCTTCATAGTTGTTCGCTTTAACAGCTATTTTTGCAATATTCCCTCCAAGATCTCGTATTTCTTCTGCTTTTTTGATCAGAAAGTCAAGATTGGGAGTTTTTTTCAAGTTTTCGTACCCGACTAATACAGGCGTGTTTCTTTTTCTTGCTTCTTTCATGATCGCTTTCCTCAAATCATTTTTCATTGTTAGCTCGGTATCAATTATGTCTGCACCGGTTTCTAAAGCAAGCATCAATCTTTCCGCTCTTTCCTTTTCACTTCCCTCAAAAAAGCCCAAAGCATCCTTTGCCCTGCATGAAACGATTTTAGGAACATCTATTTTTGGAAGGATCGTTTTCACTTTCTCATTACTATCCAGTTTATCTATTCTCACTTCTACAAGATCAGCTCCCACTTCAATGCTTCTTTGAACTTCATTGAAAATATTCTCTATTTCGGCTTCAAGAATGGTACAAACAAGCAGTGGCTTTTGACCTATTACTAAATTCTTCACAGAAACTAATTTCATAGTATCCCTCTATATACAGAAAACACCGTATAAACCTTTAACATAAAGAAAAAGAAGAAATCTTACTTGTACTCTTCTTTCCTCAGAATACAAACTTCTATACCTTCACCTTTAAGTATTTTGAGGTTGTGTATCAGTTTTGGAGGTATAAAGACACACGCAGGGCTGTCTTCAACGTATTTTTCATCACCCAGTGTGACTTCAAACGTTATTCCCTCCTCTGGAAAAACGTACGCTTGCGACACATCGTGCGTATGCATATCGACGTAATCAGGAGCCTCGCCTTCCTTCACTTTCATGTGATGGACGTATATATTGAGATCTGCCTCTGGAACTATGTGTTTGTTCAGAAATGCAATTAGAGGTCCCATATCTTTCATTGCACCCTTATTGTGCCATGGAAGTTCTTTCTTTTCTTCAAAAGGTTTTATAACATATTTTTCATATTTTCCCATTTTAATCGCCTCTTTCAGATTTTCCGATTTTTTTACAACTCACACTTTATTTCTAGAATTTGTATTCTCCTCTTCTCAGTATGGACACTTCTATTCCTTTTCCCTTGAGCATTTTTACGGTATGTTTCAATCCTGGAGGTATAAAGACACACGCAGGGCTGTCTTCAACGTATTTTTCATCACCCAGTGTGACTTCAAACGTTATTCCCTCCTCTGGAAAAACGTACGCTTGCGACACATCGTGCGTATGCATATCGACGTAATCAGGAGCCTCGCCTTCCTTAACCTTTATGTAGTGGACAAATATATTGATATCCGTTTCTTTAATCATACCTGTGTTCAGAAATGCAATTAGAGGCCCCAATGAATCCATTGCCTTTCTGTCGTGTCCGATAAGTTTTTTTTCTCCCCAATCAAAGGGTTTTATAACATATTTTTCATATTTTCCCATTTTAATCACCTCTTTCACATAGTTTCTAGATTTTTTCTTTTAACAATTTCTCATTACCATGAAGGAGTTATCCTTTATCACCTCCAGGACGTGGAGTTTTCTGTATATCCGCTCCCAACTTTTGCATTGAGTCTACAAAAGAGGGATACGTGACATTGACTGATTCTGCAGAGTCGACAACAGTCATTCCTTCAGCAACCATTCCCGCAACGGCAAGAGCCATCACTACTCTATGATCATTGTACCCTTTCACGGTAGTACCTTTAAGATTGCTCTCACTGATGTGCAGTTCATTTTCTTTTTCTACAATCTTACCTCCCATTTTAGAAAGTTCTTCAGTCATTACTTTTATTCTATTTGTTTCTTTCATCTTTGTTATTTCGATGTTTTTTAGTATTGTCGTTCCTCCAGCCGCACAACCCACCACACACAAGATGGGAAGGAGATCTGGCGTATCAGTGAGGTCTAAGGTGATCCCCCTGAGGGTACTGGCGTGAAGGATCAGGGATTCATCTGTTGTTTCAATTTCTGCACCCATTTTTCTCAAATAATCTACAATAGCTTTATCACCTTGGGGGTCTGTAAGGTCAAGACCCTTTATTGTTACTTCTGAGGATGTTACTGCTGCAGCACAGATTGGAAATGCAGCAGATGAAGCGTCTCCCGGAATACTTCTTGTGAAACAATTGTATTTCTGACCTCCAATGATCTTTATTTCATTGAAATTTTTATTTTTGTAAGAACAGCCCAGATTATCTAGCCAACTCATTGTTATCCTGATGTAACTCTTTTCGTTGATCGGTGGAGTTACTTTCAAGAGAGTGTTTTTATCAGCCAATGGACAGGCTACTAGAAATGGCGTGATGTAGATAGAAGTAATACCCTCTACAGTAGCTTTTCCTCCGATGAGAGGACCTTTTACACTTATAGGGCACTTTCCACTATTATATCTTGACGATGTTTTTACCCCTAATGAAGAAAGAGCATTCAATAAAGGTAGAAAGGGCCTGTTTTTTATACTGTGATCACCATCCAATGTAACAGTTTCTCTTCCAAGAGAAGATACTGCAATTAAATTACCAAGAGTTGTACCAGAGTTTCCCACAAAAAGGGGATATTTGGGAATAGTGATCTTACCATCCACTCCTTTGATCTTCCATTTCTTTCTCATAGATATTTCAGCCCCGAGAAGTCTGCAACACCTTACACACGAGAGAGTGTCTTGTGACTCTAAGGGATTCTCGAGTTCAGAGACCCCGTCTGCAAGAGAGCCAAATATAACTCCTCGTATCGTATGAGATTTTGAAGCTGGAATAACTGTCTCACCTTTCAATGAGGATTTTCTTACTTGAATAAATGATCCCAATGTTTATCCCCCTAAATAAAGTCTCTTAACCTTCTCATTTTTCATAATTTCCTTAGCAGGTCCTTCGTATTTGTTCTTGCCGAGTTCTAAAACGTATGCATAATCTGCTAATTCTAACGCTCTTTTGGCATTTTGCTCCACCATCATTATCGTCTTTCCAGATTCTTTTACCTTGTGTATTTCGTTGAAGATCACTTCTGCTATGTTGGGAGCCAACCCCAAAGAAGGCTCATCCAACATGATAAACTCTGGATCAAGTAAGAGAGCTCTTCCCATCTCAAGCATCTGCTGCTGTCCCCCGCTGAGATTTCTGGCTTCTTCGTTTCTTCTTTCTCCAAGAATCGAGAATCTCTTGTAAATACGTTCAATGTCTTTTTGAACCTGCTCTTTGTCGTTTCGTATGTACGCCCCCATCTCCAGGTTTTCCTGAATTGTCATCAGTGGAAATATGTTTCTTCCCTGAGGTACGTAAGAGATGCCCTTTTTAAGGAGAGCTTGCGTCTTAAAATTCGAAATGTTCTCCCCATTGTAAGAAATTTTGCCATCCCAAACCTTGAGGATACCAAATATTGCTCTGAAAATTGTTGATTTACCAGCACCGTTCGGACCTATAACTACAGTCATTTGATTATCTTTAATCTCCATATTTACGCTATGTAATATTTCGATTTTCCCGTATCCTGTGACAAGATTTTCGATTGTAATCATGAGATCAGCCTCCAAAATAAGCTTTAATAACTTCTTTATTTTCCTTTATATCCTTGGGCAACCCCTCGGCTATTTTTTTGCCGTGATCGAGTACAATAATCCTGTGAGAGTAATTCATGACGACGTCCATATTATGTTCAACGATGACAAATGTTATACCTCTTTCGTTCATTTGCAGTATTCGATCCATAATCCTTTTTATCAGTGTGGGGTTCACTCCACCTGCAGGTTCGTCGAGGAGTACTAACTCCGGATTGGGCATGAGAACCGTACCCAGTTCCAACAGCTTTTGCTGACCGTACGAAAGACTACCGGCAGGATCGTTTTTCAATCTGTCGATTCCCAAGAAGGAGAGAATTTCTTCAGCTTTTTTCCTCTCTTCAGATTCATCCAGGTGTATCAATCTACTGAATAGATTTCCCTTGTGCTCCTGAATTGAGAGCAATAAATTCTCAGTGCACGTTAATTCGGGACATAGGTGTGTAATTTGAAATGTCCTGCTTATCCCCGAGAGGCAGATGAGATATGGCGGTTTTTTTGTGATATTTTTCTCCTTAAAATAGATTTCACCATCATTTGGCTTGTATATTCCAGTAATGCAGTTGAACAGCGTTGTTTTACCGGAGCCGTTCGGACCTATGATAGAGAGTATCTCACCCTCTTTTACCTCGAAATCTAAAGAGTCTACCGCCACGAGGTCACCAAATTTTTTTGTCACATTTTTTCCCTTTAAGATCATGAGGAATCACCCAATTTAGATATAGATTTTATTTTCGTGATAATCTTTTCGATTATCCAGATCCCTCCTTTCGGTACAAAAATTATCATCACCATCGTGATCAAAGCAAAAATCAGTATGTAATACTGCTCATACGCTCTCAGGGCTTCGGGCAAAATAGTTATAATGCCAGTTCCCAGGATAGCTCCTTCCAACCGACCGAGTCCTCCTATAACGAGCATCATGATCATCCTAAACGTTACCACATCAGTGAATCCTGAAGGACCTATGTAACCCAACAGACACGCGTAAAAGCAGCCTCCTATCCCTGCATATATGGCTCCCAGAACAAAAGAAAGAAGTTTGTATCTCCTGATATCGACTCCTACCATCGCTGCTTTTACCTCATTTTCTCGCAGAGATTTGAATGCTCTTCCCCACCTGGATTTTGCTATCCACATGGCGGAAAAAATGATCAATATGGTAAAGAGGAGTATAAAGTAGTAAAATCGTAAATCTGAACCTAAGGGGATGAAAAGGAAGCCGGGCCGTGTTATGTCTCCTATTCCTGTAGGGCCGCCAGTAATGTCAGATGCGTTCTGAACAAATACGTAAAATATCCTGCCGAATCCGAGCGTTACGAGAGCCAGGTACATGTGTTTCACTTTGAGTGAAGGGTATCCAATTATTATTCCAAATCCAATTTCAACCACGATAACAATTGGAAGTGCAAGCCAAAAACTGTGTCCGTGTGTTATGAGTAGAGCGGTGATATACGCTCCGATCCCCATGAATGCAGCGTGACAGAGAGAGACCTGACCAGCGTACCCCATGGTGATGTTGAGCCCGATTACCGCCATTACCATTACTAACGTAAGACTGAGAACGTAAAGCAGGTACGGATTCAAAAAATATGGAATACCTATGAGGATTAGTAATATTACTGAGATTATCCCGTAAATGAAAAGTATTTTCCTGTTTTTTAATCCGAGCGTTTTGGTTACCATTTCAATCACACCGTATATTCTTCTTCTTTTATACCGAAGAACCCCTCAGGCTTAATCAGAAGGATAATTATCAGTATAGCGAATACGAAGATGTCTCTGTATGCTGAGGATATATACGTACTTACCAATCCTTCCGTGACACCGAGGAAAAGCCCTCCCACCAGAGGCCCCTGAATTTTATTGAAGCCGCCCATAATAGCTGCGATAAATGCTTTAAGTGCTATCATGACACCGATATCGTATCTCACGAAGTATATTGGAGCAATCAGTATCCCCCCAACTGCTACAAGTATACCGTTAATAACAAACACAAGTGCGATAATCCCGAGGACATTTATTCCAACTATCCTGGCAACGTTTCTGTTCTGAGCAACAGCTCTCATCGCCTTGCCAGTTTTTGTCCACTTCATGAACATATACAGTAAAAAGACCACCCCTATAACTGTAAAGATAACTCCAAGATCCTCCTGTGAAAGAATTATACCTTTCACACTGAAGGGGGTGGGATTGAAAAGAGAAGGAAACGCTCGCGCGTAGGCCGTTGCAGCGATCGCCACACTGTATTTTATAAATTCTGAAAGGGCAAAGGTTACTATTATTATAGTAAGAAACGGTTTTCCTAAAAGGTGCTGAATAGCTCCTTTTTCAATCAGCAACCCCAACAGAGCTGAAAGTGCTAAAGTTAAAATAATAGCTAAAATCAGTGGTAATTCAAAAACAATAAAAAATAAATAAATAAAAAACACAGGGAGCATTATCAATTCCCCCTGTGCAAAATTTACTGTGCCTGAAGCAGTATAGAGTAGAACGAATCCAAGAGCAGCGATAGCGTAGATAGCACCGTGAGCTAATCCGCCTATGATCACTTGAATGAGCGAAGAAATCATTGCGTATCATCTCCGTTCTTAATCTCTTCCTACTTTCTTACGTTAATTCTTCGGGGACTTCAGGAGGTAATATATCGATTACTACTTGCTCTCCGTTCTGTATCTGTACGATGAACGACGTCTGGAACATGTCTCCGTTGGTACCGTAGACGAGCTGCGGTGCGAGGAAGTGCGAATCGTCTGATTCCGTCAGTGTCCCACCGCGGAGCCAGTTGACAAATTTTTCCTGATCAAATTCACCGAGTTTCTCTACAACGGTCTTGATGATGTACATTGCCATGTATCCTTTCATTGCGTTGTGGTCGGGCATTATTCCCCATTTCTGTTTGAATTTTTCCGCAAACCTGTCGGCACCATCACATCCTATGAAGACGAGAAGGCCGGTCATGCCGTCATGATCTGAGCCGATCAACTCGGTGATGATCGGAGAGACCTGCGGGGTGTCTCCAAACAAAGGTTTACTTCCGCCTATCTTCCTGTAGTCCCTCAGGAAGTACGCGGTCATCTCTTCAGTCAGGAAAACAAAGAGACCATCGGCCTCTACACCCTCTATCTGTACGGATTCTGCGCTGTAATCGACCTGTCCAGGTTCCACGACTACTTCGAGGACGATGTCAACATTGACCTTGTCTGCTGCATCTTTCCAACTATTGTAACACCCCATTCCGTAGTCGTCACTCTGGTACAGCACTACTGCATTTTTAACGTTTCCCTTTTCCACAGCCCAGTCCACGAGCTGCGGCATCGCAATCGCTGACTGTGTCGAAGTCCTGAAAATATAGTTGTATCCCTTTTCCGTGATCGTTGGGTTTGTAGAACCACAGAACTGTGGGATTTTCGCATTTTCAGTAACATCCATATTAACAAGAGTACTTGAACTGAAAATAGTTCCAAGGATAGCAAAGGGCTCTTCACTTACAGCTTTCAACATTGCAGATTTGGATGTTGCAGGATCTGTTGCGGTATCATACGTATGTATTTCCACTTTTCTTCCAAGAATTCCGCCGGAGTCATTTATTTCTTCGAGAGCCATAGTCACGGCCTGAGTCCATGGTATACCACAATTGGATCCCATTCCTGTCATTTCAATTACTTGGCATAGTAACACAGGTTCTTTTGGCGCAGCAGTCGTCGGTACAGGAGTAGTTGGTGCGGCAGTCGTCGGTACTGGTGTAGTTTCTTCTTCTTCAGTAATGCATCCTGCAAAGGAAACCACTGAAAGCAATAAAACTCCTAATGCAAATATTCCCAAAGACTTTTTTGTTGTTTTTTTATTCATTTTATCACTTCTCCATTTTTTACTCATTTCACTACAATTATAACCTACAAGTTTATAAACTTTTCGCTTGTTGTCATATTATTTACAACTAATAGAAAGCATTATAAAGGTGAACGTAGTGTATTTAATTAATAACAAAATAGGTGATAAGAATGAGTAGTGAACACAACGATGTAAAAAAATACAACAGTGTAAAGGAATACAGTGGCGTAAAGATGGTTTATGAAATGAAATGGCCGGAAATAAAGGAACAAACGAAGATATGTGACGTAGTTATAATACCGATAGGATCTATTGAACAACATGGTCATCACACGCCCGTCGGAGAAGATGCTTTAAATGCTTTAGAACTGGCAAAGAGAATAGCCAAGAGAACAAACTCCGTAGTGGCTGCACCTATTTGGTATGGAGCGCACATGTATCAGCAGATGGGGTATTACGGATCAATTCCAGTGAGATCCGATGTTGTGAAGGAATATGTGAAAGACGTGATCAGGGGATTTTCAAGGTTAGGATTTAAAAAAATAATAGTTCTTAATGCACATGGTCAACAATGGGTACTTGAGGGTGCACTTCACGATCTGGGAACTGAGATTGACAGTTTCATCGCAATTGCTACGTGGTGGGATTTCTGTGGAGATACGATAAACAAGGTGTGCGAAACTCCTTTTCTCCATGCAGACGAAGCTGAAACATCGGTCGCTTTAGTTCTCTTTCCCGATCTCGTTGACATGAGTAAAGCAGTCAAAGAAACCGGTACCCCCATAGTCGATAAAAAGTATTTTGGAGGACCGGCTCACTTTCCCAAAAACGGAGGCTTTCCTGGACATGCAATAACTGCTTTCCATTTCCAAAAAGATGAATATCCAAAGGGAGTCCTTGGTGATGCTACAAAAGCTACAAAAGAAAAAGGTGAAATAATTGTCGAAGACGCTGTTAACAAAATTTCTGAGTTTATAGAATATCTTAAGAAGAAGTATCCTCCTGGAACAAAGATAAGGGAAAAATTTAAAAAATAATTTCATATTTTATTTTTTTATATATTCCATATAGGACAGTATTTATATATCCTATTTAATAGTTGAAGAATAAAATACAAATGTTCTTTGAAAAAGGGTGTTAAGATGAATAGTGAGATTGAAATAAAACAGGAACTACAAAGATGTGGGATAACCGATCAAGAAGCAGTACTGTACTTAGCTCTGTTTAAAAAGAGTTCTACAGCTTCCGATGTCGCAGAAAGAACGGGAATTCCAAGAACTAGGGTCTATGAGATTGCGAGAGAACTGGAGTCAAAAGGATTTATAGAGATGAATCTTGATAGACCAGTAAAATTTAGAGCTATAGAACCAGAGATTGTACTAAGAAGATTAAAAGCTGGTCTTGAAAGAAAACTCCAAGAATTAACATTAAAAGGGCCAGAAATAGTCAACATTCTAAAAAAAATTCCCTCGGAGGAAGAAGAGAAGGAAACTGTGTGGGCCATAAATGGAGAAAGTAACGTAATCTCCAAATTTAATGAGATGTGTAAACATGCTGAGAAAGAGATATGCTTTACGACCCAACGGTTTTCTGCAATAGATAAAATAGAAAAAACTTTGATAGAGCATAAAGCCCAAGGTATGGAAATTAAGGCAGCGGTGCCCATCCTTGATTGTACAAAACCGTACGCAAGGAGATTAGCCAAATTTTCCGATCTTAGACACTTTGATCATAGAATAAGATTTCTTTTAGTTGATAGATCTGAAGTTCTTATCTTTTTAGTATCCCCAGAAAAAGGGATTGAGGACTTTGAAACAGGAAATCTGCCTGCCTGTAAAAAAGCTTTATATTCACGAAATAGTTCGCTTATATATATATTCTCACAGTTCTTTGATGAGCTCTGGGAAGGATCAGTCTCAGCAGAGAAATTATTGGAATAGAAAGAGTAGTATTTTGATTATTCCCTTTTTCAACCGTAAAGGAGGCGTGTTATAAAATATAAAAATTGTTGTAAATAATATGACAACAAGCGAAAAGTTTATAAATAGTAAATCCAATTTACAGTGTATGAGCAATGCCGAAAGGGATACACAAAGAAAATATATAAAAATAGATTATGTCAAGTGCACAGGATGCCGAACGTGTGAGATGATATGTGCCATTACTCATGGTTCTACCGCCCCTTCCCATTCGAGAATCAAAGTAGATTCCTTTTTTCCGGGAATAGATATTCCTTCTTTATGTAAACACTGCATTGATCCTCCCTGTTTTAAATGTTCCTTCGGTGCAATGACAATGGAAAATGGAGTAGTAAGGATAGATAAAGAGAAATGTGTAGGGTGTGGAGTTTGTGCGCAAAATTGTCCCATCGATGCCATTAAGATAATAAAATCGAAAGCAATAAAATGCGATCTCTGCGGAAAATGTGTAGAAATGTGTCCGACCAATGCTCTCTTCTTCAGTGAAACCTCAGAAGAGGCGAAACTTACGAGAACAGATAAGGACGAAGTCATGAAAGAGATCTTAGGAGTGGGAGGATTATGATGCCTTATACCGTTCTCACCATTGATCTGAATGATAGAAAAATATCAAAGAAAGGCATTAAAAAAAATATTCAAAGAAAATTTCTTGGTGGTAAAGGCATTGCAGCTTATTTACTCTTTAATCTCACACCCGCTCTCACAGATCCTCTCGGTGAGGAAAATGTGCTGATCTTGGCCACTGGACCTCTTACTGGAACCTTTTTTCCTCAAAATCGTTCTTGTATTGTGTCAAAATCTCCATTAACTCATACTTTTTGTGATTCTTATATAGGAGGACATATTGGACCAGAGATCAGATTTGCAGGTTACGATTTCATTGTAGTAAAGGGACGATCAGATGATCTTAGCCATATTCAAATTCAGGACGATGAAGTAGAAATAAAAAGTGCCCAAAATCTCAAGGGCAAAGGATCAATTGAGACTGAAAAAAACATTAAAAAAAATAATAAAGATTTTAAGGTACTCTGTATAGGACCTGCAGGAGAGAAACTTGTACGGTTTGCATCGATCAGTACCGATTATTTCAGACATGCAGGTAGAGGAGGGCTTGGAGCTGTGATGGGGGCAAAGAATCTAAAAGCTATTTCTATTTTAGGAACTGGTGGCGTTAAAATTATCGATGAACAATTTTTCAAGGAAACAGAGAGGCTTCATAAGAGTATTAGAGATAATCCTGCAAATCAAGCAAGAAGAACACTAGGAACCGTACGATCAGTTGTTACCTCCAGTAAAAATAATACTCTTCCAACTAGAAATTTTAGATACGGAACCTTTGAAAAGGTAGAGAACATATCTGCAGAAAAAATGAATAAACACTTTTGGAAGAAAAGAAAAGCGTGTTTTGTATGTCCAACAAACTGTTCCGCTCTTGGAATTCTAAGCTCAGGAAAGAGAAAAGGTACTATACTCGAAGGAGGGGATTATGAGAATGTGGGAATGTTAGGATCAAACCTTGAAATTGATAATATTGACGAAATAATTTATATGAATTATTTATGTGACAATCTGGGCCTTGATACTATATCGACAGGGAACATAATAGGATTCTTGATGGAATGTACGGAGAGAAACATTCAGAATACACCCGTAAAAATTAAATTTGGGGATTCTGATAAAGCAATCGACATAATTCAACATATTTCTAACAGAGAAGATTTTGGAGATGCATTAGCAGAAGGATTAAAGAATCTTTTACAGAAATTTCCTAAAGAAGCCGAAGATTTTGCAATACAGGTAAAGGGCCTAGAACTTCCAGCATGGGAAGTACGATCTGCTATAGGAATGGGACTTGCATATGCAACTTCGGATAGGGGAGGATGTCATAGAAGGTCTTTCCCCATATCTTCCGAAATCAGTGGCAAAGAATTTGATGGTCACAGACTTGAAAGATTTAGCTCAGAATACAAGGCCGCACTTGTTAAGCAGCAACAAGATATCAGCAGTGTTCATTATTCACTCATTGTGTGTGGATTCTGTACAGGATTAATAGAAAAAAATGACTTTCTAAATCTAACAAATATGGCTACAGGTTTTGATTTTGAAGATAAAGAGTTCTGGGGTGTTGGTGAAAGAATATGGAATCTTATACGGTTATATAATGTGAGAGAAGGATTTGGCAGAGCTGAGGATACTCTTCCAAACAGGTTCTTTAAGGATCCCCTTCCTTCAGGAGTTGGCGAAGGGAACGTCTTGAAAAAAGAAGATTTTGTGTACATGCTTGATCAATATTATGATTTAAGAGGATGGGACAACAATGGAGTTCCCACAAAAAATAAAGTAAAAAATTTGGAATTAGAAGAGTTCATGGTTAAAATAAAAAGAAATAGGTGACAAAATGGCAAAATCTAAATATTTTGTAAATGCGAAGGATATAGAAGGAAAGAAAAAAATACCAGAGAGAACTTCGAAGCTATTGATTTCAGATAAGTCCCATGGAGCAAGCAATCTTTCGATGGGCATGGCGATAGTACCTCCAGGCAGTGAAATCCCCTGGCATGAACATCCAGGACAACAAGAGATAATGATAGTAATTCAAGGTAAAGGCAAAGCAATAATTGGAGATGAAGAGGAGATTGTTACAATAGAGAGTACTTTTTTTGTTCCCGAAGGAATAAAACACCGAGTACAAAATATAGGCAACGAGGAGTTAAAGGTAGTATGGTGTTACTCTCCTCCTCTTAAAGAACACATGAGAGGTGATTGAAAATGGTATTTGAAAAAACAAGAAAATACATGAAAACTAAGGGGCTTCCACCAGGAGATTTGTATGATCTTCCTACGTCAGATATGCGATTTCCTGACGGAGCGCAGTATAGAATAGAAGTGCCAACAATAAATACGGCTGCAGCAATGAGAAAACTTCTTGAAACAGTAGAAGAATACGGCACCGTAATACATAGGGTAGATGAAACGTACGGAATCATGCGACATCCGGATGAAGAGATTGAGGAGTACATTGAGATTGCAAAAGATTTTCAAGTGGAGCTAAATATGGCGACAGGCCCTCGAGCAACTTACGATACAGGAGCCACGGTATTATCGAGTCAAGGAGCGAGAATAGGATATAGACTGAGAGGAATGGAGCAGATAATCAGAGCAGTGGAAGATGTGAAAAGAGCACTAGAGTTTGGATGCAAGGGTATTCTGATATACGACGAAGGATTTCTCTGGCTGGTGAACGAAATGAGAAAAGATGGAGAGCTTCCCAAATATGTGAAATTCAAGCTTTCAGCTCATTGTGGACACGGTAACCCAGCATCCTTTAAACTTCTTGAGAGTATTGGTGCTGATACGATAAATCCCGTAAGAGATCTTCAACTACCAATGATCGCGGCATTGAGAGCAGTAATGACTGTTCCGTTGGATTTGCACACAGATAATCCACCCGCTTCTGGAGGATTTATAAGGACATTCGAGGCGCCCGAGATGGTACGTATCGGTGCACCGCTTCACCTCAAGACTGGGAATTCAGCTCTGAGTGCTCACGGTATTCCGACATCTGAGGCAGATGCGGTTAGAATGGCACAACAAACAGTATGCATAACACGGGTAGTAGAAAGATATTATCCAGAAGCAAAACGATCGAAAAAAGGTGCAAAAGATTTGGCAATTCCTAAATAGGAGGAAAAATGAAAATAAAAGCAGAGGTTTTAGAAGATTTTTGTAAAAATATCCTGATAAAGTTGGGAGCCAGTGAGGAGAGAGCTGAGATAGTTTCAGAGTGCATGATACTTGCAAATCTGAGAGATGTAGATTCTCACGGAATTCGCAGGCTCCCTGTTTATGTTCAAAGAATAGAAAAGGGATTGGTAAATCCAAAAGGAAAAATTACTATTTCTTTAGATAAAAAGGCCGCCGTCGTACTTGACGGTGGCCTATCTTTTGGTGAAGTAGTCGGAAAGTGTGCGTGTGACATTGCCATAGAAAAAGCAAAAAAATATGGAACAGGAATAGTTACGTGCAGAAATACCAACCATTTTGGAATGGCAGCTTATTATGGATCATATTTAGCTGAAAACAACATGATCGGTATAGTTATCTCCAATGCCAACGCTTCTATTGCACCGTGGGGTGGAAAAGTCTCGATGTTTGGAACGAATCCCCTTTGTATTGCCATTCCTGCAAAAGATAGACCCCACATTATCTTGGATATGGCGATGAGCATTGTTGCAAGAGGGAAAATACGGGCAGCGGAGGAGAAAGGAGAAAAAATACCCGATAATTGGGCCATTGGATCAAATGGGAAGCCTACCGATGATCCCTCAGAAGCGATAAAAGGATCTCTTCTTCCAATTGGAGGACCAAAGGGTTATGGTATGGCTTTGATTATTGACGTACTCAGTGGCATGTTTTCGAATGCAAGATACAGCACTGAAATAAAGTCGATGTTTGATTTAAGCGGCACATCGGGTATGGGTCATTTTTTCCAGGCAATAGATATAGAGACTTTTACCTCTGCAGATAAATTTAAAGAAAAAATTGATGATTATATAAAAGATATAAAAGATTCTCCCAAAAAAGAGGGGGTAACTGAAATATATTTACCGGGAGAACTAGAATATTTATCGATGATAAAAAAGAGAAAAGAAGGCATAACGCTGCCTGAAGAAGTCTTGAAAAAGTTACAGCGCTTGGAAAAAACCTACCTTAACACTCAAGTTATATTTAAGGACTAGATCTAAATTTGAATTTCTATTTATATCTATTTTTTATTAGTTCCTTTTTTTCTCGGTGTATATGTCCGTATTCTAGCAATCAAAATTTTACCAGTATCTTTATATCTTTCTTTAGTTTTGCTCTTTCGAATGCATCAAGGATATTATCAAAGTCGTATACGCGTGAAATCATATCTTTTACGTTGAGTATACCCTTTGCGATGAGAAGAGGTTCTTTTTCATAACTTATGCAGGAAGCATCAGAGGTTACGATATCAATTTCTTTCCTCACGAGCCTAAGAAAGTTGAATTCAACGGGTTTTTCGCTGATTCCTACCATTCCAATTCTTCCGGCCGTTCTCACGATCTCCACAGACTGTTTTATCGTCTCAGGAACCCCCACAGCCTCGAGCACTTTATCAGCGTACTGTCCGTTTGTTTCTTCCATAACCGCATCAAAGACATCTTCTTCGTACGTGTTCACCGTTCTCGTTGCCCCAAACTTCTTAGCAAGAGATAGTCTTTCATCATGATGTCCGGTGACGATGAGTTGGTGTGCACCGAAGGCTTTCACACTCTGCACAGCCATCAATGCGATGGGACCTGCGCCGAGGACCACCACAGAATCGCTCGGGGTGGGGGCAAGCCGCACAACCGAGTGGTATGCTACCCCGGTGGGCTCTACCAGTGCTGCTTCCTTGAGGGACAATCCCTCAGGCTTGTGGTGAACGGCGTACCCTGGAATTTTAAAGTATTCAGCAAACACGCCATCTGCCTCTATACCCATGTGTCTCCTGTGAATACAAACATTGTATCGTCCCGATCTACATACGACACATCGACGGCATATGAGATACGGCTCAAAGACTGCTGGCTGACCCTCTTTTATATGGGTAACATTTTTTCCTGCTTTTTCGACGATGCCTGAAGCCTCGTGTCCGAGTATCAATCCCTCTTTTGCAGGAAATTGGCCTTCCGCTATTTTGAGGTCTGTACCGCAGATACTGGCATATTTTGTTTTAATCAAAACTTCGTCTGGTCCAATCTTCGGGATTTCAATATCTTCCATTTCCACGTTATGTGGACCTTTATAGATTAATGCTTTCACATTCTCGCCTCCATATAGGTTATCATTTCGATACCTTCAAATCCTAGAGATCCATTCTCTGGACGTCTGTTTTCATTTTTCTTTAATGAGCCAAGAGCTCAGTTCGTTCTCTATAACGTCACCCAGGATTTTCTTTTTTATAATACCTCTCAATTGATGTTTAAATAGTTATCGTTAAGTTGTAATAATTATTACAACAAATTTAATGTTTTTGATTTAAATCATATCTAAAACTTTTATTATTTTTTTTCAGGATATTAATAGATTTAGGAAATAAATTTTTATTTTCATGCGGAAAATAGAACGAATCTATGAATAGATCTTCAAACTGATCTTCTGTTGATATTTCGAAGTACTTGATCTTCTCCGGGATTCTCTTAGCTATTTCTCTATACTTTTTTGATAAAAGGGCCATCTTTGCTCCCTGTAATGCTGCATTTCCAACAAATTTTACGTTTGCATTTTTAATTTCAGGCAACAAACCGATAATTGTAGCATTTTCCTTGTTGATGTAGTTACCAAAGCCTCCGGCAATAAAGATTTTTTTAATTTCTTTCAATGAACTCTCATATTTATTGCTGAGGATCGAAACTCCCGCAAATATAGCTGCTTTCGCAAGTTGTATTTCTTTAATGTCTTTTTGTGTTATTGACACATAGTTTGATTTATCTTCATAGAGCACGAGTTCCAGTCCATCCTCAGTTTCTGCATAGTCAAACTCAGGATGACGTATTATAATCCCCTTGGAGTCCAAAACTCTATTCTTTAACATTTCTGCTGTGATATCGATTAATCCTGATCCACATATACCCTTTGGCTTTCCTCCTCCAATTACTCCAAGAGCAATTTCATGAGTTTCTCTATCTATTTTTACGTGATCAATAGCACCTTTATCCGCTCGCATTCCGTATTTAATGTTCGTGCCTTCAAAGGCAGGTCCTGCAGGGGTAGAACAGCAGATTAACTTGTCTTTCTTTCCAAAGGATATCTCGGTGTTCGTTCCAATATCGATCAAGAGTGATTCATTTTCTTCTTTGTGTATTCCTGTGGAAACGATTGCACCTACGTGATCTGCTCCAACAAAACTGGAGATGCTGGGTAAAATGTGAACATTACAGTTGTTCCCTAACGCGATTTCTACTTCAGGAGCTTTCACGTCCAGACTATTCGCAACAGCAGGAACAAAAGGAGAAATAGCCAAATATTTTGGAAAAATTTTTAAAAGGAGATGTATCATCGTTGTATTTCCCACAACTGCTATTTCAAATACATCACCTTTGTCTGTTTTAGTCTTTTCCAAACATTTTTCAATCAAATGATTTATTTTGTCGATGATGAGTCTATTCAATTGATCTAAACTCTCTTCAGAAATGATACAATGGTTAATCCTCGACATAATGTCTTCGCCGAATGCAACCTGCGGATTTATCGATGATTCTGTCCAGAGTGTTTCGCCTGTTTTAAGATCAAAAAAGCGAGCCACGACAGTCGTGGTACCGATGTCTAGAGCTATTCCGTAGCATTTACTGAGATGTCCAGCTCTGATATCCAAAACATGATCTTTAAGACTATAAAGGGTAATTTGACCGCCTTTTTCTCTTGTTACATGCGGGATCTTTCTTAAAAGATCTAGGTTAGTTAACTCAATATTTTTACCAAATTCAGTTTTATAAGCTTCCCTGATTCTTGCTATGTCAGTGTCATCTTTTTTCAAGGAGAGAGATGGCAAAACGAGATGGTAGATTTCTACGGAGGGATCGATCTCGAATTTTTTTTCTTCATAAGATGTCAAGATTTTTTCATTCTCTCTGACTTCTCCAAGAATAGATATTTGCAAGGTATCCACCAATTTCAGCTGACATGCCAACCGGATACCTCTTTCGATTTCATCCGAAGACAAACTTTTTTTCTCTATAGCTGTAAGTGGATACTTCGATCCTCCTGACTCGACGACAACTTTACATTTTCCGCATACACCTATACCACCGCAGGTCGATTCGAGAGTTATACCTTCCTCTCTCAAAACTTCATAGAGAGTTCTGCCCGTTTCACCCATTATTTTTTTCTTTGATGGCATTACTACGATTTTTATTCTTCTTCCTTTACTGACGACCATGGCAACATCCAACCAAAATAAAGTTTTTGTCTTGTTTATGACAACAACCGAAAGATATAAATAGTTTATTCATCTATCTTTATTTATGGAAGAAGAGATATTTAAAATGCTCACTGATGCAGTACTCAGTGGTAATGTTAAACTTGCCATTAAGGCAAGTAATAAAGTCATAGAGGAAAACATCGATGCGTATGAGGCAATAATGAAGGGATGTGCTGAAGCAATGAGAATTGCAGGTGAAAAATTTGAGAAACATGAGATATATGTACCGGAATTATTGATTTCCGCACGGGCAATGAATTCAGCAATTGATATTTTAAAACCACATATGAAAACGGAAATGCAAACAAATTCAGGTAAGATCGTCTTGGGGGTTGTTGAGGGAGATATTCACGATATAGGAAAAAACTTGGTAAAGCTTATGCTTGAAACATCAGGATTTGAAGTGATCGATTTGGGTAAGGATGTACCTGTTGATACGTTCATAGAGAAAGCAAAGGAAGTAGATGCAGATTTAATCGGTCTTTCTGCCCTCATGACTACAAGCATGCAAACCATGGAACAGATCGTGAAAAAAGCGAAGGAGAGTAACATAAGAGCGAAGATACTCATTGGAGGTGCTCCAGTTTCTAAGGATTTCGCTGAGAAAATACAAGCTGACGGCTATGCTGCCGATGCTGTTGAAGCTGTAAAAGTAGCAAAGGAGTTGATTAGGGGAGAAAGGTGATTTAATGGAGCATATGACTTCAAAAGAAAGGATGATGAAAGCAATAGATCTCGAGGAGCCAGACAGGGTCCCTGTTTTTATTACAGCCTTAAGTCACCCTTCTCGAGTTGTTGGTACCAAAATCTCCAAAATGAGAGAAAACTCAGAAATCGCTGCTAAAGCAGCAGTAATGACGTCTAAAAATTATGAGACAGACTGTGTTTACATATATCAGGATTATGGGCTTCTTTTAGGAGATATCAAAGGTATAGAGGTAAAAATTCCAAGAGATTCTCCCCCGAGCATATCTAACTATCCCCTAAGGTCAATAAAAAATATCGATGAATGTGAGGTACCTGAATTTCCAAAAGTTTCTGATCCAAAAAACAAAAACTTACGACTACTATTAAAAACCTCTGAACTAACCTGTAAATTGGCAGGAATTGATACTTTCACTTGTTTTTGCGTTGCCGGTCCGTTTACTCTTGCAGGCTTACTTCGAGGTGTAGAGACTTTTTGTATGGATCTGTATGACAATCCTGATAAGGCAAAAGAATTAATAGAAGCGTCTGCAAAATTCAGTCTCGAAACCTTAATCGCAGGAATAGAGTCTGGAGCAACAATGGCATCAATAGCTGACCCGACAGCAAGCCCTAACCTCATATCACCAGCACAATTCCAAAGTTTTGCTGGATCTTATCTCAGATTTGTCATCCAAGGATTACATGATCATTTTCCAGATAAGACAATACCTGTGAGATTACACATTTGCGGTGATACAACTCCAATCCACGACCAGATGACGGATACAGGTGCGGATCTCCTGAGTCTCGACCAGGCAGTTGATCTCAAAAAAGCAAAGGTGTTTACAAAAAATAACGTTTGTTTGATGGGGAATGTAGATCCCTCACGACTTTATCTTGGATCGCCTTCTGAGATAGAAAAGGCGAGCAGAAAGTGTATAGAGGACGCAGGGTCGGGAGGGGGATTTATTCTTGCTTCGGGATGTGAAATTCCTCCAGACTGTCCCCCTGAAAATCTTAAGATGCTTATAAAAGCAGCTAGAAAATACGGAAAGTACTAAAGGAGGCATATAAAGAATGAAATCCAAAATATCAGAGTTCTTCGAAAACAAATACTATACCAATCTACCAGTGATCCCACTTGTTGGCATTCACTCGGCAAGAATAGCAAATATAGATATACAAAAGGCTCTTGTTGATGGTTCTCTCATGGCAAAAGCAGAACTAAAAGCTCTGAAGAGTTATAATTACAATGGAGTATTAACATTCATGGATCTAACTCTCGAAGCTGAAGCTCTCGGCTGTGAGATTCAATGTCATAAAGAAACCGTACCTTCCGTAAAAAAAGTACTTTTCAGGGATTTGGATAAACATAATCTCATTGAGATCTCGAATATAGAAAAGAGCAAGAGAGTATCTGAGTTTTTACGAGCCGTGAGGATCATGGCGGAAGATATTGATTGTTCCAAGACGATCGTTGGAGCTTACGTCACAGGTCCATTCACGCTAGCAGGGCAGGTAATGGGCATGGAAACAATTTTTGAAAGCATGATACTTCACCCGGATGAGTTTCGAGAGATATTAGAAAAAACCTTAGAGATCACAATAGAGATGACAGAAAAGTTTATTGGTGAGGGGGCAGATTTAGTTGTCGTTCTTGACCCAATGGCATCTCCAGATCTGATTTCTCCTATTCACTTTGAAGAGTTTGCAGAACCATATCTCCAGAAAGTTGTTGCGAATACTTATAACAAAGATGTATTATTGGTTTTACACATTTGTGGGGATACGACAAATATTCTTACAAAAATGCTTGAATGTGGATATGATGGACTCAGCATCGATTCCAAGGTTGATATAGGGTATGCAGCACGAGTCATAAAAAATAGAGCCTTGTTGATAGGAAATGTTGATCCTGTAAATATTTTACTGAATGGTAGCCCCGAGGACGTGCGTAGAGCATCTGTAGCATGTATAGAAAATTCTTTAGAAGCAAAGTATTTCATATTAAGTTCAGGATGTGAAGTTCCTAAAAACTCACCAAAAGGAAATATCGAAGAAATGGTAAAAGTAGCAAGAAAATACGACTTCAATCATAGAAAGAAATAGCAAAATATTCCATTTCCTGAATTTTTATTTTGTGTACCGATTATCTAAAAAATAAAAAAGAAAAGTAAGTTAAGGCGATTTGATAAAACCTTCTTTCATCAGGAATTTTGTTTCATCTCTTGCTCTTTTTATTATCTCTTCTGCCATTTCTAGGAGTTCTTTTCTCGATTTCTTGATCTTTGCTACGCCATCTTTCACAGCTTGCGTGCCAACAGCTGCAGCCTCTCGCGGAAAGACCTCCCATTCGTCCATCGTAGGAACTATGTAATCTTCTCTCAATCCTTTATCCTCCGCAGTTTTTGCAATCTCGTATGCAGCAGCAAGAC
>Ga0307437_1000013_pt1 | contig 120014 bp, 92 predicted proteins | sample SalMarWE160390MG_FD_202146 | JGI IMG/M metagenome (GOLD analysis project Ga0307437, IMG submission 202146) | Salt marsh sediment microbial communities from the Plum Island Ecosystem LTER, Massachusetts, United States - WE1603-90 | ecosystem: Environmental > Aquatic > Marine > Intertidal zone >...
AGTCGAGGTCGTCAAGGTCGGAATACTCTCGACATCAGTGGCCGAAACGCCAAAGAGCAATTGCACGTTCTCGGTCGTACTCTGTGAACCAATGGCAGCCAGCGCCGGAGCCTGGTTGCCGGCCTCAGCCACGTCTATCTGGACAACCTCACTGTCGGTCTCAACACCGTCGCTGGCATAGAAAGTGACAAAGTGCGTCCCGCTCTGAGTGAAGTCCGGAGTCCAGTCGAAATCCCCCGTACCATTGCCGTTGTCGGTGAAGTTGGCTCCGCCGGGCAAGGTAGAAGTTGACAGAGTCGGCGTCGTGCCGTCAGGATCACTGGCCGAAACGGCAGTACTCAACAACACCCCTTCCGTCGTGCTCTGTGAACCGATCGGATCAAGTACCGGTGGCTGATTAACAATCACGGGAGCCAGTGATGCGGCCACCAAAGCCTGACGGTTTGGCCCGGAGTGTGTGGCGCTGGCTGTCGAGGTTCCAGCAAATGCCTCCTGGTGATCAGCGGTCGAGTGGGTTGACGAGGCGCCGCTTGTATCCTGTCCCTCGGTCCAGTCGTTGTTCCAAGTATACGACCCAGTATTGCCGCAATGTGCGGCTGCCAGGGCCAGACCATTGGCTACCACGCTGACACTTGTTTCAACCGGATTGGGCGTGGCACCGTCGACTGTAGCACTCGAGAAATCCTGAATCGGGCTGGTCTGGTCTACATTCTGATACGTCGCGGCTGAATAATGCGATTCATCGGGGGGGGTGCCGGGCCAAGTCACTACAAATGTGTTGCCACTCGCCGCCGAGATGCCCGCTTCGTCCAGATACCACAATCCGGCAAAGGCGAGATAACCACCAGATGACTGCACCGAATCGAACGCTAGCAATATCATCGACTGGCCACCATAGGTGACCGTCGGATTGCTGGTTGTGTCAATGTGCTCGTAGCCGATGGCGAAAACGAGCAGACGGTCGCTACCCGACTGAACGATGTAAGACAGACCGCCGGTCCAGGCGCCTACCCGCGTGACATGAAGCGTCCCTGCATCAAAAACGGTTATCTCGACCACCTCGGAGTCAACCGCCGACGAGTCATCCGTGGCATAGAACGTGACCTGATAGAGTCCCTGATCCGAGGACCCCGGAGTCCAGTCGAAAGTGCCGGTACCGTCTCCGTGATCTAAAAACGTCGCCGTTCCCGGTAGTGTCGAGGTAGTCAGATCCGGGGCCGGATCCTCGGCGTCCGTAGCCGACACATCGAAGTTCAAGTTGACCCCCTCGGTCGTGCTGCGCGGGCCGATTGTGCTCAGCACAGGCGGCTGATTCGCAGCAGCGCCGGTGAGCGTCATGCTCCAGACAATCAGGTCTCCATACTGGAAATGATGCGCTGTAGAATACGAAGACTCTCCGGAAATCTGTAGTGAATATGTTTTTTGAGTGGATATTTCCTCAGCTCCAAATACCGATAACATCGCCCTATCTACACTGATATCTTTTGAATCGTCTGAGATAAAATCAGAGAAGAAAGTGCCATCAGTCGAGTTCTCCAGCCTTACTATAACGCTCCTGTAGTTCGTACCCTGATTACTCCAGGTGTTTCCGATCACCACGACATACTCTTGTTGATTCGGGGTGTAGGAGTGAGTTATGAAATCGTCATACGTGGGGTGATTCGCAGTAGTCGATATATCAGAATCCTCACTGGTCGATGTGATTTGGTCAAAAGAGCTGGCCTTGAAAACTATAATCCGCCCCCTGCGGAAAGACTTGGACGCTGATCCCTGCGCAGAACCTACCTCAATTTCAAGGGTGTTATTACCAGAAGCCAGGCTCTGGACGTCAGCATAGGAGAAGGACCGACTGGCGGCATCGTCTTCCCACTCCTTCGCCATAGCTGTCTTCTGAACTACGGTATTGATCACAGTATGGAATTGCTCCCCATCAGAAACGGATCCGGAAAGTGTCCAGCCTTCTGCGCTCATAAGAACCAAATAGTCACCATTCTCTGGAAGACTAATTGTTGTTGTCAGGAGGTCTACAAAAGGCGAAGTGGTTGTTACTTCGGCAGCGTCACCATTTTGCTGCAGCAACCAGTAATCTACATTTTCCGTCAAACTCTCGAGGGGAATGGCGATCAGAGATTTGCCTTTTATAAAGGCTGTGCCAGAAGCGGTGGCGCGGTACCGAATTCTCAAATCTGAGCTGCCGTCACCGGTCAAGACATAAAAACCGTGCAAAGATCCAGTACGCATCGCTTCAGGGACACCAGAAGACGAGCCTTCATCTGCACCGTTAGCTATAGTGGTTCCCCCGTATGAAACGACGACCACTGGAACTTCGTTCGTATTGTCAGCCCCATAAGCAGCGGAATAGAGAATCAGATAGTCCTTGCCATTTTCAAGGTTCGAAGCTGTTATAACCACATCAGTGTTTTGAAGTGTAGTCGATGTCACGCTTTCCTGGGTATTTGAGAATGAGAATACGGGAGTAATAGAACCTGCCGGTTGTGCGCCAACAACCCCTGCCAGAAGTGTCAGTATTGCAATGCTAAGTAAAAGCTTTCTTATTTGCACTTGTCCAAATCCTCCGTAAGCGCTACTTGAGGAAGAGCATTTTTTTCGATTTACTTTCCTTATCGACCTGTAGCCTGTATAGATAAATGCCGGTGGCAACCCGTCGGCTGCTGCTGCTGGTGGCGTCCCAATCCACCTGATAGTTTCCGGGGACCAGGTTTTTGTCCATAAGGGTCTTAACGTGCTGCCCCAGAATATTATAAATGTCAAGATTCACATGCTGGGTCAGGGAGCCATCGTCCGCCTCTCCCAGCGAAAATTCAATTGTCGTTGTCGGGTTAAACGGGTTGGGGTAGTTCTGGTGCAGTACGAACGTAGACGGCAGCGGCAGGTCCATTCCTTCAACCCGGACCGCCTCGGCGGAAGCGGTCGAAAGCAGCGCTCTGGTCAACTTCATCTGCGACTCGTCGCCGAATTCAATTTCTGACCGAGCCGTTATGGGGACCCTCACAAGGTCCGCCGTTCCGACCTGAATCAAATCTCCAGTCCGGAAGGGATTCTTGAAGTACAGCAGGACTGTCAGCTTTCCATGTCCATCATCTTTCGAACTCAGCACCAACCTCGCTGCATCCTCACCGAGAACCGGTTTGCCCATGATCACGGAGGACGGATCATAATGTATCTCCAACTGAACTCCAGCAATCTTCGCGGGAAGCTCCGATCTGACAACCATGACGTCCGTCAAGCCGCCGTCCAGATCAGGGTAATCAAGAGAAACAGTAGCCATGTCGCCGCTGAAATAGTAGCCGGCTGTCGGTAATGGCGGGATTCCAAAGATGAGATTGATTATTCCCACCAAGTCAAAGACATCGATCGTGCTCTCAGTAACAATGTCGGCAGTAGCAAACTGTCGGGAATTAAAACCATAGTTGCCAAGAATATAGCCCACGACGTTAACCGCGTCGGCCACGTCAATCCGCTTGTCGAGGTTGACATCTCCCAGCCGGTCGATCTGAACGATACCGGAATCAGTGACCAGCGGCAGTGAAGGGAAATCGGGATCCGGGGTAACCGACTCCCAGCCATTGTCTATGTATACCGGGTAATCTCCCCAAAAAGCCACGGTGTCAATCGACATTACCACGTACAAAATGGCGGTGCTGGTGGTGTCGGTCACAATAGGTTCATTGGCCATACCGAACGTCACCACCTTGATTTCCCCGGGAGTTCCACCGATGTCATCATAGATTACATAGTTTTCGGTCCGGGGCGTTGTAATAAAGGAGTCGACCTCGAAGTACTGCTCATCAAAGAAAAAGTCAAACTGCACTCCGTAGACCGTCTGCGCTGTTATCAGATTGACCGGGAGTAGTATCTCCCCGGTACCGGCCAACCCGCCTACCGGCACCTGTCCCTCCGCCGAGGTGGTGAACAGGCGGTCATACGGTATCTTGTTCACCTGAATGGAGGCCGTCAACTGCCGGGTACCTCCCGGCTTGCCGTCATCGGCTGTGAACGCCGCCTGGTATGTACCCAACTGCACAAAATCAGGGGTGAAACTGAAATTCCCGGTCACGCTCCCGACGCCAATCACCGGGTTGGTCGGGCCGAAGGTGGCGTTATTGGGAAGGGAGGTGGCTGTCAGCGTAATCTCATCGTTATCGGCATCAGTAGCCGTCACCTGGAAAGCCACCGTTTGCCCCTGGTCTATTTCGTAGAACGTCTGGGTCGGTTCCGTGAAGACCGGCCGGTTGTTGTCCCCTGGCGAGAGTACAGTTATCATGAGGCTTGCCTGAACCGCTCCGAAATCATTTTGTGCCCACAGAGTGTATGTGGTTGTGGTGTCTGGTTCTACCGGGATGGACCCACTTGAGCCGCAGTCGTCACAAACCCCGGGGCCGATCACTATGAAAGTTGCATCGGACACATCCCAATACAGGGTTGTTGACTGTCCCGAGTCTATCGTAGTGGAAGATGCCGTAAAGGAGTCGATTACCGGTAGAGCAGCAATTATGACGTTGCCGGGTTTCGTCTGGAGTCTGTGATAAGGGATGCCTACGGTATCATAGTACTGGGAGAAGACACAGCCTATCGGTTCAAAGTCATCGTTGTAAATTGTTGCTCTATAGAAAGTAATTTGAGTAGAATCGCCGATCGTAGCCGTGTCACTGATTTCAAACGGTATAGTCATGATGTCACCTCTCCCGGGGTCAACTGCTGAATTGACAATGGTGTCCTCCGGGTGCCCGATCCTGGGAAACCTGGGATAAGCGAACAACCTGATGCGCACGTGACCGGAGGTCGTAGCAGGAAAATCAACCTCGTCTACTATGTCCACGTGGGTGCCAGGGGTCCACGCCCCCGGACTCACCTCGTGCAAGCTGGTATCAAAGAGTGGCGTTACATCCCACTGGTAATGGTTAACGATAATGGTGTCTACTACTCCCTCACCGGAGGTCTCTATCGTCGTGTCGACCCACAAGACTAAGGGCTTAACTACATTGCTATCAAATTCCATATGTATTTGCATCCCAGCGACGTTCGTGTCGTTCTTTATCCAGATGGGCACGTTTACGGTTGTGCCTGGCAGGCCCCCAGCCGTCGAGGTCGTAACACTGTCTTGGCTGTCGTTGTCTACTGTGTCGCAGTAAACAGTTTGTGCCTGAGACGGCCCGGCCCACGCCAGCAGCAGTGCCAGACAAAGGATAACTATTCTTGTCAATTTCATTGTTACCTCCAATAAAGTTATAAGTTATTTTCTTCCAATCAGTTATTCCGATAGCTTGTCAGCTTGTCTCGAACTGTCTTTTCATTCACCATTTACTAATGCCAACTGCCCCGTACCAGGCTTGGCCCAACCATGCTCTGGAAGCCTTTCTCTCTCCAGAGCGCCTGCCTGAGCCAAGGCCGAATCGAGTACAGAAACCTACGGGTCGGTACGAAAAAGTATTGCACCATACGCAACAAACCATCTCTGCCATAGACTGCACAGTTCATGTCATTCCTCTTCCGAGCAATAACCGGACCGGAACAGGGGTTTACTCAGAAGCTTATCTGTCTGTCCTTAACAGAATCAGCCTCAAATAAACCTACAAAAACCGGAGCCGCCAAATCCGTTTAGTGGCAAGTACTGTAATGACTTACAGGTCATCGCCAGCCTGTAAACACTTCGTTACCCAAGGTGACGATCTAACCTCCCTTGCAAGCCTTAATGTGAGGTAAACTGATATATGCATGGGGCTTCCTCCAACAGCCGGTGCACCGGGCTGCAATACTGCAAAGCGCTGCATGCTCCTGAGTTTGACTGAAGAATAAAGCCCAAACACAAAAAATGATGGCCCTCGCATAGCTATCTTGCTCTCCTACCGTCGCTCGTGAGGCCATCTAAATAGTGTCCTTGCTGCTGTTTCTTCTTTTTATCTCCTTAGCATTCCTTCAGTAGCTTTCCTCCTTATTCTTTTTAATCCCCGGAGAGGAGTTAACCTCTCCGGAGAATTTTACGTCAATCGATGATTGACTTACTTCAACAGTACCATCTTCTTCGTAGCGGAGAAGTCTCCGGCATTCAACTTATAGAAGTAGATACCGGAAGCATTCGTTGAAGCATCCCACTCAAGCTCGACAACGCCAGCCTCGGCCTCGCCGGCAAACTGAGTCACTACCTGACCAGTCACGTTGTAAACGGTCAGGGTGTACTCACTGGCAACCGGCAGGTTGAAGCTGATTGTGGTCACCGGGTTGAACGGGTTGGGGTAGTTCTGATTCAGGGCGAAGTTAGCCGGAATCTCAGTCGCCTTGACCACGGCACCTTCGTAGCTGCCCAGCTCAATGCTGACAACGTTGCCGTTGGCATTGAGGAACTCACCGCTGAAGCCGTTACCCTCAAACGAGTAAACCAGCACGCGAGTGACGTTTTCCTCAGCATTGTAGGCGTACTTGATGTCCATGTTCTCAGCCAACAGGGTCGGGGTGATATCACCCTCGACGACGACTAAGGCCGCGCCCATCTCAGCATCGACGGACACCACGCCCTTGTCAACCACATAGTTGGCTTCTACCGGGGCAAGCTTCGGATACGCCTGAGCATCGCCGATAACGATGCGGATCTGGTAGACCAGATCGCCTACCGTCAGCACCATACCGTCGGCATTGACGTCGCTGGCGGCAACCTGACCATCAAAATTGATGTGGAAGACACCAAGGCCATAGATGAAGTAGTTGCTGTACAAGACCGCGTCAGCGATCTCGTTGGCAAGGCCGTTCAGGTTGATGTCGCCGCGAGTGTCAAGCGACTCGGCACAAACTATGTCGATACCGCCATTGTAGAAGTTGATGAATCTCTGCGGGTTCTTGTAGAGCCACTCCTCGTTAATCGGATCCCAAACCGAGTCTGGTGTTGGGTCTATACAGGGATCTTCCTGCATACCGAAGTAGGACGGCCAGCCGAAGTAGTGATTGGTGATATCCAAGTAGTATGTTATTCCGTCCGGCCCCAAAACGCAGTCTGGGTGCGAGATTGGTTTAGGACCAACATAGTTGAATATCTCCTTTTCTACCCACAGAGTGTCACCAGTCACCGACGAGAGGACGTTGTCGCCGCAATCCATCCAGAAGAAGCGGATTGGCACATACGAACACTCGAAGGTCCGATCGTCGGTAACCAAGAAGTCAAGCCGGAACAGAACGAGAGGTAGGGCAGGTGGATTGACGAAGCAGGCCGGATGCACCGGACCGTTATTGGTCTCGGCAATACCGACTACTCTCAGCAGACCGCTCGGGCACTGGTTACCGCAGTTACCGAAAGCACCATAGCGATAGGTGAAGTACTCCCAGTTACAGACGGAATCCGTCCAGGGCTCGGCCCACTCGGGGATAGGACAATACAGAGGTCCCGCTTGTGCCATAATGAAGTTCAGAGCCGAGGCGTCATAGGCGATCAGGAAATCAAAACCGCCTATCTCCTCGCCACTTTCACCTACAAGCGACACGTCGACGTACTCATGGGTCCCCTGAACGGTCTTCTCGGTCTTCTCGATCACGACATCCCACTTGATCTTCTCGATTTGATTGAATGTGATAACCTGGAAGGTGGTGTCAATCTGGTCAGTCACGAAAATCGTGAATTCGAACAAGCCTAAATCATTGGGATCGCAGGTGAAGCATACCTCAGCAGTTAAGGCGGACGTCTGTGTCACGTAATAGATAGCGCCCGGACCCGGTACAGGATCGACGCCGAAAAGACCGAAGCTCAAGGGATCGCAGTCATCCACGGCGGCCACGTTGACACACTTTTCGTTGGGATAGGCAAGGTAGAAGGTGTCGTAAGGGCAGAGAGTCCAGGTCGGTGGCTCGTTGGTGAAGTGTTTCAGGAAGCAACAGATGTCGGTGGGGCCGCCCATACCGTCGTCCACCTCAATGCAGATCTCATAGGTTACGCACACATCCTGGATAGTGGGTTGGTAGCTCCATACGATGGTGTTAGCATCCCCACCTGGGGCTATCTGTCCAATAGAAGGCGGAAGCAGGGTGAAGGTGGCGGTGGGCTCTGGGTCCTCTGTGTCCTGATCGTAGGCGTGGAGAACATGCTGCGCCATTTCACAGTGAGTATTGTGCACGACTTCGGTCGGGCAATCACTGAATTTCCAGTTCTGGTCTGGAATGTTATAGATGACGAAGCAGTGTGGTCCGGACCAGGTCGGGTAATAGGTCCCGCAGGGTTGGGGCATCGCCCAAATCCACTGGCCGGCCGGAGGATAGTAGCAGGAGTCGATACAGAGGGTATCGCCCTCAGCACTCGGGTCGACAGTCGTAAAAATGTGCCAGACCTCTTCGTCAAAACCAGCCGCGACACCGGGGCCCATCAGCTTGGCGCCGCCAAAACCAACGGTGTCCGAACCCGTGCCGTCCGCACTGAATGGTGTTGCGACGAGACCGCCCGTGAGGTCATACCACGCCGCCCAGTCAAACTCGGTGTGAATCCCCCAGGTGATCGGGGTACGAAGGCCGCCGCCCACCATCCACACCCGGAAGCCGTTGGTCGAACCGTTGATAGGGCAGGCGCTGGTGTTGGTCATACGCATGTGAAAGCCAATCTGGGTACCGCACAAAACACTGTCGCCGGAGTAAAGACCGTCCATGTGATCCAGGGAAATCCCACCATACTGGCCATGGACAAGCCCAAATGAAAAAACCATCAGCGCTGTTAAAGCAAGAAATAAGGAAATTCGTTTCATTTCTTACTCCTAAAAAATACTTCGTTAACAATCATTACATATAAACCGTTAAACATATTCTTTCTTTAGTTTCCCCTCAGGTTTCGCTTCGATTCATCCTCCGATGAGAGCCACCAAATCTTTGGAGAATCCACAACGAGCGTGAAAGAATAAGCTAACCGTTCTTTCATTTGAGCGCGTGTCATAAAATACCTCTTTTACGCGTCCTCCTTTCCATCTAATAGGGTTTACGGGTTACGTCACGCCACACAAAATGACGCGACACTTCTTCTATTTTTCCAAACCGTTGTTACACGTCAAATCACCTCAACAGTCGCACGGCGCCGGGCCATCAAAGAACAAATAGGTCACAAAGTAGGTCAGGTCGGCAACGTTGGGTGTCTCGCCTCCCTGGCAATCAACATTTCCTGAGGCCATAGGCTGGGGCGGCAGACCGCCGAAGAACACAAAATCCGCCAGGTAGATTAGGTCGGCAACGTTGATGTTGCCTGAGGCATTCACATCTCCACAAATAAACTCTGCCACCGTCACGGAGCCGTTTTCCAATATCACGTGGATGGTATCAAGATAGGGCACCGAGTCCATCACAATCTCAAACGAGTCCGGGCAACAGTAGTCGCTACCGAGCGAGTCACAATCGGGCGGGGTCGATATGCGCTCCCAATCCATGCACACCTCTTCCACCCAGACGTTGCACCGCCAGCAGTTGGTATCCGGTTCTTCCCTGTGAAGGATGCCGATTGACGTCCCATCAGGACGTGAAAAGCAAAAATGGTCGAGTGTATTATGCTGAATCATCAGGTTTACGGTGCGTTCCGTCATCGTGTCGGGAATATCGAAAACGTCAGCGAGAATCTTAATCAGTATGCCGCCCTGCTGGGGTCCGATACCGGGAGTAGTGTGGGGGGGCGGGGGGTCGTCCATATCGGCTATGGCCGCAATGTTCAAATCGAAGCCTATACCCTGCGAGCGCGCGTCTAACCATTCCCAGCCGGAACAGAGCGTACCGGTCGTGTCAAAGTTGCCGATCAGGATATCGTTAGTGTCGATGTGGATAAAGTCCCACTGCCCGAGGGGGTTGGTCTTCACCGACTCGACGCATACGGTCTCCTCATATTCCAGGCAGTCCCAGTAGGTAGTGTCTACTACCGTGCCACTGTCAGTTTGAAACTCCATTATCTTGGGCCAATCAAGCTGTATCCACAAGTTAAAACCCGCTACCGTATCCTGGTAATTGCTCATGTAAATCGGGATAACCGTATTCTGTGCGCCTGACTGGGTAGTGGTGTCAAAAACCTTTACCCAGAGAACAGGCTGTGCCTTAGCGGAGGGGCCGGTCAGAATCGCAAAAACACATCCTGCCGCTACGACGATCGAGAGAGCACCCCCCAGAGGCTTACTGTCTAAGGACATTTCTTCCTCCTTGATATTGGATCGTTCTTGTTGCTTCAGTTATCCCTTAGACAAGATTCAATAAGAAGTTCCTTGACAACAGCATATCTTCTTTTAGATGCTCGTACTTTCGCTTAGGCTTCACGAGACTGTACACGATCTCTACTTTGTGCCGTGTCCAACCTTATTGTAACGTAACCGACTTGCGTCTCTTGAGATGAACCATCTGGTCAGCCCAAGACAGAAGTACCGAACAGTTGGTACTCGGAAGACTACGACTCACCTTGAGTCGATAATCACTAATTTAGTATCAACCTTTTCGCGATATACTCACCTATCATCCGAGTAACAATATAAGGCTAAAGGGATAACTTGTCAACAGAAAAAACAAAAAATCCTACATTTTTTCTTGAGATTGTTTCCCCAAAAAAACAATCACCTCCTCTCAACTGTTTTGCTCCCTTTCGGATCACAGGAGGCTGTTTAAGGCCATTGAATACCAACTAAATTATAGGTCGGCGCAAATGGTTTTGTTTAAAGCGCCAGATTGGGAAATTTACCTGCGGTTGCTCTAAGGCTCACCAGGAGCCTGTCTTACCCAATGATGGGCATATTGCATGGGGCAGCCGTACAGGCAGCTGCCCTCGCTTCTTAATCCATTGCACTGCAATAACTTATTCCGATGAGTAGGCCGGTAGCGAAGGTTGGAGAGATATTGTCCACGGGTCAACCAGGGCCGCCACATGGTATCAAATTCAGCCACTACGGGGCAGGGCGAGCGGGAGTATACATTAATAAGAATCTCAAGCCTCCCTTGCAAAATCTGGTTATTCAGAGACCCTGAGGGCTTTGCCTCAGCTATTGCCAAGCGGTTTGAAAGAAAGGGCAGGTCGGTCGCTAACTCCTTGAAAAGGCTTAACTTAACATCGTCAGCTCAGTATGATGAGCCCGTGTTTTTGCGAGCAATCTCCACCATGAAATGACTCGCCAGGCGCTCATATGCAAGTGCTTTCCCTGAGCTGCTGATAGGCGTAGATGTTCCAGCACGACCTGGTGCCATTTCTGTCCGTGTGCCTGCCTCTCCGCCTGCTCGGTGAGTTCCATCTCAATCGCTTATGAGTTTTTAGTTGAATAGTCTCATATCTGCTCCGCGTAGCGGCGGGGCTTGTCCCCGCCGATGTCACAGGTGCGATAATGGGGTGGCACAAGGCCACCCCCTACGCGAAAAAAGCAATTTGTACTAGAATAACTAAAAAACGTTATAAGTAATTGTTGTATCATCTCATTAACGTAAGGCCCACCATCAAGGCCCGATAGCGGTGACGAAGCGGCTGCTGCCTTTTGGAGATAAGCTCGGACTCTTTGCAGCACATTTTACTGTTGACTTACCTCTTAGCGTGGCTTTTATAACGACTTCACAACTTGAGGAACAAGCGATGAGGAGTCAAAAAGGATGCCGCGCATCTCGCGACGGATGAAAGAAACCATTAATACCGTCACATTTCTGTTGGTTGTGGCCGCGTTGGTAGCCTGCTACGTCATCTACCCCCTCAATAGGGTTAAGACCTCAATGGGTCGAACTAATCTCAACGACTACAACGCCGACTCCCTCACCGTTAACGACGCCACCGCCTACATCGAGATCGGCCTGAATCCCGATACCTTCCGTGTCGAGTCCGATGGTCTGACCACCCTGGCGTGCCTTTATGTCGCACCCAACCTTGACAGCCTTGGCCAAATAAAAGGAACTGTGTTCTTGGTACACGAGGACGGCGCCGACCGCGATGCCATGGCGCCGCTGGCGCTCTTGTTTGTCGATTCGGGATTTGCCGTGGTGGCCTTTGACCAGCGGGCCTCCGGACGCTCAACCGGCAAATACCGCGGCGAGGGACAGTACGAAGCGAGCGACCTTAATGAAATTATCCGTTATCTGGACCTGCGGGGGCGCATCATTCACCCCTTGATTACGGTCGGCTACTCCCTTGGGGCCGATGGCGGCTTGCTGGCGGCGCTGGAGGAGAAACGAATAAACGGTGTGGTCGCCGTAAATCCCTACCTGAGCACGCGGCGGATGCAAGACGCTTTGAAAAAGCAGTACGACATGCTCTGGTTTCCCTTCTTTCGGACGATCATGTGGTGGTGGTACGACATCCGTTCGAGCTACGCTGCCCCCTATCGCGATATCGATGACATAGAACCAGTCGCCTGCCGCACGCTGCTTTTAACCACGCCGGAGGCCGCCCGGGACGATGAAGTCCAGCGTATCAAAGAGCTGTCGCCACCGGAGTTGTTAGAATCCAGGACGATTCCAGCCTTGGAAGAAGAGCTGCATCGCGAAATCCTGCATTTCGCCACCAGCACAACCTCACGGGAGCTTTGACCTGCATACTCACCACGACAGTGGCAGGCCGCTCCTATCCTCGATCCGCTAACATCCCCTGCTCGAGCAGCTTTTTTTGCCGAGTGATAAGCTTGTGAGCGAACCCGTGCCGGGGGCGCACCAGTTGAAAGACGATGAAAGAGAAAAAGATGAAAACAACCGTCTCAGTGAAGCGGCCCGTGAGGAAAAAGTACAGGTACCCGTAGGCTGATATGGCGGCAATGACAATAAACACCGGTCGGCAGGCACGCAGCAGGCCCGTGACCATTTCCTGTTCAAACGTCTCTTTTGTTCTGACCATCGGGAGGCGAAGCCTTTTCGCACGCCACCACAGGGCTAAAACAGCTTGCAGCAGCGCCAGCGCTACGAAGATGTAAAACAGCGGGTTGGCCAGATCACCGATGACGTTGTCCCGGCCATAGTTGCTGTCGATGTAGTGGCAAATCAGAAGCCCGGCAGCGGGTATGAGGATATTGACAACCAGGCCGAAGTAGAGCGGTCTTATAATGAGCTGGCTCAGATCGTAGCTGCTGTTTTCCTCGTCACGTATCATTTCACCTCGATAGCCCGACTAAACTTATCCCATGCCGATCGTCGCGGCCAGTAAACCACCGTCCAGATCGCCGCCACCGGATAGAAAGACAACATTCTCATCACGTCACCAGTAATGATATATACTACCAGCCCATAAATATATATTGACCCAACAAGGACAAACTTAATAATACTGATGCTGGTGAAAAGCTGACCCGGACTCATACGGGAAGTCCCGCCGGTGCGGTACCTGTTCAGATGGAAACGTCTAATTAAAGGCGCCGCTGCCGGCTCAACTGTGGCCACGATCAATAGAATATAGAACAGCATGTCAACCTCGCCGCCGGTTCTTGGGTCGATCTGAATCACGCAGGCAACGAGCAAGTAGACGGCAGGCGCCGCTACCAGAAGGGCAATGGCGAGAGCCAGGCTCTTTTTGAATTCCCTGGTGTAGTTCCGGTTTGGTTCAGTCAATTGATGCGGGCCTTGTTTTTTCGCACCTGCTGGAAAAACAGCTTCATCAACTCCGACACCTCGGCCTCCATAACTCCCCCAATAACCTCGACATGGTGGTTCAGTCTTTTTTCTGACGGAATATCCAAAATCGATCCGCAGGCTCCGAATTTGGGATCGGTGACACCGTAGACAATTGTCTTTATCCGCGATAACACGGCAGCTCCGGCACACATCGGACACGGCTCCAGCGTTGAGAACAGGGTGCAGTCTTGAAGGCGCCAGTCACCGAAATAGTTGAAGGCGGCGGAGAGGGCTATCATTTCCGCGTGGGCGGTAGCGTCGTGGAGTCTTTCCGTCTGATTGTGCCCTCTCCCGATCACCTTATCCTCAAAGACAACAACGGCGCCGACCGGTGTCTCAGCTTCCTCAAAGGCCTGTCGGGCTTCGTCAAGGGCGAGTCGCATGAAATGTTGACGCCTCTCTAGATCCATGGGAACAATATAGAGGCAGTAGCTCAACGCAACAATCGTTTTTTCCCGCTCACAGCCCTGATGATAAGCAGCCCTACCTCCTCTTACCGCGATCAACACGGAGGCGGCGCCGTACCGCCAAAGAATACGTAGTCAATCAGATAGATCAGGTCGCCGACATTAAGCCCACCTATGCCGTCGACGTTGGCTTCCTCTTCACACGGAGCCGGATCACCGCCAAAGAACAAGAAATCAACCAAGTAGGTCACATCACCAACGTTGATCGTACCAATACCGTCCACATTACCCCGGTCTTGGCAGCAGCCGCTGCTGAAATGGTTCAAGTACCATTGTTTGCCCGCATCGGCGGCGCTCTGAAGATCAGACAATGTTCTATCTTGAATGGTAACAAACTCGACATAGTATACATAGGTGTCAGCCGATGTGATAGCAAGGCCGGTATCAAACGTCATGACCGTGTGCAAGTCAACGAACTGAGAGTCAGGATGAGCTGACGAAAAGAGGGAATATCCACTGTCCTGCATACTGGTATAAAGTTCTTCTGGGACGAGGGCTTGGTTCGGGTAGACATAGGTGGCGTTATCGGCAGTGTAGGCGCCATGCGGCGCACCCAGCACCTGAATACTGTTCAGATAACGATCAAGAAAAGCAATGCCGCCAAAGCGACGGTCATTATCCTGACATTCGGTGGAGTCGTCCTGGTCATACTCGCCGCCGAACTGGTAAATCAGATTACGATCGGAATCGAAGCCGCAGCCGTTGTCAAAGCCGGAGTCGGACGGGATATCCCAGTCGATCGCTTCCCCCACCTGTAGGCCGGTGACGGATGTATCACGGTTGAGGTAGATCATCAGGCGCCCGATCACGAAACAGCAGCTATCAGAGGGCTTGGGAGCATACCAGGCCTTTTCAACAGCTATGAGCGAATCGTGGGTGATAAACTTGCCGCTTTGGAAGACCTCGTAATCGCCCATGTCGTTTGTGGGGCTATGATCACCAAGCGGCACAAACCCGCTTTCGTCTATGTAAGTCGTGTTGAAGATGGAGAAGTTAACCACGGTATCAGAACCCTTCACGTAGCCGACGACGGGTGAGCCGCCATCCAAATAAACATTGGCAGTCGTGTCGCAGTCACCATAATCGAGATAGTCCATATTAACTCCACCTATACCCCGGTTACCAAAGTTACCCATGTTGGCTACGGTCAGAGCAAGACACGAACTCTGGATCGTATCCCATATCGGCGCATACAGCGTATCAGCCACAACGTGACTGATCGGTAAGGTGTCGGGAGAAGTTGCAGCATTAGATGTGAAGATCAACCGACCCACCAGATTGACAATGGTGCCAGGATCGTTGACCACTCCGCCGGAATTCAAAGAGATCGTGCCGGTTTCACTGTTGTCAAGACCGAATGAAACAGAGCCGCTGAAATCAGCGTAAGAAAGCCAACCGGCCGGGCTGGTCTCTTCCTCCTGAGTGATACTGTAATTCAAAGTAGCATTCCCAGCATTCTCAATCGTTGCCTGCATATCATGCTGCACACCATGTTTAGACCAGGAAGGGTAACTAATCTCACCCGGTGAGACACTGAACAGCGGATTCGTTATTGGCCCCACGCACGGCAGCCGGAACCATCTCACGTCGGCCTCCGCCCAGAATCCCTCTCCCTGCCCAACAGCACCGGCGCTATGGTCATTGATATATAAAACGTCAAGGTAGTAGCTGCCTGGATCGCTGCTGCCAGCGGGAACAACTATCTCAGCAGCGCTGAAATCACCGACATAATTCGTGCCAAACCTTGTCATCGACGGCCAGTGGTCGTTATTGCAGGGCCCCCCGGCACCGCCCGTCGAATCACAGCCGGGAGTGCGGGAGTTAGTCAGGTTACGCGCCTCATCCCAGGTCAAACCCCAGTCGCTGGAAATGGTCAGGTACAAATCACCGTTGGCGGCGCCCACCGGAAAGCCGGGATTGCCCTCAGCCGCGCAGTCATCATAAACACCGTGCGGAAGGTCGTTAAACTGCACAAACAATACATACAGTTTACCATCGCACTCGGAAAGGCTCATCTTCGAAGCCTGCAACTCCCAGGCACCGCCGCTGCAATCAGTCTGATCCCACTCGAAGTTGTGGACCGTCCGAAGGTAGGGGTTATCCTTCGACCAGTGGAAAATACAGCCTCTCAACAGTCCGGCCTGACCACCCGAGTTAGCGTCAGCCGGCCAGAACCGAGCTCCCCAGACAACGTGAAGGTTGTTATTGGAGGTGATCAAAGCCGATAGGTCCGTGTACGGACGATACCCTTCTTCGCCGTCGACGTTCCGGCTGACATTCACCCGTGGATCCCAGCTAACGCCATAATCGTGCGAAACCTGATAGTAAACATCGTTGTCGCACTGGACAAAGTTCCAGCACTCATAGCCGGAGCAGGTATCACACGGGTCTCCTGGACAGGGCAGATTGGCAGCCCAGACCAGGGCCACCTTTCCGTCGTTATTGGCGGCAATATCATGCGCTGACGTATACACCGTGTCGACAACATAAGGCGGGTAGTCCCAAGTTCCCGTCGCGTCTACACCCACTTTACGAAAATAGTACAGTGCCCGAGGATGACCAGTGCCGGTACCGACTTCCAGAGCAAAAACATGGAGCACAGTATCGCCGGAGCCCTCCTGATAGCGGAATTTCGGCCAGTTCACTCGCTGACCGGGGTAGCCGCCATATTCAGCCACTTCCCGTGGAACTTGCGCTTGAGTACTGAAGTCTGACAAACCTGGGCCGGAATCCCAGTAAAAATGACAATCTGTAAAACCATCAGACCCTTCTCTGTTGTGGCCGCCGACAACAGCCCTGCCATCCTTGGTTGCGTCAACGCCAACAAAACCGGCGTAATCATCGGCAGACTGCAGAAAAGTGTCAACGCCGAAACTACCTGTCACCGCGTTCCAGCTGTCATAGCGGTACTGACGTCCAAAAAAGACCGGACCAGGCATGGACATCCAACTGAAATGGACAATCATAGTGTCCGGGCTGCCATGCCGGCTCCAGTCAATCATGCGTCCCATTGACCCTAAATGCTGGCAGTCATACCAGGTAGCCCCAATAACCGTTCCGGGAGACTGCGTTGGGACGGCCCTACCCAGGGCATGTTTTCGAATAACCTTGCCCGACACAGGCACACTGCTATTCTTGCCAGGAATACCGTACTGCAGCGACCTGTTCATAATGGGACTTCTCCCCTGCTTTTCAACAGGTGACATGGCGGCAAACACTACTGCTACCAAAAAGGTAACCGGCAGTAGGGAGAAGATGACTAATGAGGAAAACTTCTGTGGCATCATACTGCGGCTCCTCTAAGAGATTAAACTGAATATCCCAAAGTCTTAGCTGTGTTTGGCTTCATGTCACCTGCCGCAAACACATTGCGAAGGTATGCTAATACTCACCACGTGTCAAGGCCATTGGCGGGCCCGGTTGGCGAAGGCTCACTGTGGTTGCCAAAAGAAGATGCCGCTCACTTATCAAATTCCTTGAACATCACCTCGGATTGTTTTCTCGATGAGTTATAGAAGTAGTGCGCCGGGCGGGGAATAAGCGACGGCAATACCAGTTTTGAGGTAAGGAACATCCTAATAGGCTGCGACTTCTCCGCCAAAACTGCGAAAGCAGGTCTGCCTGAAGATACGACGGCAATGCAAAAAAGGGCTTGTTAGCAAGCGAGTGTCCCTTAATTTCTCACTCAAATTGTCCAAAACCTTCTGACGTATTACAATACAGAGTGTCAAGGAGACGAGCTTTTGAAACGTGACGAGACAGAGAATACATGAGAACAACCGTTATCACCCCTGAAAATCGAAAAAAGGTTTTTTGCCCCACGAAAAAGCCTGAGGTTATCGAAAAGCAAAGACTGGCCGTACGCTACCATGTCAAGGAATATCCTCTTGTGGTCGGCGTACGTCCCCGTGCGCCGGCTCCCTCGATGGTGGGGCAGATGTGGACATCTGCCGCCCACAATGCAATGGACAATGTCAACCTCATCATGCGAGTACCATACAACAATCATGCCCGGCGCAGTATCCAACGATCAGCCCTGTTGATCTGCTCACCAAGAGCTATGCCTCCGATGCATAGCACACATTGTAAACCCCTACTGCGATAATTTAGTACATAATGCTTGATTTATCAAGGTCTTCTCAGAGATATCCATCATGACGCAGAATACCCCGATAGCGCTCTGTACCGGTTATCATTGCGCAGGTACCGAGCAATTGGTCTAAGGAGGGTGTCTTCAAATTGTTTGACCTGCCTTAATTTTTCCGATATTATACTGCGCTCATGTTGCACAAGGCGTTGACAGATTATCTGAAGTCACTGGCCTCCGGGGGAAGGCACTCTACAAAAACAATCGAAAGTTACAGTCGGGACTTGACCCCCTGGGTTGTCTTTCTCCAGGAAAAGTACACCGAGCTGCCCTCGGTCGACCGGAATGACCCGCTACTTCTGCGTCTCTATCTTCGCCTTCGTTCGGAGAAGGGTCTATCCAACCGTTCGCTGGCGCGGTTTTTGTCGGCTCTCTCCGGATTCCAGCGCTATCTGAGCAGAAAGTCCCAATACAAACCGTACATCTTCAAGCTTCCCCGGATGAAATTCAGCGCCGGCATCCCGACCTTTGTTCCCCAGAGCGAGACCGCCCAGCTTTTCGAGCACGGCAATGTCCGCTCTGACAAGGGGAGTTATTTCTACTGGCGCGATTTCATTATGATTGCCCTGCTGTACGCCACTGGGATCCGTCGGGAAGAGCTGGCCAATATCAAGCTCGGTGACCTTGATCTCAAAAGGGGTTTGATTACCGTCATCGGCAAGGGCAACAAGGTGCGGGTGGTGCCTGTCGGTGAACGAACGCTTGAGGATTTGAAGAACTATCTGGCGCTCCGCGCAGAATTCGTCTCTGAAAAAGGGACTTTGTCCCCTATGTCCCCGGCGTTGCTTCTCAACAGGTATGGCAAGCCGCTTACGGTGCGGTCTATTGACCGTCTGGTGAAGAAATATGGCCGCGGCGAGGGACTCGACCTCACCCCTCACGCTCTACGCCATTCCTTTGCCACGCATTTGCTGGAAAACGGGGCGGACCTGATGTTGATTAAGGAGATCTTAGGGCACTCATCGCTCTCCACCACTCAGAAATACACCCACGTGACAGCCGAGACGATGAAGAAAGCATACAAGAGGGCGCACCCGCGCTCAGGCGCCAAGCAGTAAGGAGAAGAAGATGCAGGTACGTGCAACCACAATACTCGGTCTTATTCACAAGGGAAAGGCGGCCATGGCAGGCGACGGACAAATCACGCTGGATGACACCGTCCTGAAGGCCAAGTCCTCTAAGATTAGAACGATGCGTGACGGCAAGATTCTGGCCGGGTTTGCCGGTGCGGCCGCCGATGCGCTGGCCTTGTATGAGTTGCTGGAGAAAAAGATCGAAGAGCATTCCGGTAATCTCACCAGGGCTACCGTTGAGCTGGCTAAGGACTGGCGCACTGACAAGACCCTGCAGAAGCTTGAAGCGCTGATTGCCGTTACCGATAAGGAGCACATCTTTTTAGTGAGTGGAACCGGCGACGTTGTCGAACCGGATGACGGGATTATCGGCGTCGGTTCGGGCGGTTCTTACGCGCTGGCAGCCGCGCGCGGTCTTCTCTTTGCCAATCCCCGTCTGTCGGCCGAGAAGGTAGCTCGGACGGCGTTGGAAATCGCCGCCGACATCTGCGTTTACACCAACAAACATATCACCGTGGAAACTCTCAAATGAAAAACGACTATCCCACCCCAAAAGAAATCGTCGCCCACCTTGACAAACACATCATCGGCCAGGCTAATGCCAAAAAATCCGTAGCTATCGCTCTTCGCAATCGCTGGCGCCGTCGGCAGGCGCCAGAAGAGCTGCGCCAGGAAATCATGCCCAACAACATCATAATGATCGGCCCCACCGGCGTGGGCAAAACGGAAATCGCAAGGCGGCTGGCAGATCTGGCCGGAGCCCCCTTCATTAAAGTGGAGGCTTCGAAATTCACCGAGGTCGGCTACGTAGGTCGTGATGTCGAGTCGATGGCGCGTGACCTGGTCGATATCTCAGTGAACATGGTCAAGATAGAAAAATCCCGGGACTTGCAGGGCAAGGCTCAAATCAATACGATCGAACGACTATTGGACTTGCTTTTGATGCCTACCTCGAAAGCCATAACGGGACCGGTCGCTGAAGAAGACCAAAAGGATTCTCTTGCTCGCACGCGTGCGAAATTTCGCCGTATGCTGATTGACGGCCAACTGGATGACCGGGAGGTTGAACTGGAGGCGCCTCAAAGCCAGTTTCCGGTCATCGAAATCTTCTCTCCGATGGGCATGGAAGAGCTGGGGGTGAACTTTCAGGAGATGTTTTCCGGGCTTCTTCCCAAGAAGACCAAGCGGCGTAAGATGACGGTCAAAGAGGCTCGCAGGTTTCTTGTCAACGAGGAGCTGAATAAGCTGGTCAATATGGATGAAGCCATTGCCGAGGCTCTTGAGCGGGTGCAGGAGTCGGGGATCATATTCATCGACGAAATCGACAAGATTGTCGGAGCCGACAGCAAAACCGGCCCCGATGTCAGCCGTGAGGGCGTCCAACGGGACATCCTGCCGATCGTGGAAGGATGTGGGGTTACGACCAAGTACGGGATGATCCGCACCGACCATATTCTTTTTATAGCCGCCGGCGCTTTCCATGCCGCCAAACCGTCCGACCTGGTTCCTGAACTGCAAGGGCGCTTCCCTATACGAGTTGAACTCGACTCTCTGACAGCCGGTGACTTTGAAAGGATTCTTACAGAGCCAAAGGCAGCCCTTGTAAAACAGTACAAAGCACTGTTGAAAACAGAAGGGATTGATCTTGAATTTGCCCCGGCTGCGATCACCAGAATTGCCCACTACGCTGAGCGGGTTAATACCGAGTCGGAAAACATCGGCGCGCGGCGGCTGCACACCGTATTAACCACCCTACTGGAAGACATCCTTTTTGAGCCGCCGGTCAAAAAGAAGAAAATCACCATCACGGCGAAAATGGTCGACAAGACCCTCTCGGCGATAGTCGAAAACGAGGATTTGAGCCGGTATATTTTGTGAGAGTGGCTAACCAGCACCTGTCGGGTTTCTCCCCGCCTCAGGCGGGTAAGATCCCGACCTACAAGACTGAGTTATGAATCAGCCCGTTCCTGAGAATTCTGATGAATAAATCTTCTGGATTTCGGTAATTATAGCGGTAAGTGAATTCGCTCACATACAGATTTGGCATTGCTTATTAAACAGACCGCCAATATCCACTTTTGGAGCAGAATGTGTGAACGGTGAAATATAGTACCGGCAGTGACCGAGAACATGTGTCGGCATTCAAGGCATTGGAATTTGTAAACGGTTTTTATCCTACTGATTCTCTGTGACTTACATTTTGGACAAATTGGCCCATTTGGGAACCGCAATTCCTCTAAGAACTTGAGGCATTACTTCCGTGTCTGAAATCGCTGAGATAATTCAATAATGTTTGGCATCTCCAGCTCCTTCTTTTAAGCTTGACAAGGAGCCAGAGATATGCTAAATTGCATTTGGCTTTTTGCACTTTGGCTTCTTGCCATTGTGTAATGGTTAAAGGTAACGTCCCCATGTCAGTGGGTTACGTTCCCATTGATTGGTCAAGAATTAAAGGTGTGATTCCGAAACAAGTAAGATAGACAGATGTTATGAAAGCGGAGAGGGAGGGAATCGAACCCCCTACTCCGGTATGGAGTACCAATGGTGCAAATCCATGTCCATTACCGGTCTGGCACCTCTCCGTTATAAGGCGTGGGCCGGAATCGAACCGGCGTATCGAGAGTTGCAAACCCCGTACCTGGGCCACTCGGTTACCACGCCTCATTTTTATGTTGACAAAAGGGTTTATAAATGTTATTATAGTGATAGACCCCCGATTCCTGTGAGGGAATGAGAAGACTTGGGTTTCATGAGGCCGGTACTGGCGGTACCGGCCTTGCTCTTTTTCAGGTTTCTTGAATATCATCACCGTTTTCCGTGAGAATCCACTTGGCTCCACCACGTTCACCAACTACCTCAAACAACTCTCCCTGATTCTCTTTCAAGAATTCAAATAGTGTATCTGGATCAATTGGGACGTGCTTGATTTTCTCGTATCGCTCTCCAATTTCTCTTTTCGCTAAAGGTTCTCGGGCCTCTCGAAAGATAATTATTACAGTATCGCGGAGATCATTTTCTACAGAACCGCTACTGTTTCGTATGCCAAATCGATATGTGTTGATCTTGGATAATCTTGCCCTACGTTCCTCACGCCGGGCAGTCAAATCTTTGATTTGTTTATCGAATTCGGATATTTCCTTCTGTATGATAGAAGCAAAGTGATCCAGGTCAGCATCATCGAAAATAATGGCATCAGAGATGTTTTCGCTCATGGCTTTAACTCCAAATTTAAGAGTCAAATTTTCTAACTTGCCTTTTCAAGGTACGGCCCTTACTTGATCCTGTCAATATAAAAAATCATCCATTTCGCATTTTTTTGGTTTTTTTGAACGACCGATGGTTTGGCCCTGATTTCCGGGCTGTTTCTGTAGTTGAGAATAGCTTTCAGAGTGCTTAGATTAAGAGGCAATGAAGTCTCTAAGCACATTCCAGCGGCGGATAATCGTTATATTTGCTTGGGTTGGAGCGGGTGGCCTATTTCTGGCTATAGGCTGTTCACCTATTTTTTGGTTCCTGTTTCATACGTGGTGGGGAGAGTTATTACTCTGTGCTATATGCCTTGGTATTATTGCCATGATTGGCTACTTAACCAGCAATTACTGGCCTTCAAAGTCTAATCTTAAAAGGGAGCAGTGACAATTGATTTATCTGCCCCAAAGGGATAGTCACCGAAAATGATATCGGATGCTGTTTTGTCTCAGTATTCCTGCCAGTGGTAGTCGGCCGAAACGATCAATCCGATCAGAGCCCAGCAGAGAACAAGTGAGGTGCCGCCGTAGCTGACGAACGGCAGGGCCAGGCCGGTGACCGGCATAAAGCCTAAAGCCATGCCGACGTTGATGAAGAATTGGAAGAGGAGGATAGCTACCGCCCCCATGACCACGTTGGAGGCAAAGCGTGACCGGCAGCGGGCAGCGATTCGCACCGCCCGGTAGAAAACAAAGGTAAACAACAACAGCACCAGCAAAGCGCCCCACAACCCGAACTCCTCCCCCAGGACAGAGAATACAAAGTCAGTGTGCCGCTCCGGGAGGAAATCCAGCCGCGTCTGTGAGCCGTGCAGAAACCCTTTCCCCCAGATACCGCCGGAACCGATGGCGATCTTTGACTGGATAATCTGGTAGCCAGCGCCGCGCGGGTCACGCCCCGGATCCAGAAATGACAGGATGCGAAGCTTCTGATAGTCGGCCAGCCGGTTCCAGACAAAAGGCGTTATCATGCCGAAGGCAAGGTTGGCGACAACCGTAATGACTCCAAAGAGAAACCCGGGCCTGAAAAGAAACAGAAAAACCAACAGCACCGCAAAGTACACTACCCAGGATAGCCAGTGGGAGGCAGCGACCAGCGAGACTATCGGGGACAGGATCAAAACTACGTATAAGGGTTGCAAGCCAGACCAGAACCAGAGCACAAATAGAATGACGAAAAAGACCAGCGAGGTTCCCAGGTCAGGCTGCTTCAAAATGAGCGCTACCGGTATGATCATCATGATCCCCGACAAGGCGAGGCGTCGTTTTGAGACCGGTGGCAGTTTCGTGTAGGCGAAAAACCGAGCCAGAGCCAGCACCAGAGTTAGTTTGACGATATCCGACGGAGCAAGATTGATCGGACCGAAGGAGAACCACCGCGAGGCCCCCAAACGCATGGTCCCTACCAGCAAAACCAGGACCAGCAAACCAAGTGAAACGGCATAAAACAAATAAGCGCTGAAATCAAACAGACGCAGCGGTAGGTGTATCACCACCGCAAACACCATCAGAGCTATGGTCAGCCAGATGAGTTGACGCAGAAAGTAGGTCCGCTCGAAATCCGAGTCGGCATAATGTTGAGCCGACATAATAAGCAGTATCCCGATCGACGACAGCAGCAACACCGCCCCGATCAGTTTCCAATCCAGTACACGGTAGTTGAGCGTCACGGTTTGTCCTCTTCATCCGTCATGGACAGACCGGATCGCGCCGACTTCTTTTCCATATAACGGGCTATGATCTTGCCCACCATCGGCGCCGCTACTTCCGAGCCGTGGCCGGCATTCTCGACAATGGCGCACACCACGATTTCCGGCGCTTCCAGGGGAGCAATCCCGACAAACCAGGAGTGATTCTCGCCGTGAGGATTTTGAGCCGTGCCCGTTTTGCCGCCTATTGAATAGCGCTTGTTTTTGAGATTACGGGCGGTCCCGTGCTCCCCCTCGACAGTTAGGCGTATACCATCTCTTAGGACTCTCATCGTTTTTGGCGAAAACGGCAGAGTGAAAGAAACATGAGGTTGTAACGTACGCTCTTGCCCGTCCGGGAACGAAATCAATTTGACAATATGTGGTTGGTAGACGACACCGTTATTGGCCAGGCCACAGTAAAATTGAGCCAGTTGCAGGGGCGTGACCAAAATCTCACCTTGCCCGATGGCGTTGTTCAAAACCAGCCCGCGGGTCCACTGGTTTTCTCCGTAGCGTTTGTCGTAGTATACGCTGTTGGGATTAAGCCCAGGCGACTCACCGGGTAAATCGATACCGGTAGGACGTCCAAAACCACACAAGGCGAAATAGCGGCTGAGCCTGTCGATACCCAGCTTCAGACCGAGTTGGTACATGAATATGTCGCATGACTGTTCCAGGGCGTGAGCCGCCGTCAGACTACCGTGCCCACCGGGCTGCCAGCAGTGAAACACCCGGTTGCCGAACCTGAACCCGCCGGTGCACGGCTTCTGAGTCGTGTTCTCATTGATGATGCCCTCTTCGAGGGTGGCGCCAACAGTTACAAATTTGACCGTGGAGCCGGGAGGATACTTGCCGTTAAGCGGGCGGTTGAGAAGGGGGTGGGTCGTGTCGCCGGACATTGCTTGCCAGAGGCTCTCCGGTACAACGGACGAGAATATGTTGGCATCGTAACCCGGATATGAAGCCATTGCAAGCACCTCACCGTTGCGGGGGTCAAGAGCCACCACCGCTCCGCAGCAGAATGTGTCAAGAGCTGCGGCGCATGCCCGCTGCAAATCAATGTCTATGGTCAGAGTGATATTTGCACCTGCAACGGCTGCTATCTTATGCTTGCCTTCAAACGGGCCAAGCACCTGCCCCGAGGCGGCCACTTCAAGATAGGCAGTCCCCTCCCATCCCCGTAAAAGATGATCGTTCTGCTTTTCAAGCCCTTTTTTCCCGATCATGCTCCCCAAGCGAAGATCGACCACACTACCCCTTTTCAAATCCTGCTGGGAAACCTCACCCACATAGCCGGTAAACGACTCGGCGACCAGTCCTTCACAGTATTGACGCACCTGCTCCATCTGATACGTCACTCCGGGAAAGCGCGTCATCTGCTCTTCAAGTATCGCCACCGTCTCAAACTCAACGTCACGCTTGACCGGAGTCGGTTGATACCGACTCACCATATTCTTCTTGATCCGCTTTCTTATCTCCGTTGTGTCAAGACCCAGAAGGGCGGAGAGATTGGGCAGCGTGATATTGGGTGACACTTCAGCGGGGACCACGGCGACGGTATAGGAGGGACGATTGTCGATTATGATGCGCCCTTCACAGTCAGTCACCAGCCCGCGCGGCGGGACAATAGGGACCACTCGGATCCGGTTGTTCTCCGACTGCTTGGCCAGTTCCGGATGCTGAAGTATCTGCAGCCTGGTTAGCCCACCGGCTAAGACTAAAAAGAGAATGAAAACAACCGTCAGGCTGATTTTTTCTCTTCTCTCGAGCGGTATCCCATAACGTTGCATAAGTCAATTAAAAGACGGCTTTGACTTTTTGGAAGGTTATCTTTTTCTCTTTGAAGAGAAAGAATGCCCACCCCACGGCAGTCGTGTACACGGCGCTGGGCAGGGCGCTGACCAGCCAGAGGTACAAAAACCCGGCTTCCTTGGTGACGGCCAACACAAGGGTGCCATGAAGGAGCACGCCGCCGAAGATCAGCACTACTTTGGAATAAAGTGACTCAAGATTCAACCGTTCGCGAAAGTGGTATGTTGCCAAACCCAGGGCGGCCATAGTCAGGGCATGCCATCCGAAGAGATCGGGTCTCCCTGCGGCCATCACCAGACCGGCCGCGAATCCAAACCAGGTGCAAACGATTTCCGGCTTGTAAATCGCCACTACCAGCACCAGAAGCCCGGGCAGATCGATCGCCGCGCTGTAGATCGTGGTTGCGTCTCTGACAATGACTTCGTGCATGGCGATCAGCAGAAGATACAGGATGAACGGAATAATCCTGGTCATTGTGGTTCAGGCCTTAATACAAAGATCTCTTCCAACGAGCGGACATTGGCCGCCGGTTTTAACTTTACCCGGCAAAAGGGGTTATTTTCCGGTCGGGACACCTCGACAACGGTTCCGATCTTCAACCCGGCCGGGTACACCCCGCCCAGGCCTGAGGATAATACGTTGTCGCCAACACTAATATCTCCCTGGACGGGGAAGTTGTCCAGCATCATCCCGCCTTGAGCCAGATACTTGACAATCCCCATTTCACGGCTGCCGGCAAGGCGTGCCGCAACGCGATGGGACGGGTCGGTCAGCAGTTGTATTGTGGCATAGTCGTCCGTTACGGAAGCTACTCGGCCAATCAACCCGTCTTGATTGATTATCGGCAGATCAGGGAAGATCGAATCCTTCGCACCTCTGTTAATAGTAGCTGAGTTGGGTAGGTGGCGCCCGAATCCAGATATGGAGACAACTTTGGCCGGCGTCAGCCGGTAGCCTGGCGGGTGCTCAAATCCCAGAGCGGCGCGGAGCCTGTCATTCTCACGCTGGGCTTCCTGGCACATCGAAAGCTTTACCGAAGCTTCAACCAGAGCTTTTTGCAGACGATCCAAATCCGAAGCGCGCACCCCGGCATCCTCGAAGCTGCTTCTGATCTTGAAAAACGGATAGTACAGGCTGCTTAGAAGGAATTGGCTGACAAAGCTATTTATCTTCGTGTGTCCCAGGATCAAAACCAGGGAAAGCACCACCACGAGACCAAAGTGGACGTTGCGCGAGCGCCTGGAAAAGAGATCGAATAACCAGCTCATACGTCGACGGAATCCCTGCGGGACAGCCGCCTCAGTTCACATTATCCATCAAAGCCAGGACATCCCCCGGGGACATTGCTTTCATTAGTGTTTCCCGGTTCTGTTCTGATTTCATCAGGTAGGAAAGGCGGGCCATCACGTTGAGGTGAGCTCCAATGGCATCTTCCGGGGCGGCAATCAAAAAGAACAGGTAGACCAGCTTGTGGTCCATGGCGTCAAAACTGACGCCGGATGAACTTCGCCCGAAAGCAATGACAATACCTTTTGTCGCCTTTGTTTTGGCATGGGGAAAAGCAACCCCATAGCCGACGCCGGTGGTCACCAGGTTTTCACGCTCTTTAATATCCGCCAGAAGCTCATCGGGATCCTTGACCATGTTGGAAGTGGACACAAGGTCGACAAGCTCTTCAATTACCTCATCTTTGGTTGCCGCCTTTAGATTGAACGTGACCAGAGTTTCATCACAGAACTTAGATAGTTTCATCGCGCACACCTTTTCCTAAAGCTTCTCCGCCTCATCCAGCAGAAGCACCGGAATGTTATCAGCAATCTTGTACGCCAGATGGCACGCGTTGCAGACGAGGCGATTTTCATTCTCTCGGTACTCTAACTTGCCTTTGCAGCCGGGGCAGACAAGCTTTGCCAGCAGTTTTTCTGATAGAAGCATTGGCCTTCTCCGTCAACGATCTTCAAACTCACCCATACGGCGATACTTTTCGATTCTTTCCACCAAAAGGTCCTTTACCGGTTTTTCCTTAAGTTCCCGCAGCGCCGCCAGGATCTCTTCTTTGACGCGCCGGGCTGCGTCCAGGTGGTCGTTGTGGGCTCCGTTGTCAGGTTCTTCGATCACTTTATCCACTATACGCAGGTTGATAAGGTCCTGCGATGTCGGTTTCAGTGCCTCCGCGGCCTCCGGGGCTTTGGCGGCATCGCGCCACAGGATAGCGGCGCACCCCTCAGGCGAGATGACCGAATACCAGGAGTGCTCTAAAATCATTATCCGGTCCCCCAGTCCAACACCGAGCGCTCCCCCCGAAGCGCCCTCGCCAATAATGACGATGATGATTGGGACTGTAATGCGAGCCATTTCCAGAATGTTGCGGGCAATCGCCTCCGCCTGTCCTCGTTCCTCAGCGCCGATACCGGGAAAAGCCCCCGGAGTGTCGATCAGCACCACGATCGGGACCTCATATTTCTCCGCCAGGCGAAAAAGCCGCAACGCCTTACGGTATCCCTCCGGGTGTGCCATGCCGAAGTTGCGACGGAGCTTCTCCTTGGTATCGCGGCCCTTTTGCTGACCGACGATCATCACCGGCTCGCCGTCAAGACGGGCAAACCCACCCACAACCGCCTTGTCGTCGGCAAAAGAGCGGTCCCCGTGCAGCTCCACAAAGTCGGTGCACATGTGTTTGATATAGTCAAGGGTATACGGGCGCTTGGGATGGCGGGCGATCTGCACCTTCTGCCAGCGGGTTAAATTCGAGTACACCTCCTGGCGCAGCCGCTGCAGTTTTTTCTCAAGGGAGGCGATTTCATCGCCGAACTCCAGGTTCCCTCCGACTGAGAAATCTCTCATGTCGGAGATCTTCTTTTCGAGCTCAACGATCGGTCGCTCAAACTCTAAAAATGGTCTGTCCACCATAGCGCCTGTTTGCCTTTATTGTTACTCTCCGCGCCGTCCCACCAGGGGACCCGTCATACTCCTTGTATGTCAACAAGGCAGGTATATAACGAATTAGCTGAAAATGACAAGTATAAAATACCGTCCCGGGGGGTGGCCTACTGCTTGCGTCCCCAAATCCATTGGTCTACTTGGCAACCGTTTCCCTAACGCCTATTGGCCGGTTGTGAGACCGGCAAGACTGTGACCAGAACAAAGTTGAGAGCCAATACAAAGGGCAACACAAAAAGTGAAAATACGTTGGGATGGTGTTTGCGGAAATACTTCCACACGGCCCAGTGATGATACCAGTTTCTTTTCAGCTTGCCGGCGTTGCTGCCGCGACCCCACAGGTGAATCCCTCCGGCGGAAGGGACGAAGTAGTTCTTAAGACCCAGCGACCCTAACCTCAAACAGAGATCGACGTCTTCCATGAACATGAAGAAACGACGATCAAAACCACCGACCGAATTGAAAAGCTCGTTGCGAACCATCATCATCGTTCCCGCCGCCGCCGGCACAGGGGTCGTGACTTCATAATCCGGCAGCGTGTACGCCGAGCCGTTGCGAAGCAGCCTTGAAAAAATGGAACCGCGCGAGAAAAGCATGTTGCCCATTTGCGGCAAGTTGCGACAGGTAGCCTGAAAGGAACCGTTGGGAAAACGCATCCGTCCCGCCGCCACCCCGGCATCTTTACGACTTCTGATGGCAGCCGTAAGCTGCTCTATGGCATCGCCGTCAATCGTCACGTCGGGATTCAAAAAAAGTAGATACTCACGCGTCGCCTTTCGTACTCCCTTGTTGCATGCAGCGGCAAAACCAAGGTTTTTCCGGTTGACTATGACACTAGCGTGAGGAAAATGAGCGCGGACTACTGCGCGGGAGTCGTCTGACGAACCGTTGTCGACATTGATGATCTCATGGCCGTTCCCATTGAGGCTTTCCTTGAGACCGGCCAGGCAGTCATTCAACGCCGGGAGAGAATTATGTGTCACGATGATGACCGAAACTTTATCCTTGGTAACCGACATACGCTCGACTCAATTCATTTTCCCCAGGATCGCCTTCAGGCGCAGCCACCAGACCATCCAGACCGCTTCGCGGACGATTTTTTTTGACATCTTTGACTCCCCGGCTCGGCGGTCGACAAAAATGATCGAAATTTCCTTGATCTTAAAACCTTTTTTCCAAACTCGCATTGACATCTCAATCTGAAAAGAATAGCCGGTGGAATGCACATCGTCAAGATTAATTGTCTCCAGTACTTCGCGACGGAAACACTTAAATCCCCCGGTGGCGTCCCGTAGCGGGAGTCCGCTGATCCACCTGGTGTACACGTTGGCAAAATAGGAAAGCAACAGCCGTGACATCGGCCAGTTGATCACGTTCACGCCGGAAATGTAACGGGAGCCGATCACCAGGTCATACTCCTTGATTTCCTTCAGAAAATGTTGGATGTATTCCGGTCCGTGGGAGAAGTCGGCGTCCATTTCAAAGATATAGTCGAACTTTCTTTCAATCGCCCACTTGAATCCGGCGATATACGCCTGGCCCAAGCCTTTTTTCTTCTCCCGATGCAGCACATTGACCTTTGATTCCTGTTGGACCAGCCGGTCGGCAATCTCGCCGGTGCCGTCGGGGGAGTTGTCGTCTACTATGAGAACGTGAATACGCGGATCAAGCGGGAGAACGGCATGGACGATATTCTCGATGTTCTCACGCTCGTTATAGGTCGGGAAGATTATTAGGGCGCGCTGGGTGTGAGGCATCAACCCGTCCCCCTCTCCGGCGTCCTATGCATCCTCGACCGAACAAAGTAGAATCCAAAAACAACGAGCAAATATAGCGACATCAACCATGTTACCAGGCGACCCAATCGGTACCGCTCAGAGTCAAACTTGAACAGCACTTTTTCAGTTCCGGCCCCAACGGCAACTGCCCGGAACGAGCCGTACGCGCGAAGCAGTTCGGCCGGGGCACCGTCGACAAAGACGTGCCAGGCGTCGTAATAGTTGTCGGTCAGCACCAGCAACTGGTTGTGCGAACATGAAAGCCCCACCAGCACCGAGTCGACGGCATAACTGATAATCCAGGCTGAATCGGTCTCGACACCATGAGTGTCAGGGACGATATTAATCCCCGGCTCCTGCTCAAGATAGACGATTCCCCTGAGGTCTTCCGAGCCTTGCAGGATTTCGGGATAGATCTCCTTTCGGTCCGCAAACAACCGGTAGCGGTCGACAAGATAGACACGAGGGAAGGCATTGTCATTCTGGATAATCTGGACCGGGCCAAAGGTGGCCACAGGGAAAGCCGGTTTTTCTCCCAGAGCGTCAGGGGGAAACTGCTGATTGGCCGGCATTGACAGGTATCTGGCCCCGACCAGGTTGAGCAACCGGGGATTGCCCTGGTTTCTTGCTCCAATACCGCCCAGCAGTTGATCGTACCAGCGAAGCTGGTTGCCGTGATAACCGGTGACCACCTCGACGTGGTGAAAAGGCAGCAAATCCCCCTGAGTTGCTGGGGAAATGTTCATCACACGATACTTACCTTGCTGTTGTTCGAAGAATTCCGTCAGGGGCGTGGGTGACCAGACCTGATTCTGATCAAAGGTACTGACAAACCGCGAATTGAATCTGACCCCGTCCACCACCGGCACCAGCACCAGGCCCATCAATAGTGCAGCTCCCGCCCTACGGCTGCGATAGAGCCAGATGAGAAGCGCCGCCACGGCGGTAAAGAGAAACGCCAGCCAGGCGCCCGATTGAATGGCTGGCAGGTTCAGGTAAGCCACATCAAGTTTGCTGAATCCCTTCTGAATGAACCTCGTCGCGGCGTCACTATAAAACAGGGATGTCCACAGCGAAATCATTCCCCGACCGGCCACGCTGAATAAAAGAGCCAAAACCAGCATCAGGGCCGGCATACCAAGCAGAAGGTAGCTAAATCTTTTGCTTGCTGCCGCCTTGGCGTTGCGCCGAGTGTCGATCAGGTATTGCACTCCCATACCGGCCAGCATCGCCGTGGAAAAGCTGAACAAAAACATGATCATCGACGGCGCCCGCAGCGACTTAACCTTGGGAATCAGATAGTAAAAGAGCTTAAACAGCGGTGTGGTGCCGCCAAGAGCGTACAAAAGAGCAAACAGCGCCAGACCGCCAAAGAACCAGCGTTCTCTTCGCCGTGAGAAAAAGAGCCCTATCAAACCGACAAAGATCGCCACCACTCCAACCGACTCCGAGTTATCCTTGAAGTTATTCTTCCCCCAGTAGTAGCCCCTGGCCTTGCTGCTGTTGGTGCCGCAAAACTCTGGAATGAGCAACGAGAAAGCTTCCTCCTCGTGCAGCGACCACGATGTTGCCCACTCCCAGCCCCGCTTGGAATCGGCACGCGGCGAGAACTCGGAAGTATATACGTAGCCGGGATAAAACTGGATGGCGGAAAGCAATAAACCAATGATAACCGCGTAGGCGGCAAGCGCCGCCGGACGGATCAAGGGCGCAAGCGCCCTTTTCTCGCGGTAGAGAAAAATCAACTTAAAGAGGGTATATAACCCCGCCGCCCATAACGTAAAGTAGGACATCTGCGGGTGGGGGGATAAGATAATCACCCCCAGCACAAGCCCCAGTAGAGAAGCATTAAGAAAAGCCTTACCCTGAAAGATGCGGTCGAGAAAGAGAATTACCAGCGGAAAGAGGGTGGTGACAAAAATCTTGCCGTCATGCCCTGGTGCTACTAGAGAGATTAGGTACCCAGCGAACATATAACATACCGCCGACATCAGTGAGGCAACTTTGGACAGCTTGAACTGGCGGGCGGCTAAGTACATGAAAATACCGGCCAGGAAAATGTGCAAAAACAGATTTATCCCCAATGTGCGGTAGATAGAGCCGAAGAACTTCAAGATTGACAGGGGATAAAAAATATCACCGTGAAAGGCTTCCACGTAGGGCATACCACAAAAGATATAGGGATTCCACTGCGGCACGGCCAAATGTTCCGTGAAATAGTCTACGTAAAAACTCCGGAAGAAAATGCCTGCCTGGATGGTATCCGAGCCGTAAAGCATTTTGTCTGAAAAGATAAACTCACCGAACAGAATCAGCAGGGCAACAAAAATGACCCAAAACGCAGCCAGTGTGAACCAGGGGGAAGCTTCGGGGTCAAAGACCCTTTTCGCTTTTGGCGCCGGTGCTGTTGGAGCTTTTCTCTTTTTTGCCAAGTACTTCTCCCAGCATCTACTTTTTCACAGCCAGCGCCAGCAGAGCGGCCAGGCCTTCGATAACGATCGCCCACAGCCGGGCGCCTATGGCCACCGCCGGAGCGATCGGCCCCAGAAACGGCGCTAGCATCACACCTAAAATCAGTTCGCGCGGCCCAAAACCCCCCGGCGCAAACAGGGCCAGATAACCGATCTGGTAGGCTACGATAAACGCGCCGACCGCCACAACCAGACCACACCCGGCACCGTTTGTGACGGCACGAGTGAACAGCCAGAAGGCTGTTCCATACATAATCCAGCTTACAGAATAACCGACAAAAATAGTGAGAGCAACTTTTTTATCCAGCGCAAATATGACCTGAGGCCGTTTCAGTTTCCGAAGTACGGCGTTGCCGACGGCGAGCACCTTCTGCGGCCATAGCACCATCACCAGCGAGATGGCAACCATGGCTGCAGTCATCAGATAGGCAGATTTGTCTCCCAGGACAGCAACCTGGTCAACCAGCAGTTTCGGCTCAATCTGCGCCGCCAGCACGAAGACCAGCAATGAAGCCGGAATGCCAATCATCTGGCTGAGAACAAATGACGCCCCGGCTCTCTCCGGAGGAATTCCCTCCTTTTGTGTCAGATACAAAATGCCGAACAATTGCCAGATTTTGCCGGGAATATACCGCCCCAAGTTTGACAGGTAGAAGATTCTGAAGGCCTTTGTGATGCTGAGTTGATGCCCGAAGGCTGCTATGATCTTGATCCAGACTAAGGAGAGAACGAAGAGCGTCCCGACGCCGACAATGACGGAGAGAATCATATAGCCCCAGTGTATCTCCCACTCATACGCCCTGATCTCCTGCCAGTGGTGAGCCACCTGGCGGTAGAGGAAGTAGAGGATGAGGAGAGTGAGGATTATTTTGAGAAGGGTGAGAATGCTCTTTTTGATTTTCATTTAGCGTATGACGACACAGTGAAACAGTCCTTGATTGTACCGGAGGCTCAATCCTCTCGGGGCGTCTTACTCATTTTACTGAGGGCCGCCTGCACCTTCTTGCGCATATCGCCGATCTCTTCTCGCAACGCCGTCAGGCCCTCGGCCATGAAGCCCATCATGAACAAGCCCATACCGACACCCATCAGCAAAATGACCAGGTACAAAAGAGGACGATAACCATCTCCGACAACAAAGCGCAAATAAAGCGCCACCAGCCCAATCAGCAAACCGACCAGAAAGCAGAAAGAACCAACCAGCCCAAAAAAGAGCAACGGCTTGCGTAAAAACGTCATCTGAAACTTGACTGCCAGCATATCCAGCAGACCAACCATGACACGTCCGATACCGCCAAACTTGGACTGACCCCACTGGCGGTTGTACAGGGGCACTTTTACCTCCTCAACCCGGTAGCCCTCATCGGCTGCCAGCACCACCAGATACCGGTGCCAGTCACGCCGCAAAAAGATGTTCTCCACCACCTCTCGGTGAAAGGCTTTCACGGAATTGAGGTCATGCACCTTGAGGTTGAATATCCTGCGCGAAACCCAATTGTACACATTGGAGACAAACTTCTTCTTATACTTCCCCTGCTTCCAACCGGCGCACAGATCGGCTCCTTCGACGACCGGCTTGACCAGGGCCGGGATATCCTCAGGCATATATTGCAAGTCAGCCGGATAAAAGACAAAGATCTCTCCCGAGGCAATTGAAAAGCCGGTCTCCAGCGCTTCTGTCAATCCCCGGTTGCGCTGGTGTGAGGCGAACCTGATGAAATTGTACTGCTGCGCCGCCTGGCGGATTTTCTCGACGGTGCCATCGGTCGAGCCGTCGTCGACAAAAACCAGCTCTCCCTCAAATGGCGCTGTTTTCAGCATGTCGGCGTACAGGCGGCAGAATTCGCCGATATTTCCCTCCTCGTTCATGGCCGGAACTATGGTGGAGACGAGCAATCTGTCCCCAGCGGGGTCGAGGGGATCGTGTGGTTTTTCAACTGCCAAGGGTCATTTTCCTTCAGGTCTTGATACGTCCGTTTTGTCCTGACCGCCGCAGCGGCATACTTGATAAGCCTTTCTATAGTATTGAAAGTCCTCTTCACTCAGCCGCCGAAAGCCTGGCAGCGGTCTTCAAAAACTCTGCCGGCTTGGCCTTAAGATTACAATTTGTAAGTGAAAACTCAACTGCTTTTTTATGAAGACATTGTCGGGTTTCTCCCTGTCCGCCTTTGGCGGAGACGGAACCCGACCTACCATTCTGCCCTACTTGAGGTAAATGTCGTTCCAATGAAAAAAGGCTGCTCTGGTAAACCCTACTGCTGGGTCTGAAGGCTCAGGATCGTTTTCGGGAGTTCCTCGTCACAGGGAATGCCGTCCCGCTTGGTTATCCTGGCCGGCGTGCCGGCGACGGTACAGTCTGACGGAATATCACGCATCACCACAAAGCTGTTGGCGCCGATTTTCACATTGTTGCCGACTCTGATCGGCCCCAGCAAAATGGCCCCGGTGCCGACCAGAACGTTGTCACCCAGCGTTGGGTGACGCTTACCTTTATGTTTGCCGGTGCCCCCGAGGGTCACATTGTGAAACAGGACGCAGTTGTCTCCAATCTCGGTGGTCTCGCCAATTACCAAGCCGGCGCCATGATCGACGAAAAAGCCCTCTCCGATCTTTGCCCCGGGATGAATCTCAAGACCGGTCAGGAGGCGGACAATCTGAGAAAGCAGGCGCGGTATGAACGGGAGGCCAAGCTTCCACAGAAAGTGGTTTATCCGGTGACAAACGATGGCCTGAAATCCGGGATACAGCAAAAACTCTATATTTCTTGCCGCCGGGTCATTGCGATAAAGCGCCTTGATGTCCTCAATAATAGCTGCCATTACTTTCAAGATACAATAATGTTATTGCAAAACAATCATTCCTCGGTAAACAACGGTGTGGACAAGTATCTTTCCCCTGTATCCGGCAAAACTGCCACCACGATCTTGCCCGAACCTACCTTGGCCGCTACCTGCAGCGCCGCCCACGCCACGGCTCCCGACGAGGTCCCCACCAGCATTCCTTCCTGCCGCGCAAGCTGCCTGGCGGTTTCAAAGGCGTCTTCGTTCTTGACACGAATTATTTCGTCAACAACATCCGGATTGTAAATCTTCGGTACGAATCCTGCTCCGATCCCTTGAATCGGATGGGGTCCGGGCTTGCCTCCCGACAGCACCGGTGACGCCTCCGGCTCGACGGCATAGTTCTTGCAGCCGTACTTCTTCTTGAGAACTTCCCCGGCGCCACTGATGGTCCCGCCGGTGCCGACTCCCGCCATGAAAGCATCCAGGTGCAACTCGGCCAGATCCTCGATGATCTCTTTGGCCGTTGTCTTGCGGTGGATTTCCTGATTGGCCGGATTATTGAACTGTTGCGGTTGAAAACAGTCCTCAGCCTGGGCCAGCTCCTCAGCTTTTGCTACCGCTCCCTTCATTCCCTCAGGTCCTGGCGTCAGGACAACTTCGGCGCCGAAAAACTTCAGCAGCGCCAGTCGCTCAAGACTCATCGTCTCGGGCATGGTAAACAGGCACTTGTATCCCTTGGCGGCGGCAACCATCGCCAGAGCGATACCGGTGTTTCCAGAAGTTGGCTCCACAATGGTCATGCCCGGTTTCAACGAACCGTCTCGCTCAGCCGCCTCGATCATGGCCGCTCCGATACGGTCTTTGACCGAACCGCAAGGGTTGAAGCTCTCCAGCTTAGCGTAGATCGTGGCCGAGCCGGAAGCCGCCAGGCGATTAATTCTCACCAGCGGTGTTCGACCGATGGTGTCAATGATATTCCCAAATCGCATCGTTAGTCTCTGTTATCGTCAAAGTCATTTCGCATATTAGAAAACAATTGTCGAAACCACAGGGGTTTCGACCTACATTCTTTGACCGGCAGTGGGTTTACCGTCTATGCATTCATGCTCTTATATCTCTTAACCCACAAGGAATATAATAACATCCCAACTGCTGAAGCCAGTCCAATAGCAGCGAACTGGTACCACAGCTTGTACGGATGATAAACGGACCAGAGCCTATTGGTAGCGTCGATGGCGTTCATACCGGTCACTTCCATCAGCTTGTTCATCGCTTCCGGGCGCGGGACATCGACGATGCTGAAGTTGTTGGCCAGGTAGTCCAGCGCCAGGTTGGCCTTGTCCCCCATCCGGTCATACACCCGCCCTCCCAGCAGAGAGCCATAGCCCCACCCGACCGCGACAGGTACGTTGGCATACCCCATGTACAACCCCTTCTGACCTTCCGGCGCGATAACGCCCAGGTACTCGTTCATCTTGGGTGAGGATAACATCTCCCCCACGGAGAAAACCAAAATCCCCAGCATACAGAAGTACCCCGAGGTCGTAAATCCGGCCAGCACTAACCCTACTGAGGCTATAGTTATTCCTAAGCAGATTGAATGCACTCTGCGCATCCGAGCTACCATCCAGGAGATAAACACCACCGCGATGATTATCAGTCCCGGGTTGGAGTTAATCATCCACTCCTGTGCGAGCTGCGGGCCACGCGTCGAGTTGAGTTGCAGCATGAATTCCGGAAGGTGCAAATCGGCAACCAACTTGGAGCTGTCAACCCAGTCGACGATGAAGTTGGGCAGCGTATCGAAAAGCTGCATGAACATCAGCCAGAAGCCCGACATAATGGCAATGAAGACGACCAGACGCAGGTTCATGAAATTGCGGGCGGTGATTTTCAAGATGTGCAGCGGCCCGCCCGACTGCTTGCCCCCCGCAGAGACTTCCTTGTAAGTAAACAGCATCAGGAAGTTGAGAGAGACGATAACGGCGCACCCGTAAAAGACCGCCGGCCACGACACACCATAGAGGAAGTGAGCCAGCGGAGGACCCAGAAAGCCGCCGATATTCACCAGCATGTAAAACGTCCCCCAGCCCACCGAGGAGGTTTTCTTGGAGAGAACCCGGCACATGGTTCCCTGCACCCCCGGCTTGAATATCGCCGTGCCAAAGGCCAGCACGCAGCAGCCGAACAGAAACGGCCAGAACTCCCGCTGGGTGGCCATCAGAAGGTAGCCGATGACCTTGATCGCGATTGAGAAAGCGATGGTCTTTTTGAAGCCGTAGCGGTCGGCAAACCCGCCCGAGAACATAGGTGTTAACGACTGCACCACCGCCCACCAGAGGAATATGATACCCTTATCGATCTGGGTGAAATGAAGTCCTCCCACCTCATCCGCCTGGGCGATATAAATCGGGATAACGACTCGAACACCATAATACGCTAGGCGTTCGAACATCTCCATGATGTTGACCATCCAGTAAGGCCGGGGAAGGGAGGTCAACTGGGTTAATAATCCTTCTTTCTGAGAGCTGGATACAGGCTCCGCGGCTGTCGAGGTGGGTGTTGACATTTATCTATCCTGACTTAAGAGGTTGACATGCTGGGTAATAAAGCATGGCTTGTGCTATGGGTCAACAGCTAAAGACACAAGACAAACGGCACAGCACACGGGAATCATTGTTTTTGTTGAAAGGGGGGACAAGACCTGTTTATTTCACACATATGCGAAGCGTCCCCATGCCAAGGCTCGATATCAACGCCGATGCCATCCGCCACAGAATTCTTCCCCACTGCCGCCTGAAACCGGGTGAGGTCTGGCGGGACGCCGTCACAGGACATGTCGTCGGCTGCGGAGATGCGGCTGATTTGTCCTTCGTCCAGCGCATCATGGGGGAAAGTAAGGCTCGCCTTGCCGTGCAGGACCCGCCCTACAATCTGGTTATGTTCAAGAAGCAGTCAACGTCGCAGTTCATTGAATGGTGCCACAGATGGATTGACAACTGCTATCGCATTCTTGCCAGTGACAGTGCCCTTTATGTCTGGCTGGGCGCCGATCAGAACGACCATTTCCAGCCTCTGCCGCAGTTTATGACAATGATGGCCGATACGAACTTCACCTCTCGCAGCTTTATCACTGTGCGCAACCAGCGTGGCTACGGCACGCAGAAAAACTGGATGGCAATCAGGCAGGAGCTGTTGTACTACACAAAAGGGAATCCCCTTTTCACCGTTCACTACACGGATATTCCGAAGATCCTCCGTGGTTACTACAAGGAAGTTAAGGGAACCCTCACCGAGAATATGCAGCGAAGCAGGTCGGAAACGATACGTCCCGGAAATGTCTGGGTTGATATTCAACAGGTCTTCTATCGCATGGAAGAGAACGTAAACGGTTGCTATGGCCAGAAGCCGCTGAAAGCTATTGAACGAATTGTGCTTGCTTCCTCAAATAGAGGCGATATTGTCACGGATTTTTTTACTCACACCGGGACAACCTTACTTACCTGCGAGAGAACCGGACGGCGCTGCGTCACCTTTGACATCGATCCCGTCTTTGCCGAGATAACCATCCGCCGCCTGGAACGATTTCGTCAGACCGGCAAAACCGGCTGGCAGGCGAGCCATCCCTTCGAAAGGGAACTGACACAGACAGCAACCGATACCCCCAGCCAAACAGACGCAACTCAACGGAAAAGCAGACCTGTTGGCCGGGCATCTTAGCCGAGTGACACAATAGGAAATATGAAAGTAATAACAGGCAAGCTTTTCAAACTGGGTGACAATGTTGACACTGCGCAGATACTTCCCGAGCAGTATCACACTGTCACCGATACCTCTGAATTGGCCAGGCACGTCCTAGAGGGGTATGACAGCGCCTTCCCGGCGAAGATAAAGAGAGGTAAAGCGCTGGTGGCCGGTTCCCATTTCGGCTGTGGTCCGACGCCAACACGGGCAGCTCTGGCGCTAAAAGCAGTCGGTATTAGTTGTATCGTGGCCAAGAGCTTTGGGAGAGCCTTCTTTCGCCATGCTATAAATCATGGGCTGTTGCTGGTTGCAGCCGATATCGTAGATAAGGTTAACGATGGCGATGACATCGCGATCAATCCTGAGCAGGGAATAATAACACACCCAACTGGCGAAGCGAGCTTCGCACCTTACCCCGAGTTTGTCCGCAGGATTATCCAGACGGGTGACCTGATTGCCGCCGTCAAAAAGGAGCTGGGGAAGAAGTAGTCAATGACCATGAAAAGAATGGTCGTTGTGGGTTGTCTGATGATACCTCTCGATAAGAGACAAACCCTCACTATTCGTGGTGATGCTAACTACGACATGAGCCTCCACGTGGCTGTCCTGACCTACCTGGTTGACTACCTATCCTTTGCCGGTCCGTCACCGCCACCCTGTCCGTAGGTAATGAAAAACGCTGAGCCTGCCAAGAAGACAATGGACAGTAAAACGATCACCTCTCTCTTTGAGGGGCGGTCGTGATTTGTACCCGTCAGACTGAATGCAAGAACCCGCAAGCCTCAGGCTGGGGCTTTTGATTCTGCGGCCTGCGGCGCCATCCGGTGCCTGCATTCGGGACAGCTCAGGTACTCGCCTTTGGCCTTGGACACTTTGAGAATCATGAAGGCGTGCCCGCAAATCGGGCAGGCGGTCTTGACCGGTCGATCCCATGAGGCAAAATCGCACTTGGGATAGTTGGAACAGCCGTAAAAGGTGCGCCCCCCTTTGGATTGTCTTTCGACAATCTCACCGTTGCACTCACTCTTGGGACACTTTATACCCAGAGTTATCGGCTTGGCATTTTTGCAGCTCGGATAGTTGGAACAGGCCATAAAGCGGCCAAACCGCCCTGTCTTTATAACCATCGGGGAGCCGCATTTATCGCACTTTTCGTCAGTGCGGTTTTTGGCTTCCTCTTCCGGAAGTGGTCTGGCCGTTTTGCACCGCGGGTACGCCGAGCAGGCCAGGAAACGCCCGTTGCGACCCCATTTGATAACCATGGGCGAACCGCAGTTAGGGCACTTGACATCGGTGGTCTGTGTCAGTGACGCTTTTATAGCTTTTTCTTTGCCCTTAAGCTTGCCAATAGTCTGCATGAACGGCTTGTAAAAGTCGTTGACGACCTTCACCCAATCGTCCGTCCCCTCCTCCACCAGGTCGAGCTCTTTTTCCATATTGGCCGTGAACTTGACATTGAACACTTTAGGCAGATGCTCGACTAAGATATTGTTCACGGCGATCCCCAGTTCCGTCGGCAAGAGTTTTCGCTGCTCCAGCTCAACATACTTCCGTTCTTTCAACGTGGATATAATAGTGGCGTAAGTCGATGGCCTCCCAATACCGTCGGCCTCCAGGCGTTTGACAAGCATTGCTTGGGAATAGCGCGCCGGCGGTTTGGTGAACGACTGAGTCGGCTTCAATTCGACCAGCTCAAGCGGCTCGTCCTGCCGCAACCGGGGCAACCTCTCAGCGCCGTTTTCACTGTTGCCGTTTTCGTCCGGTTCCTTTTCCTCGTGGTAGACTTTCAAAAAGCCATCGAACTTGAGTCTTTGCTCGGTAGCTCTGAAAAGGAACCGGTCGGCGGTAACGTCAACGGTCTCGACGTCGAATCGCGCCGGTTTCATTTGCGAGGCCACAAAACGATTCCATATCAGCGCGTACAGCTTGAATTGACGCGGCGTGAGGCGCTTTTGCACCTTTTCGGGGGGGAGATCCATATACGTCGGCCGAATCGCCTCATGAGCGTCCTGGGTGCCTTTTTTCTTGGCATATATTACCGGACTCGACGGCAGGTAGGCGCTGCCATACTGGGCCTTGACGAAGCCGCGCACAGCCTTCAGCGCCTCGTTTGATATACGCGTAGAGTCGGTGCGCATGTATGTAATCAGGCCGGTGAGGCCCTTCTTGTTTATTTCAATCCCCTCATACAGTTGTTGAGCCACCGCCATCGTCTGTTTCGGACTGAAGCCATATACTTTGGACGCTTCCTGCTGCAGGGTGGAGGTAATAAACGGCGCTGATGGCTTTCGTACTCTTTCAGATTTTTCGATATTTGCAACGACCCAGTCGGCTTTTTTCAGCTCCGCCAAGTAGCCGTCGGCTTCCTTCTTTGAAGTTATGGCGATCTTTTTGCCCTTGACCTCAGTCGGTTTGACAACGGTTTTGCCGTCTATTTTGTACAGACGTGCCGAGAACTGCTCCTTTTTCTCAGTCTTCAAGACAGCCACGATCTGCCAATACTCCTGAGGGATAAAAGCCTTGATCTCCGCTTCCCGTTCACAGACAAGACGTAGCGCCACCGACTGTACCCTTCCCGCCGAGAGCTTGGGGAGGACTGTTTTCCACAAAAACGGAGAAACGGTATAACCGACGATGCGGTCTAGCACCCGTCGAGCCTGCTGAGCGTTGACCAGATTCATGTCGATTTCGCGGGGATGTTTGATGGCCTTGACCACGGCCGGTTTGGTAATCTCATTAAAGGCGACCCGGAGAAAGTCGGCTTTGGTTCCTTTCTTAAGGCTGCTGGCAACATGCCAGGCAATAGCCTCGCCCTCGCGGTCCGGGTCCGGGGCAAGATAGACGGCCTTGACTTTCTTGGCTGCTTTTTTGAGCTGGGAGATAACTTTTTCTTTGCCTTCGATGATCTCATACTCAGGTTCAAAGTCGTTTTCGACGTCGACTCCTAACCGCGACCTGGGCAAATCGCGGATATGCCCAACGGTGGCCATGATGTGGTAGTCCTTGCCCAGATAGCGGGTAAGTGTCTTGCACTTCGTTGGCGACTCGACGATAACTAAGTTGTCGGCCATGCACTATCCTCAGTCTGTTTCGGTTGATCGCAGATTTATGTATTTACATCGAATCTGAGCGAGTAAACTTTACCCTGCCCTCCAAAAGATCTTTGAGGGCGACCATGGTAATTTTGCGGGAATCGATATCAACCTCGGGGTCCTCTTCCATTTGCTCGAGCTTCCGAAGCCGCTGTGCGTTGAGGTGGCGGGCATGCTGCGCTGCCACGATAACCGCCTCATAGCGATTGAGATGTAACTTTTCGAGCTCTTCGAGGGGCAGTTTTTTCATATAATTCTCCTATGCACGCCAATAAGTTAACCGGTAATTGTCGCTATTTGTTCCTTATTCAGATTTTCTGTTCGGCAGGGGTGACCGTCAATGATACTCAGTACCTGCCGGACTGCGATATTGAGATCGTCATTGATAACGATATATTCGAATTTGCGAAAAAGCTTCATTTCGCGCCGGGCGTTTTGGAAACGGACTTTGAGCTGCTCCTTTGACTCGGTTCCTCTTCTTTTCAGACGTCTCCTTAGCGCCGCCACCGACGGGGGCAGAACAAAAATCGTTATCGCCTGCGGGTAGACTTTCCTAAGCTTGATGGCTCCCTGAACGTCCACGTCGAGCACCATCACCCCCCCCTGTTTTAAGACCTGCTCAAGCGGACGGCGCGGTGTGCCGTAGTGATACAGATGAACATGGCAGTGCTCAGCGAAAAATCCGAATTGGGCGAGGCGGCCAAATTCCTGATCGCTGATAAAATGGTATGCCCGACCGTCCTTCTCACCGCGTCGCTTTTCACGCGTAGTGTAGGAAACTGAGAACCGCCATCCCTGCTGCTTTCGAGCGGGGCTGAGCAACCGACGGCAGATCGAGGTCTTTCCCCCACCCGAGGGAGAGGATATAATCACGATTTTACCTGGTTTGGTACGCTTCATTTTTGTCTTGTGCTGCCGATGGCTACTCGACGTTTTGCACCAGTTCGCGCAGTTTTTCAATCTCCTCTTTGAGAGCAATCACAGCCGTGGTGATTTTTGTCTCCGGGCATTTGGAGGCGATGGTGTTGACCTCTCGGTTTATTTCCTGGAGAATGAAGTTAAGCCGTTTCCCGACCGGCTCTCCTACACCAAGGCTGCGTTTGTACTGGCTCAGGTGACTCGAAAGGCGCGTGCACTCTTCGGAAATGTCGCTTTTTTCGGCAAAAACAGCGATCTCTTGCTCCAATCTACCGGGGTCATATGCAGAAGGCTCCACGAGTTCGCCGATGCGGGAAGTAAGCCTCTGGCGGTACTTTTCGACGACGAGGGAAGAATCAGCAATAATTTCTTTGATCAGCCCGGCGATCACTTTCAGGCGCTGTTTCATATCCTGCGCCATTGCCGTCCCCTCGCGCCGTCGCATCCTGACCAGATCACCCAGCGCCTTATCGGCCGCTTTTCTCAAACCCGACCAGATGAGGTCGTCATCGGCAGTGACTTCCTCCGGTTGCACGATATCCGGCAGTGCCAGCAGATCACTCAAACCGATTTCGCCGCTAAGTTTCAAGGACTTCTTGACGGCCACCAACTGTCGATGGTAAGTCTTTACGGCATTATCGCTTAGCTGGTATTTACCAAAAGCGTTCTGGGGCTGTTCAAACCCGACAAAGACAGTGACTTTCCCTCTGTTAAGCCTGCCGCTCACCAGCTCCCGCAACCTGTGTTCCAGCAGAGAAAACTGCCGGGGCAGTCGGGCTGAAACTTCCAAAAACCGGCTGTTGACACTTGAAATCTCAACAGTAAAGTCACCGGCCTTGGTGTGAGTCTCGGCCTTGCCGAACCCTGTCATTGAATTCATACAACTGTGCCTAAATTAAACAAGGCTCAAAAATAGAGGCTGGTCGGCGCTTGTCAACTGTTATTCGATAGAAAAGGCAGCTCAAACTCCGGATTTTGCCGAGGCTCGGGATTTTTTTGGGTCAATCAGTTTTCCCAAAGGGGTTTCTTTGATGATTGGTTGGGAAATGGTTGACAGTCTTGTCAAAGCGGATTGAATCCTTTGCGCGGATCTTCGGATAATTCTCAGTTTTTTGGCTATTTCCCGATCACACTCATAGCCATTGTTCAAAATCAACTCGGTCATACCAAGGATTGTCATCAAGGGATTGTTCACTTCGTGATACAAGGTACCGGTGGTAACCCTGATGAGGGCCGCTTGCTCTTTTTGCTTCAGCTTCCCGGCAGAGCTGCGCTTCTTTGTATCTGATGAGAGCCGGGAGAACAACTTACCTATTACATCGGGAAGAGTCACATAGAAGAAGCCATCCTTGGCCAGGTATTCGTCAGCCCCGGCTTCGGCAGCCTCGGCAGCCGCCTGCTTCGACTTAGTGTCTCCAATGGCTACAATTGGCAGGTGTCGGTTTTCCTTGCGAATGAGCTGAACAAACCCCAGCCCATCTACATCTGGAAGGTCAAGACCGATGACGGCAATGTCAAATGTATTCCGGCGCAGCTCGCCCAGCGCAGTTTGCCCACAACTGAAAACGGAAATTGAACTGGAAGGGTACTTTCCCAACAGTTCTCCGGCCATCAGGCGGGCATGATACCTATTCTGTTCAACCAGAGCTGTCTTTGGGCCTTGTTTCACGACTACACAGTCCCACACGCTTGCCTTAACCGGTCTATTTCGGGGTCGGTCCTGCGATCAGCACACACCCGACCGGCAAGTCGGTGCCCCATATCCCTGCTTGAGTTCAATCCGTTTTCAACACCTTTAACATAGAAGTGTGTCGGTCCGTCTTCACATGCACCAAGTACACCCCTGCAGCCACAACCCTCCCCTCACGGTTGCGGCCGTTCCAGGTATTAATTACATCGGCAGAAGGATCAAAACTGTTGACTTTCTCCCACACCTTTTCCCCGGCGGCATTAAAGATTGAAATAGAGATCAGCCTGCCGCATCGGGGAGCTACAAGAATCCTGACTGAATCGGCGAATGGGTTGGGAGCGGCAACGAGCGGCCGGCAAGGATACGTTTCCAGGAGGAGATAGGTTGTGTCGGCAAAGTAGCCGACGTCGGCGATCAGACCGAAGCGCACAACGGATGGGTTCTGCTCGGACCCAAACAGTTCCAGATGACCGGTCCCATCGCCGTGGTCAATTAATACCGTGGAAGAGGGGAGATCAAAGGCGCTCAAGAGGGGAACTACATCAGAGCGCCCTGAAGTTGTGATCGGCACGGAAAGAAACTCGTTGACCAGCACCTGGATTGGCTCTGTTTGGTCAATCTTTATGATGTCAGCCGAGCGCGTGGCATTATAAAGGCCCCAGCCGAAGTTGTTGTCGGGGAACGAACTTCTGTCACCGCTTTGCCGAATCAGGTCGCGTAGTTCGGCCGCGGTCAGGGTGCTGTCATGCTCCAGCGCCAGTGCCGCCCCGCCCGCTACCAGCGGCGTGGATAACGAGGTGCCTGATGCGGCGGCATAACCACCGGCGGGTACAGCGGTGGAAACACCGACCCCGAGAGTTACAATGTCAGGCTTTATTCGTCCGTCAGCCGTGGGACCGGGGGAGGAAAACGGAGCTAAAGTTGAATCTGCGCGCACAGCACCGACTGCCAGTACGGAGTCGCCATCGGCCGGGGTCACAATATGACCCCAGGGTTTGTTCCGCCGATTACCGGCGGCGTTGACGACAAGTATATTCTTTGAAGCGGCGACGTCCGCGGCAATCGTTATTAACGCTGTATTGCCGTCAAGGTCCTCAAAGGTGTAGCTGCCAGTGTCGGTGAACTCAGTATAGCCAACGGAAGAGCTGATAATATCGGCGCCGATAGAGTCAGCCCATTCTGCGGCCGCGATCCAGTTGTCTTCCTCAACCTTTATCTCGGTGGTGTCGCAGGTAATCTCAGTCTTCGCCAAGACGAAGTCAGCTCCCGGAGCCACGCCGATCAGAGTGTCCGTCACATTACCGCCAATTACTCCGAAGATGAGTGTGCCGTGATAATCCTGATGGTTGCCAGTGATATCTTCCGGGCACTCAACTTCGTCGACGGTGGTGTCATTATTTATAAAGTCATAAGTGGCTACGATATGAGCCGAGTCAAAGGCGCGGTGATTGATATCAAAGCCGGTGTCAAAAAGGGCAATCATCACCCCTTTGCCGCTCAGTCCCACCTGATGCAGTTTCACGGCATTTATGAACAGATTTTGAAACTCCGTCAGACCGTAGGCCCGCCATAGGTGGGCCATTGTTTTGGTCGGGAAGTCTTTTGGACAAAGCGGCTGAACTTTGGGAAAGGAAGGTGCGATCAAAACCTTAACGAGATCGATTTGCTCTATAAATGAAAGAGGTTTTAATCTCTCAAGCTGCTTTGAGTCAGCTTCGACTGAGACCGCCCGCAGCCATTTTGACGCTCGCCTGATATTGACGCCGGTGTTTCGGATCTGCATCAGAACGTCTTGCGAAATGGGGTAGTCGTGAGCATCAACAAGCAGCGTAGCCGGATCAACCCTTGCCCGGCGAGCGCGCACCTTTTCGGTGAGCTGAACAGGAAGAGAGTCGACAGCATTTTCACTTAGATACAGCCACAACTTGTGGTGGATGTCGGGAGGGGAGTTCTCGATGGCGCGTTGTGCCCGTTCGGTAAGCAGCCCGTCCTTCTGAGCCAAAAGAGGGGCTGACAGAAAGATAGCCGAAAGAACCACCCTCAGATAGAACTTAATGCCAAACTGCAACCCCGTTGCTTACCGTAGATTATCAAATGGAGGGAATAACGTTTCCGGCCGGTGGTACCTGAAACGCACCGGCAAGGCGAACGAGTAGTTGTTGCTGCGATCAACGTCGGGCAGATAGTGGTTAGGATCCAGCACTACCACTTTTGGCCGCCGGGCAATAGTTTTCCTAAAGACACAGGACTCACCAGGACTGGGAAGTTGGTTGTATTGAAGCGTGTCGTAGATGGTGTCCGTGACGCTGATCACATAGCCGATTTCAACCGGTAGAACCATTGAGCCAAAGTTCGTCACTTTGTAAGAGACCGCGAATCCATCTTCAATACGCTTAGTTCTCATCCTTGAAACTCCGAAATCAAATACATTCCCTGTCCGCATCCATTCGTCGAAGCTTATGCCTGCACTCTGATCGGTGAGCTCCTCAACTATGTCCAGGAAGTCTCCAGAGCAAGGAAATTTATATCTGAAGCGCCTGACGTCTTCTTGCAACGCTTCCTGTAGGGTACTGTCACCGACTAAGAATCTCAGGATATGTATTTGCGAAGGAAGCTCATGGAAGACTCTTGCCACAAATTTTCGTGACCATTCATTCTCGCTGGATAGTCGGGAGATGAGCTTTCTGTGTTCTCTTATCATCTCGTAGCCTTTAGCGCCAAAGCTGTCGTACAATGCTCTGATAGCGACGTAATAAGCCAACCCTTCGTCAAACCACTTCCCGGTGCCTCTGCTGTCGGGCAATACCGGCGAAAGCCAGCAGTTTGCCAATTCAACAGCCAACACGGTATAGAGCAAGGTGGTATCCCTGATGTTGGCGGGAATAACAACGAACTGATTCAGGCCGTGATTGTCATCAAAAGGTTCGCCCGCTACAACTGTTAGGTTGTTGTGAGGAAATTTTCCTAACCATTTTTCATACTGTCTGATGAGACCGAGAGCCGAGCGCGCTACAAATCCTGCCCAGACCTTTTGTACCTCCTTGCCATAGCATACTTCAATTGTCAGGCTGTCCCGATAGGTTCGATCTCTGATGAACTGCGGGCCAACAACGAATGAAAAATCGGTTGCGTTTCGCGTCCGCACGAAATACCGCTTGTAGCCGGACGGGAACTCCGGATGATACCTGACACCGCCAAAGGCAAAGCTGTGCTTGTTGACTAGGTCGATATAAACGGTGTCGCCGACCCCTTTCGGCAAGAGGCCGTAGTGCTCTTTTTCATTCAAAAGCTCACCGGGGTGTGCAATCGAGTATGCTGAATCGATCTGAAGAGCGACGTTGTAACGCGCATATTCGCCGGGACTTTGGTTACAGCCAGCATGTTGATCGATGTACCAACGGCCGTCTTTGTAAGGACAGACGCATGGATACCAGCGGGAAAAGGCCAAGTAGTGGCCCTTATCGTGACTTTCATCTGATGAGGATGCATGTAGTGGTGCCACCCTGGATTCAAACGCGATCAAAAAGAAACCGGTTGCCTCAGGAGCGAGATTACCCGGCAGCGAAACCTTCATAATGACGTTATCAACGCTGATTTCGTCCTCGGTCAGCGGAGCCCCATAATAGAGCATTGAATCTATCCGACAGTAGCCGTTTGGCTGGTAGGCATTCAGGTCCAGGCGGAAATATATTTCCGAGAGGGTGTCGTCGGAGAAGTTGCGACACTCCAGTTCCATCTGTCCCCTCACCAGCAACGATTCCGGCACGACGTCAGCCTTAATAGTGTAGACAATCTTAGGAACGTGCAGAGAAACGACCATATGCTCATGCGCTTGACTCTGGGGCAATGCTGCCGATGCGATGATAACACCGACCAACCCGACGGCAACAAGGTTACACCATCGCACCGCTACAGCACCTTGGCACGAAACTCGCGTGTGCGTCGTCTTTTGGGATTGAGTGGATTCTCAAAGGAACAAGCTTCTGTCCTCATGTGGCGTTTTCCAACGCTACCGTCAGTATTTTTGCTATTTCTTATCTTTCTTTTTAATAAGGCCCTTCAGGAAATCACCGGCATCTTTGGTGAGATTATCCTGAACATTTTTCGACAACGCCGAGTAGTCAATGTTGACGGCAGGTTTGTCGATAGTCCCGCCAATGGCGAGGGGCAGTTTGATGCGCTCGACACTTCCGTTGGAAAACAAACCGGACAGCCCGCTCAGCAGACCTCCCTGCGACATCAACTTCGCTGTCCACTCCTTGGATAGCAGCAGGGAGCCTTTGTATCCAACTTCGCCGTCAAAGGCATAAAACCCGCCCAGTTCCAGATCACCGACATTGCCGACTCTTGTCTTAAGCTTGTCAAGGTTAACCTTTCCGTCTCGAACAACAACGTTGGTGCTAAGCCCTTTGAGCGGCTGCTCACGCTCAAACGACTGCCCCGCCTGCTTCGCCAGTCCGGCAATTGCAGAATGGAGCAATCCGGAGGTCACCATCTTTCCATCGTGCATGTCGGCTTTACCGTTCACGGTCAGCGAATTGAGAAATTCATCCGGTTCCCACCCTCTCGCCTCGTAGCTTCCACTGAAATTGGTTTTGCCGAACAAATGGCCGCCGAACTTCGTAAAGCGCGTCACAAAATCATCCGCCTCGATCTGTGTCGCCTTAAACTCGCCTTTGTAGCGAGGATTCTCAAAAGCACTCAAGTCAATGGTGGTGCCGCCGTCAATGTCGCCTGAATATACCTTGCCCTTAACATCGTAGCAGTCAATCTTACGCTCCCGGATTCGCACCTTACCTGTCAGGTGGGTGAACTCGACCCGGCTGTAGACAACGGTATCGATTTGAAAGGTGCCCTCTCCGTCGATGTCGGGCAAAATAATTGGCGGAATGGAATCGGCCGGCAGGGCAGCCCGATTGGCGCCGGAGCCGGGGACTGCTTCGGGGAAAAGCCGGTCGATATCAAACCGGTGCGAACTGAGCTCAAAAAGGAACCGGGGCTTTTTTGCTTTGCTTCGAGAAACCGGTTCTATCGGCAACAGATAGGGGAACGGGTGGATCAGTTTACCGGAAAATGAAACGTCACTTGATTCAAACTTGACCGTCATATCGTCTATTGCTATTGTATCCGGCCCGACCTGCATGGCGGCTTCAAAAGATTGAATTGGCTCCGGCAAAAGGCTGTCGGTGAAAGAAGCGTTGGTAATTGAAAGTTTCCCCCGAGGCTTAAGGGTAGTGATGTCGGCGGCGTCGCCGGTCATATCCAGATTGACGGCGATTTCTCCTTTCAATTCCGGATTGCCGGCAGGTGGGAGAAAGGAGCTAAACAACGCCAGATCAAACTGGCCGTCCACATGACCATCAACCGGCAGCGCGACCTTTTTCACCTGCGAAGTGTCCGCCATCAAATACGGCACAAGGTTGGTGATACGCCCGGAGAGGTCCACATGTCCGGACGGCATTTTGCCTGAGAGCTTGTTGATGCGGGTAACCTTATTGTCGAAATAGACGTCGATCGAAAACAACTCGATCGGCTCCGGCAGCAACTCTGAATTGTAACGGCCTTCGCTGATTATCAGCGATCCGGAAAAACTCATGTTCCTGGCATCTTTTACTTGCCCCGACACTTTGACGTCAAAATCCATTTCGCCTGCAAGCTCATGTTTGCCCTCTGCCGGAAGGAAGGGTTTGACGTAGGCGAGGTCACACCTCCCGCTCAGCGCACCGTTGACGAGAGGATCGTCAAAATTGTCCACCACCAGATGCCCCTTGAGGGGCTGGCCGTCGAAAGCGCCCTCCTCAATGTTCATGCGCACGTTATCAGGCTTGAAATCAACCAGAGCTTGTCGAAGTCGTAGCTCGCCGGCGAGGTCCTTTTTGGACATGGTCATGTCACTGATAGTGGCCGTGCCGGCATATGAAACCGGCTCTATCCTACCGTCGTCGTACTCAAGGTCTACATCAAGGGAGAAATCACCGCTGATCGAGAAATCTTTTAGCTCGGCAAGCTGATCCGCAGGAAGCAGGGAGAATAGATCCTTAACAGAGATCGTTTTCGACTTAATACCCGCTCGAGCTTTGAAAGAGCTGCCGCCGTGGGCCAGTTCTCCCGCTATAGTAAACATCAACTTGTTAGCGGTAAGCTCTGCTTCCTTTAGTGAGAGACGACTTTCGGCGATGTCGTAGTCAGCTTGGTAGTGAAGCTCAATCGAGAGAGGGGGAAGCGGATTCTCTGTTACGATCAGTAGGCTGTCGACCGTAACCTTGCCGGAGGATTGGTAGAAGCCTTGCCGAGGGTTATTAAGCGCGGTGGACAGGTCCAATCCTTTCAGATGGATGCGTATCTGAGAGCTGTCATCGATATAGTCAAGGCTGCCCCCGTTGATTTCAAACTGCTCAAAGCTGACCGCAGCAGCGGCCGCCTTTGTCTCCGGTGTCAGTTGCTCCGTTGGTACCCGGGGTTCCGTCTTTTCAGGGAATGTGAAGGTATAGTTGTTGGCGCCGCCGGCGCTCTTGAACATCACAATACGGGGGTTGTCAATAACTAACTTGTCAACCCGGTACCTGCCGGAAAGCAGCGGCAGTATCTGCAGTTTGAGGTCCACAGCCTCGGCCGTCAAAAGGTTGCCCACCTCCATTTCCGCCGGGCTGCCGATAGTGACATCCTTCAGCACAAGACCCAACCCGCCCCATAACGATACATCTACGTCTTCAACACCAATCGGCCGTCCCAGCATCCTGGCGCCCCGCTCGACTGCCAGTGCTTTGGCCTTTTCCACCGGGAAAAACAGTTTGAGGCCGATAGCAAGCAGTATCAGCAGGACAAGCAGTACGCCCGCAATCCAGACGAGTATCTTCAACAGCTTTTTCATCGAAACTTCTCTGTTTACGGTTTCTTACACTATCTGAATAGAGTAGTTCGGTTGTACACGACAATCAATTAAAAAACCGGCAAACCTTTCAGCCTGCCGGTTAGAAAGATATAATAGTTTTGCTCTATAATCCTCTTTAGAGATCGAGTGTCTCGCCCGGTTTCAGAATGATAACCTCAGCGCCGGTGACCTTGGAGGCAAACTCTTCCGGCTTCACTTCTATTACTGGCCAGGTGCCGTAATGGAACGGGACCACCTTTTTCGGCTTCAGAAACTCAACGGCTTTGACGGCATCGTCGATACCCATAGTGAAGTTGTCCCCGATGGGAATAAAAGCGAGATCAATCTCGTTCATTTCACCGATGAGCTTCATGTCGTAAAACAGGCCAGTGTCGCCGGGATGGTAGATCATCTTGCCACCTATAGTCACTAAGAATCCGACCGGCGGGCCGGTGTAGCGAGAGGCATCGTCGCCATAACCACCCCCGTGGTGAGCGATAGTCAGTTTCACCCGTCCGAAATCGAAGTCGTGAGCGCCGCCGATGTGCATGGGGTGGATGTTCGCTCCCTCCGCGCCGCACAGATTGGCCAGCTCGTAACCGGCAATGACCAGAGCGCCTGTTCGCCTGGCAATCGAGACGGCGTCGCCGACGTGATCGCCGTGGCCGTGGGTGAGCAGAATGTAGTTGACATCAATCTCGTTTGCCTTGATCGGGGCTTGCGGGTTGCCTGTTATGAAGGGGTCGATAATAAGCTTTTGTTTCCCTTCGGTGATAGTCACGCAGGAATGGCCTAAAAATCGTATTCGGGGCATTGGCTCCTCCTTGGTCTTTGCGTTCTTGCGAATCTTCTGTTTGGAAGAAATAAGTATCTATGATGCTTGTCAAGAAGTAGGTCGGGTTCCTAGTCCCCACCCGTGGCGGGGAGGAGAAACCCGACAGTGGCACCGCCACACCTATGAGCTTCGTAGGTCGAAATCCCCTTGCGGGTTTCGACATATCAGTAGTAGGGAAGGTCTCTCCGAGACCTTCCAATAAGAAGTCAAAACGTCTTCCGTTTATACTGTCGCCGCAGCGCCAGCAGGAAGAAGGCCAACAGAGCGATGACAATCAGACTCTCGATAGTCACAATAAACCGCGTGTGTAGCTCCGGCAGATACTTGCCGATGTCAGACCGGCTGTAAGCGATAAGGGAGAAATTGGCAACAAAAGCCTCCCAATAGTCATGCCTACTGTCGCCGTTGACAGGTAGAAAATCACCCGGCGACCAGCTCCACTCGTAGTTAACAGTTTCAATTACGGCTGGGTTCTGCAAGTCAAGATGCAAATTGATTCCATCCCAGAGAAGAACCGAAGGGACAGACAACAGGACAAACGCCAACCAGAAAAGCGGCAGCAGAAAGCTTTCACCGTAATACGAAATATATTTGTACAGGAAATTCGTGCAGAATACCCGCCGCCAAACCTTCCAACCACTCCCCTTTGCCTTCCGCATCATCTCCTGCTCACCGATGTAGAAGTCACCGGCTTCGCAGTAGCGGTAGTTGTTGACATAGTTTGTTTGAAGTCGTCGGTATAGCTGGGCAATTAACTCATATTGGAACTTAGATGGCTCGCTCTTTTCATCTTTATCTTCTGAGTCATTCCATATAGTCCATTCACGGTCCGGAGAAAGTTCATCGTAAACTGCATTTCTTGGAGACCATTTGAAGAACTTGTGCTTTCTTGCCCATGTAACATCTACGAATTGCACTTTCGTTACATCAGTTTCCAGGAACTCACATTTCTCGAGCGAGACCTTGCGGAACGTGACGTTCTTCGGCTCGGAGAAATTGCACCAGACAAAATGAGCATCGACAGGGAACATTTTCTTCTTCTCCTCTTGAGGCCATTCATCGTCAAAAATGACGCGAGCATCCTTATCCGCTCTGCAAAACGAGAAGTCAACCCTCTTGTCAAAATGAGTTGAATCGAACCGTGTCGTTCCCGAAAACGTGGCCCAGCGAAAGTCTGCTTTTCCCGAAAACGTGACCCTGCTAAACGATGCTTTTCTCGAAAACGTGGCGGCGCAAAAGTCAGCTTTTCCCGAAAACGTGGCCTTGTAAAAGCGTGCTTTCCCGGAAAACGTGGCCACCAAAAAGTAGGTATCTTTCTTGTATTCCCTAGGAAGTTTATAACCTTCTTTATGGAAAATAAATTTGGTTAGATCGAAATATTCTGCTTTTTCATCACCAAATATATTATCCAGCTCTCGTTGAAATAGCGCGACATCCTTATCCTCTTTCTCCGAGTGGCAGATGCACTTCTCGCCATCATACAACTGCCTGCCGCATGGCTTGCCATATAGCATTGGCACCTGGCAGGTTTTTTGTTCGGTGTTTTTCATAGCTCTACTTCGCTTTTCGAATCACCTGCAAGATAATCCGATCTCCGGCATAGGGCAAGGAGGCTGTGACAGAAGAATGATTCTTGGATCCACAAGCACCCTAACCTGTCGTTGCGAGGAGTCCGGCAGCCGCCGGACGACGTGGCAATCTCGTGCGGGTGATAGCGGGAATGAGATCGCCACGCCCGCCAAAGGCGGACTCGCGATGACGATGGACTTATGGGACAACCTCAGGACATCCACCGCGCACAGACGGTAAATGTCTGGCTTCTTGGAACCCGACCGGTTGAGAGCCGCGTGGAGAGTCTCCCTTTTTTGCCGATTAGATAAAAGGAGCAATACTGCACAGAATAAGACAGACCTGTATCTGAAAAACAGGGGGAACAGGGTAATGGAGAAGCTTTCGCTTGAAAAAGCCGATATCGACAAGGACTTGAAAGAGGAACTTGCGGTTTACCGTGCCCTCAAACCGTACATCGGCCATTGCCTGACCCTCAATCACGATATCAACAACCCCCTGGCCGGCATAATCGGCTACGGCGAGTTCTTAATGGAAGAATCCAGCCAATTAGACGAGAGGCAAAAAGGTTATCTGAGGCAAGTCTTAGAGTGTGCTGAGCGGATCAAAAAACTGGTCGAGGATCTATGTGAGGAAAAGATAGCCCTTGCCGAGGGGATTGATCTGAAATCGGTCACCGAAGCGTACAAAAACGTAGCCAAGCCACGGGACTGACTAGTCAGACTAATTTCATTTTCTAATTGTGATATGACAAACTGTAGGGCAGGTGTGCTTCACACCTGCCAATCATCGGCAGGTCTCGGCGAGACCTGCCCTACTTGTACTAACTCGTTAAACCATTTGAAACGCCTTTCGCAGGGCCCACTCGACCGACAAGGCTCCAATTACTACAATCAAAAGCCACAGCTTGTTGAACACCACCAGCTCCCCTTTTTGACTCACCTGAATGGGTGAAAGCTCGATCGATTCCACAGCGCGATCAAACTCTTCATAAGTGAAATAATCGCCTCCCGACAGCTTGGCTACAGCCGTCAGGACAGCAGGATTGACGCTCTGGTCAAACTCCTCAAGAGAAAAAGCCTCGATCAGAAGGTCACCTTCGGCTTGTTTCAACAACCGCCCTTCCTTTTCAAAGGCGGCAGCGTAGTGATATTTCCCGGGGGTCAGGTTGAAAAACTGAACCCGGTATTTGCCGTCGCCGACGCCCACAAGGTCGGTTTCAACGGTATCCGTCCCGCCTGCTTTCTCAAGTCGCACCGTTCCGGTAACACCCGGTATCGGTCGAAAACCAAGGTCAAAGGCAAAACCGTCGAACACTACCGTTTCCCCCCGTGCAAATACTTTCTTTTCCGGGACGATGCGGATCGGGTCGAAATCGTCCTTCACTGTCAGCCAACTGACAACTCCCTCGATGAAGGTGCCGTAATGGCTGTCATCCTCGCCAAACCCCAAACTGACAAACCCCCAAGTCCAGAACGGGAGCGCAGCACTGGCGAACAGCTTGCCGGGTCCGAATCTTTTATAGCCCAAGACAGGCATTTTTTCACCTCTGTCTGGGCGAGCAGAGGCAAACGCCAGAACCTTGGCCTCACGATCTACAACATCACACCTGACCAGCGATTGGAACGGCGGCAACTGCGACCATGTCTCCCGAATGGCCGATTGGCTCTCCGCCAGGCGGATGGCGGGATGAAACAAATTGCCCTCGGCCGGCTGCGCATGGAACTGGGTGTGTTCCAGTCGACTGGAGCTTGACTGATAAAAGGGGAGAAGCTGGTTAAACCATTCCGCCGGGCCGCGCTGTGCGAACTGGCTGCCCATCAGAATCCAGATGGCCCCCCCCCGGTCGCTCAGATATGATCTGATAATATCCTGTTGCGCTTCGAACCGGCGCGGATCAGGGTCGTGCAGAATGACCAGGTCATAGCGATTCAACTCAGTCTGGCGAGTGGGGAATCTTCCCGCCAGATTACCCGCCTTTGTCCCGGTCACTTTCAGGTCGACCTCGTATTTGCCCGACTCCAGTAGGAACCGTTTAAGAAAACCGACTTCGTAATCGGGGCGCTTGGTTTCAAGCAAGACCGACAGGCGGCTTTTGAGGACCTTGACCGCGAACGAGCGGCGATTGTTATCGACCGTTTCCTCTCCTTCGATCGGCGGGATGTACACTTCCAGGATTTGCAGTCCCGGCTCGGTCGGGAGATACTCGAGTTTGAGTTCCCCTCGCCCTACTTCCTGCGTAACCGTCAACCTGCTGTCGGTCAGAACCCTGCTGGAATCGCGCAGCTCGACTTTGATTTTCTTGTTCAGGGCATCCTGCCAGGTAAGTTTGACCTCTATCTCAGTCTTCTGTCCGACAAAAACGACCGGATTGAAATTGATCTCAGATAAAGCGACATCGAAATTCCCCGCCCCGGTGGCCATGTCCACGGCGATAATCGGCGCCTGTCCCCCGCGGACAGCCGCGGCCGGCTCGCGGCCCGAATTCCATCTGCCGTCGCTGAACAGAATCCAGTAGTCGGAAGGTTCAGCCAATTCCTGCTGTTCAAGCTGGTAGATGGCTTCTCCTAAGGCGGTCTTCTCACGGTCAACTTTGTCCTGTGAACCGGCCAGGTTGCCTCCGAAGTACTGAGGTGTCACCTCGAGGCGCGATCTGAGATTGTCAAACGAGCGGGAAGACAACAGCGAATCGAGACGAGCCTTACGCGATTTGTCCGACTCAATTTTATCCATACTGGAAGAATGGTCCAGAAGCAGCGCCACTTTCCTGGGGCGTTGAAACTCGCGACTAAAACTTACCACTGGTTCAAAAAGGGCGGCAAACAAGGCAAGGAGGGCAATCAGACGAATGCCGCCTAAGATTATTCTCAGGTACCGCGGGAGGGGAGGGTTGGTTCTGAAATAGAGATAAATGGCCAGCCCCGCCAGCACCAGCAGCGCCAGCGACACCGCCACCGGCGTGGAGGTCAGAAAGTCTATGGAGATATCCTTAAGGCCGAACATACGCTGCCTTATACTCAAACAGGGTTATACGGTTTAGGAAAGGAAGATATGCACAACCGCCGGGTCTGCCCAGCAAAAAAGTCTCACCCCGCGACTCAAGAAGCGCGGGCGGTGGTAAACTGCACCATGTGGGTCAAAGAATCGAAGTAGACCGAGCTTTCAATCCCGTCAATTGCCTCCAATCCCTGCTGACTCAACTCGTCGGCTCGGCGGTAAGCGTACTCAATCCCGCCGTTTTCTCTAACGAAATCGAAAACCAGGTCAAACGAATCTCTGCCCCCATTGTTCTGCAGATGCCCGATGATTTCCCGGCTGCCGCCCCGGCCGGCCTTTTTCAAGGAGTAGATCAACGGAAGCGTTATCTTGCCGGTGAGTACGTCGTTGCCGGGCTCTTTGCCGGTGACCTTCGCTTTACCGACAAAGTCCAGAAGGTCGTCGGCAATCTGGAAAGCAGTACCGATTTTCTCACCGAAAGTAGCGAAGCACTGCCGGTCACTGTGGTTGCGCCGGTTCAAAATCGGACCCGCCTCACAGGACACGGCAAATAAAGAGGCGGTTTTATCGGCGATGATGGAGAGGTATTCTTGTTCGGAGAGGTTGTAGTTGCTGGTCTCTTCTATTTGGCGAAGTTCCCCCACTGACACCCGCTCTGTGGCCCGGGAGATGGCTTTCACCAGTTCCGCCGAACCTGTCTCCACCATGATGCGAAAGGCCTTGGCAAACAGGTAGTCTCCCATCAGAACGGAAATAAGATTAGTCCACTGAGCATTGACCGTTTCCCGTCCCCGCCGCATTTCCGACTCGTCAACGACATCATCGTGCAGCAACGTGGCGGTGTGAATCAACTCAATGGAAAGCGAGGTGTCAACGGAGCGCTCCGTGAAATTGCCAGCTGCCCGCGAAGATAAAAAGAGAAAGGCGGGCCGAATCCGTTTCCCTTTGGTCCGCAGCAGGTGCCGGGCGATGGAGCTGATAAGAGGGGAGTCCCCTCTCAGATAGTCCACAAGTTTCCGGTCGAACTCATCAAGGTCAGCTTGAACCGGATTGGTATATTCAAGCATCTTGGCGCTGTCAAGCATCGTTTCGAACTGTTCCTTGTTCCATATCCGTTAAGGACGGCAAAATATGTTCTCAGGTTTGCATTGTCAATTGAGATTTGCATCATCTGGGCAGGCAGTGATCGGATGCCGCATACGGCGGTCATCTTTTGTAGGGCAGGCAGTGGGGCAGAAGCCCTTGTGCTTCGGCCACTGTTACAGTTGGCAGAACCGCTTCGGGTTCTGCCCTACGATTCTGATAAGCAGCTTCTGCCGCAATTCCGCACAATCATGCAATGATTCTCTGACATCACGCGTAAAGAGCCTTTATCCTATCAAATGCCTTGTTGATCTCATCTAAGGAGACACAGAACGAGAGCCTTAAGTGACTCTCGCCCGTTGGCCCAAAGGCTATTCCCGGTGTTGTTGACACTTTGCCATTCTTCAAAAGGCTCTTGCAGAAAGCCATTGAATCTCTTCCCTCTTCCAACAGTATCTTTGGAAACATGAGATAAGAGCCATCTGGTCTCTGATATGCGAAAATCGAATCGAGATCATCAAGGCGTTCGCACATTAGATTACGAGCGGCAAGATAGTGGGCCCTGAACTCTGAGACGCAGTCCTGCGGACCCTCCAGGGCGGCAAGCGCTGCATACTGAGATACTACCGGGGCGCATATAGCAAAGGGGATGTGCGCCTTTGTGATTTGCGGAATCAACCCTTCGTCCGCGTGCAGGTAGCCAATGCGCCACCCTGTCATGGCATAGGTTTTCGTAAATGTATAGCAACTGACGACATGTTCTTTCATCTCTGGAATAGAGCCGATGGAGAAGTGCTTACGGCCGTCGTAGATGAAGTATTCGTATGCTTCGTCGGTAATGATCATGAGGTTATGCTGCAGCGCGAGCGATGCCAATTTACGGAGTTCCTTCTCGAGAAAAACCGTACCGGTTGGGTTATTGGGCGAGCAACAGATAATCGCCTTCGTCCTGGGGGTGATTGCTTTCCTGATAGCGTCAAAATCGAGGGCAAAGCCATCTTCCTCAATGGTGGGGACCAATACCGGTTTTCCTGAGGCGATGACGACCTGCCGGATGTGCGTGGAATAAGTCGGAGTAAACAAAAGAGCTTCATCTCCCGGATCAATTATCGCCATTATGGCGGCGGAAAGTCCTTCAATAGCGCCGACCGTAACGAGAATCTGCGATATATCAGCCTCTACGTCGTTGTCCCTTTTCAGCTTTTTAACAATAGCCTCCCGCAAACTCACAAGACCGGCGTTCTCGGAGTACCCGCCGACATAGCCGTTCCTAATGGCTGCAATCGCGGCTTCTCTTATATGTTCTGGGGTTCCTGCCGTCGGCTTTGCCCAGGAGAGAAACGCCACATCATCTATCTCCTTTGATAACCTTGTCATCTCATGGATGGCCGATTTCGGTATCTGCGAAACCCTGTTGGATATTCTGGCTCCATCTGTCATCCTGTCACCTTCCCTTCTATTGGGGTCAAATAAACGCTCATGTGTTTATTCCCTTCAACACAATGTCACCTTCGGCAACGCCGATATCGTCCGCGATGATTCGGCATTTGGCCATCAGCAGGAAAAAAATCAAACGGTTTTCATTCGAAAGACCTTCATAATTACCCTGTCCTTTGGCTATAATGAACTCAGCTCTGTCCAGAATCTGTCTGAATTCCGGACTGCACATACTGAGAATTGTACCGGGGGCATCCGTGCCGGAGGACACAATAGTCGCTACTTGATCGAGCCCGGCCTGTACTGCATCCTCAGTAGTGGCGTCGTTTATGACTGGTGTCTCGCGAACTACATATGTCACGGGTTTGTTCATCTGCTCAATGAGAAGCCTATCAAAAACAGTTTCCCCAGCATTGTCGCCAATATAAAGAATGGTGTTAGATTCCTCCAAGCGGCGTTTGAATGCAATGTAATCAGAACTCGCGAAATCCTTTTCCAACGCTTCCTTTATCGTTGCATCGATATCAAAGGTGGCGCTCGCTCCGAAGTCGATCACGTTTCCTGCTATTGCAATTCGGATCGCGGTTAGCAAATTGTCATTGGATTCATCGATCGTTCTCTTCAGAGAAGGGTACAGTGCAAGTGCCTGTTGGGTGCTTTCACGTTTCAGTTTTCGAAATGGATCAGGATTCCCGGTGATCTCTCTTACCATCCGGTAGATCAATCTTCCTGTTTCCGGTGGTGTGCTTTCAAGGGAGATGTGGCTCAGCATTGTCCCCAACTCATCCAGAAGGTGCTTCAGCGTTTGTTCGTCATCGGTGGCCATCCGACCGGCACGCAGCGCCTGTTCGAAAAAACAGGGAATACAGTTAAGATATGATTTCATTCAATCAATGTCTCGGTTTCGAGTAAAGCATATAAGCAATCAGAGCACAAGATACGATTAGGAGTTCGTCCATGCAAGCCCCTGCTATCAGCAGACTTTGTAGGGCAGAAACCCATGTGCTTCTGCCATTCACTGGATCGGTAGAACCGCTGCGGCGAGTGGCCCCTTCAAACTTGTTTGGAGGGGAATTTATGTGGGTGCCAGATGTTCACATCTACCCCATTCTTCTGCGAAGTTTCTACTGTCAGAACTGCCACGAGTTCTATTCTATGATTGCTGGCTATGCGTCCTCCACCACAACGGCCGTGCCGTAGGCCAGAAGCTCGGCCGCGCCCTTCATGATCTCGGAAGTGGTAAAGCGCACCATGACAACAGCATTGGCTCCTTTGGCCTTGGCGTCGTCAACCATCCTGTCGATGGCCTGCTCGCGGGCTTCGGCGATCAGCTTAGTGTACTCTCTCACCTCGCCGCCGACGATGTTGCGAAAGACAGCCGCAATGTCTCGTCCGAGATGGCGCGCCCTGATCGTGTTCCCTTTAACCAGCCCGACTGTCCTGACAATCCGTTTGCCGGCAATCTCAAGATTGGTGGTGACTATCATTTCATTACCTCTCGATAGCGGTCACGTCTGTAGGCAAACAGCCTTTCACGAACAAAAGAGACAAGCAAAAATATCACGCCGCCTCCCAGGGCCGTTACGCAGATTTTTACCCAGATTGAAACTTGGGGGGCAATATACAGATCGTGAAGCCCGTGGTAAAGTCCAAAACCTAAAAGCAAAATGGCGCCTACCGACAGAAGAATCCATCCGATACCGCGCTCTAATTTTCTGTAAAGCGACTGCCAGTAACTTTCCCAGACTTCGTCGGGAAGGTCCGCATACCGCACCATGCTCGTCACCTCCTTCAGTTTTCGAAATTCCTCCAGCTCGGCTCGTGACTCGGCGCTGCTTTGCAGCTCTTTTTCGAACGCCGTGCGTTCCTCATCGGTGAGCTCGCCGTCGACATAGCCGGCCAACAGCTTTCGAAGGTCTTTATCCATCGCTTTGCCTCATCAGAGTTGCCAGTTTTCGGCGGGCGTAATAAAGCCGGGACATAACGGTCCCCCGGGGGACGTTTAACAAGGCTGCAATCTCGTCATACGCCATCCCCCGGAAATGCTGAAGGGTAATAATCTCCCGGTCGGTAAACGGCAATTGCATCAACGCCTCGCGGAGTCTGGCAACCGTCTCCTTAGCGATCAATTTAGATTCGGGGGTGCCCTCAGTAACCAGCAGAAAAGATGCCTCCTCGATACTGACCATACGGTTGTCCTGCTTTGTCCGCCGTTGCAGCCAGGTGCGGCACAAGTTAGCAATGATCGTATAAAACCAGGGGAGAAAGGGCTGAGCTTCGTCGTAGGTTTTTGCTGAACGATAAACTCTCATAAACGCCTCCTGGGAAATATCGTAGGCATCATCCTTGTTGCCCACCAGTCCCAGCGCCATTCGGAAGGCTGATTTCTTGTGCCGTTCCACCAACTTTCCGAAGGCTTTCTTGTTGCCTTTCTTGATATCCATGACCAGTGCCGCATCAGTGCACATTACTTTGTTTCCTTCTTACTTTTCTTACCGGTCGAAACCCGACTTATTCAAAGGAGACTGGCAAATTCTAAGGAAAACATTGGCTGGAGAGCAGACAAGGCAAAAAGCTGGGCATCATCTGGGGTGGGATCAAACCTTGTTGTTGTATGTGCTGTAATGTTGCGTTGCGTCCTATCAGAATGACCTATTACCCGCCAATTTATTCCCTTGACTACATTGGGGAGATAGGCATATCTTATGCCTTGAAATTCTTAGACTGGACTGAAAATGAAACGAACATTTCAACCATCGAACCGGAAGAAAATGAACGACCATGGCTTTCGGCATCGCATGAGCACCAAAGCCGGTCGCAGATTGATAAACCGACGCCGCGCTAAGGGCAGAAAAAGACTGTCAGCACGAGTTGGCCGGAAGAAATAGCTTTCCCCGAGCTCTTAGCCTGAAAGGCCGGGCGGAAACAGACCGGCTTTTCAGAGAGGGCAAGAGAATATCAGGGAAGTATTGTATGCTGATATGGGAGGTCGGTGATTCGCCCAAGTTTGCAGTTTTTCTTTCAAAAGGACACGGCAAGGCGGCAGATAGAAATCGCCTCAAGCGGCTCTACCGGGAGGCAATACGCCTTAACAAGCATCACCTGTCACGGCCGGTCAACATAGGCGTCCTCCCCAATGCGAAAGTCAAACAGCCAGCCTTTGCAGAAATCAATGCAGAACTCCACCGGATATTCAAACTCATCGCCGCCCATCAGGAATAAAACATCAATCTGGGCCTATCCGCTCATCTTTGTGATATATCTGTACCGGTTCACTTTCTCGCCTCTCGTGGGGAACAACTGTCGCTTCCATCCTACCTGTTCCCGGTATGCGGAGCAGGCTCTTCGGAAGTATGGGGCATTCAAAGGGAGCATAATGGCTGCCAGGCGGCTGCTCCGGTGCCACCCGTGGCACGAGGGGGGTTACGACCCGATACAATGAGCGGTTGCAGACAAGCCTGTTTTATGTTAACTTATTGGACTGAATAGGGATAGACTGAGCATATGATAGACAAAAAGTCACTGCCGCTTATCATTCTTCTGGTTATCCTTGTCGTATTCTATTTCCAGATCATGGAGTTTCTGGGATTTTACTCCCCGGCTAAGCCCAAGCAGCCTATAGAGCAGCAGCCTGTTGCCGTCGATACAGCAGAGTCCCGCTCGATTCCGGTGGAGCATCCTGACTCACTCCCGGAGCAGATTCAGGAGTTGAAAAAACCACTGCCGGTCATGGCCGACACGGGCAAAGTTGATAGTCTGTTGAGCGATACTATCATAGTTAACACCAACACGTTCACTGTCATACTGACCAGTTTTGGGGGCGGGGTTGTCTCTCTCGAACTCACTGACTATACCTACCGGGATGGTCGGACAATCCAGATGCTCCCCGATGCAGAGTATGCCACACCGGAAGCCACCTTCGCCGGTGGCACCTTTTCAACGTCGCGGGTGGGTTTCAGATCCAGCCTTGAACCGGGCGCCTACGATGCCACCAGAGAACCTCTTGAGTTGGTTTACAATTACGGGGTACCTGGAGAGGGAGAAATAATCAAGAAATACCGTTTTTATCCTGACGGCTACCATTTTGACCTGACGTTGGAGGTTATTAACCCCGAGAAGCTTGGCTTTGAGCGACAGTACAAGATGGTTTGGAATACACCGCTGGGGGTTACTGAGCCGCTACCGGAGACTGACTACCAGGCCATGGAAGCGGTGGCTATGATGTCCGGTTCCCGTGAGAAGCTTGACGACTTTGAGGACGACCGACTCAACCAGTCGCTGACCGGCTACACCTCGTGGGGCGGGGTCAGGTCCAAGTATTTTGCAGCCGTGCTCATTCCGAGAAACAGGACCGCCGACGCCGTCTTTGCAGATGGTGAAAAGCAGAAGGTAGCAACTCCCTCCGGTCGCATTGAACAGCGACGCATAACGGTTGGTCTCGACATGCCCTTTGCCAACGTTAGCTCGCTGGCCGACACTTTTACAGTCTTTGTCGGACCGCTCGATTACACCATTATGTCAAAGTACAATGTCGACCTTGAAGACATGCTCGGTATCGGCACCACGCCCTTCATCGGCTGGATAATCAAACCGTTCGCTCTGGGTATTATCTGGTTGCTGCCGAGGATGCATTATGTCATACCGAATTATGGGGTGGTGATCATTCTGTTTGCTTTGCTGGTAAAACTCCTTACTCTCCCGCTTTCGATGAAGTCTTTCAAGTCGATGAACGCCATGAAAGAGCTTCAGCCAAAGATGGAGGAGCTGAAGAAGAAGCATAAGAAGAATCCTCAGGCGCTCAATGCCGAGATGATGAAACTATACAAGGCTCATGGCGTTAACCCGATGTCCGGTTGTCTGCCGATGTTGCCTCAGATGCCGCTGTTTTTCGCTCTCTTTTCCGTTTTCCGCTCCACCATCCTGCTGCGTGACGCCCCCTTTGTATGGTTCATTAGCGACCTGTCGCGTGGAGCCTCGGGGCTGACCGACCCGTATATCATTTTGGTGATCATTATGGTGGGGACACAGTTTATCTCGCAGAAGTTCACCATGGCCACTACGACCCAGCAGAACAAGATGTTTATGTATATCTTCCCGTTCTTCATGGGCTGGCTGCTGTACAAGTTTCCCGCCGGGCTGGTGTTATACTGGACATGTTTCTCCGTGTTCTCTCTCCTGGATTACGTCATATTCAAGCGGAGAAAGAAACCCGAAGTCAAAACGGCTTGAGACGCAGGACCGTGAAAAAAAAAAGCTGATTCCCAATCACGATCATGACACTATTGTCGCCATCATTACCCCGCCGGGTGAAGGCGGCATAGCCGCCATCCGTATAGCAGGGCCGCTAAGCGGCTTTTATCTTCAAAAACATTTCAAGCCATCCAAGAAGGGATCTAAGCTTTCAACACCGTTCTTAATGAGGTTTGGACATTTCGTTGACAGGCATGGCGATGTTATCGACGAGGTTACGGCGGTCTACATGCCTGCGGGGAAATCATACACTGGCCTCCAGCAGGTTGAGATATACTGTCACGGTGGACGGCAGATCGTCACCAAGATTCTAAATGAATTGCTTGCCTCCGGGGCACGCGCTGCTGAACCCGGAGAGTTTACCAAGTTAGCCTTCTTATCGGGGAGGATAGATCTGACCAGAGCCGAGGCAGTGGCGGAGATCATCGGCGCTAACACAACCACCTCTTATCAAGCCGCCAGGGAGCATCTGTTAGGAGCATACTCGAAGCATATCAACATGCTGCGTGAGAAGATTATAAACGTAATCTCTGAGGTCGAGGCCTCGATTGATTTCCCAGAGGAGGAAGTTGACACCCTGGAGACAGAAAATCTTATCCAATCCGTTGATGAGATAATCGGGAGCATCAACCAACTGGCTGAAACCTACACCGGTGGCAGGATTATCAGAGAGGGTTACACTGTAGCAATTGCCGGTCGACCGAATGCTGGGAAGTCCTCGCTTTTTAACCTGCTGTTGAGACAGGAGCGCGCTTTGGTAACGCCCACACCCGGTACGACAAGAGACTACCTCTCCGAATGGATTGACCTTGGTGGGTTCGCTGTCAAGCTCATTGATACAGCCGGTCTAAGGGAGAGAGGCGGACCAATCGAGAAAGCCGGGCAGAAATCGGCCATGACGATTGTCTCAAAAGCGGACCTTCTGCTGTGGATGGTTGACCTCTCCGAACAATACTGGGAAGCGACGTTACAGGCAGACATTCCATTCTTGAAGAAATATGTTAATTTATTAGTAGGCAATAAGATAGACCTGCTCAAGGACTACCGTAAGGTTTTGATCCAAGCCAAAGATGCCGATCTCACTCCAATCTCCTGCCTGACCGGCAAAGGGATAAATAGTTTGAAAAAGAAGCTGCTGGAATGTATTAATGAAAATATGCCGGATTTGACTTCGGGCTTAGTGGTGACTTCAGCCCGTCACCAACAGAAGTTGCAAGCAGCTCTCAAAAATCTTCACCGGGCAAAGACGAAGATGAAGTCAGGAGAATCGCCGGAGCTGACTGCCTTTGACCTCCGCCATGCAGCAGGCGCCATTGACGAGATAACCGGAAAAGTGTATACTAAGGACATTCTTGAGAGAATATTCTCAAAGTTTTGTATTGGGAAATAAACATAAGGCGCACTTGTGCGTTTCATGTGAAACCAAGTATTTCAGCAGAACCGTAGGAAAGGTCTCGAAGAGACCTGCCTTGAAGATAATAGCATGCGATTTCGTGGGCGGCAGACGTCCTCGTCTGCCCCTTGATATAACCAGCTTAATTTGGTACATTTGCAACATGGTACTCAGAAAGCGCTTGTCCGCGCCAGGACCGGCGATGGTCTTTATCACGACGACCGTGAAAGAGTGGACGCCAGTTTTTGCAGATCCGGCCTGTGCCGAAGCAGCTCTAGCCCAACTCGCCGAGACCGTCGCTTTTTTCGGCCATGCTCTGGCTGCCTACGTGGTGATGCCGACCCATCTTCACGCGCTCATGGGACTTGCGAATCTGCAACACCTGTCGCGGATAATGCAGAGTTTCAAGAGTCTCACAGCTCGTCGGCTTAGGCCACTGCTTCGTCCGGAGGACATGGAGGTGTTTGACCATAACGGCCACTTTGTCTTTTGGAAACAGCGTTTTGACGACCTGGTCATCTGGTCGGAAAAGCAATTCCGGATCAAGGTAGAGTATATTCACAATAATCCGGTGAAGGCCGGATTAGTGGAGAGAGCCGTCGACTACCCGTATTCCAGCGCACAGGATTGGCTGGTCGGAATTGAGGGACGGGTCCACATCGATAAGACATGGGACTGGATTGGTGAGCCGAGGATCGGGCATCGAAAATAATGGGGCAGACGGGGACGTCTGCCGCCCACGGAAAGGTGACGCTGGAATGCAGATAGCTTGACATTTTGCTTGAATCGGATACCTGTCCACTGTATCCTTGTCTGTGTCTAAGCTTACGCCGACGGGTGGGAAAAACAATTACCCACCTTTTAGGCGGGCTACAAGCTTGAAGAAGAATGTCAGAGAAAAGAGAAAAGATAAGTAGAAGCGAGATTCGAGATGCGCTTCTACGTTCGGGGTATCTACTTGAGAGCCGCATCGAAAGCCGCCTCCGTGAACACTGGGGATATGTCGAAACCAACGCTTCTTATCAGGACCCAGAAACCGGGAAATCACGGGAGTTTGATGTCTATTCAATTGATGCGGTAAAAGCTTGACCCGAGGACTATGATTTCGTCTTCCCTGTCCTTCTGATCGAATGCGTGAATAATCCTCAGCCGATCGCTTTACTCACTAAGGAGCCCTTGATTCCGTTCCTGCACCATAAAGATGTCAAAATGGCGGGACTTCCAGTGAAAATCCGCGATACAGGACGTAACTCGTGGCAAAGTCTAGCCAAATTTCTCGGAATGGAGGATTACCACCATTACTGCCAAGGTAGAGTCGCTACACAGTACTGCTCTTTCTCAGGGAAAAAGAGCGGTTCCCAAAAGGAATGGTTTGCCACGCACGAAGGTAGTCACTTCGATACCTTAAAAAAGCTCTGTGACGCTACAGACTACTTCGTGGACCGGCACTTCAAAAGCTGGAAGTTCGGAGAGAAAGAGTCGGTGAACGTTGAGTTCTACTACCCATTGCTTATTGTCCAAGGAGAGTTGCTTGACGCGAGAGCGGGGAAGCGCAGTGTGACGCTCAAAAGAGCACGCCATCTCCAGTTTCGTCGTTCCGTGGTGGTAGGAGGCAAGGAGGAGAATTATCAAATTGATGTAATAGAAGAGCGATATCTATCAAAATATCTTGAAATCGTAGACCGAGAACTTGCAAAAACTGCTCGCCTGCTGCGGCGGAGACGTAAGGCTGTTCGCGATGCGATTGACCACATAGTACGGAGAGCGCGGCGGCTGCGTTCGCCTGAGAGAATAAGAAAGGTAATGGAATTCTAGAATCGGACTAAGAAGACGCACAAGAGGGACATGGCAAGAATTTGCCGCGCTCCTTAGTTTTCGCGTCAGGTGTGGCCTTCCCAAACTTGTTTGGGGAGGATGACTATAGCGCCAAACCGCGATCGCAGATCGCGGCACACGGTCCTGATTAACTTGCAAAGTCCCGAAAAGAAAAGTCGGGAGGAGCGTTTGCTCCACCCAACAGGTCGTTGTTAATCGCTTGGTAAAAAGCCGGGTCAATTCTCAGTTATGACCAGCTACCGCTTCCTGTTTGCTGGTCCCCTTCGTATGTCCACCACTGGCCACTACCATCGGCTTGCCAAACCGCTCTAAATGTGAGCTGATAGCTCTCGCCAACCTTCGTATAGAGCTCGAGTTCTCCTGAGTCATCGGGATTAACGGTAATCTCAAACTTAAAACCTTCCCCTTCATAAGAGGTCATGACCAACGTGTACACACCCTCGGTGTCAACATTCCAAGACCACTCCAGGGAAACGTCGGTAGTCACGGGCTCATAGATGGTTAGCTGTCCATTGCTGTTGTTTTTCGCCAGTTCGGCGTGGATAAACAACCAGTTGTCGTAAGTATACTCGCCATCGGTGCCATCTAAGACGATGTCCCACACCCAGTTGGTGCCTTCTTCCGTTACTGTTAGTATAATTGTTAGGCCGTCAACCGTCCAAGTGTATATCCAGGGTGGGCCCTCGCTGGTAGTGGGTGGAGTAAACCATGAACCATAAGCGCTGAAGGCATTCGCCATCATAACATACGTCACCGCCTCTTGTGCCTTAGGATCAGCCGACTGCGCCATGGCGGCAGGCACGGTAATAGAATCGATGCTGAAAGTCGGTTGTTGTGTCTCTCCATTGTTGCCGGTTGGACCCTTGTCGTCATCGGAACAGCCGATGACCAGAACAAGAATCAGCATCGTTAAGAGGGACACCAAGAATTTCATGTGTCGCATCGCAAGGCTCCTTTCAGTTGTAAATTGAGTTTCTCTTTTATCATGTTTACTTGACACCGTGATAAGCTTTTGTTTATCAAAGGCCTACAATATCATAGTGACTAAACTTGCTAACACCAATTTAGCCATATAATACAGAATTTAAGGGTGCTTTGTCAACTAATTAGTAGGTCAAGCCCACTTGGGGCTTGATATTTTGCTTGAACCGGATACCTGTCCATTGTATCCTTGTCTGTGTCTAACCGGGTACCCCACAGCTCTGCTGTGGGAACCTAACAGAAGATCACTAATTGGTGGATTTGCTTTGCATGATGTTTGTGTGAATTATGAAAGCACCCACAGCATAGCTGTGGGCGACCTGCCCTGATTTGTTAAGAAAATGAAACATAAAGACTTTGACATAATTAATTGTAGGAGTAGGCCATGAAAACCGTATCCTTCATCATAGCTATTGTTATAATGTGTGCGACATTTATTGCTGGTAATGATCTTTTTATAATTGACAAAGATATTGCCAGTACCTATAAAATCCTCGTACCTGGAGTGTTTGGTCGATCGGTTGTTCGTGATATTGACGGTCAGAAATGGTATGGTCTGTTTAATACGGACAGCGGTTGTGTGCTTGAAGAGGTTAAGATAAAAACCAAATCATGCCCCTCACCTTACAGTGGCCATCCCGGCGACACGAATTCGGTTTCGATAACAGTGGAGCACCCTTCAGAACCTCTACTCTTACTTCACAGTTTGCACGGGTTCGAATCAGGTTTGATATCAACCTACTTCACCGGAGATAGATTCATACAAGCTGGAGTAATCATAAGTCTTGGGAAAGAATACTCTCTTACGGCCTTAGGTCTGGTGACAGACATTGGTTGGCGCCACCCAGGTGATCTACCTACATTTGACTATCGAGTCTTGCTCCTTAAATACCCATTTTCACGAAACGATCGCCAGATGCTAATTCAACATGAGATTGCTGCGGCTGAGGATACTCCTTCTCTACTGTGGGCTGGTGACCTAGATCGAGATGGTCAGATTGATCTCCTGCTTGATATATCCAACCATTATGCAGCGAGACACTATGTGCTGTACCTGTCATCGGAAGCTGACAAAGGTGATTTAGTCAAGCCCGTTGCTGAACTGTTTATTGCTGGCTGTTGAGGGAAAGATGTCGTCCCTTCCTTTCGTTGTAGAACCAGGCAGGGCAAAACCCAAAGCGGTTTTGCCAATCCAGCGAAAAGGCAGAACCACTAAAGGGTTCTGCCCTACAAGATAAGGCAATGAAGCACAAAGACTTCGACATAATTGTCATCGGTGGCGGGCATGCCGGGATTGAGGCGGCATTGGCGGCTGCCAGAATGGGTAAGACGGCTGCCATTGTGACAATGGATGCCACCAAGTTGGCTCTTATGTCGTGCAATCCAGCGGTGGGCGGTATTGGTAAGTCGCACTTAGTCAAAGAGATAGATGCTCTCGGCGGGCTGATGGGGGAAGCTATCGATGCCACCGGTATACAATTCCGGAGACTCAATCTGTCACGCGGACCGGCAGTATGGTCGACCCGCGCTCAGGCAGATCGGATCAGGTACAACCAGTTCGTGGTTAAATACATATCAAATCAGAAGAATGTAACGGTGATCGAAGGGATTGCAGGAGAAATTCTTACCGAAGGTGATCGAGTTGCTGGAATCAAAACTGAAGATGGCCGGACAATTCTGGCCAGAGCGGTTATTATCGCTTCCGGCACTTTTCTTGGGGGGCTGATTCACATAGGAGAGAAAAAGATCAAAGCAGGACGCATGGGGGAAAAAGCAGCCTATCAACTCTCCTCCTCCCTGGTAAGGCTCGGATTTGAGGTCGGACGGCTCAAAACCGGCACTCCTCCTCGGCTGGACGGCGATACCATTGACTGGGCAAAGTGCGAGAAGCAGCCCGGCGAGGAACCGATACCTTTTTTCTCCTACCGTTCGGCAAAAAGATCATTCAATCAGGTCTGCTGCCATCTGACTTACACCAGCAGGAAAACGAAGGAGATCGTATCGGCCAACTTCCAGCGCTCGCCCATTTTTTCCGGTCAGATTCAATCAACCGGACCGCGCTACTGCCCCTCGATAGAGGCCAAGTACCACCGATTTACAGATAAAGAGCGTCACCAGATTTTCCTTGAACCGGAAGGTAACGCCACCAACGAAATCTACCCCAACGGTTTTGCGACGGGGCTTCCAGAGGAAATTCAGCATGAAGCAATTAGGACAGTTGTGGGGCTGGAAAAAGTTAGAGTTACAAAATCCGGTTACGCCATAGAGTATGACTACTGCCCGGCTTACCAGATCAAGCCTTCGCTGGAGACAAAGCGTGTGCAGGGTCTATTTCTGGCAGGGCAGGTCAACGGCACTTCCGGCTACGAAGAAGCTGCGGGCCAGGGCCTTATGGCCGGCATAAACGCCGTCCTGTACCTCGACCGGGAGCCGCCTTTCATCCTCGACAGGTCTGAGGCTTACATCGGGGTCATGATCGATGATTTGACCACTCGCTCCACCACCGAACCGTACCGTATGTTTACTTCTCGTGCCGAATACCGCCTGGCTCTTCGGGAAGACAACGCCCGCGATCGACTCGTCGACTATGCAAGGAAATACGGCCTTATCCCAAATGATGAGTTTGAGTACTTTCAGCGCTTGCGACAGGAGACGGACAAAGCAATTGCCCATCTGCGAAAAACCAGAATAAGAGTCTCTGAGCTGGGTGCATTGGCATCGCGTTTCAAAAAGATCGAAACGATCAGCTTAGAACACCTGCTGAAACAGCCCGGCCTCACGTTTAATGAAGCTGTGCCTCTGTTAGCGAAATTCGACGGCGCCATTACCGATAACCTGGAAGCATTAGAGAGGGCGGCTATTGTGATTCGTTACAGCGGGTACATAGACAAGCAGCGGCGGGAGATCGACAAATTTCGAAGACTGGAGAATGAAAAGATCCCCCGGGACTTCACATTTGAGTCGCTCCGCGGTCTGAAGCAGGAGGCATTAGAGAAGTTCATTCGCTTCCGGCCGACTTCGCTGGGGCAGGCCGGGCGAATCGAGGGCGTTACGCCGGGTGATGTGGCAGTTCTGTCTGTTTACCTTAGGAAGCACAGGGCGGTGGCTGGGTGAATAGCTTGCAACCAATGATCACCTACGACTCCGTCGAACTGCTGAGACGACTCGATCCCGCAAACAAGCTTGAGCGATACTATGAACTTCTGCTGCAAGAGAACAAACGTGTCAACCTTGTTTCACGTGAAACTGCCGGGAGCAGTTCTTGTAGGGCAGAAGCCTTGGTGCTTCTGCCAGATGCTGAGTCCGTTGGCAGAACCACTACGGGTTCTGCCCTACGCTTTCTGGCAGCACAATCTCTACTTCCCCTTGAGAAAATTGATATTACTGAGGTAGACAACTACCTCGATATCGGCTCCGGCGGCGGCTTCCCCGCCATCCCCATCCTTTTGACAAAGAGAATAAAACAAGCCACGCTTGTTGAGAGGACGAGGAAGAAAGCCGGGGCTCTTCGCCGAATACTTCTGGCGCTTGATATCAAGGCAACGATCATAAGTCAATCGTTTGAAGAAACTTCCTTAGAGCCGGCGTTTGACTTAATCACGCTTAGGCTCGTTAAGCTCACCCCGAAGTTGTTCAACAGAATCTTCTTCCTCCTCAGGCCGAGCGGCCATTTTGCTTACTATGCCGCCCCTGATTTCGATCTCACCGGCATAGGCGCTGACAGCGCAACTTTCTATTACTCAACGAGTTCCGAAGGGGCGACCGGCCGTTTTACTATATTCCGCAAAAAATTTAGTCACCAAACATTTTAGTTGCCACATAAAACTCCGCGATATAGAATTTACCGTATTTATAAATAGGATAACGTATCAACAAGGAGAGTTGATTGGCTAAAATCATAGCCATCGCAAATCAGAAAGGCGGTGTTGGGAAAACCACAACCGCCGTCAACCTGGCTTCCTGTCTTGCTGCTGCCGAGTACAAAACCTGCCTAGTCGATATGGACCCTCAAGCCAACTCCACCAGTGGTATCGGGATTGAAAAGGATAATATAGAATTGTCGATCTATGAAGTCCTTCTTGAGGCGGTATCGCTGCGGGAAATCATTACGTCTACCGACCAGGAGTACCTGAGTTTAGCCCCCTCGTCAATTTCGCTGGTGGGCGCCGAGGTCGAACTGGTGAGTATGCTTTCGCGCGAGACGCGCTTGAGATCGGCGCTGACTGAGATTGCCGATGACTACGCCTATATTATCGTCGACTGCCCACCCTCGCTGGGGCTGTTGACCATCAACGCCCTCACGGCGGCGGACTCCGTTATTATCCCTATTCAATGTGAGTACTATGCCCTTGAGGGTCTGGGGCAACTGATGAAGACAATCAATCTTATTCAAGATCATCTCAACCCCCAGTTAAAAATCGAAGGAGTTCTTTTAACAATGTTTGACGGTCGGTTGAACCTTTCCCGACAGGTCTCCGAAGAAGTGCGCCGGCACTTCAGCAGCAAAGTGTACAACACGGTCATTCCCCGCAACGTGCGGTTATCGGAAGCGCCGTCGTTCGGCAAGCCGATCATATTGTATGACATCTTGTCCGCCGGCGCTGAGAATTATCTATCCTTTACCAAGGAGGTAGTATCCCAATGAGCAAGGTCGTTTTAGGAAGAGGGATCGAAGCGCTGATTCCGACTGAAAGCAAGCCGAGTCACGAAGAGGGGAAGTACCGGTTAGTACCACTCGATCTTATAGGCCCCAATCCACTGCAGCCACGTCATGATTTTGATGAGGATACCTTGCAGCAGTTAGCCGACTCCCTCAAGCGCAACGGTATGATACAGCCACTGGTGGTGAAGCAGACCGATTCCGGATTTTCTATTATCGCCGGAGAGCGCCGCCTCCGTGCCGCCCGTATCGCGGGACTTGAAGAAGTACCCGTCGTACTTATGGATGAGGTTGACGAACCACGGATGTTGGAACTGGCCTTGGTTGAAAATCTTCAGCGCGAAGATCTCAATCCGTTGGAAGCCGCCGAAGGCTATCGCACACTTATCGAACGCTGCAACCTGACGCAAAACGATCTGGCCGCGAAGGTGGGTAAGAGCCGTGCTGCGGTTGCCAACACGCTTCGCCTATTCAATCTCCCTGACGCCGTAAAACAGATGATCCGCGAAGGGAAACTCAGCGAGGGCCATGCCCGCGCTATCCTATCGGCGGGTACCGAGGAACAGATGCTAATCCTGGCCCAAAGGGCGCTGAGAGATGCGCTGTCGGTACGTGACGTTGAGCGTGAAGCAGGCCGCGGCAAACGGAAACAGCAAGCGAGCCTGAGAAAGAGTCCTATCCTTTCGGACACGGAGACCTTCTTGAAACAACTGCTGGGGACATCCGTCACCATCCATCCCGGAAGGAAGAAGGGCAGGATAGAGATTGAATACTACGGCGATCAGGACCTTGACCGGCTGCTTGATTTGTTTAGGAGGATTACATCGTAGGTCGGGTTCCCTGTGAACCCGACATTCTGCGCAGTCAGGAATGCTTTCCTGATTGCTTGGATAACGTGATATCTGGAAGGAAAGTTTGAAAAAAAGTTATTTGGCCGGTCGCCCACAGCTCTGCTGTGGGTACTCTTCTTATAACGAACTACTGCCATTTTGAGAAAACGCACCCAATTGTTGCCTGAGCTCACTTTCGTTTCTATATTCGAGCATGACCAGAATAAGGCACTTTGATGATTTCAATACCGCTCGTTTTGTAACGTTCAATTGTTACCAAAATCTGCCAAGCTTTACCGATGACAGAGCCAAACAAATCCTGATTGACTTTCTTGACCTTACTCGAAAGAAGCATGCTCTTAAAATACTTGGTTATGTTATTATGCCAGACCATGTGCATCTCGTCCTTCACCCACCCGACGGCATGAAACTTGGTTTGGTTATTCGAGAGATTAAATCCCGTTCCGCAAAGCAATTCTTTGCTGAACATCAGGTAGGACCCCCTGAAGCAACCCGAGTGTTCTGGCAAAGGCGTTGCTACGATCATAATTGCCGGAGTCCGAGATCAGTGATTGAAAAGATTCGCTATTGTCACAATAACCCCATGACGCGTGGCCTGGTGTCTTGCCCCGGTGACTGGAAATGGTCGAGCTATAATTCTTATTTGGGAAAGAAAGATGTACCTTTACAGGTGGATATTATAGACATGACGGTAAGTGATCTATGTTAAGTTCCCACAGCAGAGCTGTGGGGTACCCAGTGCCACTCGTTGGCAATAATTGACAGGTCTCGGAGAGACCTGCCCTACGTATACTGAAGACCCGCTGGGCGCAGATCTATGTTAACGTACTTCCGGGACACAACACTAGTTCTACCTGCTGTTGACGCTCAGTGCAAAGGCCGTCAGGTCGGTCCGTTCACCACCAAATCTGGACGCCATTCTCGACAGTAAAGATCCGCTCCTCCTTCCGTGAATCGGTGGCAACCAGCCAGTAAAGGAATCCTTCCGGCACGTTGTCAAGCTCTAACGGTTGATCTGTCGCAGTCGCCTTTCCTGCAGAAACCCAATCGTCGTCCCAATAGAACAGCTCATACTCTTTCCCCAAAGTCAGGAATGGTTTCTGTGGTGCCTGTGTTGTATCCTTGCTCGCCGGGCGACTGGTCGCCACCAAGTTGACGGTAGTCTCTTGATCTTCCTTACCGGCAAACTCCGTCATCCGACCATCCTTTTCGAGAATGAACGGAGCCGATGCGGGAACCAGCTCTTCATTAATGTAGAACATGGGAAGGTACGCGATATTTTTCCCCATATCTGTAAACAGGGCCTTTTGACCCTCAATCTTTCCCCAGTGGATCGCCTTCCATTCTCCTGAATTGAACACGCACAGATAGGCGTAGTGAATGCTGTCCGGAACGGGTTCGCTGAAAGTGACTGCTACATCGCAGACGTCGGTGTAATCTGCGGTTACATCTTTGTAACTCTTGCCTGCGAGCCAGGGTGGAACCTTTTGATGCTCTTCTTTCTGAAAGGCAAGGTTGTCCTTTTGTTGTGCGAATGTTTTCCGGTAGATTTTGGCCGCGCGATTGGCCAGTTTATATTCCCCTGGGTTTGCTTCGGCTCCCATGAACGGAATAGCTCGGCCATCCGGTGTGACTATCGCGTTCCAGGCGTGATTGTTGCCGGCATCAGCCCAGTGGGGGGTATAGTCACTGGTGACGGCTAAGCCGTTGGCGCGCATAGCGTAAATGGTCAGGTTGGTCATGTCTTCGCAACGGCCCATCCGATTGGTCAGCATTTCGCTGAAGCCCTGATCGGTCGGGTGGCGGTAGAAGCGCGAGTCAAAAGAAAACCATGACTTGATATCGCTGTTTATCAACCGGGCGGCTTCGACAGGGTCTTCGGGATTCTCCATTTTTTGTTCGAGGTCCCGATAGCGCCGCCAGAAAGCCTGCCGCCACGACTCTAGCGGTTCACCGCTCCCGCGGTAGGGAAGGACGTACGCACAGAAATCATCGAACGAAAGGCTCCAACACCACGGCTTTTCACGCCACGCCCTGATGGCCCAGGTGATGTTTTCTATGAGATAATCGGCGGTGATGACATTGATGTCCTTTATGCTATCTTTCTTTTCGAAGTCGAGCTCGCCCCTTTCAGCTTCGATTTCATCCCATGCCTGTATCAGCGTCTTGTAGTCGGGATAGGCCAGAACATCAAAATCTACCTCTGATTGACTGGTGTCATAGAGGCCATAGATGGTGTAGCGGTGCCCCTCGAGGTTGCTGATGAGATATTGCGCTGCGCTCAACGCCAACGTATCATGGCGCTGCTCAAAATATGCGAGGACTTTTTCCAGCTCCCCGCGATTTTCTCCAGCTTTTGTCAGCACTTGTTCGACTTCCGGCGGATAACTGGCCGGGAGTATCCCAGCGCAAAGTCCACCGTTTATGATTAGGGTGAAAATGAGTAGCCTCAGGCTTCGCAACAGATTTTTCATTGGAAACCTCCTTTACCGAATGGTCGTTTCTTAAGAATAGGATAACGGATTAGACAATACAAGTGTGAATTTGTGGCCGCTGTGGCAAAGGGAAACCGGAAAGGCCGGAATACCGACAACCGACGTCTGTCAGCCCGGCGCCGGAAGCCCTTGTCTGAACTTTTTATGGGTGAATTAATCACCTGGCGGTGCTGATTCGTCTATAGATAGGCGCCGTGCGTGGCTTTGGCCCCGTAAACAGGTAACAAGAGAAGAATGCTTTGGAAGTGTATAGCGGGTAATCGACATGCGGTTTTTTAAAGAGACTGTGTTAAGATCGGTCAAGAGGCGTCGCGGATCGATACTGGTTGAAGGCCGCCGTCATTCTCGTTATCTTTGTGAGCGAACCCCCCACGCTGCGTCTGTTACTCAGCGGAAACGGCCGAGGAGCTTCTTATGTGGCATGTGAAACGTCTTGCCTGGTTTCTAGGGTATCTGGGGTTGCTGCTGTGCTGGAACTCCTGTTCCAAGGATATCAACGTATCAACCACACCGGCGGTGATATGGACCGAGCCGGAAAACGGTGTCACGAACGTGGCCACTACCAGCGCCATTAGAGTCGGCTTCTCCAGGATGATGGACCCCTTGACAATTACAACTGAGACGTTCTTGATCGACAACGGCGGCGAAGGGACTGTCAGCTACACTGGTACAACGGCCGAATTCATCCCCTCTCGCACTCTCACGTACAGCACTACCTATACAGCCACAATAACGACCGGCGTCCGAGACAAGGATGGGAAGGCTCTGGAGGCTGCTTACTTCTGGTCGTTTACAACAAAGCCGCCGCCGCCAATCATAACCGGACTCAGCCCGGACAGCGGCAGGCTTGGAACAGAGGTAACCATCACCGGCGCCAATTTTATATCCAACCCGGCCTCGAACAGCGTCAGGTTCAATGGGGTTTCGGCAAAGGTCGTTGTCGCGACTCCTACCGAGATACAGACCAAAGTTCCCATGGGCGCTACGACCGGTCCTATCACCGTTACCACCACTGGCGGACAGGCTTTGTCGCCGGGAGACTTCAGGGTAATCCACCCCGGCAGATTCTGGGAGGTAACCGAGTCGGGAACCGGCAGCTCGCTGGCAAGTGTGACATGGCTGGGAACACAATTCGTGGCCGTTGGCGCGACAGGCACCATACTCACCTCGCCTGACGGCCTTGCCTGGACGCCGAGATCCTCCGGAACCACAAACCAGCTGAACGGTCTCGCCTGGTCGGGAAGACAGATTGTAGCGGTCGGCACCGGCGGCACTGTGGTAACCTCGTCCAACGGCATAAACTGGGAGGTGGAGTTGTCAGAAACGACCAGGTCGCTGTTTGCGGTGGCCTGGTCGGGGAGCCTTTTTGTTGCCGTCGGCGCTGACGGCTGCCTCCTCACCTCACCTGACGGCACGAGCTGGAGATCAGTGAACTCCCCAACAAACCATTGGCTGTTTGGTGTAACCGCCTTTGGCGATCTTCTGGTCGTCTGCGGACATTGGGGAACGATTCTCACTTCCACCGACGGCGCCTACTGGAGAGCAGACACCTCAGGGACAACAGTGCATCTGCTGGGCATAACAGCAACAGAGGAACAATTGGTAGTGGTAGGTTATTCAGGCACGATTCTCACTTCCACGAACGGTAAAACCTGGATCTCACGGCCGATCGAGACAACCAATCACCTTGGCGGTGTAACGTGGGGCGTAATACCTGTAGGGATCAGATTAGTGGCAGTTGGAGCCGGCGGAGCCATTCTCACCTCTCTGGATGGTATCCACTGGACGGCAAGAAGCTCCCCCACAACCGCTGATCTCAACGACATCGCCTGGTCCGGCGCCAGGTTCGTGGCCGTCGGTGAAAACGGGATCATAATCACGTCGTATTAGAGGACGGTGCCAAACCACAAGCTGGCAGAACCACAGCCGGTTCTCCCCTGCGGCGCTGGAATTTCTATTGAACGGTCGTTTGCTTTGCACTATATTGGGCGTGTTAATCGGATGTAATGTGGATATACGGTCGTTGTAACATCTGATGTGAATTGACGTTGCAGAAAAGGAGATGTTCATGCCCCCTATAAAGCAGCTATTGCTGTTCCCGGCGGTGTTGTTTATGTCTGTTGTTCTGATTTCTTGCGACAGCGACACCCCGACTGAGCCGACTCCTTCACAGGTTGGAGACTACTGGACCCTGAGGCCTACCGGCACAAGCAATTACCTGTTCGACGTGGCCTGGTCGGGGCAACAGTATGTGTCTGTCGGAGAAGAAGGGGTGATTCTCACTTCACCCGATGGTCTCACCTGGACCACGCAACCGTCGCCGACAACCAGGACCCTGTATGGTGTGACGTGGTCCGGGGAGCAGTTTGTAGCGGTTGGCGACGAGGGTACTATCATCGCCTCCCCTGATGGTCTCACCTGGACCGTCATAGTTTCTTCAGCGACGTCAAACTGGCTGTACGGCATTGCCTCGTCCGGGGATAGATTTGTCGCCGTAGGCAAAAATGGCACCATAGTTACATCCGGTGACGGAGTGACATGGGACATAGTAACGGTAATGGATACCGTAATAGCAGACGATCTCATATTAGTAACGGCAATCACAGTGCACCTGTACGGAGTGACCTGGGCAGACGGTGAATTCATTGTGGTCGGCGGAGGCGTGGTGCTCAAGTCGCCGGATGGGACGAACTGGACGGTCGTCAATTCCAACCTGGGCTTGTATCTATATGGTATAATCTTGTCGGGAACGAAATACGTAGCCGTCGGGCAGTACGGCACCATACTGACATCACCCGACCTCACCCTACCCGATTCTATCAGGTGGGACACGCAAGTGTCCGGGCTGCGTATCTACTTTCGCAGCGTAGCGTGGTCGGAGTCGGAGTCACTGTTCGTTGCGGTTGGCGAAAATGGCGTCATTGTGACGTCGCCTGATGGCAATATTTGGACATTCAGCAACTCCGAGTATTATGACCAACTGCGAAGTGTCATCTGGGCGGATGGCCGGTTCCTTGCCGTAGGTCTGAACGGCACGATACTGACATCGGATCATGGCGTCACCTGGGCGCTCCAATCATCTGGGCCGGTCACTCCTCTATACGACGTCGCTGCCGATGATTCCCTGTTCGTTGCCGTCGGCGACGCCGGGACGGTACTGACGTCATCCGACGCTGTCACCTGGACACTGCAACCGTCAGGGACGTCCAATCCTCTCAAGGCGATCGCATATTCCGGCGTGCTCGGCAAGCTCTTTGTCGCAGTAGGCGCTGGAGATACGATTATCACTTCTACCGACGGCATGGACTGGACAATACGGACCTCTCCCGTGGCCACCCAGATGGAGGGCATAACCTGGTCAGGAGCGCAGTTTTTGGCTGTAGGCGCCGAGGGTACGATTATCGCTTCTCCCGATGGTGAAAGCTGGACGGACACCACCTCTGGTGTGGACGTGACCTTGTATGGTGTGACCTGGGCAGACTCACAGTTTATCGCCGTCGGTGACGGAGGCACTATAATCACGTCGTCTGACGGCCTGGAGTGGACAACGAGAATGTCCGATACGACTTGGACGCTTTCAGGTGTGGCCTCGTCTCCAACACAAATCGTCGCCGTTGGTGATTCCGGTACGGTGGTGACATCCGACAATGCCGGCGTCTCGTGGACGAAGCAAACACCACCGACGGTAGAGGATTTCGAGGCCGTTGTCTGGTCTGGTGAGCGGTTTATCGCAGTGGGCGCGCTGGGAATGATTATGACTTCATCCGACGGCGAAGACTGGTCGACCGTAACCTCCGGTGTGACGGTCCGCCTGTCTGGTGTGATCTGGGTGCAGGATCGCTTCGTTATCGTCGGCGCGGAGAATGTCATACTGACATCGCCGTAGATAACTGTAGGTCGAAACCCCCGTGGTTTCGACAACTAAATTGTCGAAAGCGCAGGACTTTTTGACCTACTTAGCTCCAAGAGATAGAGCACCCGCCTATTCTTCGATTATGCGAATCTGATAGACCAGGTCACCCACAGTCAGCCTCAGACCGTCAGCATTAGTGTCGGTCTCCATAATCTGGGCTTGTTGGTCTATACAGAACACTTGCAGACCGTAAATGAAGTATTTTGTGTACAGAACCGCATCGGCAACTTCGTTGGGGACACCGTTCAGGTTAATATCTCCCCCGTTTTCGGACGGACCCTGTGCAGCGTCATAAACAGGCGTGGCATCGGACCGTGTCACAGACGGGTCGTTCTTGTTCTCGCTGACAAAGCCGATAGAAGGTAACGACTTGGCGGGCTCGACTTCCGCAGCCGGCTGCACGTTATCACGGGACGACTGGTCGGCCAGGCCCAGAGATACGCACGTGAAAAGCACGATGGCTGACGTCGCTACCAACTGAATGGTGGTTTTCATGTTACTCCTCCATGAGGTAACTGGTTGGTGCCTAATTCTTTTGAGCTTCTCGTTAGCGAACGTCTGCTATGTACTACATCCTGTAGAAAACTTTTGCGTGAACACCGTAAGTTCAGAATAGAATATAACATACTGCTCACAGGAAAGCAAGTGATTTTTCGCATATTCTTTGCTCTGTGAGCTGGTTAGCCCACCGCTCAACTGACAGTCCCATAGATCGTTACCCCTCGGGTTCGGACACTTGACTTGTCAAAATCGCAAGGCTTTTGCCCTGCTTAGCTGTAAGTATTTACAGCTCAGTCGGTTGCGGCAAAATGGGTTTGTTTCGCAAAAAAACTTTTTTTCTCACCGGCCGTGTTATATGCAGGCAGCATGGTCTCTCGTTGTCGGCGCCTCTATACAGGTTCCATTTGTTGGATAGTACGGTTGGGCTGCCGTGCGACGGTTTTTTCGTTAGATCAAGCTGTTCTATCACTGTTTGCATGGCTGGTATATAATACGCCTCCACTAAATGGGTGGTGTGTCAGGAACAGCATAGCATTTGTGGGAAAAATGACGGGAATGTGAGCGCTGAACCCAATCCCAAACAAGTTTGTGGTTGCCACCTGTCGATCTCAGTGTTAGGAGCCCAGGACTTTGAGTGTCATCACATTGGCTCTATGTGGGCATACGAGGATATAAAATCTGAGAAACGCTTTATAGCGGGTTAAGAATGCTGGGGTTTCTGAATTATCATTTGCGAGCGTGCATAGATCTTTCCAGCTTTGCGGTGCTTGTGGAAACTTCGACCAGTTTACTCCTGTATTCGACCTCCACAAGAACACGTCCTCATCATAATCGGGCTTAAAGGACATAAGTGCAATATCAGAAAGTGGTCTCCACCATTCCTCCAGTATGCTTCTTTCGTTCCTCTTGGCGAGCATGTGAATCATTGGTTCAAGTGTATAAGAGCTTCCGGGAAACTCACTAAGATCGATTTTACGAGTATCTAAACCATAGGCCGCAGCCAGCAAGTCCGAAATGCTGTAGTAGGTACTCGGAAAGCCGAAGTCACGGTGATGTGAGTTATTTCTTATGATATCAGTGAAAACTGAATGCAGTAGCTTTAATGCAAGGGAAGGTTCCGACGCTAGCTCAAGTAGTTTAATGATACAAAATATATATGGAAAAAAGACTTCACTCGAAAACTCAAGCGGAAACCCTTCTTTAATTCTTTGGACGATTCTGTAATCGATCATGTATCCTTCTGTGTAATCATGAATATGAAGCTCAAGTGCCGACAGACATCCGAGAACAAGCGTCTTTCTAAATCTGTAAACAAGTCCACCATCCCCTAAGAGATCACCCTCCAAGTAGTCAGGACGGGCGAAAGTTTCTTCTTTTAGATTCTTGAGGTTATTTACTATTTCGGACATCACCAGTTGCGAACAATATGAAGTCAATTCTTCTTCCACATTGTAGCGGATTATATACCTCAGGATACATGCCCCGAGGATCACCCAAGCCTCAAAGATGGAAAAATGGTTTTCACTAATCTGGTATCGGTTAAGCAAGTAGCTCGTCAAGATTACGCTACTTGAAACTACATTGAAAGCGTCTGATGGGCGTTTCGGCTCCTCTTCGAAAAAAGAACGGTTGAGAAAATTGAATAGTAAATCTTTATCAATACATTCCCTTCCGTCTGAAGTGAAAAATCTCAAGAACTGATGAAAATCTTTCAATTCGGATGGAATGAACTTACCTTGAGTATCCACAAAATATTTCAATAGGTCAGGCAAAGTTATGACGCTTAGATGTGAGTAATTCCGTCCCTTGCGAACGTTATCTTCATTTATTTGGTCAATCTGGAGACGCACGGGATCCTTTATTTCCCCGTTAGTGACAAGAAATGATTTGTGCACTCTGGACTTGTCGACTTCAGGATGGACTATCGGCAATTCTATTAGTTCTTGAAGCTCACCACGTATTTTTCGCCACTCTGCAAGGTTGATATCTCCTGTTTTCAACTGGTAGGCGAAATACTCACCATCTGGAGCAATCGTGATGATATCTTTGCCTTGCTCAAGCTGACCATGAGTGGATCTATATATGAGTCGATGACCCTCGCTTAACAGAACTTGGCAAAAGGGTGTTTGATAATACCTCTCAGTAGTATTAGTCAACCAGTTTTCTATAGCTCTCTCTATCATCCCATTGTTGTTTCTTTTTCTTAATGAGATCCTCAAACGCCTTTTTATAGTCTTGATTAGTTTCCCACTCCGGCATCTTCTCTTTTATTCGTGTGGCAAGTTCTGGACTAACTACGAGTGCGGGAAGCCTTGGGCGACCTTGATCATCGAAGTCTATTTCAACCTTTTCGAGTAGTTCAAGGAAAAGCTCAGGTGTAAACGGATGTCCTTGTGCATCAACCAGGTTTCCAGTTTTTTCAGTAACTGCCTGCATTTTCCTTATGAATAGTTCGTAATGTTTTCTTCTCACTTTTTCAGCGAGTTTGAGCTGGTTTTCAATTATCGCCGAAGGTCCTTTTTCAATTACATCCTTTGGTTCTATAGTATACTTCTCTGCTATTTGCGTAAACTCGGATTCATCAACGGTTCCATCTGGTTGACTAATTGCCCATCTGTCACCTTCGTGATAGTGCCCTCGCCTTATCTGAGAGAATAACGGGTCCCTCCTGATCTGCTCCTCTAGTTGAAAGCTCAATTCTTTTCTTATTCTCTCTTTCAAAGTTGGAAAATCCGGAAGCATGTTTATTCCCTTATACTGTGTGGGCCCCGGGCCATTGCTGACCCGAGGCCCTTTCCTCCTTCATCCTTGAAGGGAGTCAATGCTGCGCCCCAGCTAACTACAGCCGCTGGTGGCGCCGCAAGTATCACACTTGAGACAGGTGCCGTTGCGGACCATGGTGAACTGCCCGCACTCCGAGCACATATCCCCCTCGTACCCCTTCAGTCGCGCGGTCATGATTTCTTGCCGGAGTCTTTGGCTTCCTTCTCCGTCGCCCTTCCCTGTTGGCGCAGCGACATACTCAAGCATCGTCTCGGACGCTTCAGATTCCTCATCTGCAGTCTCACTCTCCAGCGGTTGACCATTCCCATTACCTCCTGCTGTTTCCCTGTCCTGGTTGCCATTGCCGTTCCCACCCAGCGTGAGCGGCACGTTGAGGTGGGTGGTATGAATGTCAGTAGCGGTGCGACTTCCATTTGTCACGTGCTCAGACGGTGGCGCCTTGGCCGGTTCCTCCGATTCGAATTCGGTCGACTCCCCTGACGGATCACCGAGCGTATCGCCACGCAAGTCCTCTTCGGACACATGCACCAGATCGTCTCGATCAAGATACGTGATCGCAAGTTCTCTGAAGATATAGTCTATGATGGAGGTCGCCCGTCTGATCGACTTGTTTCCCCGCACGAACCCATTCGGCTCAAAACGGCTGAACAGGAAGGCCTCGGTAAACTCCTCCAGCGGCACACCGTGCTGCAACCCCAATGATATAGCTATAGCGAAGCTGTTCATCAGGGAACGGAAGGCTGCCCCCTCGCGGTGCATGTCGAGGAAAATCTCACCCAAAGTACCGTCGGAATACTCGCCGGTACGAAGATAAATCTTATGTCCCCCGACCACCGCCTTCTGCGTATAACCGGCCCGGCGATGCGGCAGCTTGCGCCGCTTGGCAATGTATCGGTACACCAGCTTCTCAGCCATTTTCTGCGAGACGCTGGCTACCGAAATGTCTTCGCTTTCTTCATCCCCGTCAAACAGGGCGGCGCTTAAGGGCTGGCTCAGCTTCGATCCATCGCGGTATACCGCTATGGATTTGTTCATCGTCTCCCAGGCGAGGCGATAGGCGCGCTTCACATCGTCGATAGTAGCTTCGGCGGGCATATTAATCGTTTTCGAAATGGCCCCGGAGATAAACGGTTGAGCCGCCGCCATCATGCGGATATGAGCCTCAAACGGTATGAAGCGCCGGCCCTTCCTGCCGCAGCGATTGGCGCAGTCGAAAATGGATAGGTGCTTATCGTTAAGGTGCGGCGCTCCCTCGAGCGTCATCGTCCCGCAGCAGTACTCGTTGGCGGCTTCGATCTGCTCCCTGGTGAAGCCCAACTCCTTCAGGAGATTGAAGTTCCAGGCGTCAATCGTTGCATCCGAGAAGCCGAGCGTTTCTTTCAGGAACTCTTCGCCCAAGGTGTACTTATTGAAAGCAAAGCTGATGTCAAAAACGTTTTCCAGGCCGGCTTCCACTTTCTTAAGTTCCTCGTCGCCGAATCCCCGTGCTTTCAGTGATTCATGGTTGATATAGGGCGCCTGTTTGAGTGTCTTGCGGCCGGAGGCGTAAAGGATAATATCGTTGATCTCTTCATCGGAGTAACCGAGCTTGGCAAGGGCCACCGGAACCGAGTTGTTGATAATCTTGAAATAGCCCCCACCGGCCAGCTTTTTGAATTTCACCAGGGAGAAATCCGGCTCAATGCCGGTAGTGTCGCAGTCCATGACCAGACCGATCGTCCCGGTCGGCGCAATAACTGAGACCTGGGCGTTGCGCCAACCATGAATCTCACCCAACTCCAGCGCCCTATCCCATACGGATTGAACAGACCTCATGATATCTTCCGAGAGATAGTTGGGATTGAGTCCCCTCGGCTTGATTGTCAGCCCTTCATATTCCGACTTATCAGCGTTGTGAGCGGTCCGGCGATGATTCCGAATCACCCGCAGCATGTGGTCGCGATTGTGGTAGAACGCCGGGAACGGGCCGTGCTCACGAGCCATCTCAGCCGAAGTGACATACGCCTGCCCGCTCAACAGGGCGCTGAGCGCCCCGCTCCAGGCGCACCCCTCGGGGGAGTCATAAGGGATACCTAACCGCATCAGAAGCGTCCCTAAATTTGCAAGACCAAGACCCAGCGTCCGGAATTCATAGCTCTTTTGGGCGATCATGCGCGAGGGATAAGAGGCCATCAATACGGAAATCTCAAGCACCACCGTCCAGAGACGAATGGCATGGAGGTAGCCTTCGATGTCAAACGTGCCGTCGTCTCGCAGGAACTTAGCCACGTTTATCGAGGCCAGATTGCAGGCGGTGTCGTCAAGAAACATATACTCCGAGCAGGGGTTCGAGGAGTTGATGCGGCCATCCTCGGGACAGGTGTGCCATTCGTTGATGGTAGTGTCAAATTGTACCCCCGGATCCGCACAGACCCAGGCCGAATAGCAGATCTTCTCCCACAGCTTTAAGGCTGGTACTGTCCCCGCTGTCTGGCCATCCGTACGCTGGATAAGCTCCCAGTCGGCGCTTTCTTTCAGCTTTTCAAAGAAGCTGTTGGGGATGCGAACCGAATTGTTGGAGTTCTGACCGGAAACAGTGATATACGCATTGCTTTCCCAGTTGGTGTCCAGTTCGATAAAATCAATCTGCGTTATCCCCTGCGTTGCGAGATCCAGAACCTTCTTAATATAAACCGTCGATACCGCCATACGCCGAGCGTTGCGTAGAGCTACTTTGAGGGCGCCGTTTTTGGCCGGGTCGGTCTCAACGACAGTGTCGCCGTTGCCGCTCGCGACCCTGGCCGCCTTAACAATCTGCTGGAGATGGTGAGAAATGACTTTGGAGCCGGCCACCATGGCTGCGACCTTCTGCTCTTCGATCACTTTCCAATCGATGAACTCTTCGATATCCGGATGATCCAGGTCAAGACAGACCATCTTGGCCGCTCTGCGGGTTGTCCCACCGGACTTTATCGCTCCCGCTGCCCGATCGCCAATGCGAAGAAACGACATCAAACCCGAGGAATTCCCTCCCCCGGAAAGAGGTTCATTTACCCCTCGGATGTTGGAGAAATTGGTACCAGTCCCGGACCCGTACTTAAACAGGCGAGCCTCACGCTGCCAGAGGTCCATAATGCCGCCCTCATTGACCAGGTCATCGGCCACGGACTGAATAAAGCAGGCATGGGGCTGTGGGCGTTCGTAGGCGTTTTGAGCTTGAGTCAGAGTGCGACTGTCCGGATCGACATAGTAATGCCCTTGGGCCTTCCCCGCTATCCCATAGGCGTAGTGAAGCCCCGTGTTGAACCACTGAGGTGAATTGGGAGCGGCAATCTGAGCCGCCAGCATATGGCACAGTTCGTCATAAAATGCCTGCGCGTCTTGCCCACTATCGAAATACCCGTACTTTTCTCCCCAGTATCGCCAGCATCCGGCCAGCCGGTGAAAAACCTGGTGCGAGTCAGTCTCGCCTCCATAAACCGGATTTCCCTCCGCATCACGGACTGCATTTCCTTCTTCATCGGTCTTGGGAACACCGGCCTTGCGGAAGTATTTCTGCGCCAGGATATCCACCGCCACCTGCGACCACTGGCGCGGCGCTTTTATATCCTCCAGCTTGAAGACAGTGGAACCGTCAGGGTTTTTTATCTCTGACGATCGGGCAACGAATTCAATACCAGTGTAGGGCGATTCACCCTCGCGAGTGAAATATCGTTCTATCTTCAAGACCTGCCTCCTGTGTTCGTGTCAACAAGATAATCAGACCGAGACGATCCCTGCCTGGGATGAAAAATCCCGTTTCCGATTACCATTTCAACCCATCAAGCTTGTTTCAACTCCAGCGTCTGACAAAAAAAGCACTCAGGCGTGCAGTGACAACTTACGGCCGCGCGACAGCACGACCGTGAGCAGCTTCAATTCTCTCTATCAAGTTTACTTTTCAATTACTCTTTTCAATTTTGTATTCCAAGTTTTCTTTTCAATTATTCTTTTCAATCTTGTAGCCTGTTGATTGTCAAGGTAGTACATTCAAATACCGAATTAACATAACTCTTGTGGTGGTTGAATTGATGCCTCAACAAGAAATCAATGGCTATAAGTTACTGTAGCGCTGTCAAATACGAACACATAATTTCTCACAGCCATCTGAGCAAGAAGGATTAAGAACTTCAAAGACTTTAACCTATTGATTCTCTGAAGAATAGCGATGAATCAACAGTATTTCAACGGCTTTTCAACAATTAATGTGGAAAGGTGCGTTCGCCTGTTCGTCTGGTGTGCCAACCTGCCGGCCCGATGGGTATCCAGAGGCACAGAAGCGACCTTGACGGGCCAAATAAAAAAAACGAATTTTTTTTGAAAAAGTGCAATTTTTTCCTTGACATAGTGATCAAATGTTGTTAAACTATATATGCAATCGGAAAGTGTTACTCTTTCTGTGGATTACCTAATATCGTCCACCCAAGCAGGCTCCTCAACCTGCTTGGGTTTTTTTATGGTCTGTTTGTTTCTGCGCAGACAGCAGCGTGCACTAAAATCCTCTATCGTTAATGGATCCATGCGTAACGCCCTCAACTTCCAAGCGGTAGTATGCTGCCGGCAGGTAGGAACCGGCCAAATGCTTGACAATTTTCATCTCCTGGTCTTCTGGTTCCGTGGCTAGACTCAAACGGGGGGTGGGTGGTGGACATCAATGCTTCTGCTGCGCCGCTCACTCCACACCAAGCCTCTGTTCGGTCGCAGGATCGAAGAAGAGCAAGTCCTGTTGCCGGAAAGTGAAGTTCGCTGACGCGCCCGATTCAAGTTGCGCCGTGCAATTCGAGACCGTCAGCGATACCCCCTTAAATGACAAGGTAACGATGTATCCCCCGCCGAGGTACTCCGATGACGCCACTGTAGCTGCATACTCACCATCCGGTGTAATGTCAATCTGCTCCGGCCGTATTCCAACCAGAACCTTGTTTTCATGCAGCGGCTGATTCAACATTGACAGACCGAACGGTATCAGCACTTGCCGCTCGATCCTGGCGTGGAGCACGTTCATTTTGGGGTAACCGATAAACTCAGCCACAAAAAGGTTCACGGGGTCGTAATAGAGCTCTTCCGGAGAACCAATCTGCATAATTCGACCTTCGTGTAAGAGTGCTATACGGTCGCCCATTGTCAGCGCCTCAGCCTGATCGTGCGTCACATGAATCGTAGTCGTGCCCAACTCCTTCTGGAGCCGCACGATCTCCCTGCGCATCCGTCCACGAAGGTCGGCGTCCAGGTTCGACAGCGGTTCATCGAATAGAAAAAGTGACGGCTTTCTAATAATCGCCCGTCCCAGTGCCACTCGCTGCCGCTGTCCGCCCGACAGTTGAGCAGGTTTGGCCTTTAGTTTTTCGCTTAGCCCAAGCATTTCAGCGACATCCCGTACCCGGCTTTGCACGTCGGACCTGGCGACCCTAGAGATTCTCAGAGGAAAGGCAAGGTTTTTCGCAACCGTCATGTGGGGATATAGAGAATAGTTCTGAAAGACTAAGGCGACGTCACGATCCCGCGGACGCAGGTGATCCACCCGCCTGCCGCCGATATAGATTTCGCCCTGATCAGGCTCTTCAAGGCCAGCGATAAGCCGCAGCAAGGTCGACTTCCCACACCCTGACGGACCAAGCAGGACCAGCAGCTCCCCCCCATCCAGCTCGAGGGAAACGTCCTGCAACACAGGAGCGTCACCAAATGACTTGCACACGTCTTTGAGAACCAACCCACGCATTTAACCGATACGCCGAACCGTTCCCCGATGAATTTTAAAGCTTCTGCCTGACTGCCGCAAACTTTCCGGTGGATCAACGGCCGTGGTTACAAAAAGCTGCCCGTACTCCTTGAAGGACCGCATCAGCGCCGTCGACCGCTCCTGGTCAAGCTCGGCAAATACCTCATCTAACAGCAGCACCGGTTGCATCCGGCGCTTGTCCTTCAGCAACTGGTAGACAGCCAGCTTGATTGCGATCGCAGCCGTTCGCCATTCTCCCTGAGACCCATGCGTGCGAGCCGGGTAATCGCCGATCCGAAACAGAATTTCATCCCGATGTGGCCCTATCAGTGAGGACTTTAGCGATCGCTCTCGCTCTTCCTGTCGTCTCAGCGCTGTCTCAAAACTCTGCTTTATCCCATCAGCACCTACCTGTCCGCGCTCCAGTGGAACCGAAGGTTGGTAGCTCAGTTGCATCATCCCTCCGTGGCAAATCTTAACGTAATGCCGTCCTGCTAACTGACCCAGCTTTTCTATGAAGCTAATACGCGCTTTAATAACCTCAGCCCCATGGTTGACCAGCAATACGTTGAACGGTGTAGGATCACAACCAGATCTTAAGCAGGCGTTTTTCTGCGTCAGAACCTTGTGATAGTCAATAAGATGACCAAGATACGATCTGGAAAACTGTGATAGGTAGATGTCAAGGAAGTTTCTTCGGATGGAGGGAGAGCCGGAGAGTATTTCCGTATCCTCAGGGCCAAGTGACACCGCACAGTAGTTTTCATAAAGCTCGGTAGCTTTTGCGGTGACCTGATCGATTGCTATCTTTTTGCGCCCGCCTTTTTGATAGGCCACAGCTACTTCGTGAACTAAATCTCCCAGTATGATATGCCCCTCAATGCGATACACTTCTTCACTCTCCTTAAGCATAATTGGATCCCCTGCGCCTCGCTGTGACCGGCCCAAGCAGAGGATAAAAATCGCCTCCAGCATATTTGTTTTACCATCGCCGTTGCCGCCATACAGGATATTTATGCCGGGAGCGAACTCTATCTCAGCATGCGATAAATTGCGAAAGTTGGTAGCGGTCAAGCTTTCTATGTGCATGTATTCATTCACAAAAAAAATGGCAGATGCACTCACCTGCCATTTACCAGGTTGCCTGATCTGTTTTAGTCGGCCAGCCGCAGGGGCATCACCAGGCAAAGGAAATCCTCCTTTGGCACCTCGGGGCTGTAAGCCAGAGCCGCTGCAACGGGAGTGGAGAGTTCAAACACTACCTCGTCTCCGTCGATTTTGCCGAGCACATCAGCGATATAGGTTGCATTATAGCCCAACTCAATTTCCTCGCCGATGTAATCGCACTCTAGAACCTCTTGGCCTTCCCCCGCCATATCTGCGTTGGCAGTTGATAGGGTCAGCGTATTTTCCTTCAAGCTGAACTTCACCTGATGTGTAAGAGCATTCGACAGAATTGACACGCGGCGCACGGCACTGGCAAGGTCGTTCTTGGAGGCTGTCATCTTTTTGTCACTATCGAGCGGGATCACCTGGTCGAAGTTGGGATAAGGACCTTCTATTAAGCGAGAACTCAGAATAATATCACCTAGGTCAAAAACAATATTGTTTTCTCCAAAAATGATTCCTACCTCGCCACTTTCACTAGAGAGCAACTTTGTGATAATATCCAGCACCTTGGGTGGGACGATAACATCCTCATAAAGCCCCTTCAGCTTGGGGTTCTCAACGGCAAACTTAGCCAATCGATGTCCGTCAGTTGCGACCATCTGCATTTTGTCCCCCTTCGTCTGCCATAGAACACCGTTTAACGCTGGCCGGGTTTCATCGTCAGAGCAAGCAAAAGTTGTCTTCCTTATCATCCTGACTAAGTCAGTCCCACTGATTTTTATCTCCTTTTTGGTATTAACCGCCGGCAGCTTTGGGAAGTCCTCCGCTGCAACTGTACCTATCCTGTATAGACCGTTTGTTATCTTAATCTCCACCCGAGAGCCGCTGGTCTCAAAGACAACTTCCGACTCCGGAAGCTCCTTTATAATCTCAAATAGAATCCGAGCCGGCATAGAAATGGAGCCCTTTTTAGTAACGATACAATCCACCGACGTAGATATAGAGATATCAAGATCAGTGGCTGACAGCTTAACTTTACCTTCTAGGGCTTCAATCAAAACGTTCGTTAGGATAGGTAAAGTTGACTTGGATGGGACAACCTGTAGAATGTATTGCAGATATCCACTGAGTCTTGACTTAGGTACTGAAAATTTCATCGACTATTTCTCCTGATGAACGGTGTTCACAAATAGTTTATACTATTCCTTTTTACTTTATAAAGAATCATAATAATATAAGCTCTTTAAATGTTAGTAATTCCGCAAGCAGAAAAATATGCTATTTTACCCTATGGGTAGCAACGATTTAATACTGCTTCTCAATACATTTTGTTCTTGTCCTTGTAAGGATAACCTGTGCATAGGTTGGCAGTTATACCTGCATCGTAGATAAACATTCATTTTTCAAAATCTTTCCACTATTATTGCCCACATTGTTTTAATAAAGCAGCAAGGCGGAAAGCTTATCTATTTTTTCCCTGAAAGTAGGGTCGCCCGACATCTTCTTAGCTATTAAGTCGCAGGCGTGAATCACGGTGGAGTGATCCCTCCCGCCAAAGGCATTACCAATAACCTTGAGTGAGCTACTTGTGAGAGAACGAGATAAGTACATTGCTGCCTGTCGGGCCAGGGCAATATCGGACGTTTTTTTCTTTGCTTTCATCATTTCCATGTCAATGTGGAAGAATTCAGATGTTTTCTTTTGGATAGACTCTATAGTTACGTCCTTTTTGTGCATAGCAGAGTTGTCGGCCAGAACTTTCTGGGCGAGCCCAAGATCGGCCGGCACGCTCTTAAGGGAGGCATAGGCCAGCAGTCGAATCAGAGCCCCTTCCAGTTCTCGTATATTTGTTGAGACTCGGTCAGCAATGAAGCGAACAACGTTCTCCGCCAGGTTGGTGCCCTCCGACTCAAGCTTCTTATATAAAATAGCCGTACGGTTCTCCATGTCGGGGGCCTGGAGGTCAGTAACCAGACCCCATGAAAAGCGCGACAATAGCCTTGCCTCAAGCCCCCTGATTTCTTTGGGCGGTCGGTCGGAGGTAAGTATTATCTGTTTTCCAAGGTGGTGGAGGGTGTTGAAGGTATGGAAAAACTGTTCCTGTGTTGACTCCTTGCCGGAAAAGAACTGAATATCATCGATTATCAATACGTCTACATCTCGGTAGGCACGGGTGAAGTCGGGTATTGATCGGCCGGAGATAGCGGATATGAAGTCTGAGGTAAATTTTTCGGATGTGGCATATATGACTCTCTTCAAAGGGAAGGCGGCCAGAATACTATTGCCGATTGCCTGAGCAATATGGGTCTTGCCAAGTCCTGTGCCGCCATAAATCAATAAAGGGTTGTATTTTGTCAGCCCAGGAGCTTCCGCAACGGCCATCGATGCGGCACAGGCAAACTGGTTGAAGTCGCCCACAACAAGAGAGTCAAAGTCATACTTCGGGTTTAGGTTGCAATTGTTTGGAATAGGACGCCGGGCCACGGTAGCCTCCCTGTCACTGTCGACCTTCCCATCACCGTTAAGATCGAGCAATTTTTGCTCTTCATAGCCGTTATCATTAGTGGCCACATAGACAACCTCAAAGCGGCGTCCAAGCGCTTCTTCAAAAGCCTCATCAATGAGCCCGCCGAAGTGACTTCGTATCCAGTCGGCTACAAACTGGTTGGGAACGGCAACCTTAAATTCCCCCTGGCCGTTCAGTTCCCCTTTGGTCGGCTTAAACCAGGTGTTAAATGACTGCTCTGTCAGGCGCCGTGAGATGTACTGAAGGCAGTCTTTCCACTCTTGAGAGTTCGTTATGTTTTGCTGCGATACCATTGATAGACCCCCGCGTAATTAACTTGTTTCCTGTATTGAAGCTCGAAGTATACGAATCGACTCATACATCTTATTTCAGAGCCAACGAAACCTGTCCACATAATTATCAACAACCACTATTTATGTTTAACGGCTAAGGTAAACTAAGGCAAATGATTATAAAAAGCCCCAAAACTCTTACCCACACATTATTAACATAATGGTACTCAACAGGTTTCATGGGACTAAATATGAACCGTTAGTCTCTCCGTCAAGGGTACCTGGCAATTAATTTCTCCAATTCTTGAACTGATTGCTTGGGGGAGTGTTAGACAAGACAGATAACACTATCTACAGGAGCCGAGGTCAATGTATTCTCGCTATTTATAACAAGCAGATGATGAAGATTGCTGATATCATAGGGTTATCACGGGTTCATCTGTTCGATGGATTGGGCGATGGTTTCAAATAGGGCAATCTGCTCCGGGGTACCGTCAGTTGATACCGGCCGGCCGGCATCGCCCCCTTCGCGTATCGATGTCATGAGGGGGATTTCCCCCAACGTTGGCACGTTGAGATGCTTGGCAAGGTCCTTGCCGCCGTCTTTGCCGAAGATGTAGTCTTTTTCACCTTTATTTTCGTAGTAAGCCATGTTTTCAATCACCCCGATGACTTTCAACTTCGTTTTTTCAGCCATCTTGCCCACTCGGCCAGCTACACTGGTGGCTGCCGACTGCGGTGTGGTGACAACCAGAAGCTCGGTGGCAGGTATTGCCTGGGCGATCGTGATAGTAACATCTCCTGTCCCCGGTGGGAGATCAAGCAGGAGGTAGTCAAGATCAGTCCACATGACGTCTGTCAGGAACTGGGTTATAGCTTTGTGAAGCAGCGGTCCGCGCCAGATGACCGGTTCGTCGGGATTGACAAAAAAGCCCATTGACACCACCTGTATATTGTCACCCTTACGTAGCGGCACTATCTTGTTATCAATGGCCGTCGGTTGGCCGTGGACACCCAGCATGTGCGGAATAGAGAAGCCGTAAACATCGGCATCCAGCACTCCCACCTGGCGACCCAGCCTCGCCAGAGCGGCAGCAAGGTTGGCAGTCACTGTTGACTTACCGACCCCCCCCTTGCCTGAAGCCACGGCGATAAACCGTCGAGCTATGTTTTCTATGTTTACAATTGGCTGGGGGCCTTTTGTGCCATGGCCTAGTTTCTGCCTCAATGTTTCTCGCTGTTCATCTGTCATGGCGTCGAATTCGACCTTGACCGATTCCACCTCGGGTATGTTGCTGACGCCCTTGGTCACATCATCAATAATCTTTTGTTTTAAGGGGCATTCAGGAGAAGTAAGGGTGATGCCGACCGTGACGTCACCGTCTGCAATATTCACAAATTTCACCATACCCAACTCGGTCATGGGCTTTTTAAGTTCGGGATCATCGATCCCGCTCAGGACGTGCATCACCGCCTCTTTAGTAAGCATTTTTACCTCTTTATTTACCAGTTATGTTGTCTTTTCGCGGCTCCTCGGCATTGCCGCCTTTGACATCTCTCATTCTCATTGTAAGCATATATACACAATTTCACGGTAATTATAAAGAGGTTTAGGCGTAGTTTTTGATGGCGGGAGATAGTGACTTCTACCGCTCGTAATCTATGTGTGTGGAAAGCCGCAGCCGCTACAAATGACCTTAGTCTGCAACGGGCTCCTGCGGATTGGCCGCATGCCTTCGGCGGGTGAGGAAAACACTGACAAGGAGGAAGACGATAGAGCAGCTTATAGCGGCGTCGGCGACGTTAAACGTCCACCAGCGATCCAGATGATATCCGAAAAGGTTGAAATCAAAGAAATCCACGTCAAGAAAGTCAATCACTTCGCCCAGCCGGATCCGATCAATGATATTGCCGACAGCACCGCCGGCAGTGAAGGCCAGCGGGTAGGCAATGCGGGCAGAGTTCCGATTGACGAAGAGGTAGTACAGAACGAAGATGAGTATCAGAATTGACGAGACGAGATAATATGTTGAGGAGCCAATGCTGGTTCCTAATGCGCCGCCCTCGTTGTACACCAGGGTCAGCATGAGAAATCGCCCCAGCACTTCCACCGAGAGCTTGTCGGCAAGATAGTGCACCGCCCAGGTCTTGGCCAGCTGGTCAAGGGCGGCGACTCCCAGAATGATGGCTATCGGCCCGGAGAGCTTTGTCCAGGTGTTAGCGAGCAGGTCCTGGACCCTCTTCGGCTGATTTGCACTCGATGCACATGCGGGCGTGGGGGACGGCCTTAAGGCGGGCGCTGCTGATCGATTTGCCGCACCTGACGCATTTGCCGTATTCTCCATCTTTTAGACGCCGCAGCGCCTCGTCGATGTGATAAACGAGCCGGCCGGATTTGGAAGCAAACATGAAAGCCAGTTCCCGCTCCATGGCGTCAGTGCCCTGGTCCGCCATGTGGTAGGAATAGGACGATATGTCGCCGGTAGACTCCCTGATGGTAGTAGAAACCCGGTCTTTCATGGTTGCCGCTATCTCTTCCAGCAGGGCTTTCTTTTTGGCCAGCAACAGTTTCTCGTATTTTTGTAAATCCGATTTACGCATGGTGCCCTCTGATCTTATGCTTTTGTTACCGCGATGGCTGCCTTTTCGCCGTTAATGTTCCACTCTCTGCCGTCACCAACGGACTCACGGTCGGTGAACTCAATCTTGCGTGCCAGCGTTTCACGCCGGATAAACTCGTAATGCTTCATAGCTGCCATTTTGAGCCGCTCTGAGGAACTCACTCTGACGTTGACATAATCGGTAACGTCGAATCCGCAACTTTTGCGCATATTCTGAATCTTGTTGACCATTTCGCGGGCAAAACCCTCGCCAATCAGCTCCTCGGTCAGCTCGGTTATCAGCGTGACTGTTATCGGGCCTTCGCTCTCCACGGCATAGCCTGCTTTCTCGCTCTTGGTTACGTCGACATCCTCATCCGTAAGGACGATTCTTCTACCGTCTAACTCAAACGACATTTGCTTCGACCGGGCGAATTGTTTCACTGTTTCCGAATCGAGAGCGCTAAGGTATGCTGCGGCCTTCTTGACGTCAGCACCCAGTTTTGGCCCGGCCAGTTTGAAGTTCAGTCGGGCTGAATAGCTTACGTACTGATCGGCCTCCGGGCTGAAGATTACCTCTTTGATATTCAGTTCTTCTTTGATGATGTCAATATATCCTTCCGTCCGTTGCTGGTCGCTCTGTTTGGGCAGCGTGATCAATATACGGGAAAGCGGCTGGCGGACCTTGAGGTTTATTCTTGAGCGGGCAGCACGACCGAGCGAAACAACCTTTTGGGTCAGCCCCATACTCTCTTCCAGTTCCGTGTCGATCTGTGTCTCGTCCGGCTGCGGATAGTCGGTCATATGGACAGAAAGCGGCAGGCCATGCTTTGCCCGGTTTTCACCCATCAGCTCCTTGAAGATCAACTCTGACACAAAAGGAGTTACGGGAGCCGTCAGCCGGCAGACTCCAGCCAGAATGTGATATAACGTCAGGTAGGCCCGCATCTTTGACGGGTCATCGGCTTTGGCCCAGAAGCGGCGGCGGTTGGTGCGGACATACCAGTTAGACAGTTCGTCAATGACAAAGCTCTGGATAGATCGAACGGGATGCGTGATTTCATAGTTGTCAAAGTACCGGGTGACTCCCCTGACCAGAGTGTGGTAGCGAGAGGTGATCCAGCGGTCGAAGCGTTCCGGCGCGCCGGCTTTTTTCTGTAAGTATTGCTCTATTGACAACCCCTGGTTTTTGGCCTCTTCGGCCACGTGGTCGATATTGGCATAGAGTGCGAAGAAGGAATAGGTATTGCGCAGGGTGTCGAAGTACTTACGGACTACCTCGGCCAGGCCGTCCAGGTCAAAGCGGGTCGGCAGCCATGGATTGGAGGTTGACACCAGATACCACCGGACCGGGTCGGCGCCGAACCTGTCGACAGTCACAAAGGGGTCGACTACGTTCCCTTTGCTCTTGGACATCTTCTTGCCCTCCTTGTCAAGAATGTGCTCGAAAACGATGACATTCTTAAACGGGGGTTTGTCGAAAAGCAGGGTAGAAATAGCCAGTAGAGAGTAGAACCATCCCCGGGTTTGGTCCACGGCTTCAGAAATGAAATCTCCGGGATAATGTCTTTCAAATTCCTCATTATTTTCAAAGGGGTAATGCCACTGGGCGTACGGCATGGCGCCGGAGTCGAACCAGACATCGATCACCTCCGGCACCCGGCTCATCGTGCCGCCGCACTGGCAAGCCAGCTTTATTTCGTCCATTTGCGGCTTGTGTAGATCGAGGGTGCCTAAAGCCTGCTCCACCTTTGGATCATCTCTGGCGCTTCTTTCTTTCAGCTCCTTAATAGAACCTATAGCTGTTTGTTTCCCACACTCAGGGTTATCACAAATCCAGATGGGCAGGGGGGTTCCCCAGAAGCGCTCGCGCGAGAGGGCCCAGTCGACATTGTGTTCCAGCCAGTCGAGCATGCGGCCGCTGCGAATCTCGTCCGGATGCCAGTTGATAGCGTTGTTGTTCTTGATAAGCTGATCCTTGAAAGCGGTCGTTTTCAGGTACCAGGACTGGCGGGCAATATAGATCAGCGGCGAGTGACAGCGCCAGCAGAAGGGGTAGTTGTGCTCGTATGTTTCCTTTTTCAAAAGCTTGCCGGCCGCTTCGAGGTCCTTGATGATCAGCGGGTCGGCATCCTTGATGAACATGCCGGCATACGATCCGGCAAAGTTTTTGAAGATACCGTTGGCTTCAATCGCCTGAAGGACAGGCAGGCCGTACTGCTGTCCAATCTCGTAGTCGTCGGCGCCGAAGCCGGGTGCGATGTGGACTATACCGGTGCCGTCTTCGAGAGTGACAAAATCACCATTAATAACATAAAAGGCGCTGTCGGCCTCGTTCTTGAAGGTGTCAAAAAGCGGCTCATACTTCCGTTTGAGGAAATCAGAGCCTTTGTAGTGCTCTACTACATCCTTGTTTTCACCAAGCACCCTGCCGACAAGGGCTTTGGCTAAAACCAGCTTTTCTCCCTCATGCTCGACCATGACATAGTCGGCGTCGGGTTTCATGCACAGGGCGGCGTTGGAGAGAAGAGTCCAGGGTGTGGTGGTCCACAGCAGGTAGAAGAAGTCGCCATCGGCGGCCTTCGCCTTGACATAGATCGACGGGTCTTTCACTATATCGTATCCCTGGGCCACTTCGTGGCTGGAAAGGCCAGTGCCGCAGCGGGGGCAAAAGGGGACAGTTTTGTATCCCTTGTAGATCAGACCTCGGTCATAGAAGGTTTTCAAAATCGACCACACTGACTCAATGTACTCATTAGTCAGGGTTATGAAGGCATCGTCGAGATCCAGCCAGTAACCGATGCGGCGTGTGATTTCGTTCCAGTCTTTGAGATATTTGAAGACTGATTCACGGCATTTTTGGTTGAAGTTGCTTATTCCGTAGTCAACTATCTTGGCTTTGTTGTCGAGTTTCAGCTCCTTTTCAACGGCAATTTCCACAGCCAGGCCGTGCGTGTCCCAGCCCGCTTTGCGATCCACTCGATAGCCCCGCATGGCCTTGTAACGGCAGATTAAGTCCTTGATAGTGCGAGCAATAACGTGATGAATACCGGGCGGTCCGTTGGCTGTCGGCGGGCCCTCGTAAAAGACAAAATGGGGTTTGTCCTTAGCTGCTTCTTGTGCTTTTTGAAAGACGCTGTGCCTCTCCCAGAACGCTAGGATTTTTTCCTCGGCGGATGGGATGGAAAAATTGTCTTTCAGCGTGTCAAATTTCATCTTCGCAAGATTCTCGGACTTAGGTCATTACACGGCTGCATAATGTAGTTTAATCGGCAATTTTTGTAAAGAGTTTTCGGGGCTGGGCAAGATAGCCCCAGTCTCAGTGGCGATTTCTCAGCGCCAGTTCATCAACGTTGTCGGATTTAAGGCCTTGCAAGGCCGGAAAGCATTGTGGGACTCATCGAGGAGCCTCAAGAGCCCGCTTCAACTCTTCGATCTTGGCCTTCAACCTTCTGTCGTTAGGCTGCGTCCTTTCCAACCGCTGAAAGTAATACAGAGCCGAATCGAATTGATTGTGCTGCTCGAAGATGGAGCCTATCTGAAAAAGGGCGGGTGCAAACTCAGGGGCGTACTGAATAGTAAGATAATAGTGCTCTTTGGCCTTCTTGAGGTCTTCTCTTTTCTGGTATATTACTCCCAGGTGGAAGCAAAACGATGGGTGAGTGGGGAAGTACTCCAGCCCCTGTCTGTAAACTCTCTCGGCCTGGACCAGCTTTCCTAAAGACAGGTATGCCTGTCCGAGAGCTTCGTAAGCGCCAAGATTTCGGGGCGAGATTTGAAGAGACCTCTCAAGGTAAGTAATGCCTTTAGTATAGTTCCTTTTGTTTATGCAGGCGGTTCCGATGGACGCATGAAACTGCGACAGGTTCGTCTTTGAATCAACATTACCCCCCCAATTCAATCCTACGATCAACAGCAGAAGGATAATACCTGAGAAAACGAAGGCCTTTCTATTCTTAAATAGTTGCCTCTTCAACGTGTGCAGGGAGAACATGCCAAAGATAATTGCCAGTGGGATTATCGGTTGCCGAAAACGGGCGCACACAAAAAACACAGAGACAGCTACTGCAAATAACAGGACGAAGAGCGCCGGCGCCGTCACATCGTGCCCTTTGACAAAAGCCAGTATCAAGCCGAGGAACATGAGCGGAAACAGAATCCCCGAAGGGAAGTTGATGATCTTTTTCCAGACCAGCCCTTTCATCAACCAACTGTACTCGCCGGCGAAATAGACGGGTCTGTTGTTGAAAATCTCCTGACCGTGCCAGAAGAGGTACAATTTCTTCACCAATAGCCGCATGGCTCGGTCGGGATCATTTTTGACGTGTTTGAACGCCTCCCGGTACCAGAATGATGAGACTTCAGACTGGGTCAGTTTTCTCCCCGTGCGGCGCTCCGCTTCATCTACGGATGAAGTCCAGATGTTATCTCTGTATGGTCCGACACGAAGCAGCGGCCCCAGGGCATCAACGGTAATGCCATCTGCCCCCTTGTTGTTTCCAATGTAAAAGTTGGCGCCGCCCTGGGTTGAGATGAGGACAAACTCGTCGCCTTTGATAAGGTTGGTGATAGTCACCGGCAGAATCGGAATCATGAGCGCCACCGCGAACATCAGAGTCTTGGAACCGGCTTTCTTGTAGGAGCTGAGACCGTGCTTGGCTAAAAGAGCGATCGGGAGTATGATCACCAGCGGCAGAATAGTCGGACGGGTAATCGCTGCGAGCCCAAAAACAACACCAGCTATGACCACTTTCCTGGCGGTAGGTTCACGCACGGCCAGTAGCAGCCGGTAAGCTGCTAGGGTGTACAGGAAAACGGCCAGTGTGGTGATCATCGTCTCCCCTTCAAAAAAAATGAGAGTGGGATAGACAACGACCAATAGGGCCGCCGCAAGGGCTACTGTGGATCCAAACAGCCGTCTCGCGAACAAATAGCTGACTACGCCGGTGAGCAAGCCCAGTAGATTCTGGAATACGATCACCGGCCACGGCGAAACGCCGAAGACTCTGTAGAGTAGAGCTACAAGATGAGGGTACAGAGGAGCCCGAAAGAAAGCCTCATTCTCTGTTTGCCCGGTCAATATCATGGTGGCCCAGGTGTGCAAAGCCAGACTGTCCAGAGTGTAATTGCCAAGAAAAATGTTGTTGGAGAGGCTGGCGTCATAGATCAGCCGCACTACCGCACCCGTCAGGAGTATTACCACTAGGTGTCTGAAGGTTTTGTTTGCCGGAAGGCCGACTCGGGGCTCTTTGCCGGCTTGTTTTGACTTTTTTCTTTTTGTCACTGCTTAACCAGCACTTGGTTTCTCACAAAGACTGGATAATGAACCTGAGGATGCTGGTCATAATATGTTGCAGTCACAGGCTGCATAAGGGGAGCTACTTAGCAAGGTATTGGGCCAGCTTCTCTCTGAATTCTGATTTTGCAATATCCGAATCGAGGATGCCGTTGTAGGCAATTGAAATCTTGCTGGTTTCCTCCGAGACTACCACCACCACGGCGTCGGAGACCTCGGAGACACCGATGGCTGCCTTGTGGCGCATCCCGTACAGCTTGCGGTAGCGGAGGTTCGTGGTTAGGGGCAACGAGGCGGCCGCCGCCACAATGTATTCACTGGAGATAATTACGGCGCCGTCGTGTAACGGAGTGTACGGTGTAAAGAGAGTCACCAACACCTCCCACGAAAGCTCGGAGTTCATCTCCTTGCCGGACTCGGCGAAATTGCGCAGGCCAGTGCGCCGTTCGATGACCATCAGGCCGCCATAATGAAGCTCTGCCAGCCGTAACGCCGCGCGTGAGACTTCCCCAAGCGATTTCTTCTGCTCAAGGGCGACAAACCGCCGCAGCAAACGGCTCTGACCGAGCTGAGCCAGAACGCCTCGCAGTTCCGGCTGGAAAACAATGACCAGCACGATGAGACCGAAAGTCGCCAGATTGGAAAACAGCCAGGTAAGCCCCTCCAGTTGAAACCAGTAGGCAATAAACGCCACCCCGAAAATCAGGAACAGACCGACAATTATCTGAGCCGAGCGGGTTCCTTTCATCAGCTTCAGTACCTGATAGATTATAAACGAGACAAGCAGGACGTCGAGCATATCCTTGAGGCCGAAGCGAATGAAATCGAATTGGAAGATAGTCATGCCGTTTCCCTGATGGCCTGAATTACCTTTAGTGCCTCAACTGTTTCGGCCACGTCGTGTATTCTCACAATATCGGCGCCGTTAATCACTGCCGCCACTACCGCTGCAAGCGATCCTCCCAGCCGCCGGTGGGCCGGACTGTCGACCAGGTGAAGCATCCCAATAAACGATTTTCTGGAGACGCCGATCAGCAGCGGAAGCGCGAACTGTTTGAAAGTGCGCAAACCGGACAGGATCTCAAGGTTATCGCGAAGCCGCTTGCCAAAACCAATTCCCGGATCGAGAATGAGTTTCGATTTATCGATCCCACTCTTTATACAAAAATCTATACGCTCTTTGAAAAACCGGGCGATTTCTTCCACGCAGTTGTCGTAGTGTGGATTCTTTTGCATGTTGCGCGGTGTCCCCAGCATGTGCATCAGAGCCAGGGGCACTTTTTTGGTGGCTATCAGTTCAGCCATGTCGGGGTCGAATCGAAGTGCGGAAATATCGTTGACCATGTCCGCACCGGCCTCAAGGGCGGCCTCGGCAGTTTGGGCCTTGTAGGTGTCGATGGAAATTGGAATATCGGTTTGCTCTCTGAGCTTTTGAATCACGGGTATTACTCGCTTCATCTCTTCTTCCGCCGACACCGGTTCGGCGCCGGGCCGGGTGGACTCACCACCGATATCAATAATGTCAGCCTCTTCCTGCTCCATACGCAAAGCATGTTCCACAGCGTCCGAAAAAGCCAAGAAGTGGCCGCCGTTAGAAAACGAATCAGGCGTCACGTTGAGAACGCCCATGATCAGCGGACGCGAAAGAGGCAGTTGACGCCCGTCTGGCAAGGGCAGCACACGCTTGATTTCTTCCGGTTTTGTGAAAGTCTGCTTTGCCATCGGATACCTTTCGCCGTTATATACATATAAATGACGCTTCGCGTCCAAAAAGCAAGAGAGAAAATAGCTTAGGGGACAAGTTCCTTTTGCTTGTTGCTTATCTGTTACGTCTGGTCTTGTCCGCCAGAGGCGTATGTGACCTGACATTCTCATAAGACCGTTGCTGTCGGGTCACGCTCTCCAAAGCGAGCAAGACCCAACAGAACACAAACAGCCCCATTTTACTCATTGCTCGCGCAGGATGCGCCTCGTCCCCAGTGCCTGTTGCTCTATTGTGGGTTTTGTTGTATACTTGGGCCGTTGCAAACTCGAGATGTTGAAAATGAGTGAGTCCACCCGCGTCAAAGCTGATATTGTTCCGTACACGGCGGAGTATTCGAAGGTCGTCCACTCCTGGATCGACTCCGAGGAGACCTACCGCAATCTTTGTCGAGGAACCGAATTCCCTCCGGCTGATGATCTGATCGACTCCTGGCAGAGAGAGGGTATCTCATCCTATCTTCTTTTTGCGTCCGGCAAGCCGGTGGCCTATGGCGAACTATGGGAGAGGCCGCTGGAGTTGGCTGTGGAAATTGCCCATCTGATTGTCGCCCCCTTCAAGCGCTCCCGAGGATACGGAACAAAGATGTTAGAGCTTCTCTATCAAAGGGCGGCCCAGAGACAAAACGTGTCCAAGGTGATTCTGAACTTTTTCAGCGGCGACGAGGTTGCTTTAGGGTGTTATCTCAAGGCCGGTTTTGAACTGGTGAGTACAACTAACTATGTAGCCGGGCTCAGAATGGAGAGGATGGTGAAGTAAGGCAGTCCGCCTACGGCGGATATCGGAGAGACCTGCCATACAGTGTTATTAGAGGAATTGCAAGATAGGATTATAGGCGTAAATCTGTTACAAAAGGGTTAAATCATGCCTGAATACAAAAACCTGATAGTGGAGCAAAAGGACGCCGTTCTGATTGTTAAAGTCAATCGTGAACGGGCCTTGAATGCGCTCAACGAAGAGACAGTTAGCGAATTGCAGCAGTTGTTCAGCTACTACTGGTCCGACGATGCCATCAGATGCGTCATTATTACCGGCGCCGGCGAAAAGGCATTTGTGGCCGGGGCTGATATCCCCGAAATGGCTGACCTTGATGTCCGCAGCGGCACCGACCTGGCGGCGCGTGGACAATACCTGATGAAGACAATCCAGAACTTCCCCAAGCCAGTGATTGCGGCAGTCAACGGCTTTGCTCTTGGCGGCGGGTGTGAGCTGGCTATGGCCTGCGATATCCGCCTGGCATCGGAAAAGGCCAGGTTTGGCCAGCCGGAAGTAACTCTCGGCATTATCCCCGGCTACGGCGGCACGCAGCGGTTGCCCCGTCTGGTGGGGCGCGGCAAGGCGATGCAGTTAATCCTCACCGGCGGGATGATCGACGCCAAAGAAGCGCACCGTATCAGGCTGGTGGATGAAGTTTACCCTCCCGAGCAACTGATAGAAAAGGCTTTGGAGATGGCTGAGCTGATCTGCTCCCAACCACCGATTGCCGTTGCTTTGGGCAAGGAGTGTATTAACCGGGGACTTGATATAACTCTTTCCGTCGGGTGCGATATCGAGAAGGCCAATTTCGGCCAGACGTGCGGTACCGGTGACAAAAACGAAGGAATGAAAGCATTCATGGAGAAGCGCAAACCGGAGTTTACGGGGCACTAAATACGTCGCAGCGGACCGGTCGCACTGGCGGGAACCCTTTCGCATCTTTAGAGTTGAATCGCCATATGGAACTCGTCACGCTGTTTTTTCTCTCGTTTGGGGTCGGTTTCTCTGGAGCGATGATGCCCGGCCCGTTGCTGGCCGTCGATATTGCCGAAACCCCGCGCCACGGCTGGCAGACCGGCCCCATTATATCTATCGGGCACGCCATAGCTGAAATTGCCGTAGTGGTGGCGCTGGCCCTTGGTTTTGTCGCCTTGGCCGAGAATGAAGGTCTGGCGAGGGTCATTAGCGTAGTAGGCGGGACGGCGCTGATTGTCATGGGCTTGATGATGGGATATGATGCCCTTAAAAAACGTATCAGCTACGAAGGGGAGAAGGAGGGGCGACGGTCCCAGCATCGGTTGGTCGGAAAAGGGATCGTAGCTACCCTCTCCAACCCGTACTGGTTTGTCTGGTGGGCCACTACCGGTCTGGCGTTTGTAGTGAAGTCGCTCAAGTTTGGAGTGATCGGGCCAGTCGTATTTTACTTTGGACACATCATGTCCGACTTTGTGTGGTACACGGTGGTCTCGGCTCTGTTATGGCGAGGAAAAAGCCTGATTATGGGCAAAGGCTTGAAGATTCTTATTCTTGGGTGCGCTGCCTTTCTTTTGTACCTTGGCACTAGCTTCATTATCGATGGAGTTAGACCCTGAGATCGAGTAGGGAAGAACCTCGCCAAAGACGGGTTCTGCCTATTGAGACCATAAGTTGGCAGAACCACAAGGGGTTCTGCCCTACGGTTGCCTATGAACTACGAAATCAAGCCGGTTACCGAGGTTGACAAGGACTGGGTGCTTAAGGTTGTCCAGGGATGGGGGGCGGATTTTGTCGTCACGCGCGGCAGGAAAGTTTATCCCACTGAGATCGAGGGCTTCTACGTTGTGGATGACTCAGTCAAGAAGGTTGGCCTGGTCACGTTTGAGATCATTGGCGACCAGTGCGAGATGGTTACACTTGATGCCTTTGAAAAGTTCTCCGGTGTCGGTACCGCTCTGACGGAAAAGGTGCAACAGGTCGCAATCTCCCGAGGCTGCAAACGCCTCTGGCTCATTACCACCAACGACAATCTGGATGCCATTCGCTTTTACCAGCGCCGCGGGTTTACTATTGCCGCCGTCTACGTCAATGCCCTGGCACAGTCGCGCAAACTTAAGCCGTCCATCCCGGAGATCGGACAGCGTGGCATACCGCTTCGGGATGAGATTGAGTTTGAAATGATCCTGGGCCGCAGGGAGCAATGATGAGCAAGCTCGGCGGGAACAACCCACCGCAAGTGGTGGGACGCACCTGGACTTATTTTTATAAGCACCCAAGTCGGGGGCTGATAATATTCTTTATTTGAGTTGCGACAAACTGTAGGGCAGTTCTTCCCGAGGCTTGCCAATGAGAGGCAAGAGTCGGAGGCTCCTGCCCTACGGTCTATCTCAGCAACACCATCTTATTCGCTTCAACGAAGTCACCAGCTTTAATCCGGTACAGGTAAACCCCCGAAGAGACCAGTGAACCCCTGTCATCGGTACCGTCCCAGGTCACGGCTTTCTTGCCTGCAGACAGCCGTTCGTTCACGAGCGTCTTCACCTTTTGGCCGAGCATATTGTAAACCTCAATCGTCACCTGACTGGCTCGGGGAAGGGAAAACTCGATACGCGTTTCCGGATTGAACGGGTTAGGGTAGTTCTGCGACAGATCGAATCGGGCAGGCAAAACGTTCCCAGGTTCTTCGTCAACGGCGACAGGATCATGTTTAGTCCAGGCGGCGACGTAAGCTGAAATCTTGTCGCCGGCGGTACTAAATGCACCGCCTCCAATAAGTGTGTCGTTGTAAACGGTCAGGGCATAAACGGAACCATTCATGCCAGACCCCAGTGGCGACCATAAGGAACCGTCCCAGGAAGCGATCTTGTTAGCCTCGACGCCACCGGCAATATCAATATCAGACCCTCCAGCGATCAGCTTGTTGTCATATACAGAGAGGGCTCTAACCGCGGGCTCGTCACCTCCTATGCCAGACCCAAGAGACCACCATGAAGAACCGTCACAAGAGGCAATTCTATTAGCACTTATACTACCGGCGCTGGTAAAGTATCCACCGGCTATGAGTTTGTTGTCGAAGACAGTCAAAGCTGAAACAAAGTCATTTGTCCCCGAACCTAAGGGTGCCCACGTAGAGTTGTCCCAAACAGCAACATTGTTTGCTGGCATACCCCCCGCCGTCTCAAAATATCCGCCAGCAATAAGCTTGTTATTGTAAACAGCGAGAGCAGAAACAGTAGAAATGAAACCTCCCATCCCTGACCCCAGCGGTGACCAAGAAGAACCGTCCCAGGCGGCAATGTTATTAGCCTCTACCCCACCGGCAGTGTCAAAGCCTCCTCCGGCGATCAACTTGTTGTTATATACAATGAGATCAGACACAGAACCATTTAACCCGGAGCCGAGCGGCGACCAAGAAGAGCCGTCCCAAACAGCGACATAACTGGCCGCCACGCCTCCCGCCGTATCAAAACCTCCCCCAGCGATCAGCATGTCGTTATACACAGCCAGGGCAGAAACACCGTTATTCATTCCTGACCCCAATGAATCCCAAGTAGAGCCATTCCATGAGGTGATGTAATTTACCACCACAGATCCAGCCTGCATAAGCTCTCCTCCAACAATCAGTTTGTTGTCATAAACTGTGAGAGTCAAAATCCGGTCATTGATTCCTGATCCAATGGGTGACCACGAGTTGCCATCCCACGCGGCGATGTAATTTCCTGGTATGTGGATCGCCCAAGCCCCACCAACAACGAGTCTGTCGTTGTAAACGGTGAGAGCAAGAACTATCCCGTCCGTCTCAGATCCGAGAGGAGACCAAGTAGTGCCATCCCACTCCGCAATGTCACCTTCAATATCTCCACCGGCGATAAGCTTGTTGGCATACACCTCCAACACATAGACACTATAATATAGACCAGGGCCAAGTGGTGACCATGAGGAACCGTTCCAGGAGGCAATTCGATTAGCACTTACTTCACCGGCTGTGGTAAAGTAGCCTGCTGCGATTAACCTGTTGTCATACACGGTCAGAGCATACACGGAACCATTAACTCCCGAGCTGAGCGGTGACCAGGAAGACCCGTCCCAGGCTGCGATGCCATTGGCTGCAACGCCCCCTGCTGTGGTAAAACCTCCCCCTGCGATCAGCTTGTTGTCGTAGCAGGCCAGGGCTCTGACCCAGTCATTCATACCCGAGCCCAGCGGCGACCACGAAGAGCCATCCCAGGCTGCGATGCCATTGGCTGCAACGCCCCCTGCTGTGGTAAAACCTCCCCCTGCGATCAGCTTGTTGTCACGGACAGCCAGAGAAATAACACAGTCATTCGTGCCGGATCCAAGTGACGACCAGGAAGTGCCGTCGTAAGCGACAATATTATGCGCTTCAACACCGCAAGCAGAGACAAAACAACCACCGACGATAAGCTTATTGTCGTACACTGTCAGCGCGTGAACTTCGCCAGCGATGCCACAGTCAATCGGCAACCAGGAAGAGCCGTCCCAGGTGGCGATATTATTGGCGATAACTCCACCTGCGATATCAAAATCCCCACCGGCAATCAAATGACTTTTGTACACTGTCAAAGCATATACTGGGCCATCAATGCCCGCAAGTTTGGACATAGCCGTCCAGTAAATGTCATCCTCATGGTCTCCAAGGGTATGAGACGCTTGATGGATCTTGGGCCGTCCTGATTTTTGATCGATGCGTACATCAAAGCCTTTCAAATTGAGTGGTCCCTGAAAGCCAGAGGCTTGTGCAGCCTCCAGATCAAATCGCCCATTAGTCGTCAGGAATTTTTTGACGCTTTTCATCTCAACTTTGGTCTGCGATATGGGTGTACTTTGATCGGTGCCGCCTTGAACTACTGCCAGGACCAGGGCGGTCAATATAACAACTGCTGTTCTCATGTTACCTCCACTTGATGTTTCCATAACGGTAGTCCCGCCACGGCAAACATCCCTGCCGAAATTTTCAGCCTGCTACATCTGTCATAAGATACTACGAAAAGCAGTGAATGTCAGTTTCTTTTTTGTGTTTTTTCAAGATAATGGAGGGTTCACAGGGGAAAACCAAACCCGACCTAGGGAGGCTTTGCAAGAAAGTCTGGGCAGAGGTGTTGTGTTTTTTGGTGATCTTTGGTGTCAGTCTGTTATAGTCAGAAATGGAGTTGTTAACCGTTCGCTGTGGAGACGAACTATCTTCAAGGACAGCCTCTGGACATGTGCCGCGCTTTTGGTAGCAACTTAGCGTCAGAGCAGTTCGATCTTGTTGCGGTTTTTTTTGACTGTCTTGGTGGCGTTACGAGTGTCAAAGATTGCTTTGGCGTTGTCGACAATCCACTGGTAATCATAGAGCGAATGGTTGGTAAGAATAACAGTCAGATCGGCTTTGTTGATCAATCCTTTGGTCAGCTTACTTGATTTGTGTTTTGACATGTTCCACTCAATTTCAGGGACATAGGGGTCATTGTAGAAAATCTTAGCTCCCTTGTCTTCCAACAGCTTGATGACATCAAGCGCCGGAGACTCTCGCACGTCTTTGATGTCCCGCTTGTAAGCTACACCAAGAACGAGGACGGTTGCTTTGTTGAGGGCTTTGGCGAAACGCCGGTTGAGCATACCGGTGATGCGATCGACTACGTACTCCGGCATTCGGCTGTTAATGTCACCGGCCAACTCAATAAAGCGGGCGTAGTAATTCAGCGATTTCAGCTTCCATGACAGGTAGTGAGGATCGATCGGGATACAGTGACCGCCCAATCCCGGACCGGGATAAAATGGCATAAAACCAAACGGCTTGGTGGTGGCGGCATCGATAATCTCCCACACGTTCAGGTTCAACCGGTCACACATCAGGGCTACCTCGTTCACAAGACCGATATTGACCGACCGGAAGGTGTTTTCCAGTAGCTTGACCATTTCGGCCGCTTTGGTGGAGGAAACGGGATAGATATGGGGAAGAGACTGCTCATAGAAAGTCTTGGCCACACGAGTGCAGGTGGGAGTTATACCTCCCACTACACGGGGGGTGTTCTTAGTAGTGTATTCGGTATTGCCGGGATCTACCCGTTCCGGGGAAAAAGCTAAAAAGAAATCTCGCCCTACTTTCATATCCTTTTCTTCCAGCAGAGGCAAGATCAAATCTTCGGTTGTGCCAGGGTAGGTGGTTGACTCCAGGACAACGAGAATCCCTTTCGCCATGTACGTCTTGATCCGGTTGACCGCGTCCAGGATGTAGGAGACATCCGGATCTTTTGTCTTGGACAACGGTGTGGGCACGCAGATGGACAGGGTGTCCATCCTGGCGATTTGCCGGAAGTCGGGGGTGGCCTTGAAGCGGCCGGCTTCAATCATGCTTTTGACCAGCTCGTCGGGGATGTCGTCGATATCTGAGCGGCCGGCATTAAGTAGTTTTATTTTCTTCGGTAAGATATCAAAACCGGTGACCCTGAAACCGGCTCTGGCCAGTTCCATCGAAAGGGGCAATCCGACATAACCCAGACCAACTACCCCAACACGGGCCGTTCGGTCCTTGATCTTGGCTATCAGTTGGCTGTCGGTTCTGCTCTTGGTGGAATCTTTTTTGGCCATTTCATTCGTGTCCTGATTTTTGTTGCTCCAAGTCTATTAGTTTTTCGGGAGCTTAGCTCTCCAGTAATCCAAAGTGTCTTTCAGGGTTGCCTGCAGACTATATCGGGGCTTGTAGCCCAGTTCTTGAACAGCCCGGCGGTTGTCTCCCCGGAGGACGGGGATGTCACTTTTTCTCAAGCGTGATTTATCCACTTTGACCCTGACCTTTTTCGAAGAAAGTCTTAATAGATTATCTAGGACTTTCTGTATCGATACTGCCTTCCCTGAGCAAAAATGGTACACTCGGCCCGGTCTCCCTTTTTCGGCAAGAAGGCGGTAACCGTGTGTAATGTCCCGAACGTCGGAAAGGTCGCGTTTTACCGACAGGTCGCCGACCGACAGGACCGGCTTTTGGAGGCCGGCTTCGATGGTGGCAATCTGTTTGGCAAACGAAGGGATGACAAAGTTCTCGTTCTGCCGGGGGCCGCTGTGGTTAAATGAGCGAGCTACCGTCACTGGTAGATTGTGCTGGCGGAAATAAAACAGGCTTGCCTGTTCGGCGGTGGCTTTGGAGATTCCGTAGGGTGTTATCGGGTTTAGCGGTTGGTCTTCGGTGAGTGTCTTGTTTTTCGGACGAAAGATGCCGTAGCAATCGGATGAGCTGACAAATATCATTAGTTTTAGATTTTGTACCTGCATTGCCGCTTGGAGGACGTTCAACGTCCCCTCGAAGTTTACACGGAAGGTCAGGCGCTCCTTTTCAAAGGACTGTCCCACCGAGGCGAGGGCGGCTAAGTGGAAGACAAAATGCGGCTTGAAGGCCGAGATTGCGGCCCGGCAATTACCAGCATCCAAAATGTCCAGTTTGACGAGCGTCACGTGATTTATCACCGACTCCAGATTCTCCGTGGACTCGCTTGGATAAAGACCGCCATAGACCCGGTACCCGCAGGCAAGCAGTTCCTCTGCCAGATATGAACCGGCAAAACCGGCGATGCCGGTTATGAAGGCCGTTGGCCTGGGCATCGTTCTACTCTTGAGTTCCCTGCGCTTTCTGGGTATAGCGTTTGATGTCGGCGTCGACCATTATCTTTACCAGTTGTTCAAATGACACCGTCGGCTCCCAGCCAAGTTTCTTTTTGGCGCGGCTAGCGTTGCCCAGCAGCAGGTCAACCTCGGCCGGTCGGACAAAGCGCGGATCAGTGACAACATATTTCTTGTAATCCAGGTCGACATGGCTGAACGCCGTTTTCACGAACTCTTCAACGGAGTGGGTATGACCGGTTGCGATCACATAATCATCCGGCTCATCCTGCTGCAACATGAGCCACATCGCCTTCACATAGTCGCCAGCGAAACCCCAGTCTCGCTTGGCGTCGAGATTGCCCAGCGCCAGCTTGTTGTCCAGGCCCAGCTTGATACGCGCGACGCCGTCGGTGATCTTGCGCGTCACGAATTCCAGACCTCGTCGCGGTGACTCGTGGTTGAACAGTATCCCCGAGCTGGCATGAATGTCGTAACTCTCGCGATAGTTCACTGTTATCCAGTGGCCGTACACCTTAGCTACGCCGTAGGGCGAGCGGGGATAAAAGGAGGTATTTTCCGTCTGGGGGACCTCGCGCGCCTTGCCGAACATCTCCGACGATGACGCCTGGTAAAAGCGGATCTTTTTGTCGACCAGTTTGATTGCCTCCAGCATCTTGGTCACGCCTAAGGCATTAAACTCTCCGGTCAGCACCGGCTGGTCCCAACTGGTCGGTACAAACGACTGGGCGGCCAGATTGTAAACCTCGGTGGGTCGGTGCTGCTCGATGATGGTAATGATCGACAACTGATCAAGCAGGTCAGCCTGTGCAAATGTGATCTTGTCTCTGATATGGTCGATACGGTCAAACGACTCGGTCGAGGCGCGGCGAACCATACCGATAACTTCGTACCCCTTCTCCAGAAGGAGCTCGGCAAGGTATGATCCGTCCTGTCCGGTTATTCCTGTTATGAGTGCACGCATGGGCTTTTCTTTATTGCATGGTCCTTATGCAAAAGGTTTCAACCACGTGCTGGCTTTCCAGCACGACTTCATATTAGCGTTTGAATATAAGTGTATCGATTCCGCCGGTCAAATGGAATTAGCTGACGTCGACCGTCCTGTCTGGACAATTGGAAATTCTGGTCTGATCTGCTATATTCCGTCAAAACCATAAGGAGGAAGGATGAGAACGAGAGCAGTTATTGTTGGAGTACTATTTTTCTTCTGTATCTCCCATGCTATCGAGGTTCAACAGAAAGGAGCAGATGTGACAGTCAACGAGATGATGGCCGACTCACTTTTGAATCAAGCCGATGAAACCTTCCAGTCCAGTGACTACAAGGCGGCGCTGGAGAAGTACCAATCAACTGTGGAGAAATCCAGAGAGGAATTTAATCACTCGGTAGAGGTCGAGGCGCTTTCGCAGGTGGCGCGTATGCACCTGATACTCGGCGACAAGGAGAAAGGCCGCAAATGGCTCGAGCAGGCCGAGGCCAAGGTAACCGACAGCGACCCGATGGGCTGGTCGCGCTATTTGGGCGTTCGGGGCCGCTTTGAATGGAAAGATGATGATCTTCAAGCTGCCCGGAAGACGTTTGAAGAGATGTATACCTACTGCAATAGCAACGCCCTGTGGGGGCGGTCGGTTGATGCCGCGCATATGATTGCTATCGTTGCGGAGACACCCGAGGAGCAGATTGAGTGGGGACGACGCGGGATCGAGGCCGCCGAGGCCGGCGACGTTGAGAGCTGGCTCGGGCCGCTGTGGAACAACTTAGCCGGGACCTACTACGACATGAAGCAGTACGATTCTGCGTTGGAATGCTATCTTAAGGCGCGTGAGTATCACTGGCGCTACTCCGGTGAGGTTGGCAAGCTCTACGCCGACTACCACGTGGGCATGACTTATCGCCTGCTGGGAAAGTATGACGAGGCGGGCAAGTGGCTGCGACCGGTACTGGCCTGGGCGGAGCGGATCGAAAATCATTCCGCCATCGGGCAGGCCTGCGAGGACCTGGCCGAGATCGAAATTGCTCAGGGAAAGAAAGCCGAGGGACTCAAGCTGCTCAAACGCGCCCGCTCGGAATACAAGCTGGCAGGCTTTGACAAATCCTGGCCGGAGATATGGCAACATATAAACGAGCGAGTTAAGAAGCTGGAGGGGTAGAATCCGACAGCGACCTATGAAAGCGGAGCGTGCCCACGCACCGGTCAGGCAAAGCGCCATTTTTGCCGCCTACTATATATGCCGCTCTGGTCCTCTTCCTGCTGGTGTCGTTATTTACCGACCTCCAGTTGTCGTAGAAAGGAGGATTATGTTATTCCCTTCCTTATCTCCTCCGACAATCCAGCCGTAGTCACGATCAATGAATGCGACGCCAAGCAGGGTGCCGATGGCTCCGCTTGGTTGAATGCTCCAGGTAGCGCCGCCGTTATCCGTGTACAGGATGATTCCCTTATCTCCGATCACCCAGCCGGTGGAGGCACTAATAAAAGTGACCGCGCACAAATCCTCAGTGGTCCCGGAATACTGTTGGTCCCACGTTGTGCCGCCGTCACTGGTGTACATAATAGCTCCCTGCTTGCCTATCGCCCAGCAGTGTGAGGAACCTATGGCGGCAACTGCGTACAGGGTTGGCGTGGGTAAGGCCGTTGAGTCAACACAGATCGAGTCAACACAGGTCGAGTCACCACTGGGGATGTCGACGTCCCAGGAGGTGCATTCCCAGGAGTTGCATTCAAAGACAGCATATTTATTCTCCCAACTGGCGCCGCCGTCGGTGGTGCGTAGAATTGTTGCCTTACTACCGACGACCCAGCCGTTGAGCGCATCGACAAAGGTAACGGCCTCCAGCTTGTTGACTGTAGGAAGGTCGTTGCCAGTCAACTCTTCCCAGTTAAGACCGCCGTCGGTTGTTCTGAGCACAATGGCATTAACGTGGCTACCGCTCCAGTCTCCGCCGACCGCCCAACCGGTGACAGTATCTACAAATGTTATGCCGTACAGGCACTGTGTGGAGTCAAAGCTCTGTGCCGACCAGCTTCTGCCGCCATCGGAAGTATGCAGCAGTAAACCGGTGGAAGGGGATACCTCTCCCCTACCTCCAACACACCATCCGTTGAGGTTGTCGATAAACATAACATCGTAGTACCACACATCAGCGAGATTGTAGACGCTTTCGCGTTTCTGGTACTCCCAGGTATCACCGCCATCGGCGGTCTTCAATATTGTGCCGGCATTTCCGACCGCCCAGCCAAGGTCTTCGTTTAAGAAGGTAATGTCTTGCAGCGTGGTGTATGGAGCTGTTCCACTCGGTTCGGCTGACCAACTGCTCCCACCGTTGGTTGAGTGCAAAATCGTTAAGGACCCCACAGCCCAGGCCTCGGCTTGACCTGCGTGGCAAATCCCGAAGAGGTTGTGCCAGGTGGTGCTCGTGTCCACCGCCCAGGTCTCGCCGCCGTTGCTGGTGGACAGAATTGTCCCGCCGCTGCCAACTATCAGTCCGGTTAGGGCATCGGTAAAAACTACGTCAGTGAGCGTTTCGGATACATGGCTGGTTTGCTCTGACCAGGTGACACCGTCGTCGGTTGTGTGCCAAATGGCTCCATTTTCACCGACCGCCCAACCAGTGGAATCCACGAAAGTAACTGCCCACAGGTCGTTAGTGTCAATTGTGTCCAATGACTGGCCCACGAAATCGCTGTCTTCCCAGATACGCACAACAGTTCCAGCATCTCCGACTGCCAACAGCCACAAGTTCCTCTCGTTTCCTTCAAGGGAAGGGCTTCTGGAGAAAGCGCTCCTGAGAATTTCATCTGTCCTACTTGTCCAGCGTTTCCAACTTCTGCCGCCGTCAGTTGTCCGCACAACGGTTCCGATCTCGCCCACCGCCCAACCGTTCTGGCCGTCCTCAAAGGCGACACCGTAGATGTCACCAGAGATAGTGTCAAACTGGGTAGCCTCCCAGACAAGCCCGCCGTTGGTCGTGCGCAAAAGCGTCCCATACTGTCCCGTGCCATTCTCTCCGACCGCCCAGCCGGTATCAGTATCAAAGAAGGTAATATCCCACAAGTTTTCTTTGGTCCCGCTTTCTTGAGAGGACCAATTGTTGCCGCCGTCGCCGGTGTGAAGGATGACCCCCTCCATACCTACTATCCAGCCTTCGTTCACATTGGCAAATACCACCGCATGGAGTTTGTTGCCCTCCAGCATCGGGTAGTGGCGATCCCACGCCAAACTTATGGACTCAGTGGGGCCTTCGCCGTCTTCCTCGCAACCGGCAAACAAGAGCAGGGCAAGGATGAGCATACCGGCCATTCTCACCACGGCATTCAATTCAAATATAGCTTTCTTTTCCAAAGCGCACTTCCTCCGAAAAATTCTGATTATTACGCAATCTTGGTAAATTTATACAAGGGATAGACGGATGTCAAACGAAAATGTGCAGTGGGCCCGTATATCGGATTTGGTTGGTTCCCGGCGACAAAGAGCGAGCCCGTCATAAGTTCCTGCTGTTGAAGGGACAGTTCCGGGTGCGCGCTTCAGGGGTGCGCGACAGCTTTCTTTGTCTGTCGGTGGGTTTTCAGCGCCTCTCGAGCACAGGGGAAACTGTCAGGCAGGGAACGGGGTAGCCTAATCCATGTCTTCCGCTTCCAACAAATCGAGCCACTCCTTTTTATCTCTCAGGGTGCGGCGCCGTTGACAGTCCGCACCGAATTTGTCGATATCCATCCTTTCCTCTCTCTTGCGAAAAAGCTTACCGGAGCGCGTCTTCCTCCCTTTTCTTTCATACTTCATGGAGCGCGTTCGCCGGTGGCTCATTTTTCCCCTCCAAGTGCCTGTTATTAGCCAATATGACAGAACACTTTGATTGTCGGTAACCTCGGGGAATTATTTTAATTCTCTCAGAACGGATTCAGGCCGATACGGAGATCGGGCTAATTTCAAAGATGCAGGCTACCGGAAAATGTCTGCATATCGATACATAGTCCTGAACCGAGCGACATACATGGCGGGGCTCCTTTCTTGTGACAGACGGGTTTAGCGGAGAGGAAACGACCCCGACAATCGTGCGTAAGCTGCTTTCCTATAACAAGATAACGTTCCGGTCTTGCATCAGGAGGGGGATTTCCAGAGGGTGGCATGACCTGTGCTATCAAGGATATCGGACTTGAGAAGGATAGCGGGAAAAAGATGTTAGACAGTAGATACCAAAGAGGTTTTTCGTCAACACGGCTGGCATCGACACGGGAGCCGAAGGTTCGCAAGGACGACAGGGGATACTTCATCATGTCCCTGTCGGAAAACACCAAGGTTTATTTCGAAGATTTCTACAAGTTTCTTGAGATGACTTACGCCAAGGCCCAGGCCGAGCGGAGCTCGTTAACCGAAAAACTCCAGCAGACTCCCCTGGAAAAGACCGAAACCCTCTCCTACTACCGGGCCAAGGGGGTTGTCGTAGACCTCTTGATGCGGACCATCATCAAGTTTTATACCGATGGCGCGAATCTCGGCGTTGTCATGACACCCTGGTGCTTTGGGACGGTGATACTGGAGAAGGTGGAAGTCTACCGGGATAGGCTGAGCAAAGGGGAAGTTCGCGACTGCAATATCCCGGAGTATCCCTACTACGTCATCAAGTACATGGACGAAATCTACAAGACCACTCTACTGGAGATGTTTGACTTTCCCCAAAAAGCTTTCCAGATGCGCTGGCAGTACTCGGAGCTGCTGAAGAGATATTCCAAGATTCTGACAGAAATCACCAGCTCGCTGCAGTCGGTGCTGATGACTATAAGAAATTACGGCTCCTGATGGGAGCCGATTCTCCCAACATTCCTCCTACGGAACCCTCCGGTCCAGCCGGAGGGTTTTTTAATCCCGATAGGCCTTTTTGCCGATAATAGTATGGATAAATCTAAACTCACTGGGCACAACACTTGACCAGTGCAGATGCAGAGAGGGATCGTCACCAATGGCCTCGATGGCTGCCAAAACCGACCTGGAGAGACCATTCATACCAATTTACCTCGACTCTCTGAGGGTCGACACCGTGCTCAAATTTGACCTTTACATCAATATAAACCGCAGCCTTGTCCTTTATCGTTCGGCGGATCTCCCTTTTACCGACCGAACCCGGCAAAAGCTTTTGGAAAACAAGGTTGAGCGGCTGTATATCTCCAGCGAAAGCAGGGCAAAATATCAACTGTACATGGAAAAGAATCTCGGCAAAGTTCTGACAGACCCTGACATTCGGGAGGAAAAAAAGGCAGGCATCCTGTATGAAGCCTCGACCAACCTGGTCAAGGACGTGCTGGCTAATCCCACTTACGGTGAGAATATCCGCCGCACGAAGGATCTGGTAACCAACACGGTTGAGTTCATCCTCAAAGGGCGCGACGCCTTTTTGAATCTGCTGAAGATTACTTCCTTCGACTACTACACGTATACCCATTCGGTCAATGTCTGCACCTTTTCCATTGCCCTGGCGCGACAGATGAAGTATAACGAGGAACAGTTCCTCAACGAGCTGGGCGCCGGCGCGCTTTTGCACGACGTCGGCAAGTCGCGCGTCTCCGAGCGCATTCTGCACAAACGCTCAACGTTAAACTCGATAGAATTCGAAATTATGAAGAAACACCCCAAGTGGGGAGTTGACATTCTCAGTGAAACCGACGAGCTGGCGGCGCCATCATATTACCCGGTGCTGCAACACCACGAACGCGGCGACCGCGGCGGCTATCCCAGCGGTCTGTCACTGGATGAAATGCACGTCTATTCCAGGATGGTGGCGATTGCCGATGCGTTTGACGCCATGACCACTCAGCGGGTCTACCAGAGGGCCATGGATACCTTCCCGGCTTTGAAAATCATGTTCTCCATGAGAGAGACGTTTGACGAAGCCCTCCTGCAAGCTTTTGTTGAACTGATGGGCCCCACCGGCCTGGCGGATATTTAGGGGACAAGCCCCCTCTTTTTTGATCTTCTCTCCGACTAATACCAAGTTGCGTTCAAAATGGTATAATTGTATGCTTTCCCGTGCGCGGCGTCTCAAGAGGAGTTAGCGCATCAGGACGTAGGCCAACCACGAGTGTATTTTATACTTATGGTTGCAACTTGGTATTGCAAATCCAAAAGACACTACATACCTGGCACATAAAAATCGGCCACCCCTGCAGTTGCAGGGATGGCCGAATTGATCAATCAGAAGGAATCCGAGATTCCGGTCAGTTTACCATTACGGACATGGCATAGGCGCCGGACCGCCAAAGAATACGTAGTCAACCAACCAGACCACGTCACCGACAGTGACCGAACCATCTCCGTCAGCATCACCCTCAGGATAATTACCGGTACCGAGAGGTTCATCTTCGCATACAGGCGGTGGACCGCCAAAGAATACGTAGTCAACCAACCAGACCACGTCACCAACGGTGATCCCTCCATCGCCGTCAACATCGCCGCGAATCCCGTCATGGTTGCAGCAGGT